>Ga0209541_10011914_pt1 | contig 13530 bp, 14 predicted proteins | sample RifCSPlowO2_01_FD_184027 | JGI IMG/M metagenome (GOLD analysis project Ga0209541, IMG submission 184027) | Groundwater microbial communities from Rifle, Colorado - Rifle CSP2_plank lowO2_0.1 (SPAdes) (version 2) | ecosystem: Environmental > Aquatic > Deep subsurface > Groundwater | place...
GAATGCTCATGTGGAGAGGTTCAACCGCACTCTCCAGGAAGAGTTCCTGAACTACCACAAGGGGCTCTTGCTTGATTGCGAGGCTTTCAACACTAAGCTGATGGACTATCTGGTCTGGTACAACACCAAGAGAGTCCACTACGCTTTCGGTAACAAGATGACGCCAGTACAGTTTCTGTTATCATGGAAGCCGATCAAAACATTGATATTACCAGCAGAGTGCAAAAGTGGGTGGCCTCATACAGTGGGTTGTAAAATACGGGTGAATGTGCTATACTTATGGGGTGATTTCAAAGACCAAGAAACAAAAACTCATTAAGGAAGTAGCTGTACATGATAAAGATACTGGCTCTCCTGAAGTGCAAATTTCCATATTGACAAAGCGTATTGAGGAGCTGGCTCGGCATCTAAAGACGCATGCCAAAGATAATCACTCGCGTCGAGGATTACTTGCCATGGTGGCAGACCGCCAGACGCATATGAAGTATTTGGAAAAAAGAAGCCCAAAACGCGCTTCAACCTTACAAAAGAAACTTGGCCTGAAGAAGTAGTTCGACTAGCTCACTACTAGTAATTTTAATAGATTAGAAAATTTAATGACAGTAATAAAACATAAAGCCCAGCGGGTCGGCATTTTTATAGACACGCAAAACATTTATCATAGTGCTAAAAATATTCATCACGCCAAGGCAAACTTTGCCGCGATAGTAAAAGACGTTCTTGACGGACGTGTCCTTGTTCGTGCCATGGCCTACGTAGTCACCACGGAGTCCGGGGAAGAGAGCGCCTTCTTCGGTGCTCTTGAGAAAGCGGGAATTGAGATACGCTCAAAACCCTTACAGGTATTTCTCGGCGGGGCCAAGAAGGCGGATTGGGACGTCGGGCTCGCCGTGGATGCCATCAGCATGGCACCTAAAATTGATAGCGTTATCATTCTTTCGGGTGATGGCGACTATGTGCCCTTAGTGAAATATCTTCAAAATACTCACGGCTGCCAGGTAGAAGTAGTAGCCTTTGGCAAATCATCTTCAGCTCGCTTGATTGAAGCAGCTGACGACTTTCTGGACCTTGACCAGAGTCCCAGAAAATATCTTCTCAACACCAGCAACGAAAAAACTCGCGAAAGAAACCCGAGATAAGTTAAGATAGAGCGATGGACAGAGAAGAGACTCCACTGAAACAAATCCGCACCTTTCAAGGAGACGTGGCGGAAGCCCTCCAAAAACAGCGGGAATCGCTTGTTTCTATTCAGCGAGCAGAGCAGTTAAAAAAAGGTTCTGGTGGTTCCATCGCCACGTCTCCAGAGATCATAGAAAAAAGAAAGCAATTCTTTTATCTTTTATTGGGTAGTTTTTTCTTCTTGGCTCTGGGTGTAGTCGGGTCTTGGTATGCCTACAATGAGTTTGTAAGGAAAACTGCCACCCCAACCATCGCTGTGCCGGCAAATAGATTTATATCTGCCAATACAGAGACCCCCCTTGACCTCACGGACCCTTCTCGTGAGACTCTTATCAGTGCTCTCTCTGGCGCTACTAGTGGTGTAGCCCGCGGTGAACTTAGACATGTTATTTTAAAAAAAGTCGTAGGGAATGAAAATCAGCTTATCTCGACTAGCGAGTTTCTAAAGATACTCGAGAGTCAAGCGCCCGGCAATTTGATACGAGCATTTGATCCACTCTTTATGTTTGGAACTTTCGGAGAGAGTGCCTTCCTCATAATCAAACTGGCATCTTTTGAGAACGCTTTTGCGGGCATGCTCATGTGGGAAAAAAGCTTAAGCCAAGACATCGGCCCCTTATTCGCCACAGCCGAATTCTTGAGAAGTGTCCCGCCCGAAACCGTCTTCACAGACATCACGGACAGAAATAAAGATATTCGAATACTTGCGCTTGGGGGTCAGCCCATTCTTCTTTATTCATTTCTAGATAATAATACACTCATCATTACAGACAGCATGGAGACTCTAAGAACTATTATTGACCGTCTAACACAAGAAAAACTTTCCCGTTAGTGACGCTTCTGGTAAGATGGGTATATGGCAATAGACTACACACACTTCAAAAAGAAACTGGAAGCAGAAAAAAAACTTTTGGGAGAAGAGCTGGAGAAGGTTGGCAGAAGAAATCCCGATAACCTCTCGGATTGGGAGGCCACCCCAACTGACCGAGACAGTTCCCAAGCGGATGAAAATACTGTCGCCGACAGTATCGAAGATTACGAAGAGAACGTGGCAATCGTCAACACCCTAGAAACCCGTTACCAAGACCTTAAAAGTGCTTTAGACAAAATTAAGCACAACACCTACGGCCTGTGCCAAATCTGCGGAGAAGAAATAGATTTGAGACGACTTGAAGCCAACCCATCGGCCCGAGAGTGCCGCAAACATATGAAATGAGTCCCGTTAGAGATAGGAAGCGCTGGCGCTTCCGAAGTTATATAATGTTCTAATGTTATACAACGTGTTTAATCTCTAACGGGATGAGTTTCTCCAGGGTTTACAGCGCGCAGACAAATCTTCTCTCTGTCATTCCTGTTTCCGTTGAAACAGACATTTCACGTGGCCTGAATGCCTTCGCGATAGTCGGTCTGCCAGACAAGGCCGTGGAAGAAGCGCGCGATCGCGTCTCGGCAGCTATCAAAAATTCCGGATTTGATTCTCCGAAAGCTAAGAATCATAAGGTCGTTATTTCTCTGGCACCCGCGGACCAGAAAAAAGAAGGTACATCATATGATGTTGCCATTGCTCTCTCTTATCTTGTGGCCAACAAAGATATTTCTTTTGATCACGAAGGAAAATTGTTTTTAGGAGAACTGTCCTTGGATGGGAAGGTGCGGCGAGTACGCGGTGTCTTGCCCATCGCTCGTTTTGCCAAAGAAAACAATTTCAAAGAGCTCTACGTACCGATAGACAATGTTCGTGAAGCGGCCCTCATCGATGGATTGAGTATCTTCGGCGTCTCATCTCTTTCGGATTTAATTAAACATCTCTCTAACACTGCCAAAATTCCAAAGGCGGAATTGACTGTAGTCGAGAAAGTGAAGTCAGTCGCAAGTATAGACTTCTCGGATATCAGGGGACAGGAGAGGGCGAAACGCGGACTCTTGATCGCGGCGGCTGGTGGACATAATTGCGCCATGTACGGTCCACCTGGCACCGGTAAAACCATGCTCGCCAAAGCTTTCGCCGGCATCCTGCCGGAACTCTCATTTGAAGAAGCGCTCGAAGCCACCAGTATCCACTCTGTGGCAGGTACGCTATCCGAGACCCTTATCACCAATCCTCCTTTCCGCGCTCCGCACCATACCGCTTCTTACGTATCGCTCGTCGGTGGCGGAGCAACGCCCAGGCCCGGAGAAATTACCCTCGCTCACTCGGGAGTGCTCTTCATGGATGAATTCCCGGAGTTTGATAGAAGGGTGATAGAAAGTTTGCGCCAACCACTTGAAGACAAGATGATATCTATCTCGCGCGCCAAGGGTACAGCACTTTTCCCGGCAAATGTATCGCTCATAGCCGCCATGAACCCGTGCCCATGCGGGAATTTCGGCTTCCGAGGCAAGCACTGCGTCTGCACACCTTCCGCGCTCGCCCGATACAGACGAAAAATGTCCGGCCCCATCATGGATCGTATAGACATCTGGCTTGAAGTGGATAGGGTCTTGCCGAGTGATCTCCACGGCGGTTCGGAAGGGGATAAGAGTAAAATCTTTCGGGCTAAAGTGGAACAGGCACGCAAAGCTCAAAAAGAACGTTTCAATAAAAAGGGGAAAAAGATACTGCGCAATTCGGAAATGAGCGCGAGAGATATGGTGACACTCATCACTCTCGATAAAGAGTCGCGGAGAACTCTTGACTTGGCTGCCGAGCGACTCGGTTTCTCACCACGTATCTACCACCGGATGATAAAAGTGGCGCGCACCATCGCCGACCTTGAGGGTAGTATAGAAATCGCTAACACTCATATCCTTGAAGCAGTTGAGTACCGCCCGAAAAAGTTTGATGTCTAGCTATTAAATTCCTTCACCAAAATATAGCTCAGACTAGGTAGCGTTAAACAACTATACTTATATTTCCCAACATATCAAAAACTTGCTTCTTTTGATAGGTTGTACTAATATACTTATATATTCATTAGCTTAATTTAAACACCAATGCCCCAATATATTAAAGATAGTGAGATTTTCAACATTGACATCAGCAAAACACTAGGAAATGTAAAAATATTAAGACTCCTAGAAACAGCTTCTAGATACATAGGGGAAGTGAATAATATTGTTTCTAATACATTAGAATTTGATTTTATTATTGTGGCCTTAAAGAATATTGAGGCACTAAATAGCGCTAAGATTGAAGGGACTACTGGAAATTTAAAAGATCTGTATTTAGAAAAATCTTTGGACTTCGAAAAGAAAAAACAGCTGAAGTTATTCAGCGCAGTCAATTATAAAACAGTTATGACAAGACTAGAGGAAATTATGCAAGCTCATAATCGAATTGATATTCCCTTACTTCATAAACTCCACAAATTACTCACTGAAAATGATCCCGCGACAAATGGAGTACCTGGTAAATTTAGAACCAAAGAAGTAATAATTAGAAATAGTAAACTTGGAGATTTTTGGCCCATACATCCCCTAAAAATCAATGAGTGCATGAAAGTGTTTGTGGATCAAATCTCGGAAAAAACAGAATTTCCTTCTCTACTGCAAGCCGCTATTCTTCATTACCAGTTTGAAGCTATCCACCCATTTGAAGACGGCAATGGAAGAACGGGACGCTTACTGATTATTGCAAATTTATTAACCAATAAGACAATCAAAACGGCAATCCTTAATCTAAGTCAGCATTTTGACCTTCACCGAGATGAATATCTATACTCTCTCAGATCAGTAAGCGACTCTCTAGATTATGAGACGTGGATTTCTTTTTTCTTGAATGCACTAATCGAACAATGTAAGCATAATATTAATTTAATCGAAGATCTTCGCAAATTAAAAGAAGAAGATGAATTACTGATTAATGAATCAACTCGTTCACCAGCTGCCCAACCTATTCTTAATCATGCACTTAACCAATTATATATAACGACTTCAGATACAGTAGAATTCCTAAAAAACAAGAGGCTTAAAGGAGATCTTTCACAAATTGCTCGTAACAATATAAAAAGATTAGTCCAATTAGGAATTCTAGAAAAAACTCTCGTAAAAAGAGGCAGAGCTGAGACCTACGTCCATAGTAAGCTCAAAAGAAAACTAACTCATTAAAACTAGACCTAATTAGAACGGATTCTTGACACCGCGGATTTCAAAGCGGGATATAACCGGTAACATTACCAATTACAGCCGAATTGGTCGCCATTTATTACCTAAAAATCAATTGGAAATGTCATCATTACTCCATCAGAACACTGATATATATTTGCAGTCAGGTGCCAGCATATTCCGTATTCAATTCTTAGTTCGCTTCTCATTGTGATTAAATCATTAATTTGTTTTTTTATATTCCTCATGAGATCTGTTTCGATGTAGGATTTGGAAGTTCCTAAACAAACATAATTTCCACAGTTTGTATTACCAGTTTTCTTTGCTTCTTCAATAAGTTTATCTAGTTGATCCCCAAGTTGAATTCTCTCGATCTCTATCTTCGATAGTTTTATTTTATACTTTGCCATTCTTTCTTCTTCCGTAACTATACTATCAATAGTAGTTTCTAATACATTCTGCTTAGCCATCAATTCCGCCATCTGTTCTTTTAACATCTCTATTTGCTGAAGAAGTAGATTAATGAGAGTCTGTTTTAATTCCTCGATTATCGCATTTTGCTCTCGAGTCAATATTTGAGCATTAGATGACAGGGGGGTTAGAAATGATCCCAAAATAATACTGGCAATGATTATTTTTTTCATTGATTTGTATCAAAACGGATTCTTGGCGCCGCGAACTTCGAAGTGAACGTGTGGACCTGTGGAGCGTCCAGTATTGCCGATAGCTCCAATGACTTGACCTTGCGTCACACTCTGCCCAACCGCGACACTGACTTTGGACATATGGGCATAGAGCGTTTGTGTACCGTTTGAATGTCTAATAACTACATAGAGACCAAAACCACCATTGTAGCCACTCGGTCTCGCAATAATAACCTGACCATCGGCGGAGGCCATGATGGATGTACCTGTCGGCGCCGCAATATCCACTCCGTTATAACCGTGGATACCTTGAGTCTTTCTTCCGCCAACTATCGGTCTGAGATAATAGCCAGCATATGTAGGGTAGCCTTGAAACGTTTGTGACCCGGATGATTTGACCAGAGAAGTTTGAGTGGCGCTGATTACGCCATCAGGAATAATGACGACGTCGCCGAGTTTAACCTTGGCATCGGCGGCAAGGCTGTTGTATGAGAGAATATCATCGAGATCCGCTTTATATTTAGCGGCAACGGACTTCAGAGTATCGCCACTCTTGACAACGTGGCGCACACCAGATATAGGCAGGATAACAAGCTCTTGTCCTTCTTTTATTGAATTGGCCCTTATGTTGTTGGCCCAGACGATGGTATTGGTGGAGACGCCGAACATCTCGGCGATCTCGCTTAAAGTGTCACCCTGACGCACGACATAGATGCTAATCTGACCGGTGCCCGACTTACCAAGGTCCACGAAAACTTCACCTCCTCCCCCGTTAGATTCAAGGGCAACACTGTCGACGATAGCAATTTCTGCACCACCAGTGCCGGTAGGATTGATATTCAAATAGCCCTCCAAAAGACTCATGGTTTGGGAGTTACCCACATTCATCACTTCTGGTACACGAGCGACCTGACTACCCGCGTAGGCAAAAATAGGAAGAACAGCTAGGGCAAGTATATATTTGATTATTCTTGTACTAATAGAGAAGGGTTAAACTGCTCATGGCTCCGTCTTTCAGTCTGAACCAATCATTATACCTCCATATGCTATAGTGTCCAGCATGTTAGAATCCTCCAATCCGCCAGCTGGCGGACTCAATTCTCAACAGAAAAAAGCCGTTTTAACTACGGAAGGACCGGTGCTAGTCTTGGCGGGTGCCGGTGCGGGCAAAACTAAGACCATCGCGGAGCGAATTCGCCATCTTGTCGAGACGGGCGTAGCCCCTTCGGCAATTCTTGCCATCACTTTCACCAACAAGGCGGCCAAGGAGATGCGCGAGCGGATAGAGCAAGGGCTTCGGAATACCCCATCACGACCTTTTGTAAGCACTTTTCACTCCCTTGGAGTTCATATTTTGCGAGAACAGTCAGCAAAAGCAGGCATCAAGAGACATTTCACTATCTTTGACCGAGACGACGGCAAAAGGGCGGTGAGAGAGGCGCTTTTAACTCTTGGACTTGATCCAAAAACACATGACCCCGGTCGTATTGTGTCCCTAATTTCTAGAGAGAAGAGTGGGGGCAGAGGCGTCGGAGATTATGGTGGCAAAGAAGAACGCGGGCACTTTCGAGACGTAGTGAGACAAGTCTGGCCGGTCTACGAGAGAATACTCTCGAGAGACAATGCGCTTGACTTCGATGACCTTCTATTAAAGACCAGGAACCTCTTGAACGACAACCCGGCGGTACGCGAGTTTTATCAAAACATCTGGGAATATATCCACATAGACGAATACCAAGACACTAATCGCGTCCAATACGAGATTTCAAAAATGTTAGTGGGAAAGAATAAAAATATCTGCGTTGTGGGAGACATTGATCAGAATATTTATTCTTGGCGCGGAGCGGATCTAAAAAATATTCTGGACTTTGAGAAAGATTACCCGAATGCCGAGGTCGTCACTCTGGAAGAAAATTACCGCTCTACCAAAACTATTCTTGAAGCAGCCAATACGGTGATAGAAAAAAATAAAATCAGACGAAAGAAAAATCTTTTCACTGGAAATGTCTTTGGTGAGAAAATTAGCATATTCGGAGGATTCGATGAGGCAAGTGAGGCGGAATTTGTTGCAAACAGAGCGGAAGAACTTATAAAAAACGGCATTTCCCCGGGAGAAATTGCGGTACTTTATAGGGCCAACTTCCAGTCACGGGTGCTTGAAGAGGCATTTATGAACCACCGTGTTCCTTACCAACTCCTCGGCACGCGCTTCTTCGAGCGCAAAGAAGTCAAGGACATCGTTTCGTATTTACGTGCCGCTCTTAACCCAGATAGTCTCTCAGACTTAAAACGCGTCATCAATACGCCAGCGCGTGGCATAGGAAAAACAACCATGCTGAAAATATTTTTGGGAGATGAAGCTTCTCTCCCGCTGGGAATGAAGACGAAGCTCAAAAGCTTTAGAAACTTGCTTAAAGAAATTGAAAAAGTCTCGAGAGAAAAGAGACCGAGTGAGACCATCTCCTTCATTATCAAGATATCCGGACTTGAAAAAGAGTGGAAAAACAGCGGAGATGAAGGTCGGGCTCGGCTTGAAAACGCTTACGAGCTCGCAAATTTCGCTTTCCGATACGATAACGAACCTCCGGAAGAAGGGGTTTTGAATTTTCTCGCGGATGCGGCGTTGCAGAGCGACCAAGATGAAATGAAAGATGGGGAAAAGGCGGTGTGTCTAATGACGGTGCATGCTTCTAAAGGACTGGAGTTTGATACTGTTTTCATCGCGGGGCTTGAAGACGGACTTTTCCCGCATCAGAAAGTTAATGATGGAAATACCAGCCCCGAAGAAACAGAAGAAGAGAGGCGGCTTTTCTATGTCGCGCTCACCCGCGCGCGCAAAAAAGTATTTCTTTCACACGCCGGGACGCGCACTCTCTTCGGCAGAAGACAAACGAATTTTCCCTCTGAATTTGTCTTCGACATCCCCGAAGCATTGGTGGAAAAAGAGGTTGTCGATAAGTACAGTTTCCCCATAAAACCCCTTCTCGAAATCGATTTTTGAGCATTCTCAACGTGTAGTGCGGTGTCGAAACTCGGTTTCGATATGTTATGCTGGATATATGAGAAATATTAAATTGGTCGAAAATGAAATTTATCATGTACTAAACAGAGGGGTTGATAAAAGGTCAATCTTTCAAGAGCGGGTTGATTTGGAAAGGTTTTTCAACGGTATGCAGAATTTGAATAACCTCAAACCAGTAGGGCACCTAGCCCGTCGTCGAAACCGAGTTTCGACAGATCAACTTGTCGATTTTATTGCATTCAATCTCAACCCAAACCACTTTCACTTTATTTTAAGACAAAAGGCGGACAGGGGCGTGGAGAGGTTCATTCACAGACTAACTGTATCGCATTCAAAATACTTTAATTTAAAATACAGCAGAGTGGGCACTTTATTTCAAGGAAAATTTAAGGCGATTCACGTTGATTCGAATAAATACCTACTCCACTTGAGTGCTTACGTAAATCTAAACGACATGGCGCATGCACGTAGCGACAAACTAGGATTGTCTAAATCAAGTTGGGGAGAATATGTCGGTGAATCAGGAGAAGAATTCTGTGATAAATCAATAATACTTGATCAATTTAAAAGCAGAGAAAAATACAAACAATTTGCCGAAAGCACCCTTAAAGATATCGTCGATCGAAAAATTCTTATAGCGGAACAGGAGGAGAATCCGTTGTCGAAACTCGGTTTCGATAGGAAGAAGGTGCCAATATGAGAGCGAAAAAGTCGTTGGGACAGCACTTTTTGAAGTCGGAGCGGGCACTGTCAGTAATTATCGAGGCCGGTGACGTCTGCAGGAGAGACAGCATTCTTGAGATAGGACCCGGAACAGGTGCTTTGACAAAAAAGCTTTTGGAAACTGGTGCGAAAGTAGTTGCTGTAGAGAAAGATACCGGGCTCTATGAATTTTTGAAACAAAAATATGAGAAAGAAATTTCATCAGGTCAACTTATTTTAGTTCATGATGATATTTTGAAATTTGATTTGTCTAAGCTAGAAGCTAGAAGCTATAAACTGGTAGCCAACATACCATACAACCTCACCGGTGCCATACTCAAAAAATTTCTTGAAACAGATCATCAACCAGAGAGAATGGTGCTCCTATTACAGAAAGAAGTGGCTGAACGCATAGTATCCAGAAAGTCGAAACTCGGTTTCGATGCTGCTACCGAAACCGAGTTTCGACATGGGAAAGAGAGTATTTTGTCTATTTCAATCAAAGCGTATGGCGTGCCAAGATACGTGGAGACAGTTAAAGCGGGCTCATTTGTTCCGATGCCCAAGGTGGATTCGGCCATCATCGCTATAGAAAATATTTCCAAAGCGTTCTTTCAGAAAATGGTCGCTGATACTGATGTCGAAACCGAGTGTCGAGGGGTTGAGAAAAAGTTTTTTGACATGGTGCGAGCTGGATTTAAGTCAAAGCGCAAGAAACTTTCTTCCAATCTCTCAACAGTTTTTGAAAAAGACAGAGTAGAGAAAGCGTTTCTCGCACTTGGTCTAGATGAAAATCTTCGAGCTGAAGAGGTGACTATTGAAAATTGGAAAAAAATCTCTAATCTACTTTTAAATTAGCTTCCAAAAGTTAGAAAAATTAGTTAGTCCCCACTTTAGTCATGAGACCAATTGCAGTAAGAGGGTAACAACCTGCCACAGCATACATCCAACAAGTTGGTCCTGTCACAACATAAGAACCGAGATGGTATTTGGATGGAACAGCAATATTGGAGTTAGCAAAGGGAAGAGTCGCATATCTAGAGTAGACCACCGGACCAGTAATTACTACCAGACCACCTAAGTAAAGAGGAGTAAACCATATCCAGGTGTTGCCGGCACTGCCGGGACATGTGCAAGGAATCGATAAAGAAACAATACCGCCAAAGGGCCGTTCAAACTGGGCTCTCACCGACGAGACCGGCAGAAATAATGCGACAAGAGCCAGTGAGAGAACGATTGCGATAAATTGTTTCTTTTTCATCCCGTTAGAAGTCCGATTCGCATTTTGCGAATCGGCAGAAATCTTTGATTTCTTACTTCTAACGGGATTCATATTATTATCTCGAGCTCGTATGGTTCCTTGTTGATGCCATGCTCATTCTGGACGAAAATCCAGAGCGCTGTTTGGTACTTTCCTAGAGTAAATTGTTTAATCTGGCCGTATCGGGAAAGGTCGGTCACACGAAAAGTCAAAGTGGTGCTGTCTGAAGATATCGGGTTGGAAGAGTCACCGAGAGTGGTAAAAAGATTATTAGAAGAGGTGAAACCTCTGCCGGTGAGAGTTACCGTATCGCCATTTATTGAAGCACTCTCGATGGTTGGTGCCGGTTGAGGATTATTCGTAACCTTGATGCGAACCTTGGCGTCTAGGTTGTCAGAAGAACCCAGCGCGTTGGAAACAGAAAGTTTGTACTCACCCTCCGCAAGACCCGCAGGCACCGGTACCTCTAAGACAAAGCCATTCGTGGAAGTGGCAGTAACCGCATAACTGCCATCAAAATAAACTTTGTTCAGAGTTTTGCTGAAGCCAGAACCATCCAAAGTGATAATATCGCCGAACCGCACTTCAAAGGGAAAGGCCCGGAAAAGCATTATCCGATTGGCCCTCATGCCAAGTGCGTGAGGGGTGTCGGTGCTCGGCACAACGTCAAATGAGATGGGTGTCTCCGAAGGAAAAGTTTCTTTGACGGAACTGGTTGGGCTTGTTGGAGACGCCTGTTTAGCAAAAACGGCCTGTGAGATGGGACCAAAATAACCAAGTGCAGGAGCGACTCCGTTAGCTCTCTGCCACTTAGCTACAGCGGCTCTTGTAAGAAAGCCGAAGTAACCATAAGAGACGCCAGCTGGCATAACCAAGTGCCCTTGAAAGACAAGGACTTGTTGGAGAGTGCTAACTTCTACGCCCCGGCTTCCTACAGTGAGGTTGGTGACGATGGTCTCGGCATTTGCCGAAGAGACCGAGGAAACCAGGAAGCCGAGGGCGAGTATCGCCGAGAACATGGCCGCAATAACGGGAGATCGCATGTGCCTAATTGTACACCTGTGTACAAAAAAGCGAAATAATTTCTGATATACTAAATACAATGTCGCGAATCCGTTTTATAGGCGCGCTTGTTGTTTCCGTTGCTCTTATTGGTGGAGCGCTGTGGTTTAGATTCGTCCGAATCGCTCCTTACTCGGCTCAAGTAGTCTCTGTTTCAGAACTTGAGCAACTTTTATCCGAAGACGCCTTTTTGAAAGATTTGTATAGCGCCACTACCACCCCTCGCGTGACATCCACAACCACACTCTCCCAAACAGATTTAATCGGCAGAGAGATGCTTACAGACTACCTGTCGCTCAAATCAAAAGGCGAGGTTACGCCGGACAATCTTGTCTCGCTCGCCGACAAGTACGCCGAGGGCATCATGAATCTTGACATCAAGACCCGTAAGGCGAGTCTGAATCAGATTATCGTCTTGCCGGATTCGGAAGCAAATCTCGCCACTTATGGCAATACTATGACAAATATCCGCAGTAAATATAAAGCCCTTGTTGCCGCTCAATACACCGGTAGCGGCATTGCGGATATTAACAGCGCGACCTTCTCGACCTTTATGGGCGCGACTGCAAAGTTATATCAAGCGTCCGCAAACGAGCTTTTGCTAGTCAGAGTACCCGTGTCTCTCGCCGGAAACCACTTAGAGCTCGTTAATAATTATCTGGAAAACGCCGAGGTCATGAAATTGATTAGTAACACTTCCAAAAATCCGACACAGGCATACGCGGCGCTAAATGTTTATACCCAAAACACCGAGAAAGAATCAAAGTTGCTTTTAAAAATCCAGACGACGCTTATGGCCAGTGGTATAATGTTTAATACCAATATATGAACTACAAAAGTCGAATTTTAGTCTTCTGTTTGGTTATTTTAATGCTTGTACCAATCCTGCCCGAGAGAACCTATGCGCAATCAGGGGTAGGGGCAATTCCAACATTAGATCAAGGTCTAAATCTAAAAGAAGTAGGTATACCTATACTTGGCTTTGTTGTTCCTGGTTTAACTTTGGACTCTTTAATGATCATCGTGGTCAAGGCGGTGATGGAAAAAATATTAGATTCCACCGTAGAGTGGATTAACAACGGCTTCGAGGGCAACCCGGCTTTCGTGACCGACCCGAGACAATTTTACTCTGACATTGCCGATAGGGTTGCCGGAGAATTCATCGAGGGTTCGGACCTTGGCTTCCTCTGTTCGCCGTTCCAGTCTCAAATTATACTCTCCCTTCGGAGAAATCAGCGTCGTCAGCAACAATTCCAATGTACTTTTACAGGCGCACTCGGTAATCTTGATGCTTTCTATAACGATTTCAGTGAAGGAGGATGGGACGGCTGGTTCTCCATGACCCAGAATAGCAGTAATAATCCTTATGATGCGTATCTTGACGCTCAAATTGAGCTTGACTCTCGAGTCATGGAGGCTTTAGGTCTTCAGAAAGAACAGCTTAGTTTCAACAGTGGAGTCTTAAATTGGTCAGAGTGTGTTCAGACAAATCCAGACACGGGAGAGTGTATTAAACGTGGGCCCACCAAAACACCGGGGGTAGTGATTGAGAGCCAGTTAGAAAATGTGTTGGGAAC
>Ga0209541_10011915_pt1 | contig 13530 bp, 11 predicted proteins | sample RifCSPlowO2_01_FD_184027 | JGI IMG/M metagenome (GOLD analysis project Ga0209541, IMG submission 184027) | Groundwater microbial communities from Rifle, Colorado - Rifle CSP2_plank lowO2_0.1 (SPAdes) (version 2) | ecosystem: Environmental > Aquatic > Deep subsurface > Groundwater | place...
GAGGTCAGACTACAGGATAGAGGATGGAAGACTGGTCTGGCCTGAGGAGATAAAGAGGTCGTATGAAGATCTTAAGGAGAACGGGTTGCTGTGCACTGGGATAAGCGAGGAATATGGCGCGCTGGGCCTGCCAGGCATACTCACGACGATGCTGGGCGAGATGATGTTCCAGGCAGATCCTGGATTCGCGACAGTGCCTCTGCTGCAGAGCGGAGTCGCAGAGATGATTGAAGAGTTCGGGAGCGATGACCTGAAAGCAGGATACTTGAGAAAGATGGTTGGAGGGGAGTACACGGGATGCATGGACCTGACTGAGTCTGGCGCCGGAAGCGATCTGGGCGGGATAAGGGCAAAGGCAGCAGAGATAGGCGGCAGGACTTACATAACAGGGTCAAAGATGTTCATAACAAACGGAGGGGCAGACGTCCATCTCGTGCTGGCAAGGGACGGAGACTCCTACAAGGAGACGTTGGGGCAGACAAAGGGGGTCAGCCTGTACCTTGTCCCTCGGGAGTTAGGCGGGAAAAATAACAATGTGAAGGTGACAAAGCTCGAGGAAAAGCTTGGGCTGCATTCCTCGCCCACGTGCGAAGTGATGTTCGAAGAGAATGGGGCGCAGGGATTCCTGCTTGGAAAGAAGGGAAAGGGGCTTAAGTGCATGCTCAAGCTCATGAACAATGCAAGGCTGGGAGTGGCTGCGCAGGCCTTGGGGATTTTGGAAGCGTCACTGGCTGATGCAAAGGAATATGCGTCAGGAAGGAGGCAGTTTGGCAAGGAGATACTGGACTACGGTCTTGTTAAGGACATGTTAAAAGACATGCAGTTATATTCAGAAGTCATACGCTCGGTCATCTACTCAGCGGCATTCGCGAATGACATGGAAAAGGGCTTGAGGAAAACTGGCTGCGACGGGGAAGATCTTAAAAGATACTCGAACATGGCCGCAGTCTTGGTTCCGCTGATAAAATACTACGCGGCAGAGAAGGCAATTGAGCTGACAAGAAAGGGGATACAGGTTCATGGCGGCGTAGGTTACACTAAGGAGTTCAACGCTGAGAAGCACCTGAGGGATGCGGTGATAACCTCGATATATGAGGGCACGAGCGAGATACAGGTGAGCCTGTTCATAAAAGAGGCGCTGACAGGAAAGCTGATGGGCCAGTCAAGGGCAAACCTGGTGCCTTTTCTTGAAGAGATAGACAGGGGCCTTGAGCAGATCACAGAAGAGCAACTTGCCAAAGACGTTAAAAAAGTAAAGGAAGCCAACAGCTACGTAAAAGAGTCGCTGGACACGCTAGCAGGGTACATAGTCCAGACATTGGAAAAGAATCCGCCTTACGGGGACACGAACGGGGTGTCATCGCAAGCCAAGAAACTTGCAGACATGACAGTGGAGGTTTATGGCGCTTACAGTCTGCTCGAGCAGGCAAGAAAGAGCGACTACAAGAAGACAGTGGCCAAGGTATTCATCCAGGACATGCTGCCAAGAGCAGAGATGCGCTCAAAGCAGATAAAAAACCTGGCTGAGGGCACACTGAAGGATTATGACACGATAATCGGAGCAGTATAAGTAGGGCATAGGAAAATATAAAAGCCAGAGAGGTATCATCCAAGTCATGGCATACTTGAAATGCAACTACGGAGAGGGAATGTTCTCAGATGAGCGCTTCATAACCTTTGGGATCCCGTATGATGGGCTGTTCGGAGGCATGTTTGTGAACAGGGAGGACGTGGTGCCGTACAAAGAGGATGGCTGGAACGGCCTGGTCAAGGTGGTTATTTTGGAAATGGACGAAAACAAGGCCCTGGTCAGTGTCAATGACGTAGGCGACAAGAGGTTAAGCATGCTTTTGGTGCCTAAGGGGCACATACTTCATCTTGATAAGATTTAGAAAAGCATTTTAATAGTTCTGGCTTATGGGGGAATATGACAAGAAGCTTCTGGGATGCGGTGAACAAGGTAATAGAACAGTCAGACGTCATAATTGAAGTGCTGGACGCAAGGTTCATAGATGAGACAAGGAACCGCGAGGTCGAAGAGAAAGTAAAGGCTGCCGGCAAGAAGGTGGTAATAGCAATAAACAAGTCAGACCTGATAGGCAGGGAATCAATGGACTGGAAAAAAGGGGTCTACATATCCTCGACAAGGGACTGGGGCCTGGGAGAGCTGAGAAGGGCGATATCATCGGCGCTAGGCGAGCAAAATAAAGAGAAGGTAATAATCGGGGTGGTTGGCTATCCGAATGTTGGGAAAAGCTCGGTGATTAATGCGCTGACAGAAAGGGAATCGGCGCTTACGTCGCCGCAAAGCGGGTTCACAAAGGGCATGCAGCTCATAAAGATGAAGAAGGGTGTTTACATGCTGGACACGCCAGGGGTCATACCCTACCTTGAGAAAGACAGGACAAAGCATGCATTGACGTCAACAACAGACTTCTCAAAGATAAGAAACCCAGAGATGGCGGCTCTTGAGCTGATAGAAAGGTTCCCGAAGGAAATAAAGAAGCACTATGGGGTCGAAGGCAAGGATGAGGAGGAGATACTCGAGGCTATAGCAAGGCGGCTTGGAAAGCTGAAAAAAGGCGGGCTAACAGACACAATCAGCGCCGCAAGGACGATACTTATGGACTGGCAAAGGGGAAGGATAAGGATTCTATAATTTTTTTACAGATATTGCCTGGACAGGGCAGATGTCAGCAGCTTCCATGTTGCATCCGAGTTCGGTTACGATGGGGTTCTTTGCCCTTGCCTTGAATTCGTCCCCAGTTTCCATCTCGAAATTGTCAGGGCACTGGGCAGCGCATGCTCCGCAGCCTATGCATTTCTGCCTGTCAACCTCTACTTTGTATTCTGTCATAATCAGGAAACTGAACACGGGAAAAGTTATAAGCTTTTTGGATTAAAAGTCTCGTAATCACTTTTGATAGGCCCATGCCGTAAGCCCGCTTTTCAAAGTCACTCTTTCCCTTCTGAAAGCACAGGTCTCATATTCATCTATCTTTTTAAAATCTTCCTTCTCTATGTCTAAGACCAGGCCGTCTATCTTTTCATCAGAGTCCGGATCTTCTTCAATAATCTGGTAGGTTTCACCGTCTATCTTGACTGTTGATTTTCTAAATCTTAGTAGGGTATCAGGGGTGCTTTTTGCAACTCTTTTTATAACCCTTTTCTGGACTCCTGGTTGTTGGAGAGTTCCATAGACAAATAACTTTTCAGTCATACGTAGTGATTCGGCTTTAAGGTTTAAAAAACTAATGGTGATTTGCATAATGTTACAGGTTTCTGATGCCGCATTCCTGGACGAATCGCCCTGCGAAGGAGGCGAATCCCTCTAGCTCTTTGGCAGTGAATGGCTTGATCTTGCTGTATTCAGGGTCAACTAATCCTGCATTCGCATTGAACTGTTGGATGATATACCTCTTCGCACCGGATATCTCCTTGCAGATTGATATGAGCTCATTCATGCTGAACAGGCCGGGGACTGCGGTCGAGCGGAATTCGTAGTCGACATTGCTGTCCATGAGCATCGTTGCAGATTCCAAGACCTTGGCCGCATCTTGGCTGCCGGCAGCTTTCAGGTAATTTCCAGAGGAGGACTTGATGTCCATTGCGACATAATCCGCAAGCTTCTCATGGATGATTTTTCTTAGCATCTCGGGGTTTGAGCCGTTGGTGTCAAGCTTGGTTTTGAGTCCAAGGTTCTTTATCTTTGCCAGGAATTCCGGAAGGTCTTTGTGTATGGTCGGTTCGCCGCCGCTGACGCATACGCCGTCAATGAGGCCTTTGCGGCGCTCTAGTTCCTTGAGCACGTCTTCGGCAGGCATTGCCTTCAGGGAAGGGTCGTCAAATACAAGCTCAGGGTTGTGGCAGAAGGGGCAGCGGAAGTTGCATCCTGCGACGAACACAGTGGAGACTATGTTGCCTGGGAAATCAACCAGCGAGGTTCTCCTGAAGCTCTTTATTATCATCTTAGGAGCTTGGCAGCTTTGATTTGGCATGCGCATCTGCCTTGTCGCTTTCAAGGCTGGCTTTGATGCTGTACTCCTTGCGCTGCTTGAACTCCTCGCATTTGCCCTTGTTCCAGGACTGGACAGGCCTGTGATAGCCGACAATCCTGCTGTACACTTCGCATGGGATCACTTTTTCAGACATTCTTGTCACCTCCTTTGTGATGTTTTGTTACGCCGTGTTCTTCAAGCTGCTCCTTGGTATGCTCGTGGGGGCATTCAAAGTGCTCCCCTTTCAGGTAGCCGTGGATTGGGCAGATGCTGAACGTCGGCGTCAAAGTGAAGTAAGGCAGCTTGAAGTTGGTCGCAATCCTCTTCACGAGCTTCTTGCAGGTCTGTATGTCGTCGATGCGCTCGCCAAGGAATCCGTGGAGCACAGTATTATGTATAAATACTAATGTATTCTTGCCCGCAAGGTAATTATGGTTATTTCTTGTTGTCAGGTCATAAAACTGATTATCTTCTACATCTTCTTTTGAGACTTCCTTGACTCTGACTACAGGGAGATGACGCTTCTTCCTATCTGACAATGTCTTGGCTATTCTTGCTGAATTGTTAACCGCCCCTATTTCTTCTTTTATTTTAACTGCTTGGTATGAGGGAATTCTTATGCGGTATCCATCAACCTCATTCTTCCTTTTGGTAGGTTTACGATGCTTGCTTACCATAATACCAGCCATAGTACAAACCTCCAATAAATCATCAGCCAGCTTTTCTGAAACAGTATAATACTCAATATCCCCGTCTCTAGATATGTGTCCATCTCCATCAATCATGCCTGCCAGCAATGAAAAGACATTGTCCCCGGTCAAGTTCTTCTTAACATCCTTAGGAATCCCGATATCGTACACTTTCTCTCCTGATTTGAAGCCATACTTGAATAGAGATTCCACAACATTCTTTTTCCTAGTAGAAACTTGCTTTAGTTTCTTACTTCGCTTATCCATTTGACTGATCTTTACCTCTGATTTGAAGTGCTTTGCGAGTATGTTCTTCACCTTCTTGACAACCGGCATATGTTCGCTGAAGAAGCGGACAGTGTGCCTCTTTAGATTATTTCCCCCTCTATTGTCTGTAATCTCTGATAAGCAACCGTCACTGATAAAGAAGCCAAACAACCACATAAGGTCACCATCCAATCCCTTTTTAATACCTCCTGGGTACAAACTGCTACTGTTCTGTAGTATGTAATCATTCATTTCAAGCTCATCCGCCCTTTTCTCAACGACCTCATACTTCTGCATGACAGAATAAGCTGATCTGCATTTCATATTGTGTCTCAAGTGAGAAGCAAATCCCTTCACATTCTTTGATTTACGTCCACAAGCAGGACAGAAACTGTCTAATGCTCTCTTCCTCAATACAAAGAAAGGATGCCAATCACTTGTCACTATATCCAGATTTTTTTCTCCAACTACTCTAATCTTGTCATGCTTTCTTACATCAATAGCTACTGCATCAGTAATCTCATCCCATTCGCCGACCATTTCTTTAACATTATAGCTCAACGCTTTTATAGGCTTAAGCCTTTTAAAATTCCTCACAATATAATCAATCTCTAACAATCCCTTGTCTGTTAAAACCTTGTTCCCTTTTTCTACGCATCCGCCAGTATATTTGGACTGAATTTCATCTTGGAGCTGCAAGGCCTCGAATATGTCGTCCGTGTAGTTGACAGGCAGGTGTGTTGAGTTTGTGTAATATGGCTCTTCGTCGCCGGCTGTTATGATGTCCGGGAACTTTTCCTTGTCTAGTTTTGCGAGGCGGTAAGTCGCGCCTTCGGCAGGCGTGGCCTCGAGGTTGTAGTTGCTTCCGGTCTTCCTTTGGTACTCGGCAAGCTTGGCAAGCATGGCGTTCATTACGCGCATGGCGAACTCGCGGCCCTCCTTGCTGGCGACGCTTTTTCCGAACAGGTTTAGGCAGGCCTCGTTCATGCCTATGATTCCTATGGTGCTGAAATGGTTGGCCCAATAGCTCCCTGTGACGGTCTTGACGCCTTTCAGATAGTGCCTTGAATATGGGTACAGTCCGCTCTCTGTGAAGTTCTCGACAGACTTGCGCTTTATCTCCAGGCTGAGGCTGGCAATGTCCATGAGCCTGAGCAGGCGCTGCATGAAATCCTCTTCATCCTTTGCTATATGCCCCAGTCTTGGCAGGTTGAGGGTCACGACGCCCAGGCTTCCTGTCAGGGGGTGCGCTCCGAAGACTCCTCCCTTTCTCCGTAGCTCCCGGTTGTCGAGACGAAGCCGGCAGCAATTGTGGGTTATAGTACCCATGGAATGTATGAACAAATGATTCTTCTCCAGTTCAAAATCAAAGAACTCTTGGTCATTTTCCAGTTTCTCATTCTTGACTTCCTTTACTCGGACAATGTAGCAATCGCTATCCTTGATATTCCGTGACTCTGGAGTATACGCCCCATGTTTTTCCAGGCAATCATGGCCTACCATTCTCTTTTTATTCAGTCCTGGCACCGCATAAGTGGACTTGGCCATCCAGCCAGGCACCCTTTCGCATAAAAGGGGGTTATTTGTGAGCCCGTTAGCTTTAGTCGCTGATTTCTTTTGCTGAAGATAGATTACCTGGCTGCGCTTTCGTTTTCTGTAAGTTACCGGCTGCCCCGACAGTGAGTATAGCAATACCAGGTCTCTGGCCAGGGGTTCATCATTGATATGGATTTCCCCGCGCTTTTTGTATCCGTCCCCCTTGAAGTGGTATCTTAGGAAGCTCTCAATCACTGGCTTTGGTGAATTGAAAATCGCATGTGGTAGCCTCCCGTACTTCTTAAAGCCACCGTCAAAGAGCCTTCTGGCTAAATTTGTATTATAGATGTAAAGATAGTAGGTATTGTATCTTGGGTCTTTTTTTTCACAGACCTTTGTCTTAAAGATGTTGCTGATTAGCTCTTTTATCTCGCTGATATTCTCTGGCTCACGCGCATTAAAAGTGAATTGCATGCCCCTGGGACGGCCGTAATTCTTCATGTTCTTTCTTGATTCAAACAGGTAATTGCCGTCAGCTGTAAAATACCCCAACAGTTTTGCAAGGTTTTCATTAAGAATGAACCCACCAACTGACTGGTATTCATTGTTCAAAGCTTTCTCTGCTGTCTTTAGGCTGATTAGGTAATCCCCTTCTGTTATGTCTCTTGCTAATTTATTCTCAAAGCCTTTTTGGGTCAGGACTGGAATCAAGTGCTTTGTGGAGACTCTTATCTTCTTGCCGTCATCAGTGTTGAGTTCAATTAATCTGTTGTCCTTAACCCGCAAGAATCTCTTTATCTTGCTCCACTCTGCTTTGCAGGTTTCAGGGTTGAAAGACAGCACTTCAGGAGTCTTGGCCATGTCGCAGTCAATCCACCCATCTTCGTCAAAATCCCCTTCTTTATACAGGGTTACCACCTCTCCCAAGCTCAGTCTCTTGATGTTTCCGCTGTTCCTGAGGATTATTTCCTCGTCTGGATGCAGGCACATGCTCCTTGCATCTTCAGGGTCCATGTCCGAGTTTATGAAATTGGCGAAGTAGGGCATGCCGTATTTTGCGGTCATCTCCCAGATTGCGTCCCACTCGGGATTTTCCCAGTCAAGGTCGGATGTGACATTGTAGGTTGGTATTGGGAATGTGAAGACCTTTCCCGATGCGTCGCCTTCAAGCATTACCTCTGCGAAAGCGCGGTTTATCATGTCCATCTCTTCCTGGAACTCGCCGTAATTTTCCTTCATTGGTTTTCCGCCGACAATAGCGGGCTTGTTGGCAAGTCCCTTGGGAACCTTCAGGTCTAGGGTTAAATTACTAAATGGAGTATTTCCTGTGATGAAAACCTTGCCTTTCCTTCTCGCAACCACAGTCTCATTGTCTGTATTAGGGCACCAGATAACCCCTGAGTAGCTTACTTGTTTGACTTTCGTGATATAAGTGTCTTTATGCCTGATAAGCCGCAACACATACAAGTCTTTCTTGGATATGCCACTGCGCTGCTTGCGCATCAGAACTGTTGCACCGTAACCGGCATTTACAGCAACTTGCAGTAACCCGTCCTTTAGTGTCTCAGAAGCAGTTGATATCTTGCAGCCTTCATGGCCGTCGCCTTTAATGTAAGCCTCTAAGAATAACCTTGAGGTCTCTACTCCAGCTGCCGTGATACATTCTGGGATAAACTTTATTCCTTTATGCTTGTCTCCCTTGAAATAACCCAATATTCTTCTGGTGCTCTGCGCGTTAAAGCGAATTACATTGCAATCCTCTCCAAGGCCTTTCTGGGTCCGTTCCGTATAACTAAGTCCCAGACTGTCACATAAGGAGATGATATTCTCATAATTCCCGGGGTTTGCTTTCTTTGACTGGTAGATGCTGATGCGCCCGCTTCCCCGCTCTCCCTTGTCCATGCTGCCTTCAGCTATGACCCAGGCAAGGAGCTCAACAATGTTTTCATCAAGGGAATCTTCTCCGCTTGCATAACCATCGCTTCCAACAGGCACCATGAACGGGGACTTAAGCTCCAGAACCTTCTCAATCCTCTCAAGGGCGTAGCGGTCAGCATTGAACAGCTTCCTTACAATCCTGTGCTCCGGGGATATTAGCTGGTCGCTTATCCTGTTCTTGAGATTATACATCTTGCCCTTGTACTCCTTTGCAAACAGCCTCTTGACAGGAAGGTACTCAATGAATCCCTTCTCAATGTTGAAAGTGGCAATCATGTCCCCCTTCTTGATCTGGTTATGCCCTCTCCAGCCATTCTCTGTAAGTATATCTGTGTCTTCTGACATGCATTGGAAGCCTACCCTTGTGGGCACGTTCATGTTGAACACGAACTCCTGCATGGCCTGCTTGACCTCCTTGTAGGAGAGGTTGTCGTATCTTACGAATGGCGCCAGTAGTGTGTCAAAGCTTGAGAAGGCTTGCGCGCCAGCTCCCTCTCCCTGAAGTGTATAAATGAAGTTGTAAGCCTGGCCAAGTGCTGCGCGCAGATGTTTTGGTGGCCTGCTGACTATCTTGCCTGATGCTCCGCCAAATCCCCTCAGGAGCAAGTCCTGCAGGTCCCAGCCGCAGCAGTAGCTTGCAAGTATTTGCAGGTCGTGCAGGTGGAAATCGCCCTCTACATGGGCGTCCCTTACCTCCGGCGGATAGACTTTGTGGAGCCAGTAGTTGGAGCTGACGATTGAGGATATGTGGTTGTTGAGCCCCTGGAGGGAGTAGGACATGTTGCTGTTCTCCTTGACGCGCCAGTCGGTCTCTTTTAGGTATCCGTCCATGATGTCGTTGGAGTTGACAAAGGACTTGAACTCACGGAGGCGCTTGTGCTGCTCGCGGTATATTATGAAGGCCTTTGCTGTCTTGGCGTGCCCTTCTTCAATAAGTATCTTCTCGACAGCGTCCTGGACATTCTCGACAGTTGGGATGTTGCTGTCAGAGAACCCCTTGCCTTCCAGGTATTTTACTATGTCTTCTGTCAGTTCTTTGGCTCTTTCGTAGTCCCTTCCGCCGACAGACTTGGCTGCCCTGAATATCGCGTCGCAGATTTTCTGCGGGTTGAACAGTGCTATGCTGCAGTCTCTTTTCTTGACCTGTGATATTGTTGAAGATTCCATTTTCGCCTCTTTTTTCCTCTCTTATTTGATGGTTATTATTTAAGCATATCTGTGGTGTGATATCACTTTTTTAGCAGCTGTTTTATTTCCTCCTGGAATGATGTTACGTCGGCAAATTCCCGGTAGACTGATGCAAAGCGGATATATGCCACTTTGTCCAGTTTCTTAAGCTGCTCCATCGCCAGCTCGCCCACCAGTTTGCTTGTGACTTCGTTGGTTTTTTGCGTTCGCAACTCTGACTCGATGGTGCTGATTGCCTCTTCTATCCTTTCTGACACTATGCTCCTTTTCTCGCATGCGCGCATTAGGCCCTTGCGTAGCTTGTCTGCGTCGAATATCTCCCTTGAGCCGTTCTTTTTTGTCACATAAAGGTTCAGCATCTCTATGCGCTCGTATGTCGTGAACCTTTTGTTGCATTCCAGGCATTCGCGGCGGCGCCTTATGTTGTCATTGATGTCCCTTTTGTCGATGACTCGGGTCACTGATTTGCGGCAAAATGGGCATAACATCTTTAACACAATACCTTGTGGTTTTACTTATGTAATCATACAATATGTTGTGCTTTATATACATTTATGTGGTCTAAAAATAGTTTTGGAAGTTATATATTTATATATCACTACTTTTATGTAGTAAATTATAGAAAAGCTTAAATAGTAGATTGTGTTGGAAATAGGCATGGAAACCCTTGAAACAAAGGTGAACGAAGAGGAAGATTGCATGCTCAAGTTTCTGGGCCGCTTCAAGACAGTGAGGCTGGCAAGGAGCATGACTCAAGACTTCGTTTATGCGACAGAAGACGAAACATACAGCCCAAGATACCTGTTCTACGGAACCACAGGCAAAGGCATGGAAAGGATAAAAGAGAACGGGCTTAAACCGACAACAAAGGGCGTCAGCTTCATATGCCTCTACTCTGACTACAAATCAGCAAAGGAGGATAGCATATGCAAAAGCGACAGGGACAGCAGTGAAAACATTGTATTGTATATAGATCGCGAGGAGACCCCCGGCATAAAACTTGATAGGTATGATTCTGATAGATTTAAGTGCAATGACGCTGTCGACGTAAGAAAGCTGAAGAAAGTCGGTTTTGTGCTGGACTTCCTGCTCACGCTTTAAGATTTTTTATATTTTTACCTTAGCCTCAATGTATCCAGATTTCTAGGGGCAAAGGTCTCCATTCTCATAGTTTTGTGAACGCTGCTGGCGAGGTCCATGCACTTGCTGCTCTCTCCATGCACGGCAATCATGCGCTTTGGCTTGGGATCAAGATGGTGCAGGAAGTTCATCAGCTGCGCCCTTGAGGAATGGCCTGTAAATCCATGGATTGTATGGACGCTCATCTGCACCCTTAGCACATCGGAACGATTCTCGGATGTGAGGAAGCTCATCTCGCGCTCGCCGTTCTCAAGCCTCCTGCCGAGGGAGCCTTCTCCCTGGTAGCATGTCAGCACAACGCTGTGCTTTGGATTCTCGGCCAATGCCTTGAAGTATTCAACTGATGACCCTCCGACAAGCATGCCTGAAGTGGCCATGATGATGCATGAGTCGCCGGTGTCTATGACCTGCTGCATCTCTTTCTGGCTGCCGACTTGCTTGAACACATCGGACAGGAAGGGATTCTGGTCCTGGTGGAATATCAGCTTCTTGATCTTGTTGTTGAAGAAATCAGGATAGGCTGTGTGTATGGCCGTGACATCCCACACCATGCCTTGTATGTATATTGGCTTCCTTGGTATGATGCCTTCGCGCATGGCACGCTCAAGCACTATCATAAGCTCCTGTGAGCGACCGACGCCGAGTGTGGGCATGAGGACTTTCCCGCCGCGCGCAAAAGTCTCATTTATTATCTTAATAAGGTACGCTTCTGACTCGCCTCTTGATGGTATGATGTCGTCCTTGCTGCCATAAGTGGATTCTATGACCACTGTCTCCAGCCTGGGGAACCTTGTTGCTGCGGGCGCCAGGAGATTTGATAGCTCATAGTTAACGTCGCCTGTTATCAGCAGGTTGTGCAGGCCGTTGCCGATATGCAGGTGGGCCATGGAAGAGCCGAGGTTGTGGCCTGCATTGTAGAAAGTAAGGCGTATGTCCGGGGTGATATCCGAGACCTCCTCGTATTCCAGGCAGATAGTATGCTTCACCATGCTCTTGACATCCGCGCTGCTGAACAGCTGTTTCTTCGAATCGTACTGGCCGACCTGGATATAATCAAGGCACAGTAGGGCAGCAACGTCCCTGGTTGGTTCTGTGCAATAAACAGGGCCTTCGTAGCCGAATTTGAAAAGCATCGGGACGATGCCGCAGTGGTCCAGGTGGGCGTGGGTTATTATGACTGCATCAAGCTCATTGATCCTGAACTCAGGCACGTCAAAGAAAGGGTACATGCTGTCTTCAGGGGCTGCGACATTGATTCCGCAGTCCACTAGAACCCTGGATTCGGGAGTCTGGAGCAGCATGCATGACCTGCCTACCTGCCTTGCGCCGCCAAGGAAAGTGAGCCTTACCCACTCCTCCTTCTTGCCGCGGGTCCATCCGCTGTAAATCCTCTTTCCAACCTGGTCAAGGAACTTCTTCCTGAAATCGTTGTTCTCGTAGAGGACTTGCCTGATGTTCTCTATGAGCTTGGATCTTATGCTCGGGGTCCTGTGTATGAGTGGGACCCACAATGTCTTATGCTTGATCTCCCTGAGCAGTTCCCCTGCTTTGCCAATTGCAAGCCCCGGTTTCTGGGCCTCTATTATGACCTGGCTGCGCTGGGGGTCGAATATGATGTTTGAAATGCCTGCTTCCTCTGGTATTATTCCCTTTATTGCTGTCTCAGCTTTCTCCATGCCCATTACCTGGGAAGGGTCCATGCGCAGCTCCACGCGTTTCTTTATCAGCTGGACAACATTTTTTATGACGTCTCCCCTGTTCAGGAAGAACTCCTCGTTCTTGGCGTATACTATTATATTTGCGCCTTCGAAAGTGCACTGAGTAATATCAGCTTCCTTCGGGATATTGTCTAATATCTCGTCTATTATTGTCTTTCCCATTTTCTTATTTTTCTGTAAAACTTAGAATAATTTTACAATAAACTTGTGTCTAATTGCTTGTGCATCACTTTTTTTACGCCTTCTTTTGTTATTGTGTAGACGTCAATGCCGTTGCCTGTCGCCAGGTCGCGCTGCACTGCGGCGTTTACCGCTTTCACAGCAGTCTTGACTCCGTCTTCAAGGGTCATGTCTTTTTTGTAGAGTGTTTCAAGCACTCCGAGGGCAACAGTGCTGCCTGACCCGTCTGAGCGGTAATCGTCAGCGTAGCTTATGCTTCCGTCAATCCCTATCTCGTAAAGGTGGTTGCCAAACTTGTCAACGCCTCCAAGCAGGAATCCGACAATGCTCTGGAACATGCTGGGTCTCCTTATGTTGTTGTAGGACATTGTGGCAAGGAGATGAGCCGCTTCCTTGACGCTTGGCTCTTTGCTCTTCCGGATGGAAAGAAGCCTGAGCTGGGCGCGTATCACTCTTGTGAATAGCTGGGCGTCACTAACCAGGCCGGCTGTGGTGATTGCCATGTGGTCGCTTACCTTCTTCACTTTCTCGGTCTTCTTGTCAGCTATAAGGTATCCAGCGCTGGTACGCTTGTCAGCTGCCAGCACGATGCCGTCTTTGCAGACAATACCGACCGTTGTCGTGCCCTTATTGAGTTTGGCTTCCATCTTAATAACCTCTTCAGAATCAGGTTAAGAATTATGTAAAAACTGGTCCTTTAAATACTTTACGGTCTGTTTGCAGGGCCTGCAGAACCCTTAAAAGGTAGGCCGGTATCTTGCCCATTTATGCCTTATGTCAAGAACAAGGAAGGATTTAGCCTGTTCTATGAGTATTTCCCGAAGAAAAACCGGCCAACCTTGATATTTATACACGGGCTGGCCACGGATCGTACTG
>Ga0209541_10011919_pt1 | contig 13528 bp, 18 predicted proteins | sample RifCSPlowO2_01_FD_184027 | JGI IMG/M metagenome (GOLD analysis project Ga0209541, IMG submission 184027) | Groundwater microbial communities from Rifle, Colorado - Rifle CSP2_plank lowO2_0.1 (SPAdes) (version 2) | ecosystem: Environmental > Aquatic > Deep subsurface > Groundwater | place...
CAATAATTTCTTCAGCTCTTGGACTTTGTAAAACAAGTCCTTTTTGAGATATTAATTTTTCTAATTTCATTTTATTTTTAATAATTTTTTAAAGAATTGTATATTTTTTTATAACCTTCTAATACAAATTCTTTTTTTTCTTTTAAACTTAACTTATTATTTATTGATAGACTAGTTGAAAATATTTTTCCTTCTAATCTCCTTTTTGCCAACTCAGAGATAATTAATAAATTATTTAAAGCTCTTGGATCGTTTGTAGATCGAATAAGAGCATTAACTTTTTTTTCATTATCATTTATAGGATCTATTCTATATTGGGCCAATCCTTTACTATCTTTTTTGTAAGGTAGAACTCCAAATGTTTCAATTTCTTCTCTTAATTTTGGTTCAATTTGAGGAGAACCAAGAGGAAAACAATTTGTTAAATAAATTGCTGAATATTTTTTAAATCCTATCATAGGAGAAAATTCTCTTGCAGGATTGTCATATTTAATTTCATATTTTGGTCCAATTTTAATATCTGTTTTAAGTGTTTGAATTACTGCTAATTCTTCAAGTGGATAATTAATTGAATTGGGATTACTTCTTCTATCTAAAGGTACAGCTTCAAAAACTTTTTCTCTGAATCTTGAATCTTCATTGACTTCCTTTTTTAATTCTTCTAAGTTCTTTAAATATTCTGATGTTTTACTCAAATTTGAAGAAAATACAAATCCAATATTTCCTCCATAAATTTTATTTAGTAATTTCAAATAATTAACTCTTGCTTCTGCTTGCTCCAGCGCTTCCTTAACTGCTTTATCTTCATTTATGTTTGTCATAAAATGGTCTGCAATAAGCCAAGTCGAAGATACTTTTGATCCTCTAGTATCCATTATATCTTCTAATTCCATGATAAATAAAGCATATTTCATCATATCGATGGGCTGTCCAGAATCAAAAGTTTGCCCCATCATTATGTTAATCTCTTGATTTTCTTGTGAGATGCTAAGAATTTCATCTATAGTTAAGACCTTTTCTACTAATCTTTTTTGAGTAAGATATTCTTTAATCATTTTAGAAATATTATGGAATAATTTTATCTCTCATTTCAGCAACAATATCAAACCATTGTGTGGGATTTCTTTTTGATTCATCCACAACAGCTTTTTCAGGAACTTCCCAGAAGGTTGGTTGCACTGGTTTATTATCATCAAGGCTCCAAGCTCCAGGATCTCTATAATTTGCTCTTTGAATAGCATAGTTTAATACTATATTTCTCTTTTTTTGATGTTCTAATAGAACAATTGGAAGTAATTCCCTTACTAATTCAACATTATCTTGCCCAATTTTTTCACATTTTTTAATTAGATAATCATCTATCAAAAAAGGTCTTTCTTTTTCATCTGATTCTTCAATTTTTCTTTTAAATGAATTTGAAATATTTTCTAATTCTTCTCTAAAATTTAGATTATTTTTTTGATTGAAAAAGTCTATGTATCTTACCATATCTAAAGCACATCTTTCAACATTTTCTTTAAGTCTTGAATCTTTAAGAGCATTATCTAATTTTTCTAAAGATAATTTTATTCTACCATCAATATCTTGGTTTAATGGTCCAGACCCCAAATATAAAGTATGTTCGGGTTTGCTAGAACTTGCTTTATCGCCACTGGTCCCTCTTATATGTGGAATATAAAATCCTGATGGAACAGTTTGTACACCTAATTTTTTGATGTCACCTCTGTTCAATGCCCTTTTAGTAAGTTCAGTTGTCATCTTCATATGTCCATCTTGGTCTTGTCCACTAACCATGAACGAATGATAATTTCCAAAATCACTATGTTGTGGCAGTATAATATCACTAACTTGGATAATCCCTGCTATTATAAATGGAAAATTTTTTGTTATTTTCTCTGCACCATAAATATCAAATGGTAAGTCAAAATTGCATTCATGAACGGTATATGGAACCAAAGAAAATCCACGAAATTCTTCAGATTGAAGATATACATGTGTGGCATCCAAATTGACTCCAATTGCACCCCAATCTAATAGATTGTCTGCCCCCCAATAAGAATACACATCTTCCGATATTCCAGCTAATCTGGCTTCAACATCTGCAACAGGCATAAATATTTTGGCTCCATTTTTTTGAAAAAAAGAAACTGCTGAAGAAGTTAATTTATGACCAAAATGGTATGCTCCACTAGGTCTAAAACCAGAAGCAATTCCAAGACTCCTTCCCTCTTTTAATGCTTGAACTAATTGGGAACCATTTCTCTGTCTTATGCTTTTATTTTCGCATGCTAGAAGTCTTCCATCTAATGAATCTAATTGTTTATATAATTCTTCACTAGCAGGATCTGCTTCAGAGTGCAAATAAACAGACTCATATCCTGCAGGTCCACCTTTACTAATTTCCTCAAATGAAATTTTATATCTTTGAGTTTGAAAGGCTTTCATTTTTATTATTATCAGATAGTAAGTTTAATAAGCTTTTTGTTAATACATCCTATTAAGCTAAATCGAAAAATTTAAATATAAAAATCAAGATATATTTTAATATGAATAGAATAAAACAGAGCAACCAAAATAGAATTGTTTGGTGGTGGGGTTAATTACTATTGCATATGCTGTCTAATCCTTATTCTTCTTTAAAATTATATTAAAGAGTTTTTAGGGTTAGGTATTCAAAAAAATGAACATCAATAAATATACAAGATCAGAAATATTGAATTTTAATAGTAGAGAGTATGCCCCTGATAGAAAGGATTTGGATAAAAAATGTGATTTATCCTTAAATATAAATCCGTGTGGTGTTTCAGAGAGAGTTATATTAAAATTGAAAAGTATAGATTCTAAAAAATTAAGTCATTATTACCTAGAAAATAAAGAATTGTTAAATGAGATTGCTTCTTATGTCAAAGCAAATCCAGAACAGATAATGCTTGGTGATGGTTGTGATGGTTGTTTACAAATGATAGCAAACACATTTATAAATAAAGGGGAAGAAGTAATTATTCCTATACCTACATTCCATAGGTATGAATTTCATACAATATTAATGGGAGGAAAACCTATTTTTGTTCCAATGATAAATTTTGAATTGAACTTTAAAGATATTTTAAAAAAAGCAAATAAAAATTCTAAAATTTTATTTTTGTGCGACCCTAATAACCCAACAGGAATAAGTATAGAAAAGACTTTAAAAGAAGAATTAATTAAAAATTTTAATGGGATTGTAGTTATAGATGAGGCTCTAGCGGATATTACAGATATAAATGGAACTTCTTTATTAAAAAAATATGATAACTTGATAATAGTCCGATCCTTTTCTAAAAGCTTTGGATTGGCATCACTTAGAATAGGTTATATAATATCAAATCCTAAAATTATTGAACAGATTAAAAAAACATCTTCTCCCTTCAAAGTTAATGGTGTTGCACAAGAATTGGCACTCGAAGCTTTAAAAGATAAAGATTATATTAAAAGTTCTATAGAATATATAAATAAAAATAGAATTTTTTTAATTTCTAATCTAGAAAAAATTGGATTAAAATGTACAAATTCAATTACAACTAATTTTCTTGCAGATATATCTAATATTTCAAAAGATTCTACAGAATTGGTTGAAAAATTAAAAGAAAGGGGTATTTTAATCACTGATGCAAAGGCATTTAGAGTACCAAGGGATATTTATATAAGAATTTCTGTAGCTACTGAAGAAGAAAATTCTCGATTTATTAATGTTTTATCTGAATTAAAAAATAATATTTAATGATTATTTTATTAACATCAATCTTCCTGTTTTATTATCTTTTCCAACTTTTAATTGATAAAAATAAACCCCATTTCCAACTAATTAATTTATAAGATTTAATTAAGGCTCAGGATCTTCATCTTGAGTTTTACTTCCAATTGGTCTAAAATAAAGCACCTTCCCAATTTGTGGTCCACTTTCTAAATACCCTTTATCATCAAAAAAATACCTTGTTTCAGTTTCAGTTCTTGGTCCTAAAACTTGAGTTAATTCCTCAATATAAGTTCCTTTAACTGGCTCAATTGTATTAAATGAAACAGTACCAGCAACAATTTTATTATTTTCTAAATTTTCTCCATGTTCCCCAGGACCACCATAATTTCTCCAATAAACAATTATACTTCCATACGAAGCTTTGGATAAAATATCATCTTGCTTACCCTCTTCAATATAAGGATTATTAATAAACCCATTTGTAAACTGAACTAAATCATTTTTTATTATACCCTCTGCCATACTAATTTGTTCTTGACTAGCCAAATCAGTCCAGATATACCATTTAGGCTGCTCCTCCCATCTCTGTGTAGACCCACCTAAAGCAGGATCTCTGCACCACATATCAAACATTTTCATAAAATCAATATTTGTTCTATTACCATCTAAATCATAAACATCAACCTCATGTCTCTCAACAATATCTAATAAAATATCTTTATTTAAATCAACATACCTTTCAGCTTGATAATAAGAACTATCACTCTTGCTAATCTCTAATTTTAAATAATTAGAGCTGTTATTATCCAATATTAAATTAAAATCTCCATTATCCTTTGTAACAGCCTCTCCAACAAAATCACCTATCCTGTCTCCTAAATACTCCCAAGCCTTAATATTAACACCACTTTTAACAGGAGCCTCGCTTATAGTCTCAATTACATTTCCATTAACAATATTTTCTAAAGAATTAGCCCTTTTAGCAGGCAAGAATGTTAAGGCACCAGCTAACAAGCCAACTCCAAATTTTTTAGCTAACTTTTTCATGCTCTTTTTTAATACATATTTAATATTTAAGCTTTACTGTTACTAAGAAGTAATTAAATAATATATTAAATTTAAAGACAAACTTTTTAAATAACTTTAAACTTGTAATAATATGATAAAAAAGAATAATTTAACTCCTAAAAAGATTATAAAAACTCTTGAAAAGCATAGATATGAAATTTCTAAATATAGAGTTAAAAAAATTGGTTTATTTGGCTCTTTCCTTAAAAAAAACCAGCATAAAAGAAGCGACTTAGATTTTCTTGTAGTATTTGACAAGCCAAGATTTGATAATTATATGGATTTAAGGGCTTTCCTAGAAAAAATATTTCATAAAAAGGTTGATTTAGTTATTGAAGAAAATTTAAAGCCAGCTTTGCAATATGTTAAAAAGGAGGCATTATATGCCAAAGGCTTATAGGGTTTATCTTGATGATATCCTAGAATCAATAGAAAAGATTGAAAAATATACAAAAGATATCTCTTATAAAGAATTTATCCAAAATACTTTATTAATTGATGGGGGTTACTAGAAATCTTGGGATTATAGGGGAAGCAGTAAAAAATATCCCTGCAGAAATAAAAAGAAAATACCCCAATATTGAATGGAAGAAAATTGCTGGATTAAGGGATATTATTATTCATGAATATTCTGGAATAAATCTAGAAATTATTTGGGATATTGTTGTTAATAAAATTCCAGAACTAAAAATTTTAATAAATAAAATAATAAAAGAAAATGACAATAATAAAAAAGGAAAATAATCAGTTATGTGCATCTAATTCAGAATGCTCTCCTAATTATTGCACTCCTTCTAGTTTAGAAGAAAGACATTGCTGTAATAAAATATTCTAATAGCTTATTTCTTATTCAAATTTAACTGTTACTAAATAGTAATTAAAAATAATAATAGTCAACGAATTAAATTGTTATTAGGATTCAGACATAATAAAAAAGCTTATATATAACCTATAATATCATATATAATATAAGAGGTAATACATATGCCCGAAAAATTAGTACATAACAAATATATTATATCAAAAAGGGATATTGTTGAGGTAAAGGTTTGGAGGGTTGAAAAAAGTCAAGAATTTCCAGAAGGGCTAAAATACTCTTTTGCATATATAAAAGATGGAAAAAGAGTTTTAGGTTATGATAATGAAAGGGGGAAAGGGCATCATAAACATTACAAAGAAAAAGAAGAAAAAATAGAATTCAAGGATATTTATACTTTACAAGAAAAATTCGAAAAAGAGGTTGAAAAAATAATTAGGGAGAGTTAAAATGAAAACCAAATTTAAAGATAATAGGATTGTTGTGAATTCAGTTCAAATAGAAATAAAATCTTTTAAAGATAGTATGAAGGATTTAAAAAAATCATTAAAGAAGATTGAAAAAGGAGAAACTGTTATAGAGAAAAAAATAGTCTTTAAAGATTTAGATACTTTAAGGAGTATTTTAACAAAAGAAAGGATGAGATTATTGCACTGTATAAGAATTAAAAAGCCAGAAAGCATATACGAATTAGCTAAAAATTTAGATAGAAATTGGAGATTGGTTTCTGAAGATGTGAAATTATTAGGTAATGTTGGGTTGATAACTTTAGAGAAAAAGATCAAACCTAAAGAAATTATAAAACCTATTGTTAATTTTGAAAAGATGGACATTGGGATAATGATATAAAAGATTGTGTCCCAAAAAGTGGATGTATCAAAGCTTATTAATTTCTAAATTATTTTTTAGAAAGTTCACATTCGTTCACAGAAAATTTAGAGAAACGAAAGATTTATATATTACTATCATTATAGTGATACTATGGAAGTTGAAATGATAAACCCGTATGTAATAAAAATATTAATATCAATAAGAAGTGAAGATAGCATTAGCTCCATTTCTAAAAGAATAAGCTTATCATATGGCTGGACCAATAAATGGGTTAATGAGTTAATAAAAGAAGGAATTTTAAAGGAAAAATGGAGGGGAGTTATTTTAAATGAAGGAAACAAAAAATATCAAAGAATTATGGATTTTATTAAAGAAAACTTCCAAGATGTTGGTTTTTATTATTCTGTTTTAAATTTATTTGGGATTAAGTATTGTTTTACAAAAACAGACGCAGTTTATGTATGGACAGAAGGAAGGTATAATGTTGCAAGATATAAGGAATATTATCCTATTTTTATTAAAATAAGACAATTAGATTATTCTACTTTTTTAGAGTATTGTAAAAAATTAGGGTTAAAAATAGATGGGAAAAGGGGCATATTCTATGTTCCTGAAATTTTAGAAGATTTTAAATGTATTAAAAAAAATGAGTTTTGCATTGAGCCATTAAACGAAACAATTGATTTTATGCAGAAAAATATATATAACTTTGAACCAGCATTAGAAATGGTCAACGAAATGTACAACAAGAAATTAAACATAAAATATAAAGAGGCAAATTTTTTATGAAAGAGTTAATTAAAAAAGAGAATGAAATTTTTGATATTCTGCAAAAGTTTATCACATCTAATTTAGAATTTATTGTCGTAGGCGGCTATGCTGTTTCTGTATTTAAACACAGATTTTCTGTTGATATAGATTTAGTAATCCAAAGCCAAAATATAGAAAGTTTTGAAGAAATTTTAAAAAAACAAGGTTTTAAGAAAACTATCTCAAAAGATTTAGAGAATATTTATGCTTCAAAATTTATACGATATGAAAAAGACTATGCAAGTGTTGATTTGTTAATTGACGCATTGGCATCCAGAAGCACTAATGCATCTTTTAGTTATAAATTATTGCTTGATAATTCACAAAAGAAGAGAATTATTGGAATTGAAAAGGAAATCTCTGCAAAAATTCCTATAAAAGAACTTTTAATAGTAATGAAAATTCATTCTGGAAGATTAACCGACTTTAGGGACATCGCAGCTTTAGCAAAAGAAACAGATTTAAGTTTGATTAAGAAATTTTTATTCATTGGAGATTTAGAAAAAGTGAATGAAAATTTAAAAAAATTAAATTTAGTTGTTAATAATAAAAATTTTATTGATTCATTTAAAGGTGTTTTTATTGAAAAAAGGTTTGATATTGATTTTAAGCAGGTTGAGAGGATAAGCAAATTAAAGAATAATTGATTGTTTTAAAAGTATAAACTTTACTCTTACTAAGAAGTAATAAATAATATTTCAAAAGAATTCCTTATCTGAGTTATTTTATCATTATTTAACTGATTTATTAGAACCTTTATTTTAACTAAAAAATCTTCAGCTTTAATAATAATAATATTACAAGATTCTTTATTAACTTTAGTAATTTGTTTAGACTCAACATAATATTGTTTATCTATTCTTTCTTCTTTAGCAAGAGAAATTATTTTATAGAGACTTTCTTCATTAAATAATTCCTTAAAAATAATAATTGAAGCAGAATGGTTTTCTGATTTTATTCCTATTTTAAATAATAAAGCAAGAAGAGAATTATACATGCAATAATAGGCTTCTGAGACTGAATTTTCATAAAGTTGATTTTGAAAAAGTATTTTAGCAGACTTAAGACAATTTTCTGCTTTTTCTAAATAAGAAAGTTTCATTTCTTCACTAGACTCAACTAAGTCTAATTTGCCTTCTTTTCTAAGTTTGTTCAAAAAATTTTGTTTTTTCATAAAATTCTTCCACACCCCTTATAATTACATGGTTTTTAATAACCTCTTTTATTAATAAAGAGTTTATATCAAATTTTCCTGTTTTAACATTAATCTTAGAGTTTATATCTTTTATCTTATTTTTTATAAGATTATCTGATGTTTCAATATAAATATCAATATCGCTATTTTGTTTATAATTTTCTTTTGCATAGCTTCCAAATAAAATAATCATACCTTTTGAAATCTTGTTCTTAACATCCTCAAAAATGATTCCTAATTCAGGGCATTTATTTACCAATTTGGATAATTTATAAATTTCAGCAGAATATACATAATTCTTTGCTTTTAAATTATTTTTAATAAAAAATATCTTATTCTTTCCTTCTCTTTTATAATCTAAAATCTCTTCTTTTATTAGGTTGTTTATCCTACGTAAAATAGTCGAATGAGATTCATCCAAAATTCTTGCTATTTCTCTCAAATGAGATTGATTTTTAATTAAAACTAAAATTATCTCCATTTCTAAATTGTTTTTATTTTGAACCATATGTATCATTTATGAACCAATTGTATATAAATCTTCCGTTTTAGAAGTATGCTCAGATGATTGTATATCAACTTTATATTGCACTCCTTCTAGTTTAGAAGAAAGACATTGTAATAAAATATTTTAATACTTCTTTTCTATTTAATCATTACTGTTACTTAGAATTAATAAAATATAAAAGAAAGTTTTATATACTTAAAATACATGTCAAATACACATAATATACACATGGAGGTTAAAATGGTTTATGCAAGAATAGATTTAACAGAATATGCAAATAAAGTGATAAATGTTGTAAAAGCAAAATTTGATTTAAAAGACAAATCTGAGGCAATAAATAAATTCACAGAGATATATGGAGACGAGTTTGTAGAAAAAGAAGCTACAGATGAATATATTAAAAAAGTAATAGAAATAGACCAAAGACATTTTAAAAAATATGGTTATAAAAAATTATCTCTAAAAGATTTTGATGAGTTATGTGGAGTTTCTTAAATGTTTGATTTTAATTTATCCGATGAACTTAAACTTAAAATTCTGAAACTTTCAAAAAAAGATAAGAAAAAAGCAGAAATAATAAATAGAAAAATAAAAGAAATAATAAATAATGACTTTGATTCAATAGATAGATATAAAAATTTAAGATACGAGCTTAAAGAATTAAAGAGGGTTCGTATAGAAAAAAATTTTGTATTGACATTCAAAGTATATAAAGAAAAAAATTTTATATTGTTTGAAGATTTTGATCATCATGATAAAATTTATAAAAATTAATTTATATTGTACTCCTTCTATTTTAGGAGAATTACCTTACCCCTTACATTGCATTTTAAATTTGTAAAGGGTAAGATTTAAATATAAGTATATTCCAATTAATTATATGGTATACATCTACAAAAAAATAATTGGTCAAAAGCCATATTATTATCTAAGATTATCAGAACGAAAAGGAAATAGAATAATAACCAAAGATATTGCTTATTTGGGCAATTCTATAAAGGATGTAAAAAAATCTTTAGAAAAATTAACAAAATATAAAGAAAAGATAAGAAAGGCGTATAAGACAATCCATAATTTTATTGAGTCCAATTTCTATTTAGAAAAAGTAAGAGCTTTAAAATTAAAAAAAGATACTTATTTAGATAAACTCTTAGAGATAGAAGCATGCAAGTTGCATTATAATGATGCTTTTAAAAAAAATGATGAAATTACAAAAAATGAAATATTTAAAAATTTTATTATAGAATTTGCTTTTAATACAACATCTATAGAAGGAAACACAATAACATTAAAGGAAGCGAAAAATCTATTAGAAGAAGGTTTAACACCAAAAAACAGAACTTTGAGGGAGATCTATGATTTACAAAATACTGAAAAATTATTCTTTTGGATATTAAAAAACTTAAATAAAAAAATAGACCATAATCTTATAATAGAAATTCATTCAAATTTAATGGATAATATAGACACAAGAAAAGGTTATAGAATAGCTGATGTAAGAGTAATTAAAGCAAATTTTAAAGCAACCCCTGCCCCTTATGTAAAAACAGATATGGATTTGTTATTAAAATGGTATCAAGATAATAAAAAGAAGCTCCATCCATTAGTGCTAGCAGCAACTTTTCATCATAAATTTGAAAAAATACACCCCTTTATGGATGGAAATGGCAGGACAGGCAGAATGCTTCTTAATTATATCTTACTAGCCAATAACTATCCCCCAATTATAATTTATAAAAAATCAAGATTAGATTACCTTAAAAATTTAAGGGAAGCTGATAAAAATAGTTTATTAGAACTAAAAAAAGAAGATTATTTTGGATTAATACAATTTATTTCAGATGAAATGACAAAATCTTATTGGAATATATTTTTATAATAAATATTTGTATTGTACTCTTTCTATTTTAGGAGACTATTATTATAAAAAATTTCACCATAACCTTTATATATAATCCATTATATTAATTTAAACATATAAAGAGGTGTAATAATTGAAAAAAATATTTTTGTTTTTAATAGTTTTTTTATTAGCTGTTTCTATTTCAAAAGCTGATACTTGTACTTATTCATGTGGTCATGGTGTAACTATTGACGGAACAAATTTTGATTGTGGCGAACAAGATGATATTTGCGTAAATATTGTCTTAGGAGATGATAATTATTGTGAAACAGAATATCTAGAGGATTGTGGATGTACAGATCCAGATTGTGTTTCAGCTCCAACAAAATTAGCAGATGATGAAGCATGTACCTTAAGTACTGAATGTCAATCTGGATATTGTATAGGTCCTAATTGGCATTGTGGTTCTTCAGATAAAATTTGTTACTTTAATGTGCCTTTAACATGGTTATATGAAGGTCAATCAACTGCTACAAGCCCTTTTACAGGAGGACAAAATATTTGCTGGAGTCAATGTATAAAAGAAACCTGTACTCAATCTAATAATTATCCACAATGTAATATAGATAAAGATTATTGTATTAAACATTCAACTACTAATTTAGAATGTAGAAATGATGAAAATGGGGATAATACTTGGCAACTTCTTTGTTCAAGTCAAACAACTTGCAATCCAATAGATGGTAAATGTAAACCAACTGTAATTTCTACAGATGATACTGAACCACCATTAACAAATGCAGAAGTTACTAATGTTATTATTCCTCAAGGAGGATATCCACCAGAATATACAATACTTTTAACATGTACAGATTCTTCTGGTTGTAAAAACATAACATATTGTAAAACAAATATACAAATAAATCTACAAATAAATCAAATGGAAGATTGTACCCCAGAAACGTTCGATTATTCATCAAGCTATGCTCGTTCTCGTTCTTTTTCATGTAATATAGATGATAATTGTTTTTTATATTATTTTTCAACAGATAAAAAGGGAAACTCTGAACAACTTAAATATCTTGAATTTGGACTAGTTACAGATACTGACAGTGATGGTTTATCAGACGTAGAAGAATTAACGACTGGGAAAGATGGTTATATAACATATCCTAATGATGCAGATAGTGATGATGACGGATTTAGCGATGGAGAAGAATTTACAGCAGGAAGTAATCCTAGAGATGAAACAAGTACCCCAGAAACAGTTTTATGTGACTTATCTTCAGCAGAAGCTATTTGGACAGATGCGGATGGTAAAGAATTTACTTCACAACAATTAACTACAGGTGTCTCAGCAGGAACACAAGTTGGTTTATGTTTAACTAATACAGTTGGTTGTATTAATAAAGATGTTTCTTTTGTAATATTTGAAACAGATGGTGCATTTGGAAAATCATCAGAGGGTATTACTCAATCTATAGCTTCTAAAATATCAGATAAAAATATAGCTTGTACACTTTGGATTGCTCAATATATAGATGATTTGAATGGGGATCCAGAATTTATATTTGATACAACAATTGATAATCAAATAATACCAAACTCAGGAGAATTAACAGTAACAGAAGCTCCTATAACCCCAACAGGATGTACACCATCTTGGAGCTGTGGTTCTTGGAGTGCTTGTTCAATAACTGGTACACAAACAAGAACATGTAATGATTTAAATAATTGTGAGACTACTCTTAACAAACCTGCTGAAAGCCAGACTTGTACACAACCAACACAACCAATATGCACACCAGGTAATTGTAATAATAATAAATACTGTAATGCAGATGGATTATCTGAAACAGATTGCTCATCAGACCCAACAAAAAATGGATGCTGCCTAACAAATTTAGGATGTAAAGCAGAAAATACATTCTTAAGCTTAAGCGGAAAAAAATGTTATAATAAAGATTGGGTAACAGCAGCTTGTGAAACAGATGAGAATTGTAACTTTGATGAATCCTGCCAAAATACAGACCAAGGTTATAAATGTGTAAATCTTTGTATAGATGCATCTAAATGTTGTTTTTGTTACACAAGATGTTTAAAAGAAGTTAAACAAGAATTCCCAGATTGGAATTGTAAACCACACCAACAACTTTTATTGGGAGCTTGCGATTAGGTGATAAAAATGAAAAAATTAATTTTATTAACAATTTTTGTATTATTTTTAGTTAATGTTTTAGCACAAGATTTTAAAATAGATTTAATTAGCTATAATCCAGAAACAGGAAATGCAAGATTAGGGATTACTAATCCAACAAATACAGATTTTACTGATTTAAAAATGAGAACAGATAATCTTGCTGAAATAAAATTAGTAGATACATTTGAGGCAGGAATTTCTATTGCAACATTTCAAACAATCTCTCCAGGCTCGCATGAAATTACACTAACAACAAAAGAAGGCATTACTTTTACAAAAAAAATATATTTCTCACCATCCGAAAAGCAAATAGAGCAAGAAGTGGAAAAACAAAAACAAGATCTTGAGCAACAAAAACAAACTAAACAGCAATTGCCAATAAAAACAACTAAAACTAATTACAAATATATTTATTCAATACTAGCAATTATAGCTATTGTAATATTTTATATAATTTATAGAAAATTAAAATGAAAAAAATTATCTTATTATTAATATTTATTTTAATATCATTTGCTTC
>Ga0209541_10011920_pt1 | contig 13525 bp, 14 predicted proteins | sample RifCSPlowO2_01_FD_184027 | JGI IMG/M metagenome (GOLD analysis project Ga0209541, IMG submission 184027) | Groundwater microbial communities from Rifle, Colorado - Rifle CSP2_plank lowO2_0.1 (SPAdes) (version 2) | ecosystem: Environmental > Aquatic > Deep subsurface > Groundwater | place...
GATTTCCGTGCCGTTTGAATATTTAGAATATCCGGGAGTGGGCGTGGAAGCGGAAGAGATTGTGGCCAAAGTGTTAAATTGTTAAATTATTATATTGTTAAACTGTCATCTCGAGCGAATCCCGACTTAGTCGGGAGGAGTCGAGAGATCCCTTTTCGTTGCTACTTTAAGGGATTTCTCCACTCGTTGCGAAACTCGGTCGAAATGACAATCAATGTTAAATTTTTTTATGTCACAAGAAGCTCCAGAAAAATTTTGTCCGGGTTGTGGTCATCCGATCGTGCTTATGATGATGAAAAGAGTTTTAGATGATATGGGTTTGTCGAAGCAGGCTGTATTAGGTTTGGATATTGGTTGTTCGCTTTTGGCATGGAATTTTTTGCCGATTAACACTTTTCAAACTCATCACGGACGCGTAACTCCGACGATGATGGGCTTCAAGCGCGCGCGCCCAAATTCAGTGTCTTTTGCTTATGCCGGTGACGGTGGCGCTTATGCTATCGGTTGGCAAAGTCTTTATCATGCCGCGCGACGAGATGAACCGGTAACAGTATTGGTGGTTAATAATACTATTTATGGCATGACAGGGGGGCAAACCGCTCCAACTACTTTGCAAGGACAATGTACTCCGACCAGCCCTAAAGGTAGTGTGGATAAGCCATTTCTAGGCCCGGAGGCTTTAAAATTTGTTGCTCACGAACGGGCTTTTATCGCGAGAACCGCTGTGAATGATCCTAAACAAATGCAGGGGTATATTAAAAAGGCGATAGAAGCGCAACAATCCGGTCATTTTTCTCTTGTAGAATTTTTATCTTTTTGTCCCACAAATTGGCGCACTAAAGGTCCGGATACTCTAAAATATCTAGAGGACAAAATGAAACCGGTGTTCATGACGGGGGTTATCTAATCTGTCATTCCTGCGAAAGCAGGAATCTTAGATAAAATAAATAAAGATCCCTGTTTTTACAGGGATGACAAAATAATATGCGGCATAAAGGGGAATATTATTTATACATTTTAGCCAGTAAAAAGGATGGTGTTCTGTATATCGGTATAACAAACGATTTAATCAAAAGAATATATCAACATAAAAATAATTTAATTGACGGATTTACAAAAAAATATTTTGTGCACAAACTGGTTTATTGTGAAATGTATGATGATATAAATAATGCGATATCAAGAGAGAAACAAATGAAGGTTTGGAAAAGAGAATGGAAAGTTGAATTGATTGAAAAGATGAATCCAGAGTGGGTAGACTTGTATGAGACATTAAATCCTTTATAAAAATAAGATTCCTGCTTTCGCAGGAATGACAATGAAAATGTATGTTACTAAAACTTTTACTATCCGGGGATGGTGGGCAAGGAGTGCAGGCTGTGGCGGATATTATTTCACAGGCCGCGCTCAAGAGTGGCTTAGAAATAATGAGTATCCCAAACTATGGTCTGGAACAGCGTGGGGGAATTTCTTTGGTATTTATTAAAATTTCAGACAAAGAAATTAGTTATCCAAAATTTTTAACTCCGGATATATTATTAATTTTATCCGATCAAGCACGTTTGCGAACCAAACAGTATCAACAAAAAGGAACTAAAATTTTGGATGCAAAAGACTATCGGGAATTTTTAATAAAAGAAAATATTCGCGCGCAAAGTTTGAATATATTTTTCTTAGGGATGTTGGCGGGTATTTTGTCTGATAAAAAGTTATGCGATATTGAGGATGTAAAAAAGCAGTTAGAAAAAAAATTAAGTAAAAAATTGGGTTGGGAAGAAAATAAAAAGGCTTTTGAACTTGGTCTAAAATATTCATCATAGTTTTGAAATTTGGATTTGGATATTTTTTGGAAATTGGAAATTTGGATTTTGAAATTAAGTTAAATATATGTGTGGAATTGTTGCTTATGTAGGAAAAAAGGAAGCGCTACCTATTCTGTTGAATGGGTTGCGTCGCTTGGAATATCGCGGTTATGATTCTGCCGGCGTTGCATTACAAATGGGTGGAAAAATAAAACGTGTACGTGAAGTGGGGAAAATTGAAAAATTAGTGGATAAATTGTCCAATGATCCGATCGGATCCGTCTCGGGCGGAAAATCTAAAAAAGTAACATACGCGACGGTTGGTTTCGCGCATACGCGTTGGGCTACTCATGGTGGGGTAACAGAAGAAAATGCGCATCCACATGCCGGTACAACTGATGATTTGATGATTGCTCACAATGGTATAATTGAAAATTATCGTGAATTGAAGGAAAAATTTTTAAAAGGGCATGAATTAAAATCACAGACTGATACGGAAATCCTCGCTCATTTGATTGAAAATTTTTATGAAGGTGATTTACTCAAGGCTGTACAAAAAGCCCTGGGGAAGGTGCGTGGCACTTATGGTTTGGTGGCCATGCATGCGCAAGAGCCGAATCGTTTAATTGCGGCTCGTTTGGGTAGTCCGCTAGTGATTGGAGTAGGTGATGGGGAGTATTATCTTGCTTCAGATACTTCACCTATGCTCGCTCATACTCGCAATGTAATATTTTTGGATGATGGAGAAGTTGCGGACATAACTCCAAATGGTTTTCAGATATACAATTTAGCATCTAAAGCGGTAACAAAAAATATTGAGCAAATTGATTGGGATGAAGCCCAAGCTCAAAAACAAGGTTATGAATATTTCATGTTAAAAGAAATTTTTGATCAGCCGACCGTTTTTAAGGACGCGATTCGTGGAAGGTATAATTTAGAAGATGGGATGGCGCATTTGGGTGGTCTTAATATGACCGAAGATGAAATGCATAAAGTCAAAAGAATAATTTTGATCGCTTGCGGCACAGCTTCGTATGCGGCGATGGTTGGAAAATATGCTTTTGAAAGATTGGCCGGAATTCCTACCGAGGTGGATGTAGCCAGTGAATTTCGTTATCGCGATCCAATTGTAGATCGTCATACATTAGTTTTTTGTATTTCACAATCCGGAGAAACTTTGGATACGTTGGCAGCTTTGCGTGAGGCAAAACGTAAAGGCGCCTATGTGCGGGGTATCGTGAATGTAATCGGGTCTACTATAGCTCGTGAAACCGATGGAGGTACATACATTCATGCCGGGCCGGAGTTAGCTGTTGCTTCTACGAAAGCATATACAAATACAATTGCAATTTTAATCCTTTACGCCTTGCAGTTTGGGCGTTTGAATCGAATCTCGTCGGCGACCGGGCAAAGGTTGTTAAGCGCGCTTTTGGAAATTCCGGAAAAAATGAAAGAAATTTTGGCGCAAAGTGAAAAAATCAAGATGATGGCTCTGAAATACAAGGATTATAAAGATATGTTTTTCTTGGGGCGTGGTGTGAATTTCCCGGTAGCTTTGGAAGGGTCTATTAAATTAAAAGAAACCAGCTACATACATTCGGAAGCTTATCCGGGCGGAGAAATGAAGCATGGTCCAATTGCTTTGTTGTCCCCGGATTTTCCGGTGTTTGCCATCATGACGAAAAATCAATTGTATGAAAAAATGCGAAGTAATATCGAAGAAATCAGGGCTCGAAAAGCTCCGTTAGTTTTATTGGCCACCACAGGGGATGATAAGGCCAAAGAATTGTCTGAGGATGTTATTTATGTGCCGGAAACTATGGAATTATTGGAGCCGCTTTTGAATACCATCCCATTACAATTATTTGCTTATTATATCGCCGCGGCTTTAGGGCGAGATGTGGATAGACCTAGAAATTTGGCGAAATCCGTAACGGTGGAATAAAATACATTGTTAAATTGCTAAATTGATAAATTGTTTTTATGAAGAAAAAAGTCGTTGTAATCGGCGGGGGAAATGGCAGTGCTATTTCCATAGTTGCTTTAAAACAAAATTTGAATCTTTTCGACATCTCCGCTGTAATTTCAATGAGCGACTCCGGTGGATCATCCGGAATTTTACGTAAAGAATTTAACACAGTTCCCCCGGGAGATATTATGCGCGCTGTATTAGCTTTGTCGAAATACGACTATCTGATGTTAAAACAAATTTTCTATCGTAATAGATTTTCTCAAGGAAAATTAAAGGGTCATAATTTAGGTAATTTATTTTTAGTTTTAGGAGCGGAAAAGTGTGGAGATTTTATGCAGGCGGTAAAAGCATTGGAAGAAAGTGTGGAAGCCACCGGTCATGCCTACCCTGCTACTTTGGATACAACTGATTTATGCGCTGAATTGGATAACGGACAAATTATTAAAACTGAGGCGGCTATAGATAAACCAAATTATGATTGGTCTATTAAAATCAAAAATGTTTGGCTGGAACCGAAGGGAGAAGTTTATTTTGGAGCAAAACAAGCGATTGAAGAAGCGGATTATATTGTTTTTAGCCCCGGAAGTTTATATACGAGTGTGATCGCGACAATTTTACCGGCTGGGGTGAAGGAAACAATAGAAAATTCAAAAGCGAAGCTGATTTTTGCTATGGGTAATGTTTATGTTAAAGAAGGTGAAACAGGCCCCACCACCGTAAGTGAGGCTGTTCATACATTGGAAAAATATTTGCCGCGAAAATTGGATTTGGTTATCTTGCATAGCGCGCCAATGACGGATGTTAAAAAGGAAATGCGTAACTCAAGAGGGTGGGTTTCTTTTGTGGATGATATAGAGAATCAAAAGGGCATGAATATTCTCAAAGTAGATTACGAAAGGGATGAAGGGGGATTGTGTTCAATTAAATTGGGGAAAATTCTTAAAAAGATTTTAGTTTAATATATATGGAATTTAAAAAAGTATCAGTTCCCACAAAAGGAATTAAGATTGTTGCTGAGGATAATGGACGTGTCGTTGGAAGAGCGTCTTTGTATTTAATATATAATGATTTACATAAACAACCTTATGGATTGCTTGAAGATGTGTTTGTAGATGAAGCAAGTAGGGGTGAGAAGCTTGGAACAAAATTATTAGAGGCGGTTATGAAGGAAGCGAAAGAAAGAGGGTGTTATAAATTAATCGGCACAAGCAGAAATGAAAGAAATAAAGTACATGATTGGTATGAAAAAATAGGTTTTAAAAAGTATGGAATAGAATTTAGAATGGATTTTTAGCATTACATATAAATATTATGAATTATCGGCCTGGTTTTATAAGACGAGATGTGAAATTGTTTCATAAAGGATCGGGTAGTTTCACGGATGTGATCGGGCAGGAAAATCCGGATGGTTTGGTGGTAAAAGAATATAAGATGATGCCTCAGCATGTTGATTCATTGTTTAATGGAGAAACTGATTTGAAGAAACAAGCGCAGATTTTAAATGAAAGACAAAAATTGTTGAAGGATTTTTTTGAAAGTGAAATGCCGGGTTCTATTCTCAAGACAAATTTTGTCGTCGGGGAAACCGGTGAAGGGCGAAAAACAGTTTTTGAAGTCCAGGAAGCATTGCCTTCATTTTTGTCTATAGATGCTTTAGAAAAAGATGAACAGTATATAGCGCAATTATTTGGGGAAGATTATGAGAAAAAAATTAAATACTTAAAGAATGATATAAAAATATTGCTTAAAATTTTAGGAAATATTTTGGTGAAAGATAAAGTGGGTATTTTCGAAGATGTGATACCTGATTTGCCACCGCATAATATCGCTGTGACAAAAGATGGCCGCATCAAATTTTTTGATTTGAATTTTATGCCAAAAAGGGCTTCATGGCACCTGGGAAAGATTAGGAAAAGTATAGACACGCTTAATCGTATACTGATATTTTTAGATAGTAATAAATAATAGTATTTATGGAATATATAATTCAAAAAACAAAACCGCAGTTAGACTATGAGTTGTTGGATAGTGGTAATGAAGAAAAATTGGAAAGATATGGAGAAGTTATTTTGTCGCGCCCCGATCCGCAAGCGCTGTGGAATAAGAATTTGGGTAAGACTGAATGGGATAAAGCCGGTGGAGTATTCGTGAGACAGCCCAAAGATTCTCAATGGAAAATGAAGGATGGCGTGCCGGGAAAATGGCAAATGGAATTTGGGGATTTAAAATTTTGGATTCGTCCAACTGCCTTTAAACACACCGGAATATTTCCGGAACATCTTAGTAATTGGGATTGGATTAGAGAAAAAATTTTTCGTAATTGTCACCCCCGTGAAAACAGGGATCTTGTTGATAAGAATAAAGATTCCTGCTTTCGCAGGAATGACAGTGATGAGCCGGTCAAAGTATTAAATTTGTTCGGCTACACGGGTGGAGCTACGCTGGCCGCGGCCCAAGCGGGCGCTGAAGTTTGTCATGTGGATGGATCAAAAGTAGCTATTGGTTGGGCGAGAGATAACGCCGAGATCTCCGGTTTGGCAGACAAACCAATACGCTGGATGCTAGATGATGCTGTTAAATTTGTTAAAAGGGAAATAAAGCGCGGGCATAAATATGATGGAATTATCATAGATCCGCCAGCATTCGGGCATGGCCCAATCGGCGAGACATGGAAAATTGAAAAAAATTTAGTACCCTTGTTCGAAGATTGTTTTCAAATATTATCGGATAAGCCTTTATTTTTTCTGGCAAATGGTTATGCTTCCGGTTATTCCGCTATCACTTATGATAATAACCTATCGCCACTTCTGACGAAATATGGTGGTCAAACAGAAAAAGGAGAGTTGACGATTGAGGAAACTAAGTCCGGAAGACTGTTGCCATGTGGAATATTTTCCAGATGGAATATTTGATATATGTTAAAAGTACTTTATGAAGATAATCATTTGATCGCGGTATTTAAGAACGCAGGTACTTTAGTTCAGGCTGATAAGGGTGGAGAAAAATGTTTGATGGATGAAGTGAAGGAATATTTAAAAGAGAAATATAATAAAAAAGGAAACGTTTTTTTGGGATTATTACATCGTTTGGATCGCCCGGTATCCGGTATTGTTCTGTTCGCGAAAACCGGCAAAGGCGCTTCTCGGTTGTCGGAACAGTTTAGAAACCATACCATAAAAAAAATATATCAGGCCGAAGTAGCCGGTTGCCCTAAAAAAGAAAAAGGAACATTGGTTAATTATCTAATAAAGGATGAGGCAAAGAATAGGGTATCAATTTTTGATAAAGAAATGGCAAATTCTCTGCGTGCTGAATTAGATTATGAAGTGGTTGGCAAGAAAGGAAAAGATTGTATGGTACAGATTGTTTTAAAAACAGGTCGACCTCATCAAATCAGGTCGCAATTAGCTCATATCGGTTGCCCGATCAAGGGTGATTTGAAATATGGTGCTCGAGAGGCTTTACCGGATAAAACTATCTCATTATCGGCGATTTCATTAACGTTTGAGACAGCTACTTCCAAGGAAATAAAAACCATTAGTATTTAATGAGAGAGAAGGGGGGGGCGGCCCCCGCAGTGACGGAGCAAGTCCGTGTGCGAGGGCCGCCGCGAGAGCGGCAGTAGTGCTTCAGCGGTTGGCGATGGTGATCGCCGCGGTGTGCGGATCGATGTGGAAGCGACGCGCGTAGACCTCCTCATTGGCCACTTCAGCCGGCAGTTCCGTGATCTTGGGCTGCTTCTTGGGCATGTGGCTGGAGAGGAGCAGGGAGGGGTTTGCGTTGATAGCGATCGTTTCGGAAAGTCCCCACATTGGTGCCTCCGCCGTTACTGCTGGCACCCAACATTTGGGCCCATGTTTCTGAGGAAATACATTCCCAAAAATATGGACCCAAATAAAAAAGCCTCCAACCCTAACAAGAGAATAAGAAGCTTCATCATAGAAACCTTTCTCCGGCAGTACCGGAGATATATCTTTCCCGTTAGGGTTCGGAATTAGCACCCCGGTTTATAGGGGTTGCTGGGTGGTCATAAGGCCGAGTCCTTCACACCGCTCTCGATATCTTTTAAGGAACTATTTGTAGACTACCTTAGTTGATTATTCTTGTCAAATTATGAAATTGTGGATAAAATATATAGACTATGATCGAAAAAATATTAGATTTGCATATTCATTCTAAATATTCCCGGGCCTGTTCGCCGGAGTTAGAGTTGCCTAAAATTGCCAAAGCTTGCGAAATTAAAGGAATTGATATTGTGGCAACCGGAGATTATACACACCCAGCTTGGCTTTCCCACATCAAGGAACATTTGAAAGAAGTTGAAAATGGAATTTATACTTTAAAAAATAATAAATCCAAAATTAGATTTATCTTATCTACAGAAGTTTCTTGTATTTATAAACACGCGGGCAAGACTCGCCGTTTACATTTGGCGCTGTTGGCTCCAAATATCATAGCCGTTGAAAAATTAATTAAAAAATTAGAAGCGCGAGGAATAAATTTAAAATCTGACGGACGTCCAATCATGGGGATGTCGGCTAAAGATTTGCTCAAGACGATGTTAGAAATAGATAAGCGTTTTTTTATGATCCCCGCTCACGCTTGGACGCCATGGTTCGCTATTTTTGGTTCAAAATCCGGTTATGATAGCTTGCAAGAATGTTTTGAAGATCTCACACCACAAATTTGCGCGATTGAAACCGGTCTTTCTAGCGATCCACCAATGAATCATCGTCTGAAACAATTAGATGAAATTGTTTTAGTTTCTAACTCAGACGCACATAGTTTGGATAATTTGGGGCGTGAAGCTAACGTGTTTAATTTTAAAAATGAAAAAATTAGTTATGATGATATTGTAGACGTAATAAAAAGCGGTGATCGAAAAAGATTTTTATATACAATAGAATTTTATCCGGAAGAGGGGATGTATCATTTTGACGGCCATGTTGATTGTAAAATTTGTTGGAGTCCTGAAAAAAGTAAAAAGAATAATAATATTTGTCCTGTTTGTAAAAAAAGTTTAACTATCGGCGTTCTTCATCGTGTAGATGATTTGGCGGACAGAAAAGAAAAAGATATTTCTGTTAATCAATTTATTCCTCATAAATACATTGTACCTTTGCGTGAATTAATCGGTAAAGTTTTTAAAGTGGGAAAGAAGAGTAAAAAGGTGGAAAAAGAATATAATAATTTAATAAAAAAATTGGGTAATGAGTTTTATATTTTATTACGCGCATCCGTAGAAGATATTAATAAGGTTGCCTCTGATAGAAATATTGTTATTGCGATTACTAATATGCGTTCCGGCGCTGTTAAAATCAGTCCGGGATATGATGGTGTTTATGGCGTTGTTGAGCCAATTTTGAAAGGTGGTATCAATAACACGGTACAAAGCAGGTTGGCGATATAAAAATTTTTAAACAAAAATCCCTCCATTTATGATGGAGGGATTTAAAATCGCTTATTTGCGGCGCTTCGCGGCTTTCTTAGTTCTTTTCTTAGCGACTTTTCTTTTCTTTGTAGCCTTCTTGGCTTTTTTCTTTTTTGGCATAATTAACACCTCCTATCATCTTCGCCAGACGCGAAGTAATTTAATTTTTCCAATCGCGATCGCGATAAAAAATTTCTTTGGAAATTTTTTACATGACAAGCATCTATGTAAAAATTTTTCGACCTAAGTGTATTATAGTTTGTTTTTAGTAAAAGATAAATAGAATTGTAAAAAGTTATACACAGACGAAATAAAAAATATTCTGAGATGAACAGAATATTTTTATTTGTGTATCTTTATCGTACGGCTCGAAACAATTTCCTGAAGGACTCCTAACCGCCTCCGCTTCGCGCCGTCCTCGCTTCGGAAAAATCCGGTTGCGCGCGCTCTTTGAAAATTAAGGCTGTGGCAAGACTATCTGCAATAAATCGTCGCCCTCCTGAAAGACACGTGTTTTGATTGGTTGGATAATCATGTTCGTTGATAGTTAATCTGATAGTGGAGCAAGAGCGTACCGTTCCGGTTGAGTCGCTTTGCGGAAAGCAACTTTACTCGCGCCGTCCGAATGCCGCCGACAAACATTTCTTTTCCGCGCCCGAAGATGAACGGCTCAACGGTAACGAAAATTTCGTCGAGAAGTTTGTTCTCTAACATGAAGCGATACACCGTTCCGCCACCGAGTACAGCAATGCTCTTGTGCCTTTCGAGCAATTTTGAAAGATTTACTTTTGCCGGATTCACAAAAGTAACTGTCCCGCGGCGTGTGAGAGTTTTCGGGCGACTCGAAAGAACGAACGTATTTCGTTTCCGTAACCGCTCGGCGACCGATTGGTAAGTGTCGCGACCAACAACTACAGCGTCAACGCGCGCAAGCGACTTCTGGAAAAAACTCCAATCTTCCTTGCTTGTCCAATGCGGAGGATGCTTGCTCGACAGCGAAATGCGTCCGTCCACACTTGCGGCAACAAAAGCGATGTAGCGTGGTTTATGTTGTAGATGTTGCTTGTTCATTTTTGTCTCGCAAGATGTGAATACCGAGATAGGAAAGCGGAGTGTAAAGCGCGCCCATTGCCACTTTGTAGAGCCACCAAGTGATAATGATGCTGATGAGCGTATGAGTTGAGTAAACGCCCGCAAACGCTATGACCATAAAGATTGTGGTGTCGAGCAGTTGCGACTACCATACACTTCGCCAATGATATCAGTCATCAGAAACACAACCGGAAAAGAAAATACTGCTACCGAAAGGTGCGAGCCAAAAATAAACGGCATTATTTTCAATCTGAGAGTGTTTGCCGCAAAAAGCGAAGTGAGATATACGGCAAGCGCGATGAGTAGTTTGTTGAATCATAGTTGTAATTCCTCAAGTTAATGAATATGAAGTTACTAAATACGCGTAAACAAAAAACTCGCCCGATAGGGCGGATGCAAATACGAAAAGCAAGCCGCGCCCTATCGGTCAGGAGTGATGTTGTAAATGAAGCCGGACCAAGTTCTTATGTGATGATTGTGAAGTATACAGGAAATAGTTTCGAGCCGTACGGTAAAGATACACAAATATCTGACTTTCTGCAACAACGCCGACTTTTTCGTTGGCGGCACTTTGCGCCGCCCACAATCTGGCTCTCAAAAAGCCTTGTCTTGGTATGGCTTTACAACCAAGTTCGCACCCACTTCACCACCAATTACTAACCTCCACCATTGCCACCCCTCATCCCTTTTTGGTATAGTACCCCCGTTGTCATTCCGACCGAGCTCCGCGAAGCGGGGCGAGCGGAGGAATCTCTTTGGTTAAACACTTAATCATTTTTTAAACATATGCCCGCCGAACACCCACCCACACCTGAACAAGGCAAAGAAATATCCTTGGACAAATGGCTCGCCACAGATTTTAAACAACAATACGAAAAAAGGATAAATACTTTTAATAAACTAGGTATCTTGGAAATACTACCAGAACAAGGTGAAATGGGTATAATTGGCATAGACGGACAAGAATACCCTTTGCCCAAGAGCGACGCGGACAAAGAAAAATTAAAACAAGAAATGGAAAAGGCGGGAATGACTATGGAAGAGATAGCCGAAGAATTAAAAAAGATTACCACCATCGAAGACATTATTCGCGAAAATAAAGAAGCCTACGAAACCAAGCTCAAACAAGGATTTACCAGGTTGCAAATGACCCCTTTTGGCTTGCCGCTAGAAAAACTAGCTCTACTTCTGGAGAAAGCCATTGTAAAACACCACCGAGAGGGCAAACTATTCACCGCCAAAGACAAACCCACCGACCCGGAGGAAAAACTGGACTTAAACACCGGCCAGCCTCTCTACAAATGGGGCGGCTGGATTGACCCGAACGCCCCGGAAGGGCAAAGAGGGGCGGATGTGACCGGTAAGTGTGTGTACCACCCGAGACAACTTACCCAGGATAACCACGGCGGACAAACCAAACAGCAGATATTGGACCAACAACGGGAGGAACAATCGCCCATGGCCGGGTGGGAGGTAAAACTGCTGGAAGCAAATATTAATATACCCAGAGAAAACAAAGGCCAAACCAAACACAACAGAAAACAATTGGAAACCAATCAATCTTCCAACGATTACTTGAAAACATTGCTTACCAATCCGCAATATGCCAGAGAACAAGGGATGACTTTGGAGGATTGGATTACTTTTGCTCTTTCTTATTTAGAAGAAAACAACCAGATGATTGATGATTACAGCGGTAAAGGTAGCGCTTGTTTTTTGGCGGGGTCTTATAACCTCGACCGCGACGTTGTGGCGTACGCCTACTGGAGCCGTGACGTTCGGCGGGCTTACCTGGGCAGGGACGATCCGAGGGGTCGGGGTTCCGACGGCGGCTTTCGTCCTGCGGTGGAGGTTAAGCGGGGTTGAGCTTTGGGGGTTGGGTTTTCTTTGGGGTTTTTGGGTTTGGGATTGGGGTGGTGAGAAGTCACCCGTCTTAGGGCGGGCTACCACCATGTTCACGTGCCAATAAAAACACGGTCATTGTTTCTAAACGTTAGCAAACACCGTGCGGCGCAAACTAATATGATTGAACTCCACCGTGTTGAGTAATATCTACGCCCTTTTACAGGGTTTAACCAGCGCATAGGCGCGCTTTGGACGATCGCGATCATCCAAAATTTTGGACGGATATTATCACTTCTTCGACCACGACGATGTGGCGAACGCCTACTGGAACCGTGACGATCGGCAGGCTAACCTGGACAGGAACGATCCGAGGAATCGGAATTCCAACAACGGCTTTCGTCCTGCGGTAGAGTTCAAACATTTTGCAAAGATCTCAACCAGCCACCGAGCATTTTTCCGATTTCGCGTATTTTTGCTTGAGCCTGAAATATTTTTGTTTCGTTGTTTATTTTCAATTCTAAAAATAGCCGTAATTTCATCACCGCTATTTCCAGGTTTGCACTGGCCTTAATTAGATATCCAGCTTTTAGTGGTCTTGGCGCGTTTTTTGTCATAATTAATTCGGAAAACAGTCTAATATTGTATTTTCCAAACTGGTACCGAGAGAATATCTCCACCGTTTCTCCGCGTGGTTATTAATATCTACAACAATTTTGTAAACTTCGTATGTTGAATTGATTATGGGTAAAGTTTCCATAATTGAAATGAATGAGAGAAATGATGAACAAAGGTTCATCATTTCCGAATGAATGAAATTATATGCGCGAAGCACCTATAGAATTAGATTTAAGTTTAAATAATATCTGGAAAAGCTGGTTTAGATTTCGCGCGGGCAAGAGAAAAACAACTGAAATTGAAAATTTTCAATATTACCTAGAAGAAAATTTATGGCGGCTCCATGCTGATCTTAACAGTGGTCAATATGTTCATTGCCAGTACCAGCATTTTACTGCAAATGATAGCAAGCGCCGAGACATCGCGGTTGCTGTCATTCGCGACCGTGTTGTTCATCGCTTGTTGTATGATTATCTGGTAGAGATCTATGACCAAACTTTTATTTTTGACGCCTGGTCCTGCCGAAAAAACAAAGGCCTGATTGGCGCGATTGATCGAACGGAAAAAATGTTTAGAAGGTATAACAAGAGTTTTGTGTGGCGGGCGGATATTACCAAATTTTTTGATAATATCAAACAAAACACTCTCCTTGCGATTATCACGCGACGAGTGAAAGATGAAAAATCCATTTGGTTGATGAAAAAAGTTATTGGAGGTTACCTCGCCGGGGTCACTGCGAGAGAGAGAGAGAGAGAGAGAGAGGAATGC
>Ga0209541_10011921_pt1 | contig 13524 bp, 11 predicted proteins | sample RifCSPlowO2_01_FD_184027 | JGI IMG/M metagenome (GOLD analysis project Ga0209541, IMG submission 184027) | Groundwater microbial communities from Rifle, Colorado - Rifle CSP2_plank lowO2_0.1 (SPAdes) (version 2) | ecosystem: Environmental > Aquatic > Deep subsurface > Groundwater | place...
CTGGATAGCGGCGTGTTGATAGCGGAGGGCAGGCCGGAAGAGGTATTTGCTAGGCAGAAGGTGGTGGATGCGTATATCGGAAAGTAACTCTTGACTATTAACTATTGACGACGACTGTTGACCGATGACACTGTGGGGGAGCCAACGTGTCAAAGGTTAATGGTCAACAGTCAATGGTTTTATAAATCTATGGCTAAAGAAAAACTGCTCGCGCTTCAAGGTGTTTCCGTTCGCTACGGCGGAGTTACGGCACTGGACGGCGTTTCGCTTGCGATTGACGAGGGCGAGATAGTGGCTGTTATGGGGCCAAATGGGGCCGGGAAATCCACGGTTTTGAAGGCGATTTTCGGACTGGCTCCGATGACAGGCAAGATTTTATGGCATGAGGCGGAAATATCACCCAAGCCGGACCAAATGGTGCGCCGCGGGGTTACATTTGTGCCGCAAGGCCGAAGAATTTTCACAGACCTTTCCATACTGGAAAATCTTGAGCTCGGTGCCTTCTGGGTAAGGGAGAAAACAGAAATGGAGCGGCGGCTAGACGAAGTGTTTCTACTGTTTCCTGTGCTTAAGGCCAAAGCAAAATATTGGGGCAGATCGCTTTCCGGCGGTGAACAGCAGATGCTGGCTTTGGGCCGGGGTCTAATGTCTGACCCCAAGACCTTACTGCTTGACGAGCCATCACTGGGACTTTCGCCAAAATTCGCAAAAGAAGTCTTTGATAAAATAAAAGAAATCAACTTGCGGCATAAAACTGCAATCATGATTGTTGAGCATAATATCCAGAGTGTCCTTGGGATTGCCGACAGAGGATACGTTTTGGATAAAGGAAAAATTGCGGCAAGCGATACAGCGCTCACTTTGCAGACGAGCCGCATTATGCAAGAGGTGTTTTTGGGAGCAAGGGAGTGAGCTACGAACAATGACCATTGACGATTGACTTTTGACTACTCACGATTGTTCGGCAGCCGTTGTTAAAAGTCAAAGGTCAATTGTTAAAGCAAAAACAAAAAGCCGTATTGCTACGGCTTTTTGTTTTTGCGGTCTGGTTAGCGAACGGCTTCTTTTAGTCCTTTGCCGGCGCGGAATTTCGGGGTGGTGGTTGCCTTGATCTGGATTTTCTCACCGGTTCTGGGATTTACGCCTTGGCGCGCGGCGCGCTTTTTTGTGACGAACGTGCCGAATCCGGAGATTGAAACCTCCTGCCCTTTTGAAAGCGAGCTCGTGATGCTGTCAAATACAGTATCCACCGCTTCCTCGGCTGACTTTTTGGTGCCGTTCAATTTTCCGTGCACCAGATCCACTATGTCTGCTTTATTCATTTCAGTAGTTAAGTTTAGTCTGGTTCCGACCTTTATCTATCTAGGCGCTCGCAGTCACTTGGTGCGGCAAGCGCCCTCCTCCATCCTTGCTTGGTACGTAAGACTTTCCGAATACCTTCCTATTTTAGAGGAATGCAGCCAAATTAGGCAAGTATTTCTCGCACTCTTCGGATTGACAGGCATTTTCCCGATCCTGCATCAATATCAGCCAGAATCGCGTTTACTTCATACGGAGGCGCCTCGGCCACGTCGGGTTTAACCAGCTTTTGGTGCACCAGGATATCAACGCGGCGCGTCCAATCCTCGCCAATCACCGAGTTATGGGGCCCAGTCATGCCAATATCCGAGATAATCCCAGTGCCTTGGGGCAGAATGCGCTCGTCAGCCGTTGGCGTATGGGTGTGGGTTCCGAAAATCAGGGAAACTCTGCCGTCCAGCCACCACCCCAGCGCAATTTTTTCCGATGTTGTTTCGGCGTGCCAATCAATAATGACGACAGCCGCCTTTTCTTTAATTGAGTTCTCTTCCAGCGCTTTTTCAATCGCCGCATACGGGGAGTCGTAATGCATGCGCATATGCGTTTGGGCGATGGCGTTGATCACTAATATTTTTGTGCTGGCAGTTTCTCTGTAAAGTGTTCCTCTGCCGGGGAGTGAAGAAATAAAATTAATCGGCCGCAGAAGTGGGAGATTCTTATCGTCCAAAAGCTCCGCCGCGTTCTTGCCTTCAAGAACGTGATTGCCGCTCGTAATCACATCCACTCCGGCGCTGCGTATTTCGGCGATAGTCGTTTCACTGATGCCTTTGCCGTGCGACAAGTTTTCGCCATTGGCGATCACCAAATCCGGTGAAAAATTTTTTTTCCACTTGGGAAGAATTTTTGTCAGCGCTTCGCGGCCCGGCTTCCCGAAAATATCGCCAAACACCAACACCGTTATTTTTTCGTTTCCTGGTTTCGTCATCCTTTGAGTTTCATGGGCTGCGAAAAATTATGCTGCGAAATACGAAAAAATACGAAACTACGAAACGCTTTTCGTATATTCGTAAAACATTCATATTTCGTATCTATCTTGCATATTCAATAGTTCTGGTTTCACGAATAACATTGACTTTAATTTCACCCGGATATTTCAGTTCACTTTCCACACGCGTGGCGATTTGCTTTGCAAGTTCGCGCGCTTCAAAGTCGTTCACTTTTTCCGGCGTGACAAAAATGCGGATTTCGCGGCCGGCCTGAATCGCATAACTTTTTTCAACGCCTTCAAATGAATTGGCGATAGCTTCCAAATCCTGCAGACGTTTCAGATAGTTTTCCACGCTGTCGCGCCGCGCTCCCGGGCGGCCCGCCGAAATAACGTCGGCCACCTGCACTAAGACTGACTCCAGCGTTTCGTAGGGGTACTCTTCATGGTGCGACTGCATGGCTTGCACGATCCGATTATCAACGCCGAATTTTTGCAGAATCCGGCGGCCGATTTCCACATGCGTTCCCTGGACCTCGTGGTCAACGGCTTTGCCGATATCGTGGAGTAGCGATCCCTTTTTGGCGATCATGACATCCCCCGCCAACTCTTCGGCCAGCATGCCCGCTACATGCGCCATTTCTATTGAATGCACCAGGACGTTTTGGCCGTAGGAGGTGCGGAATTTGAGGCGCCCCAATAGAGACACCAGCCGCGGATCCATATCAAAAATGCCCACCTCAAATGCTGCCGCCTCACCCGCCGCCTTGATTTGCTTTTCAATTTCCGAGCGCGATTTTTCTACAGACTCTTCAATCCGCGCGGGCTGAATTCGCCCATCAGCAATCAGGGTTTCTAGAGCATTTTTGGCAATGTGTCTCCGCACCGGGTCAAAGGCCGAGATCACGATTGCCCCAGGCGTGTCGTCCACAATGATTTCAACACCCGCCGCGCGTTCCAGGGCCCGGATGTTGCGGCCCTCGCGGCCGATGATTTTACCTTTGATTTCGTCGTTAGGGATTTGGACGGTTGTGGTTGTGACTTCCGAAACCGTGGGGGTTGAGACGCGCTGGATGATGGTCGCCAGCATTTGCTTGGCGCGCCGCTCCAGCTCTTCAAGGCCCGTTGTTTCCAATTTACGGATTCTTTGCATCAGCGTGGCTTCGTTGTCCTTTTCAAGCCGGGTCTGGAGCTCGGTCATGGCGCTCTCTTTTGTAAGACCAGCCACGCGCTCCAGCTCTTTTTCAATTTTAGCGCGCGCTTCATCCAGTTCCACTTTCACCGCTCTAATTTTTTCGACGCGGGCTTCGACGTCTTTTTCGCGTTCTTCCACGTCCGTTGTCTTGCGGTCTAAAAGACCTTCGCGATTTTCCAATCGATCTTGCAGGCGTTTTTGCTCCTGTTCGCGGTTTTTTTCTTCTTTCTTGGCTTCTTCTAGGATTTTGACGGCTTCGGTTTTGGCCTCAACCAGAATTTCTTTGGATTCGACTTTGGCATCTTCAATTAATTTCTGCGTGCGGAGCTCCAGTGAATTGACGCGTTGTTTGGCGACAAGCTGGCGGATAAAATACCCGAGGCCGGCGCCGACCGCAATCAGAAGCACCGCTCCGACAGACAGCGTGAGCGATATTGATTCCATATATAAGTGACGAAACAACGAGTCCGGAACTGCCGATGGAGAGCGTTACAACGTGTACGAATGAGAATGCGGACGCAAAGTTAAAAGACCAAAGAAAAAAATGAGAATCTTTTAACTGTTGTAGGCATAGGATCTGTCACGGTTTGATAGTGTAATGCGTCATCAGCCAGCCGCGTCAGACGCGGTTCTCGCCGAGTTAGGTTCCAAATAATAAAAAGCGAACGTGGCGCCAATATACCACTTTGGCAAACAGGCGTCAAAGGTTTTTCAGAAATTGATCTTGACGGATAGATCAGAGCATGGTAACATGTTCATGCTCTTTATGTCCTGCCGGTAGGAATGAGTTTAGCCTAGAGCTAAGTTGATTCCTGCTGGCGATGAACGCTGGCATAGCACTGCAGATGAACTGCAGTGAATCCACCGGGGGTAAACTCCAAAAGGAGGTCGTGAAGCCGCCGACTCTGTCGGCGGAGGTTCACTTTTCTTTGAAATTCTGCTACAAATTCATACAAGCTGACAAATCTGCTCGCTTTTTGAAAGGGGGTGCCACGATGCAGTGTCCTGCGTGCGGCAAACCGAAACGACAACCGTCAAAATACTATTCATCACGAGGATGGGGGAAGTTCTGCGATTCGCACTGCTACCACCGCTTTAGATCCATGAAAGCGCGACTGATCCGCCGCTGCGCGAGCTGTCGGATGCTTTTCTCCATAAAACGGATCAATGTTCTACGGGGAAAAGGCCGATTCTGCTCTAGGCGTTGTCATCTGGATGCGATGCGCGATACGTGCAGTCGTGTCAGTCGCCCCTGTGGGATATGTGGCATGATGGTCACACGCCCCTTATCGCAGATGCGCGCGAAGCAGGTATTCTGCTCGACTAAGCACGCGCAAGCTGCACCTCGTCAGGCCCCACGGGCCGAGAAACTCCTCGCCTTGATGACGATTGAACGTGTCGTGAATGGAGTTCGGCTCAAGTGCAGTAACTGCGGGAGAGAGTTCATTCGCAAGCGATACCTCATATGGGGAGCGAAATACAACTTCTGTAGCAGGAGATGTTGGTATTCGTATCTTCCCAAGTGGCAGCGCCCAGAGTGGACGTTTTACACCCCGGAGCTACTGCGCTTGATGCACGAACATCGCGGGCCAACATGCGCTTTCCCCGGCTGTGTGATATCAAAAAGCAAGCCAGGAAAAGTGAATCGATGGAACACGTGCAGGCCCCATGCACTGCGAGTGTATCGAGCGCTCTACCAGAGGCGACATCGTCGCAAGCAAATTCTCCAAGCTGAAGGCATCCAACACATTTCGTAGCACAAGGAGGAATGACAATGGATTCTCCCTTGAAGAACGGATCGCACCCTGTGATCGCGCTGGAAGATGAAGACGGAAAGAAGCTACGCCTCCAGCTCCGCATGATGTCGTTCCGGCAGGAACTTTCCTCGCTGCCGCAGGATGCGGCCGAGCTGCACAAGATGCTGATCACCGCCCGGGGGAAGAAGAATGAAACCATCTATCAGATGGTTCTCATCTGGAATAAGCTCGCCTCAAAGCACAAGAACTACTGGACGGCGATGCACTTCGCCTCCGAACCCGAGTACCTCGCCTACTATGGTTTGCCGGACGGGAATACGCTCGCGCAGTGGACAGTCATGGTCAATCTCTTCAACCGAACTACGTTCGTGCTTCTCGGGGATGAGGCACTTTCCTTCATGATGCACGCCGTTGGTGAGTTTCAAACGAATGCCGAGATGCGCAAGAAGGACTATGGAGAGATCTTCGATCACTACTGTCGCGAGCATGAAAGCTTCGACAAGACGGCGTTCTACGACGTGGTCTGGAAATTCGTACAGAATCGTTACAAAGAGCAAATCAGGGGTCGGCCATCTCGTCCACGAGCGTCCGGCATAATACCAAGACGCAGGAGCTCCGTTGCTGAACCAGTGCAGAGAAGATCTGAGGTGATTGAACGGCCAAAGATCGATCGGGCCGCAGAGAAGATTGATGCCTTCAGTGGCTGGCTGAAGAAAGCTGTGGAGGAAGTGCTCTTGATGTCGAAACGCGAACGTCAGTCAGTTCACGGTTCACTCAGTCAGCTCATCTCAGAGGCCGAGCTCGCAATCAGGGCTCTGGAGCGCTCCTACAAGGCCTGAAAAATTAACAGCCGCAGCCGTCCCGCGGTAACCCCGCAAGATGATAGTTTCGCGCAGACGCGAGACGACTCACCTTGCGGGCATTTTTATTCAGCTCTCACACTCCACCTTCTACTTTCCACCTGTTACAATACCCTTATGCAGCAAAAATCTTATAAGCCGGTGGTGCTGGTGGTGATGGATGGATTCGGCGTCTCGGCGGAAACCGAGGCCAATGCGGTGGCTATGGCGACAAAGCCGACGCTGGATATGTTCGACGTTAATTTTCCATTCACCACTCTGCAGGCCTCGGGCGTGGCCGTGGGACTTCCCTGGGGGGAGCGCGGTAACTCGGAAGTCGGGCATTTGACCATGGGTGCCGGGCGCGTGATTTATCATCATCTGCCGCGGATTATCTATTCAATCCACGACAAAAGTTTTTATCAGAATGAGGCATTTTTGAAAGCCGCAGCACACGTGAAGAAAAACGGCACCAAGCTCCATATTTTGGGCCTGGTGTCTTCGGGCTCGGTCCATAGCCACGTAGATCACTTGTATGCGCTTTTTCGATTTGCTGAAGAGCAAGACATCCCGCAGACGTTTCTCCACGTTATCACCGATGGCAAGGATGCCCTGCCGAAAGAAGGCGAGAAATTTTTGACGGCTCTCGCCCTGCGGATGACCAAAGAATTCCCGCATGTGTCCATCGCCTCTGTGGTCGGGCGCTACTATGCCATGGATCGCGATGATAAGTGGGAGCGCACACAAAAGGCCTATCAACTCTACACGGCGGGAGTTGGCGCAAAGATTGAGGGATTTGTAGGGGATTACCTCCGGGGGCTCTACGACAAAGGCATCACTGACGAATTTATTGAGCCGGCTTTTGTGACGGGCGCGGACAGCGCGCCGCTCGTTACAATTCAAGACGGCGACGCCCTCATTGTTTTTAATTTCCGCGAAGACTCAATGCGGCAGATCACGCATGCTTTTGTAGATACGGCGTTTGATGCCTTCCCGCGCGCCTTCATCCGCGATTTGGTTGTGGTAACCATGACACAATATGAAAGTGACATTAATGCTCTAGCGGCATTTCCGCCCATGGAAGTGAATGCGCCCTTGGCGCGCCTGATTTCGGATGGCGGATTTCGCCAACTGCATATTGCCGAAACCGAAAAGTACGCGCATGTGACCTACTTCTTTAATGGCGGGCGCGAGAAGCCCTTCCCGGCTGAAGAGCGCATTCTGGTCCCTTCAGTCACGACGGCGCATTTTGATGAAGTCCCCGAGATGAAATCGGCCGAAATTACGGCCCGCGTTTTGGCCGAGCTTCCGCGCTACGATTTTGTCCTGGTCAACTTCGCCAATACCGATATGGTGGGGCATTCAGGCAATTTGGCGGCAGCGGCAAAATCGGTTGAGGCGGTTGATCGCGCCATGGGGCAACTCTATGAGGGCGTCATGGCCAAAGGCGGGGTGCTGGTGGTTACCGGGGATCACGGAAATGTGGAAGCCAAGCGCGACCCTATCACGGGCGAACGCTTAACCGAACATTCGCTGAATCCGGTGCCATTGTATTTGGTTGGCAAAGATTTTCGCTTGCGTCGGGAACGCACCCCGACTGAAATTCGCGCCCAAAAAAAAGAAGTCGGCGGTATTTTGACTGATGTGGCGCCCACCGTTCTTGAATTGATTGGACTGCGCAAACCGACCGAGATGACCGGCAGTTCACTGCTGGCAGGATTAGTCCGCCAGCGTGTCGGCGAGGACTAGACAGATAAAAACCGCTCCGACGTCACGTCGGAGCGGTTTTTATTACTTCGTACTCTGTTTTCGTTTGATGATCTCGTCAATCAAACCGTACTCTTTGGCCTCCTCGGTTGACATCCAGAAGTCGCGCTCGGTGTCATGCTCGATCTTGTCCAGTTTCTGGCCGGTGTACTTCGCAAGGATTTCGTTGGTCTTATGTTTGATTTTTAGAATCTGACGCGCCGCAATCTCAATTTCGGTGGCTTGGCCTTCGGCTCCGCCCATGACTTGGTGGATCAAAATTTCGGAGTTGGGAAGCGAATAGCGCTTGCCTTTGGCGCCTGAAGCTAATAGCAAGGCCGCAGCCGAGGCCGCGACTCCAACACAGATCGTGGCCACATCGGGCTTGACGTACTGCATGGTGTCGTGGATGGCAAGCGCGGCCGAAACCGAGCCGCCGGGGGAGTTAATGTAAATCTTGATATCGTTTTTGATATCCTGCGACTCGAGAAACAAGAGCTGGGCAATCACGGCGTTCGCCACCGCGTCGGTGATCGGCCCGCCGAGAAATATTATATTGTCTTTTAAGAGGCGCGAGTAAATGTCATAGGCCCGCTCGCCAAATTGGGTTTTTTCAATAACGGTCGGGATCAAGTACTGTGAATAGGTATTTTTTGCCATAGATGATTCATTATAGTGCAGAAACATTTGTTTTGCAACTGCTCGTTAAATTCAAAATGTAAAAATCAAATATCAAAATTTTGGTTGCCGCGTCAGACGCGACCGTTTGATTTCTAAGTAATTTTAAATTCTATATTGTCATTTTTCATTTTGCTTGCCCCGTAGTTAGCTTTGCTCTATTACTGGGGAGATTTAAATTTTACGTTAGTACTATGCCCCCAGTCCTTCCAGGTATCGAAAAACATTTTCATTGCGGGCAATACTCCGCGCATAGTCGCGGGCTGCGTTAGGATCAATATCTCGGGCGGCTTCTTCAGGGGTCCCATACTTTTGCAGAATCCGCCCAAGTTCCAACTTAATTTCCTCCGGGGTTGGTTCAATTTTTCTTTCTTCTGCGATCGCGCCTAAGATCAAGGCAATTTTGACGCGCCTTTTGGCATCAGTAAGCCAGTCCTTGCGCAAATCCACCTTGGTTTTTTTCAAATGCGCCAGGTAGTCATCAAATTTAAGTCCCATCCCATCAATATTCTGCCTCAACTCCCCGATCATTTTGTCCAGCTCCGATTGAATCAAAATATTGGCGACAGTGATATCTGTGCTCTCGGCGATGGCATCGGCAATGGCGATGCGGATTCTCTCACGTTCCTTCGTCTCTTTCTCTTGGCGCAGGCCGCCCTCAATATTCTCTTTTAACTCCGCGACCGTTGAGAATTTGCCGAGAGTTTTAGCAAACTCATCGCTTAATTCCGGCAACTCTTCTTCCTCAACCTTATTTATGGTGACATCAAAGTCCACGGTTTTTCCGGCGAGATCTTTTTCATGATAGTCGGCAGGCATCGCGACCGAAAAACTGGCTTCTTCTCCCTGCGACATTCCCATAAGGCGATCCTCAAACCCCGGGACAAATTTCCCTTCGCCTAAAATAAGCGGATGATTTTCTGATGATCCTTTTTCCAGCGTTGTCCCGTTTGTTTTCGCCTTAAAATCAATTTCCACATGGTCTCCCTTGGCCGCAGGACGCAGGGCGGATTTTTTTGTGGCTCGAGATTTTCTTAACCAATGGAGAGCATCATCCAGTTCTTTTTCCTCGACGGTGGGCGCGATTTTCCCTGCCAGAATTTTTTTGGCGATGGAATGAATATCAGGTAGGGTAAAATCCGGCACAATCGCAGTCTTTAGGGTGAATTCCAGGGGATTTCCCGGCGCCACCTTAGTCACCGCTATTTCGGGTCGTCCCACCACCCGCAGTTTTTCTTCGCGGATAATCTTGGGCAGAGTTCCGTCGATCGCGAAAGCGATTGCCCGCTCGTAGAGTTTCATCTCGCCCACAGCGTTTTTGACGATTGCGAATGGGGCCTTGCCCGGCCGGAAGCCCTCAATAGTTTTTTCTTGCGAGAATTTTTCTGCCGCGCGCTCAAGATATGGCCGCATTTCGGTATCTTCCAGTACTACCGCGATCTCAACCGTCGCATCGGAGTTTCGTTTAACGTCTGATTTCATAAAAGCAGGATTAGTTTAGCAAACTCGCGCCGATCTTGATAGTAGGAGATATCGCTCGCAGGATTTTGCCAGGGTTTCATCTCACGACACTTTTCCGCGGCCGCGGAAAAGTGTCATTGCACCGATAATGCGCGGTGCCTCGAGTTTTTCAACAATGAACGTATACGTTCGCTCTGCGATGCATCAACGACTTTCAAAACTATGGCGCACGAGAGTAAAGAGCGATCTTTCAGGAATTCATAGAATTCTTCCGTAATTGGCTCGGTGCTGATCCATACACTGGCCTGCAGTTTGATAAAACCTAAGGATCGCAACTCGTAGCGGAGCAGGTCTCGTGATTTGTGTAGCCGTTCGGGGATATCAAATATAACGACATGCCATGCCCCATCACGTTTCCTTGCGGGCGAAAGCTTTAATCCTATGCGGCGCACGAGCCGCTTACCATTTGCTGTTAATTTAATGCTCTTGCCATCACTGCGAGACGGAACGACGAGTCCGCGAGCCTTGAGGCGGTACAGTTCATGATAAATACTATTGCGTGGCACAGAATCCAACCCTAGGAGCGCTCTGGTAAACGTTGATTGCGGATACTTTTTCGGCAGGAAAGATTCAACAAGTCCCGTGCCAAGCTCTGCCAAACCCAGCAGAATATATTCCGCGACCGAGAGCGCGACCCTCTTTTTATCCTTTTGATATATTATTTTCGCCATGGATGGTTAACTTTAAGTACTTCCGGTTTAGCGATACGTCTGCAACTGCAACCCTATAGTACACTTTTCCGCGGCCGCGGAAAAGTGGCATCATATGGGAGGTTGAGTTGCTGTAAATGCCAAATCAAAAAAAGAGGGGCGGCCCGGCGGCACATCATGCCGGGTCGCCCTCGTGCTGTTCCTCGCCGCTACTCGGCGCTCGTCTGCTTGTCTCCCGCTAGTGTCGCGGGGGGTAGTCCCGCTCTGATACGCTCTTCCGCTTCTTCGCCCCGGCCCGCCCTTGGGTCAAAGGCTTTTGAGTACGCCCTGTCCCTCTCTTTGCGCCAGTACTTGACCGAGGCCCTGCAGACTCTGAACCGCCCTGCTACGGCTTCTCGGTAATCATCTGTCATACCGTGGCTCTCCAACTCTTCCCTAGCCTTATTCAGATCGGCGAGAGCGTTAGCCAGCTTCTGGTCGTGCTGCTTAAGCTTCCAGCCAACGTTGGCTCCCCATCGGGGACCTAAGTACTTCTTCATTTTGCGCTCGAAGATGACTTTGTGCGCCATCATCGCAACGCAGAGCGCAACAACCAGAACCATACTCGTCTTAACCGCGAGTAGCTCGGGGTTGTCGTGGTATAGCATGTCGATATACGCGAGTGGCCACATGGCCTCTTCTCCTTCCGGGGATTCTTTCCCCAGTTGCCCGCAAGGGTTCTTCCCAGAGCGGGGGAGTTTTTGGAGCCAGCAAGCTTTTGGGCCGTTTCCCGAAAGCCCGCTTCTAGCACTAATTGGTACGCGGCTTCTGACGATTTGTCAATAAATCAGCCCGCCGCGCAAAACGCGGCGGGCTGATTATATCAAAGGTCAATGGTCCCGCCTGCGCTACCTCCTCCGTCAAAACTTCGGAAGGTCAAGGAAAGCTACGGCGGGCGAGCAAAAGTTATATGAACCGCACTAGAAGCAGTGCTACAATGTTCACGATTTTTATCATGGGGTTTATGGCAGGACCCGCAGTGTCTTTATATGGATCGCCTACAGTGTCTCCGGTAACGGCGGCCTGATGCGCGGGGGATTTTTTGCCGCCATAATTTCCTTCTTCAATATATTTTTTGGCGTTGTCCCAGGCGGCTCCGCCTGCCGTCATGGAAAGCGCCACAAAAAGTCCGGTGAGCAATGTGCCCATCAAAACCCCACCCAGAGTTTCAGCGGCATGGCCGCGCAATAAAATAACAATGATAACAGGAACAGCAACAGGGATGAGGGCGGGCAGAATCATCTCGCGGATTGCGGCTTTGGTCACAATATCAACGGCCTTGGCGTAATTTGGTTTGGCGAGGCCTTCAAGAATTCCTTTAATTTCGCGAAATTGTCTGCGGACTTCTTCCACGACATCCCCCGCCGCTTTACTGACCGCCCGCATGGCGATTGAAGCAAAGAGATAAGGCATCAGGCCGCCGATAAAAAGGCCGACTAAAATATAAGGGCTGGAAAGATCAAAAGCGACGTAATGACCGGCATTTTTTAGCTCTTCAGTATAAGAGGCGAAAAGAACCAAAGCCGCAAGTCCCGCCGAGGCGATAGCGTAGCCCTTGGTAATGGCTTTGGTGGTATTGCCGACAGCGTCCAAGGGATCGGTCACGGCGCGGATTTCGGCGGACAGCCCCGCCATTTCGGCAATGCCGCCTGCGTTATCGGTAATCGGGCCGAATGAATCAATAGCTACAATAATTCCGGAAAGTGAGAGCATGGCAACCGCGGCAATCGCAATGCCGTAGAGATCTGCCAAGAGATACGCTCCCAACATCCCGCCGGCAATAATTAAAATCGGAAGAGCCGTTGCTTCCATGGACATGGCAAGTCCCATAATGACATTCGTTCCGTGTCCCGTAGTTGAAGCGCGCGCGATACTTTGGACCGGGCGGAATTTTTTGGAGGTATAGTATTCAGTGGCCACCATCATGAGGGCGGTGACTGCGAGTCCGATGAGTGCCGCGCCGAAGATATTGAGAGACGTTGACCCCGCAAAGACTTTTGCCGTCACCGGGTAGAAAAATATGGCGGCGAGCACCGCAGAGGCGGCAAGCCCTTTATAGAGACCGCCCATGATCGAACCCCCATCTTTAACTGACACAAAAAAGTTTCCAATAATGGAGGCGATGATCGATACCGCGCCCAATACTAATGGGAATACGATCAAAGCATCATTCCCCGGGTAGAGTAGTTGGCCAAGAAGCATTGCGGCAATGGTGGTGACGGCATAGGTTTCAAAAAGATCCGCCGCCATTCCCGCACAGTCTCCCACGTTGTCTCCCACGTTGTCGGCAATCACGGCCGGATTGCGTGGGTCATCTTCCGGGATTCCCGACTCGATTTTTCCCACCAGGTCCGCGCCGACATCCGCCCCCTTGGTGAAGATACCGCCGCCCAAGCGAGCAAATACCGAAATCAATGATCCGCCAAACGCGAGTCCGATGAGAGCATTAATATCCGCTGTTATGGCATAAAATAAAGAGACTGAAAGAAGCGCCAAGCCCACAACCAGAAACCCCGTGACCGACCCGCCCTGGTAAGCGACTCGGAATGCTTTAGGGAGTCCGTCTTTGGCCGCCTCGGCGGTACGCGAGTTCGTATCTACCGCCGTCATCATCCCGAGGTAGCCGGCGAGAGCCGATGCAATCGCACCGACTAAAAATCCGGTTGCCGTTGTCCAGCCAAGGCGCGGCATGAATCCAATTACCAAAAATAAAAGCGCCGCAACTCCCGCGACGGTCATATTTTGGCGCCGCAAATACGCGCGCGAGCCCTCTTTAATTGCATCGGAAATTTCAATCATCTTGGCATTCCCGCGC
>Ga0209541_10011924_pt1 | contig 13523 bp, 12 predicted proteins | sample RifCSPlowO2_01_FD_184027 | JGI IMG/M metagenome (GOLD analysis project Ga0209541, IMG submission 184027) | Groundwater microbial communities from Rifle, Colorado - Rifle CSP2_plank lowO2_0.1 (SPAdes) (version 2) | ecosystem: Environmental > Aquatic > Deep subsurface > Groundwater | place...
ATAATTCTGTTCTTTTGCCAGTTTCAAATTGGCTAATGTCTGCGCCTGAATTCCTTGGGTTGCGTCAACAAGCAAAATAGCTCCTTCAACAGCTTCCAATGACCTTGAAACCTCATAAGAAAAATCAACGTGACCGGGAGTGTCCACAAGGTTCAAAATATATTTTTCACCTTGAAAAATATAATTCATTCTAATGGCTTTCAGTTTTATAGTAATTCCCCTTTCCCTTTCCAAATCCATTGAATCCAAAAACTGCGGCATCATTCTTTTCGGGTCAATAGTTCCGGTCAATTCCAAAAGTCTGTCCGCCAACGTGGACTTGCCGTGATCTATATGCGCAATTATTGAAAAATTTCTAATATTCTCCTGGCTCATGACAATTGATTGACTTTTAATCTTGACACGTGATATACTTAAATTGGCTCTTGGAGGGCTTTGGCCCTGTCACGGCTATCCAAGCTGTAGCCAAGTGCCACTAAAGAATACCGCATAGCGGTGTTTTTTAGTTTAATCAAGATATGGATTGCCACTGCACAAAATTCGCTTGCTACTTGCTTTGTCAATGCTCCAATATGGAATTATACTCCAGAAATGTTTCTCCCCGCCTAAAACTTCTTTCACAATGACTTTCACACGAATATTTTCTAAAACAGCAATAAATTCATAAAATATTATATCTTTCATAAGGTATTTCCACTGTCCGTTTGTATTATTATTCTCAAATTGTCTTGTTTGCCAAATACCTTGAAGTGTATGCGATTTTCTCAAAATTTGCGGCGCGAGGTGTAAAAGTTTTAATCTTGGATATTGGTCTTTTTGCGCTCGAGCTTGTTGATCGGATTTAAATTTAAGATGGCGGAGCCCTTTTGCATTAAAGGATACTTTTTCTGCAAAATATGGGTTATAAACCGGTTCAAAAGTTTGATAAAGTTTTTCTGCTTCACTTTTAACTCTTTCAAATTCTTCCTGATTAAAATTAAACTTCCCCATTTTTTATTTTTCAATTAATTTCTCAACTTTTTGTTTTGCTTCATCTAATAATTCTTTTGCTTTTTTGCGCGCACTATGCGATTTTTTAACCAAGTCAGCAATTTTTAATTTTCTAAAAGCTAACGAGGAGTATCAACTAATTAACTACTACCTGTAACCTATTACAATTCCTTTGCGGAATTTTGGTTTTCGGAAGTATCCTTTACGAAATTTTCCAATGGCAAATGTCGGTTTGACATATTGGGATTTCGCAAGGGGGTTAACTGAGGGTGTATACCTTTTTATCGGTTTTAACATAATAGTTCTTTCCAACTTAGTTATTATTATCGGGGATAAGCGACCTTTATTTACAAATCCCCCACCATAAATGCCATAAAGCACCTATGGAGGGAGAAATAAAGACGTCTAACTCCTAAATAAGAAAGAAGGGCGAAACTTTATCTCCCCGTCAGCTTTCAAAAAACTATTTAAATTTTTACTTTTCTAAAATTTATTATATTTTGATGTTGATGATTGATTTTGTATGCATAAGGATACCCGAAAGGATATAATGGCTTATTATCCTGCAGTAAAATAGTCGTGCCAGAAAATTCAAAACCAATATTTTCCATTGTCATTACGATATCACCTTGGACACATTTTTCCTTTTTATTTACGGTAAAGTCACTAATAATAATGCTTGTATATTTTTTATCCTTTAATTTTTCATAAACAGCCATCATTATTTTACTAAATAAATTCAAAAAATTTTCATAAGATTTTTGGTTTCCCAAATCATTTTTATTTTCAGAATAATAATCAACCCCAATTCTTGGTCCGTTTCTTCTTCCCTCCTTTTTGGCTCTCAATCCTTGGCCATTATTTTTTAATATATTATGATATGGAGGAGAGGTAACACAATAATCTATTTTTTCCTTTATTTTTAAAATTTCTTTTATCGAATCACCACAAATAATTTTTTGTTTATTTTTTACACTTAGTTCCTTTAGTCTCTTATTCGCCAAATAACAATATTTTTTATTTAAATCAATTCCGATTCCTTTTATTTTTAAATTATTGCAAGCAACCAATGTAGTACCTACACCATTAAATGGATCTAAAACAATGTCCCCCTCCTTTGTGAACATCGATATTAATTTTTCGATATCCTTTATTAAGAATGGCGCCGGATGTTGAAACGCAAACCTATCTTCTTTACATTTTTCGCTAACCCAAAAACTTTTAGTTAATTTTAGCCACTCCTTACCAGTAAGATTATTTAGTTTATTTCGTTTGTCAAAAATTCCATCCATAATTAAAGATGGCCTAAAAAGGTATTTATGTTATCCCTGCTAATAACTTTTAAGGATTTCAATTTTAATATATCATCATAAAAAATATAACCCCAATTACATTTTTTGAAGCCTTCAATAAATAATGGGTCTTTGATGTTCAAAAATTCCTCTTTTCTTTTGTTCGGTAAAACCATAATTTTGTTTATCGAATTATCAAGATTAGACGCTCTTTGTATGCCAGAAGTAAAGTTCGTAGAATTTTCTACCTCAAAGGCATATTCTATATTATTATTCATTATCCAAATCATATCTATCATTTCAACTCTATTCTTTTTTTCTTGACCCAAATTAAATTTATCTAATTTTAAAATATCTGCGTATTTTAATAGTTTCTTTCCGTTATAATTTTCAGATTGTTCTCTCTTTCCGATATAAACATCATAGCCTATTTTTTTACCAATTTCGGATAAAATATATAGCATTTCCGTGTGCTCTGTAAAATTTTTCTCCACTTCACCACCTTTATAAATCCACTTACCACCAAATTTATTTGCAAACCTTCTCAGAATATAATCAATGGATTTAATATCCGGTGTTAAACCATTTGGATATTTTACAAAAATTTCTCCTAAAACCTCGTCTAATGTCACTGATACTTTTCGTCTTAAAAAAGAAATAACAGTGTCCTCCACTCTATCGGTTAATTTTTTGTCTGGATATTTAATATATTTTTCAGGATTTTTAAACCACCAATATTTACCCGATTTTCCATTATTATTTTTTAATTCAAATATTGTCCCAATATGAACAGACAAAATTTGCTCAATGTTTTTATCAAAATCTTCAATATTAAATCCTGCCGAAGAAATTTCCGCCAGAAGTCCATTAAATAATATTTGATAGGGCGTTGGCTCGTTTCTTTGCGCAATAATACTTATAGTTTTTTGCAAGATATAATGCTCGAATTCCGCCTGGTCAGTTTTAAAATGGAGCATTGGTTTTTTAATGCAACGGATATAAAAATCCGTAGCGGAAGTTCCATAAGGATTAGCAACATTAGATTCGCCCGTTCTTCTATTTTGCTGATGGATAACTTTTTCAATATTGAAGCCAGACATAGCCACAACATTTAAAAATATATTCCAAATTTTTATGTTTTTGTTGTGAAAAGTAAAAACTATTTTACCATTTGGTTTTAAAATCTTGAATAAATTTTTTATGCCATTTTGAAATTTTATTCTATAGGTTTCTAAATTTTGAATATTATTTTTTATCGTTATTTCGCTTTCATAGTTAGGAGCAAATCTTTGATCAAATTTCTTCAGCCATATTAACCATATTGTGCTTAAATCTAAATACTGAACGAGCCCCCCATAAGGGGGGTCAGTCATTATAAAATCAATGGATTCTTCGTCTATAAAATCTGCAATTGTATTTATGTCGATAATACCATATTTTATATCAAAATTTTTCGTTCTATTGCTTTTATTGCTCTTATCTACATAAAATATTTTAGGCGTTTTTCCTAAATAATTTTTAACATCAACCATTGAACTCTCAACTGACTGCTTACCAGAACAGCTTCCGAAAAAAACCAACAAAGGGTTCATCTCCATTTGTCTAGATGAGCAAATATACGCTGACCTTCCCCAACTCGTAGAAAAACCCCTATTCGCTCCTTCTCTACGCGGAACACTCATTTTTGTGCACAAATGGATAGTTTTTACAAAACCCAACAAGAGCTGTTTTTTTATGTCAATATTAGGGACTTGTAAAATTTTATTAAAAATTTTTGAAATTACATACAGGTTTCTATTTGTCCATAAATCATAAAAATGATTACCGCCAATGCATTCTATAAAATTAGCACTAAAAGACGGCGAATTGTAAAACTCATCTTCAGGATACCATTCACTAATTTTAATTTTGTGTAATTTTTTTGATTTATTTTTATCAGCTTCTGTTGGTTTCTCTAGGTAACGATTTTTTTCATTTTTTTCGCAATTTGAACACTCAACTCCAATTTCATAGAGTTCCCCTTTTTCCCATTTAAAGCTTTGGGCTACTGCTGATGTGTTTTCACATTTTCTGCAGGTGATATGAAAGTATTCTTTATAAACTTTATCGTTCTCTATTTCTTCTATTATTTTATTCAATTCCTCAAAAAATTTTCGTTTATCAAATTCGCTACAAAAAACTTCTATCAGAAAAGAAGTCAAGGGATTTAAATCAAAAGCGACCGCCTTTCTTCCAACTTTTACTGCCTCAAAAGCGCTCATCGCACTACCTGCAAATGGATCCAAAAATAAATCATACTCGGGAGTATAATTTTTAATATATTCTCTCCAAATATTATGCGGCTTTTTCCCCCAGTATTTCATTGCAGTATAAATCGGCGGACGCGTATCCTCAACAAGGGCAAAATTTATATCCTTTATTTTTTTCATAACTTAATTATACAAAATTATTTTACAGATTTCCAATAGCCTTTTTTGAAAACTGAAATCACCTTACCGATAATTTCCATATTGTCTTCAAAGGGAATATTTTTGTATTTTGGATTTTCCGGCTTTAAATAAAGATACGGCGGCTTGTCGTCTGAAATAAATCGTTTGACTGTTCTATCCCCCGCCACATTTGCTAAAACAATATCTCCGGAAATAAACTCTTTTTTATTTTGAACCAAAATGGCATCACCGTTTTCAATGTTTGCGTTTATCATAGAGTCTCCAATGATTTTTAGTAAGAAAACATCTTCTTTGAGTTGAGCCACATCTGTTGAAATTTCTTGCCATTCACCTGAAATTTCCAACGCGTCTATTGGAGAACCTGCGCTTGAAGACCCCAACAACGGAATTAGCGCATTTCTTTTTAAAATTTTGTTACCAAGTGGCAAAATAATCAAACTTCTGGCAGATGATTCATTTTTTTTCAAAAGTTTTTGCTTTTCTAATTTTACTAAAAGATCAATAATGGATTGGTTTGAGACAACATCTAAACTTTCTCTCATTTCTTTAAATGTTGGAGGATAGCCGGTATCTTTAATATAGTTGTAAATAATTTCCAATAATTGTTTTTGTCTTTTTGTAATTTTTTCCATTAGATCATTATAACTGACCAAAAGGTCGGGTGTCAATATTCAAGCTGTAAATAACTAAAAAGCCCGAATTTTTCGGGCTTTTAATTCGCTCAGACGTGTTTGAGCGAATTGCTTTTGCGCTTTATGTTATTTTTTGGGGTTTAAAAAGCCGGCTTGGGTGATTATATAATTCCTTAAATGTTTTACTTCTTCAATTTTCATAATATATGCCGTTAAAAGATAAATTAAAAGGCCTGAGATACCAACAACTGCTGTCTGGAAAAACAGAATCAAAAACGTGCTGCTTCCCAAATATCCGCCAAAAATCTGCCTTATGCCATAAGCTAAAAGCGTGGCTATTATTGTAGCAAATAAAACTTTACCAAAAAATATAAAAAGATTTTTGAATTCAATTTCTTTCACTTTAATTTTCAAAAACCATAAAAGCAAAATAATCTGAATTATTGCATCAATTGAAATTGCCAAAGGAAGCCCGAGCACAGGCGTGCTAGGAGTCTGGTCTATTCTCAAAACGTAAAAAATAAAATTTGAAAACCCATTTTGGCGCGCTAAAAAATGCACAAAAAAATATGCTAAGCCCGGTAAAACCGCGATACTTGCTAAACTCACGGTTGCCGGTATCCATGTGTTTTTGATGGCATAAAAAGTTTTTGAAACCAAATATATCAACCCCTGGGCAGAGAGAGAAATCATAAAAATCCCGAAACAAGCCGCAGTTAATTTTGTGGCGGTCCAATCAAAAAGCCCTGCCCCAAAAACAACTCTTACCAAGTGCGCCCTCAAGATATATGCGATGCCTGATGCCGGAATTATCAAAAACAGAATCTGGCGGAATGAAGAATAAAATTTTTGTAAAAAGTCAGTCTTGTCTCCTTTTGAGATTGCTAAGGATAGCGCGGGAAAAACGGCTGTTGCAAAAGGAATGGCAATCAAACCAATAATAGGAGCCGCTAAATCGTTAGCTAAACTAAAAACCGTAACGCTTCCTGCCACGAGTAAAGACCCAATGGCTGTAATAATAATCAGGTTAATTTGAGTTGCAGTTAAACCAATTGCTCTCGGTATAGTCAATTTTAAGGTCAATAAAAAACCCTTATCTAAAAAATTAAATGCCGGTTTAAAACTAAACCCGATTTTAGACAAAGCCGGCAACTGAATTAAAAGATGCATTACGGCCCCTAAAACAACGCCCCACGCAAGCCCGGATATCCCCATAATCGGCACAAAAAATAAAATGCCGATTATGCTCCCAAAATTATAAAGAATGGGAGAAATTGAGGTTACTAAAAACCTTTTAAAAACCATCAAAATTGCCGAAATCATATTGCTGACCCCCATTAAAATCGGGCTCAAAAGCATTATTCGAGTAAGATGAATAGTTATTTCTTTTTTATCAAAAGGAAAACCAGGGGCAATTAAAAAAACTAGTTGAGCCGTGAAAATAAATAAAATTACGCAAACGATAGTTAAGGAAAGCAAAAATAAATTTAAAACATTTGTAAAATAAAAGAACGCTTGCTCTTTATTTTTTACTAAATTTTGAGTGAATATCGGAATTACTGCCACACTTATTGCGCCCATCATTAAAACCATCGCCACAAAATCCGGAATGCGGAATGCCGCGTAATAAACGTCAAGCGTATTTCCGGCGCCGAAAATTGAAGTTAACATTCTGTCGCGCAACAACCCCAGCAAAAAACTCAAAAAAGACGCCACCGAAATAATTAAAGCCGCAGCAGGTATTTTTTCAGATTTATGCTCAGATATGTTTTTAAAAATTTTTGTTATCATTTTATTTCTCGTAAAATACCAATTGGGGTGCATTCGTCGGTCTGCCCCAAAGGATTGTCTTTTATTGCTTTTGCAACTAATTTTTTATTAACGGCTTGGCTTGCTCCCAAAATGTTTACGCCAAGGTCATTTGCATCAACAATTGCAACAGCAACGGCAATTTTTTCAGATATTTTTTCTGCAACTTCAACTGGATTTATAGGGCCTTTTGAAACATACGTATTATACGGTGGAATTGCATATGGAACAGCTCCATCAATGGCTCTGGCGCCGCTACCGGCTATTATGTAAAACAGCCCCTTTATGCGAAAAACCTTGCCTATTGCGCCTATAAATGCGGCAAAAACCAATCTAAGGGCGCCGACCTCTTCTATCGCCAACTGCATTGTTTCGGGGCTTCCAAGCCCTATTCCAACTGGCGTTTTGGTGACATAGCCGGATAAAAATTTTGCTAATCTTGAGGCTTTAATTTCTTTTATGGGATAGGACCTTCCCTGGGTTATGGCAACGGCTTTCTCGGAAATAAAAACAATATCTTTAGGCTGAAGATATTGTTTAACATATTCTTCAACAATCAAGGAAATATCTTTATCTTCTGAAGTAATTAATTTTGTCTTTACCGGATACCTTGCCCATCTTCTACCGGCCACCTCAATGATTAAATTTTTGCCTGCATTTTCTTTTAATTCCATATAACCCATCATATCTTTTTTCTATGTTTTTTTCAAATCAAAAAACCCGCTTGGCGGGGTGTTTTGATGTCTCAGCAAGACTATAAGCCGAATTCTGTTTCCGCTTTCGCGGTAAGTGACTATCTATCTGTTCTCGACATTGCTGTCGGAATCAAGCGAACTACTTTGCTCCTTTGACAAGCTTAAAATCCAGAAAATGAATTTTTCAGGGCTTTACCCTGAGCTCGCCGAAGGGTTTGTTCTTGCACTTAGGTAAGGATTTAGCCGTTTCATTCCAATTTTTCAATTGGATTCGCCCCATTCCCTTTCGGGACGGGCGCCTCACTCTTTCGAGCTCGGCGTTTCTGCTCGCACCTCTAACGTTACCGCTGACGGGCGTTACCCGCTACCCTGCTCTTTGAAATCATCAAAGAAGTGTTCGGACTTTCCTCCCGCCAACAATGCTATCGCATAGCTTTGGGCGGGCAATCACTCATCTTGCTGAGACACTTTTATAATACCAAATCACTGCACAATGTCAAGACTAAAATAATGTTTTCGCTCCTGCCTCGCTATCTAGGGCTTCGTTTACCAGCCTATCTGCTTCTTTATTTTTTTCTCGCGGGATGTGTTTAAATTTTATTGACTTAAAATCAATTTTTAAATTCCATATTTCTATAAAAAATTTCTGTATTTTTTCGTTTTCAATCTTATATTCGCCGTTCAGTTGCTTTACCATAAGCTCTGAATCGGATCTTATTTCAACCTCACTGGTTTCAGCTATCGCTTTGCCAAATAAAGCCTTGAACTTTTTCAAAGCAAAAATTACTGCGCTATATTCTGCATCATTGTTAGTTAAATTATTACCCAAATATTCTCCATATTTTTTTATAATTTGTTCTCTCTCGTTATAAAAAACAACTCCGAGCGCCGCTTTCCCCGGATTCCCCCTGCTTCCTCCATCTGTATAAATAGTTATCTTTTTCATTGCTTTAAAAATTATTTTCTAAAATAATTATTTAAACGTTCTTTAAATTTTTCTAAGTCTTCGTTTTTTACGCGGAATCCCGAGGCTTGGGCATGTCCGCCATAAGTCAATAAAAAATCTGCGCAGGTTTTCATTGCCTCCACTGAATTTGTGCCTTTCGGATTCCTAACTGACCCGCAAGATTCTTTGTCTCCTTTTTTAAAAATAAAAGCCGGTTTTTCATACTTTTGGGAAATTATTGATGCCACAGATCCGGCTAAGGTAAGCTTCCATGACGGGTCTCCCTCAAAAACAACCTCTTCGTCGGGTTTTTGCATAATCCTCCTCTCAATTTCCTGCGTAATTTCCTTGACTTTAAACTGTTTTTGCTGACTTTCGTTAATCAAATGTTGCGCCATATCTTTGCATTTTTCCAAAGAGGGGTTAATTAAAAGAAAATACGATTCGTTCTGATAATTTATGCTTTCCGATGCATTCAAAGCTGAAATAATTTTTTGCAATGACCCTTCAAAAACACTGCCTTCTCCCAAAATATCTAAAAATGCGCGCAATGCCGGGCGAAATGTGTTTTTTAAAGACCTCAATCCTTCCTCAATAACTTTTTGGTTTTCATCAACCTGCGGCACCATATCGGCTATGGTTCCTAAAGCGGTTAATTCCAGAAAACTGTTTCTCAGGCTTTTTGATATTTTATCTCCTAGTATTTCTTCGCAAAGCTTAAATGTTATGCCTACATTTGCCATTCCTTTAAATGGATAATTATCGCTTTCCTGTTTTGGGTCAACAATAATTGAGGCATTCGGCATTCCAAACAAAGTTTCGTGGTGGTCAATAATCAAAACCTCAAAACCCATTTTGTTTGCAGTTTCAATTTCTTTTAGGTTTCCGATGCCAAGGTCTAAAGTTATAAAAAGAGCCGGCGCTTTATCCTTTAAAATTTCCAGAGCATTTAAATTAACTCCGTATCCGTCTTTTTCCCGGTCCGGAAAAAAAGCAGAATCAATGCTCCCGCCCAAACTTTTTATGGCTTCTTCTAAAATCACAACAGATGAAATTCCGTCTAAATCAGAATCGCCATACAAAATAATACGCTCTTTATTTAAGACCGCTTTTTTTATTCTCTCGCTGGCTTTTTCTAAATTTTTTATTTTATGTTTCATAAATAACATAGAGATATTTTATGCATAATGGTAACTTTGTAGTGGGGCAAATGAATTTTTAGATGCGGGTGGGACGTAGACTTCCTTGAAAAAGAGGATGTCCCGCAAGAAAAATTTATTTGCCGAGCGCGGCCAGACCGGGCAAAATGTCGCCGGATAAATATGCCAGCATGGCTCCGCCGCCTGTTGAAACATGGCTGAACTTGTCAATAATACCTTGCTTTTCCAAAAACTCAACTGTTTCTCCGCCGCCAACAACAGAATAAGCCTTACTTTCTATTATAGCCTGTGCTATTGCCAATGTTCCCTTTGCATATTTATCTTCTTCAAATTTTCCAAAAGGACCATTCCATAATACTGTTTTTGCCGTTGCAATTTTTTCTTCAAACAATTTTACCGACTCTTTATTAATATCCAATGAATCAAGCTGGCCGGTTGGAGTTATAATTTTTTCAGAATATTTAAACTTAATATTTTTTTCCAAAACTTCTTTGGCAATCAACCCGCTGATTATTAAGAAATCTGCCTTTTCTGACATCTTATCAATAATTTTTACCTTTGTTGAAACTTTTTTACCGCCGATTACGGCTATCAGTGGTTTTACGGGATTTTGCGAAATTTTATTTAAATTTGTTATTTCTTTTTCCAACAGGAGGCCGGCGCAATGGTTCAAAAACTTAGGAACTCCGGTCAAGGATGCATTTTTTCTATGGTCAACGCCGAAAGCTTCGTTTACATAAATGTCGCCCAAATATGAAAGTTTTTTTGCAAATTCCATATCGGCCTGCCCTGAGCCTGTCGAATGGGTTTCTTCTTTATAAAACCTAAGATTTTCAATCAACAGTATTTCTCCTTCTCTTAATTTTAAAGATAGCTCTTTGGTTTCTTCGCCTATGCAATCAGGGCTTTTTATTATATTCATATCCAAAAGTTTTTCAAGACTTTTTTGGATATTACCTAAGTTATATTTTTTTTCAGCGACACCGGTGCTCTCCGGGTCCAAATGACTCATCAAGATAATCTTCGCATTATTTTCCAATAAATATTTAATTGTAGGCAAAGCTTCTTTTATTCTAAAATCATCTAGGATATTATTGTCTTTATCAGTAGGAACATTAAAATCGCACCTTACCAAAACGCGCTTGCCTGTTACGCTAAAATCTTTAAGCGTTTTCATTAAAATAATCCTAATCTACGAATTTATCCAAATGCTACAAATATGTATTCGTGGCATTCGGATTTGATTTGTGTCATTCGGATTATAATTTTATTATAGAATATTTTTGGTAATTTTGCCATTTTCTATACCACTTCCTGCCGGTAACATTCTTCACAGTAAACTATTTCTGGCCGATTTGGTCTATATGTCGTTTCAAATTCATTGGGGCATTTTCCTGTATGATGCGGATGATTCCTTGCCTGTGGTGAGATTGCCGAACCATCGCACATGCACTGGCGGTGCCAGAGTTTGCGCGGCGGTCGTAAAGCAATACGATTGTAATATCGACAATCCGGACATAGTCTTGGAATTGGGATATGCTCGCGATGATAGAAATCCAATTCAGATTTCACGATATTATAGTTTTTATTACAATTTTGGCACTGACGGGCCTGCCCTGAACTTGTTGAATGGGTTTCTTGTACCATTTTATTTTATAAGATTAGTAACAATTTTTATTAGTTTGTCTTTTTCTTTCGGGTCTGAAATTGCAATCAAAAGCGCCAATGCCGCGAGTCCATTGTCGTTTATTTTTTTCTCGCCAGTTTCGCGATAAAGATATTTGTTTTTGTCTAAAAAATAAACAAACAAAAACGAGGCTATTCGCTTGTTGCCGTCAATAAACGGATGGTCTTTTATAATAAAATACAAAAGATGGGCGGCTTTTTCCTCAATGCTGGGATAAAGTTCTTTCTTGTCAAATGTTTGATAAACGGCGCCCATAAGCCCTCTTAATTTTTCGCTGTTTTCTTGACCAAAAAATTCGCTGGCTTCTTTTTTGCCCATCAATTCTTTTTTTATTTCCGTAATAACTTTTTGAGACGCAGAATAATTTAAAACAAATCCTCCTTTGCCCTTTTTAGACAAAACAACTTTTTCCGTATCATACTGCTCAAGCAAAGTTAAGGTTTTGGAGTAATCGGCTAATAAACTTAAAATCTCCTTCTCTTGACCCACTACTAATTCGTGCCCAGATTTTTTTTGCAAAAAATTAACCGCTGATTTTAATTCCTCAAACTTATTTTCTGCTTCTAATAATCTTTTCTCATTCACCACATATCCTTTAACCAAATAATTTTTAAGCGTATTTGTTGCCCAAATCCTAAACTGGGTAGCGCGCTTTGAATTAACTCTGTAGCCAACCGAAATAATCATATCCAAATTATATATGTTCATCTTACGCACCTTTCCGTCAGCAGCAACCTGTTCCAAAATGGAACACGTTGAATTTTCAGATAATTCGCCCGTTTTGTAAATATTGCCTATATGTTTTACAATAGAGGGTCTGTTAACATCAAAAATCTTGGCTATTTTATGAGCATCAAGCCAAATCGTTTCATTTTCCAATGAAACATCAATTTTTACTTTTTTATCAGAAGTTTGATAAATAATTATTTCTCCTTTCTTAATTTCTTTTTTCATAAATTTACGTAGCGTAGTAATATATTTTTATGCCACTTCTTGCTGGTAGCATTCCAAGCAGGCAATTTTTTCAAAGCCGAGCTTTGGACTATAATAATGTTCAATTTCTTTTTTATTAGGAACAAACATATATTTAATAGCATCAGTCTTTTAATAAATCATTTAAAATTTCCATTGTCCCCTGTTTTTCTGCCCAAGACTTAATATATTTCATATCAACTTTTGATGTCTGTAAAATAGATTTGGCGTCTTGCAATCGACGGCCAGATTTTATTTCTTCAAACCCCATAAGTTTACACAAAACAAGGTCTTCGGGCGAGATTATAAAAATGTCTTCTCCGAACATTCTTTCTTTTATTTTCCTTCCAAATTCAGATTTTCCAAAAGCATCTTTTTTAAGCAGCCAGAAATCAATTTTTAACCCGCTCTTATTGTCAATTATATTGAAAGTAAATCTATTTTTAATCGCCTCTTCAACGGCTATATCGGAAATATAAAAATCTTTTTCAAAAAGTTCTATAATTTTATTCTTATCTTTTTCTTGGGCCTCAATAACTATATCAATATCATGGGTGGTTCTTGGAAATCCCCAAAAGCTGACTGCCATGCCGCCTGAAACCATATAAAGAATATCTGCCTTATCAAGCCGTTTTTTTACTATTTTCAAAAGGGAAACCAGATCCATAAATTCTTTTTTGAAGTTCTATTTTTAATTCTTTTTTTGATATTTTAGGACGATAATGTCTTATGCCGCACTCTGCTAATTTCAACGCAAGTTTTCGCAGATCCATTGCAGTTTTAAGCCGTTCTTCGCCGGTCTTTTCCCTCATTATTTCAATATATTTTTCTTCTGCTTTATTCATAATCTTTTTTTTTAAATTAATGGCTCTTCTGGCTTTGCCTCGCCG
>Ga0209541_10011925_pt1 | contig 13521 bp, 8 predicted proteins | sample RifCSPlowO2_01_FD_184027 | JGI IMG/M metagenome (GOLD analysis project Ga0209541, IMG submission 184027) | Groundwater microbial communities from Rifle, Colorado - Rifle CSP2_plank lowO2_0.1 (SPAdes) (version 2) | ecosystem: Environmental > Aquatic > Deep subsurface > Groundwater | place: Rifle...
CCTGGATTGATTGGATGGAATGTAAAGCAATCATTGCTGTCAAAAACATCTTTATCATAATTTATGCTTAATGTTGCATCCTGCTCAGAAAATATATTTAGCTTTAATTTATCTCCTGGCTGCTTGTTTACAGCAACTCCTGTATCTGCATAGTCAATCCATATATCCAAATTGTTGGGATATTTTGAGCATTTTCCTGTTCCATCAACTACTGATGGATCGCAGTATTGGTATTTTCCTGAGAATACTTTCAATTCCATAAGATTTAAATACACAATCTCATAATAATTAGGTTGATGTAAAATGGCAGAGTTAAAAGTTGAAATTCCTGATGAGCTAAATAAAGAAATAAAAGAATCTGGAGTAAACATGTCAATCTTAGTCAAAAGGCTAGTGAAGCAATTAGAAGAAGAAAAAGAAATGACAGACTGGTCTGTTAAACTACAAAGGGCATCCAGAAAGGGCAGATTTGATGAATTAAAAAGGAAAGGCGTAATATAAATGAAATTTGTAGTAGACACTAATATTCTGTTTACATTTTTCTGGAAACATTCATTCACTAAAGGCTTGTTGGTAGACCAGGATTTAGAATTTTTCTCTCCAGAATTTGCACTGGATGAAATCAACAAATACTCGGATGAAATCATAGGAAAAACGAGCATATCCCTAGAAAAGTTTAAGGAATTAAGGAGTGATCTCGCAATATTTGTTGAGTTTATTCCTTTAGATGAGTACAAGCAATTTTTGCCAGAAGCCCTTTCATTAATACCAATGTACCACAATGATACAGACTTTCTTGCTCTGGCATTGAAACTTAAACTATCAATCTGGTCAAATGACCCGCATTTAAAGAGGCAATCAAAGGTCAAAGTATATTCCACTTCTGAGTTGATGGAAGAGTTAGGGAAGGTATGATTTTCTATTATTTTTTGGTCTCTGTCTCCTAAACTATTCTTTTGCGCAATAAACAAGCCTTCATTAATGCTCTGGCTAATAAAATCATTACCACTAAAGTAATCTCCTTGTGTTATGCATTCGGTGTCTGAATAAGGTTCAGTGGTCATTTTTTTCATTAAATCATTTTTGCGTTTTTTAGATTCTTATAGATCAGCAATAAAATTGCAAGTATTCCTATCTGGACAGCAGGAAGTTTTGTATTTCCAAGAGCAGTGCTCAATACAAGTACGCTTATTATATTTAAAATGAAGATTATTATTAAGGCGATTAATGCCCATTTCTTTATTTTTCTTAAATGGTGAGTTGCATACAATGCAAAAATAGCTATTCCAATATCTACAATTATGCTAAATAATCCCAGAAATCCTACTGCTTCTTCCTGGAAAGCCAGTATTGGTAAGATTATCAATCTAATTCCAAAGTAAAAAAATAGCATGTAGGAGAATATTCTTATGTTTCTTTTATTTGATTCTTTTGGGGTGGGTTTTTTTGGGGTCATTTTTTTTATTTATCCATATTCCTCATTTATCGATTTGATTTTGATTTTATCGCCAATTAACTTTTTAAGAGATTCAACACTCTCCATTGCTTTATTTTTGTATTTATTTATGAAGAAATGGTCTATAGAAAAAAAGATTTCATTTTTGTTATAATTAACAGAAAAAATAAATTCAATTGATTCAAATATCAATTTAAATGTATACGCCTCTTTATTTAAATATTTTTTTATAGCTTGATTCAAAGAGCTCGGAATCCAATCCTCTTTTTTTGTATCCCAATACCCCCTATCTTTTTGAATAGTACAACCATTATTGAATAAATAATTCAACAACTGTTGCCCTTTTTCTAATGTTAATTTTTCTTTTGTCTTTATAGACATATTTAAATAAACTGTCATTTTATATCTCACCTACCATTTTGATTTTTACATTAGTAAAACCTTCAATAACCCATTCTTTAAGTTGTGAATAGTAAATATCATTATCAGGTCTAATGATATTTATCTCTGAATTAGGATACTCATTTCTATATTTTAAAATTTGATCACGTAACTGATTTTTTAATTTACTTACATCATCAGGAGTCCACCCTTTAGCTTCATAGATAGTTTTGTCCTCTAAAAAAATGTCAATTTCTCCTTCAGATTTTTGAAGAGGTTTGCCTAGCTCAGATAGTTTTTTGCCTTTTTGCTTTAGTATTCTCCCAACCTTCGCTTCAAAAGGAAACCCCCCTCCCTGCTCCGCTATATTACCCGCTAACTTATCAACCCCCCTAACATCACTTAGCTTAGCAACATCATCAGCAACCTCATCACCATACTTTGCAGAAATTTCTCCTAAATTCTTTACAAACCTTGCTTTTGCAGGTTGATCTAAATTTTTTGGTAATTCTTGAATTGCTTTGCCTAAACTATTATCAGAATTTTTTGATAAAATCCCTGAACCATCAGCCATATACTTCATATTAACCAATTCATCCCCTTCTTTTGCGACTTTGGAGATTGCTTTTGGGTCAATATGCTGCCCTAATTTATTTATCAGGGTTATTATCTTTTCTCCAACTGCTTTTCCGAATTTCTTCACTAATGGTTCAGCAAGAGGCTTAACCAATTTGAATATTCCAGCAGTGGCTATGTCAACAGCAATATTTATTCCGCACTCCTCCCAATTGCCTCCTGCCTGATTTTCTATTATACAGTTGTCTATCGTATCTGAAAACAGTATTGCAATTCCCGCCACTGCTACAACTGGCGCAAACGGACCTGTAAATGGGCTTGCGATAACCAAAAGCGCGCCTCCTGCAACTACAAGATAATTAATTCCTTCTCCATTAAGTTTTTTGTATGATTGGGTGGCGATTAGCCACGTATGCAAATTTAATTGAGAAGCAGAATCTATCTTCAAAATCAGGGCGTATTCCTCCTTTTGCAGAAATCCTCTGTTTGGATCCCATAAGTTCCTGTCAATCCACATGTCGTAATCCATGCTTAAAGCAAAAGGATAATACCTTAAAGCAGGATTATTTTCTAAATTTCCAATAATAACTAAAGTTGTTCCTGGTACGCCATAATCTCCTATTATAAGCTCAGAGCCTTTCTTTTCATGAATATTGTTAGTACTAAAGTTTTTTTGAATAATAGATTTTAACAAATCTATGTTGCCTCGCAGCTCAGAATCAATTTCATCAGGAACAATAAACATTACTTGCTTATCCTGCACTCTCCCTTTTTGTGTAAAGATTAAGTCTAGTTCATTTATTTGGGGTATTCCTGTAACCATCCTGTAAGGCTGGTCAGTGTAGATATTATGCTGGTTTATTTTGTTTAGGAATGGGAACCAGATTTCATCAACTTTGAATTCATTTCTGTATCCAGGCACCACAAAATCATCCCCTACAATCATAACATCCTTGCAATCTTCGCATTTTTCTTTAATAAAATCAGAAACTGCCAAAGAATAAGAATTATCAACCATATTAGGCTTTATTATCTTTTCAAAATAATTGATAAATGATTTAAATGGATTATTAACTCCTAATTCGTCCTTATACCAGCTCAAATCATAAACAACTCCATTGCCATTTTCTGCACTTGCATATGTTTGCTTTAAGACTGCTTTAACTGCATTTGGCTCTTGGTTAAACTCCTGGTTAAGTTTTTCCGAATCTGTTATTATTAATAATTCAGGATTGTTGATTATGTTAATTTTGGAAATTTTATTCTCTACTTTAATTTCTTCTTCACTTTCTTCAATGCCATCTTTAACAGCTAAACTACAGGTGTTTATTCCTGGATTGATTGGATGGAAAGTAAAGCAATCATTGCTGTCAAAAACATCTTTATTATAATTTATGCTCAATGTTGCATCCTGCTCAGAAAATATATTCAGCTTTAATTTATCTCCAGGCTGCTTGTTTACAGCAACTCCTGTATCTGCGTAATCTACCCAAACATCCATATGGTTCGGATATTTTGAGCATTTTCCTGTTCCATCAACTACTGATGGATCGCAGTATTGGTATTTTCCTGAGCAGGTTTCTATCTTTTGCTTTTCCCAGTATTTTCCGTTATTTGAGCATTTTTTAACCCAGTTATTCTCGCAAAAGAAATCATTGGAATTGGAGCATTCATCCTTGTAATTTATTTCTTCACATGCATCCCATCCAGAGACTTGGTTACAAAAGTAATCTCCATGGGCCATGCATTCGGTGTCTGAGTTAGGTTCAATGGTCATTTTTCATTCCTCTGCATTTGCCTTAACATTTCTGTTGGGCTTTCGCCTACTATCCTTGCTACAGAAGAGGTTTCTTCGTAGGTGGTGATGGCGGAGGCTATGTTCATTAGCAATAAAAATGCAATTACACCAATCAATTGCTTATTATTTTTCATTTTATTCTAAAAGATTTGAAAAGTTTTTTGTTAAACACCACTCATTTCATGTTCTTTTCTCCTAATATAACCATTTACAATATCCTTTAGTTCTTCTTCAGTAAATTCTTTTTCCATAATTTTCTTACCTTTCAAGTATATGTCCTTAAAAATTCCTAGTTTATCGCTTAAGCCATATTTCTTTACAATGCCATCCAAAAATATGAAAATGCCAACTGAATACCCATCATCATTCAAGAACAATTCATCGAAATATTTGATGATAAAATCTTTAGATTCTGAAATACCAAATGGGTATGGGTCCAAGGCTTCTTTCTTAAAATATTCTGTACTACTATAAAACTTATGGGTGCTTAAAATTGAAATAAAAGAAATTTTTGAAAAATTACTAATTAGGAATTGTCTTATAATATTTTCTGATATGCTAATGTTTGAGTCATTAAACTGGTCCACAAGAATATAATTGAAGTAAAAAGTGTCCAACGCGAGTCGTGGGTTAACGTATGCTATGAAGTTTTCGAAGACTTTATCGAAGACTTTATCTTTAAATTTACCAATAATCCTAAATTTGTGCCTTAACTCAATATAACCTCCGATATCATCGATACTCTTAAACATTTTATCATCAATTTTCTTTTTTATTTTCTCGTAAAAATCCATAATTTCCTTAGGCTTATTATTATAAAAGAACTTAAGATATTCCAAATGAAAATAAGCTTTACAATAAAATTCATCCATTTTGCACCATCTCCGTTGCGATTTTTTTGTCTTTCAAAAATAACCTCTTCTCTCTTCTTCTTCAGCTTCTTTTCGCTTTTTTTCATGATACTCAACCACTTCAATAAGGTCTTGGTCTGAATATTCCTTGCTCATTATTTCTTTTCCTTTTTCGTAAATCTTAGCAAATACTCCTATGTCTTTATCCCCATATTTTTCTATTAATTTATCAAGAAAAATAAAGATGGCTATGATATATCCTTCTTCATTCTGCAAAATCTTCATGAAATTCTTAAGTACAAAACCACCATCATCCTGGAAAAGAGATGCATAACCGTTATCTTTCGATTTTATAGTATCTTGTTCTTTTTTACGACTTGCATAATAATCGCCTTTTAATTTTTCAATATATTTACCAGTTCTAATAATTGTTAAAGGTAATACTATATTTGAGTTATCAATAAGAAACTTTTCAATGTTTTTCTCAGTTGGTTTAATATTAAGTTTTTCGAATTTGTAAAACAATAATAGATTATCAATATAAATTCTGATTGCATAAGTTGAGGTAGATTTTAAAAAAAGATGTTCAGGAAGATTCTCCTTATATATTTTCGATATTTTTTTAGCAAAAAAATTCATATATGGCACTTGTAGTTTTAGATATTCTAAATAAGCTTCCCGGTCGTCATTGCGTATCTTATCTTTATTCTTTTCAAAATAATTAAGTATGTCTTTTGGCTTATTTTTATATAAATATTTTAAATATTCCAAATCAAAATAAGCTTTACAATAAAATTTATCCATTCTGTACCATCTCCGTTGCGATTTTTTTGCTCATTTCTATAATATCCTCAACTTCTTTTGAGGCTACATCAGCAGGTTTTTCTAGTATATCGAGATTCTTTTCTAATTTTCCTGAAAGCTCAATAATAAGTTCTGGTGCTTGTCCGGGAAATTTCCCGCTGGTTTTCATGAAGTTGTCTATATTCTCTACAACATCATTTCTTCCAGTTTGTTGGGCAACAGTTCGTATATAGGCGAAGTATTGGGAAATGAAAGTTCTTGGTTTTCCTTTATCGTCAAAGTATTTGTGCAAATCTTCCAGTCCTTTTTTTGTCCATAAATCAATGTTATTTTTAGAATTTTTTGCCGTAACAAAGAAATTATCCAACGGAAAGTCATCAACATTTTTATGTGCTCTATAGTCAGCAAGCATCTCAGCAAATCCCCTAATAGATTGATGTGTAATAGCTTCTTGTTCATCAATATTTTTAGCTAGATCGGGGTTAACATTTGCGATTTTATCTGACAATCTTTTTAATGATTCTGCATGGCCTAACTCATGAGCAATAGTATTTTTTGCTGGTATTCCCTTTACTGGATCCTTTATTGGAAATTCCATTGTCTTTGATTTAATAAGATAAATTCCCCCCATCTCTGTTTTGACAAACTCGACATTTTTAATCGCATCGGGAGGCATCTTATCAAATTTCTTTAAAGTCTCTCCAAATTTCTCCATAAATTTTAGATTATCCACTTCTCCATAGGGGATGTCACCAATCTTTATTCCTAATTTTTTAAATGATTTTACTCCAGAAGAAACATCATCAAAATCGTCTGCACTTTTGAATATACTGGCGAAAGACTCTGAATCTAAATTTTTGATACTGGTAAATACATCTTCAGCCACCTCAGGCCCATGCTTTAATATCTGTATGCTGCCTTCAATCATGTCAGCAAGTTTTGCAGGAGATTTAGCAACTAATTCTACAACACTCTTCAACAATTTACGAGCAGCCATTATCGTCTCAACAGAATCTTTTACCACCTTTCTTCCTAAAGTTTTTACAATATTGGGCAGTGTATTTTTCAAGCCAACTTTTAAAATCGCAATGCCGCCATCAAATACTTCCCCACCAACTCCTGTTGCTCCTGCTGTAAATATTGCTGCGCCCCATGTTGCTAAATCATAACCTGTTGCAAAATGAACAACACCGCAAACAAACGCATTTACAACGCCATCATCCGTATCTTTGTCTTTATTAGCAAATAGGCATTTTCCACTATCTCTAATATCAGGAGCCAGCTCCACCAAAGGAATCATGTTGCAGGTTATTTCCTGCGCTGTCGGAACAGCACCGCCAAACTTACCACTCCACAAGCAAGCAATAATGTAGTTATCAGAATCCCAATCTGCCTCAGGCCCATTCAGGATTATATTATGCAAAGCAAGAAGATTATCATATTTATTGTCTATAGGTGTTGGATTCAATAAAATAGAATAATGCTCTATATCCCAGATATTCGGGCTTAAGGATAAATAGCTGTCCTCTTTTTTAGGAATAAATGGATGGCATCTTATAAGGTTATTTTCTTCGCCTCCAATGATTATTAATGTTGAATCATCAAGCTTAGAGAATGAGTTGCATGCAACAGAATTAGAGTCTATTATTTCTACAGTTGATAGGTATTTTGAAGAAACTAAATCTTTAAGCTCTTCTACTTTACCATATAAAGATGATTGCAATTGCGGATCAATTATGATTTTTACATCTTGTTTTTTCTTGAATAAATCCTCTATTTCAGATAGAGGCTTAAAGGAATTTTTAATGTAAGGCTGGTCTGTGTAGATGCTCTTTGATTTTATATCTCCCCACCATAAGAAGCCTTCAAACATGCTTATATCTCTCCTATAACTAGGAACCACAAAATCATCCCCTACAATCATTACATCCTTGCAATCTTCGCATTTTTCTTTAATAAAATTAGAAACTGCCAAAGAATAAGAATTATCAACCATATTAGGCTTTATTATCTTTTCAAAATAATTAATAAATGATGCAAATGGATTATTAACTCCTATCTCATTCTTATACCAGCTTAAGTCATAAACAACCCCATCACCCTTTTCTGCACTTGCATATGCCTGCTTTAAGACTGCTTTAACCGCATTTGGCTCTTGGTAAAATTCCTGATTTAATTTTTCTGAGTCTGTTATTATTAATAATTCAGGATTGCTGATTATGTTTACATCAGTAATTTTATTCTCTACTTTAATTTCTTCTTCACTTTTTCCAATGCCATCTTTAACAGCTAAACTACAGGTGTTTATTCCTGGATTGATTGGATGGAATGTAAAGCAATCATTGCTGTCAAAAACATCTTTATCATAATTTATGCTTAATGTTGCATCCTGCTCTGAAAATATATTCAGCTTTAATTTATCTCCTGGCTGCTTGTTTACAGCAACTCCTGTATCTGCATAGTCAATCCATATATCCAAATTGTTGGGATATTTTGAGCATTTTCCTGTTCCATCAACAACCGATGGATCGCAGTATTGGTATTTTCCACTGCAGCTTTCTATCTTTTGCTTTTCCCAGTGTTTTCCATTATTTACACATTTCTTTACCCAGTTATTCTCGCAAAAGAAATCATTGTAATTGGAGCATTCATCCTTGTAATTTATTTCTTCACATGCATCCCATCCGGAAACCTGGTTGCAGTAATAGTCTCCGTAAGCTATGCATTCAACATCGGAATCGCAGTCGCAATCTGATGAAGAGCCGTCAGGTCTGTTGCAATTGGCATCTTGTTCGCAATCATTTGGGCAGTTTTCATAATTTTCTCCTGATTCGCAAATATTATTGTTATTGCAGGTTAGGCATTTGCCACTGCCGCAGCCCAAAGTGCAATCCCTGAACTTCCACAAGCCGTTTTCTTCTGTGCAGTATTTGCTATCTTTCTTCATGCAGGCGGTATGATCACTATTTGAACAAGGCGTATACTGTAAATTGTTTTCACAATAATATTGTGGATAAGCTGTAGCTGAGTCACCATCAGAATCATCCTGCGTACAGCAAAATCCCCCCTTATTGGTGCAGCTTCTCCAATGGTAGCTTGTGCATTGGCTGCTGCTGCAAATGGGATTGATGTTTATGCTGTCTTCTATATAAGAATAATATCCTTCACCGCCGTCTTTTGAGCAAAGATCATAAGCGCCAGCTATTGCTTCAAAAGAGCTGCCCCATGCGCTTCTTTTAGAGCCGTCATTGTCGCATTCGTCAACTGAAAACTTAGCTGGGACTTTTATGTTAAAAGTTGTATATTGACTTTCGCCTGCATTGCGCGTAACTTCCCTTGTGTCATAATACTTATTTGCTTCGCAGCAGCCAGCGATATCTCTAGAACTGCCTTGAGGCAGGTAATCTTGCGAAAAAAAGTTTGTAGGGATAATAGCTGCTTCAACTTTTCCCGTTTGTGTTACTGTGCCTATATTTTTAATGATAACCTTAATCTGAACATCATCATCTTCATCTACAGATGAAGGCAGATTATAGAATGAATCTATCTTTAAGCAGTCTTTTGGGCAGTTTTCTCCATTGCTGCAGGTGCCATCTCCGCATGAAATAACTTGGACACATTCGTTATTTCGGCATTTATACCCGCTTGAGCATTGAGAATCCTTACAGCATTCATAAGTGCCGCCGCTTGAAGTGCAGTCAGGATCATAGCTATAACAAGCACTTGATTGGCAGCTACTATCGCATGAAGTTGAGCAATCATAGCATGGAAGCGGCCCATCATACTTAGTTCCTGAGCAATAATCTCCATTATCGCATTTATAGCTATTAATATAATTGTATCCACAGTCACCTTTACATTTTGTGTAGGCATCATATTTTTTATAGCTTGTTGAAGAATAGCATTCTCTTTTTGAAGTATGCGAGCATGACGGGCTGTAATCACAATCAAGAATACATGCACCATCAGAGCAGATATAATTTGACCCATAATCTTTGCAATTTTTTGTCACTTTGTATATATTATCAGCCCAACACTTTTTACCTAACTTGGAGCACCACCTAGACTCATCATCACATTTTAATTTATACTCATACAAATATTGTGAATCTTTACAGTTATCAGTTTCACTAAAATCTAGTTCATAAGTATATGTAGTTCCTTTTTCCATATAATCTACCCAATTATGACAACTTGATGTTGAAAGATCTGTTTTATACGCCTTTGAATGGCATGAGTCTGTACATCCGGAATTTTGTATACACAATTCCCCTCCAGCACAGCTTAGTGGATCTGTTTCTTGAGCATCATAAGATTCAGGAATATCGTTTACAGAAAAACCTTCTAATTTTTGCACTTCAAAGTCTGTCAGCAATGGATATTTTTGTATATAATCATTAAAAATAAGTTTTTGCCCATCACTTACATTCATGGAAGTCAAAATCCAAATGAATTTATTTTCACTAATCCAAAACCAGTAACTGTCTTTTTGCGTATAGTGCAACTCTTGTGAATTTATCAATGATTTATTTGTGAACACTATGTTTTGGTCAAGAAATTTTTTTTGATATGTTTCATTTTCGAAAACAAGAACCCCTAGTTTTAACTTGTATAGCTCCTTATTTTGGTACTCCGCCATTGCACCATAAAATCCATCTTCGGTTTCACTAAATTCTGATTTCTCTATAAACCAGTTTTCACCGATATCTTGCTCTATCAGCAAATTTGAAAAATTTTTATTTTGTGTTTTATTCTGATTAGCAGTGTCATTGATATCCTTTTCTTCCATTAAGAACAAACCTTTAGCGTCAACTAATCCGGAACCAAACTTAACATCCTTTCCTTCAACGCCCAAATCAACCGCGTTATTTTCCAATAGCGACTTGAGTGTAGACTGGTTCAATGAAGAATTTTTCTGCAGCATTAGGGCAGCAACCCCGGAAACAAAAGGGGCAGACATGCTGGTTCCTGATAACTGATGATAGGCATTTCCCAAGTAGGAAGATGTTATATCCACGCCAGGGGCAACTAAATCGGGTTTAATATAGCTATTAAATTCCTGGCCTGAAGAAAAGCATGCCCAATTATTGCTTTTATCAACAGCGCCTACAGTTATGGCATCCTCGAAATCACCAGGTTGAGTAATACCCCTAAAGCTGCCGCAACCTCCACTAGGGCATTCTTCACCACAATTACCTGCTGAAATTACAACAATAACACCTGCATCAATAGCTTCTCTTAATGCTGCATTTAAAGATTCGTCAGGACCTTCATGAGCCCCTCCCAAACTCATTGATATTACGTCAGTCCCATTCTTAACTGCCCAGTTTATCCCCTTGATTATTGTCGAAGTGCTTCCGCCGCCAGTATCTGTCAAAACCTTTGCATTCATTAATGAAGCGCCAGGAGCAACACCTTTGTACTTGCCGTTTCCAGCAATAATCCCCGCTATGTGGGTGCCATGTCCTTGCTTATCAATAGCATGGTCTTCTCCTGTAAAAACTTCTGCAGCAACAACTTTACCTAAAAGCATCTCATTAGTGTCATCTATTCCCGTATCAAGAACTGCTATTTTAACTCCAGCGCCATTATATCCTAAGCCCCAGGCAGAAGGGGCGTTAATTTGGTATATGCCAGTATCAAGAAGCATATTGTACTCCTTGTCATCCCACAATCCTATTACGTCTTCGTCAGCAGCAATCTTATCTATCTGGCCAGCTTTAATATTCGCAATTATGCTATTTCCAATTTCCAATTCCGCGTCTATATCGCCGCCATCTTCTTCAACAAGCTTGGAAATTTTATTGAATTTTTTTTCATCCTTAACGCCTATTATAACCCTGACCTTATCCTCATCCTTCTTCTTTGTTTTGATTTTCTTTTTCAAATCACGATGTGTTTTATCCTTAGGCGATGTTTTCAAATCTGAGACGTAAGAAGTTTCAACTTGTTTTTGCAGCTTATCTGCTTTGTAGGAATCACCATCTATCTTAGCGCTTTGCCCAGAATTTTCCGCAATTCCTTGAAGTTCGGGTGTCCTTAAATTGACAGGGTTGGACATGTCTATCATGCCCATTTCGAAATAGGAGCTGCTTTTGTCAAAATAATTTGCCAATAAAACGAGGTTAACTGCAAAAAAAACAATAGAGAAAAAGATAACAAACTCAAGTATTATCAAATTGTTTATAACCTTTTTTTTCATTAAGGCCAAACCACAGGCTTAAAGGATTTTATGGCTCCTTACAGAGACCAGCTCTATTGTTTGCATTGATTCCGTTTAAGCCCACACCCCGATATATACAGGATTATGCCCTATTTAAATATTGCTAAAGTTTGTAACTATTCAGTATCCTGAAGCGTTTTTAAGGATTGCTTGCAATCCTTGAAGAAGATTTTCCTTCTTTAATCTTAAAGTCTGAATAATTGACAATAGCATTGCTGTTGTATTTGCCCCTCTAACGCTTCTTGAACCGTTGCTTATTTTTCTAATAATTACCAATGCCCTTAACTCCCTTTCGCTTATATTATTAGTAGGGTCAATTTCTGCATCAGTTACAAACCTGAATAAGTCATCTCCATCCCGATAATAGAGGTTATTGACAAACTTTCTTATTATGCTGTGCTTGTAATGCCTCAATGTCAATTGAAAAACTTCTGCCTTTAGTTGTTCGACCATTTCTGAAATACCTTTGTGATTTAACCCTTTAGCTAAAGCATAAATTTCCTTTAGCTTTTTATGAACATATTTCCCTTCTGCTCCAAATTCTTCTGCAAGCTGTTTTGTGTCTTGCAGTATGTGTGACCAGCATAATTGCAAAAGAAAGCCTGCTTTCTTCGCAAGAAGCCTAAAAGCGCAATGTCTATCGACAACAAGAACATTTCCTTTCTGTTTTTTCAGGAAAACTAACCCTACTTTGTGGCAATTGCTTTTTCTTATTTTGTAAAGCACAACTCCACATGCAATAAAGACCCACGCGACATAATTTCTGCCATTTATGCGCCAAGAGGTGGTGTCTGAATGTTTTATTCTTGCAAGCTTTACAAGTTGTTCAAGATAGGAATAATAATCCCCAAAGGCAACTACAAGCTGCCTTAAGATTCCTATAATCTCGCCTTCACTTATTTTGAGACCAAACATATCCATAAAATAGCTGCATATTTTATTGCATGGGAGTCTTAGCCCCAGTTTCAAGTACATGACAAGAAGCATTAAGTTCAATCCAAATCTTGCATGAGGCAATGCCTCTTTTACCTCAGGCTCAACGAGCTTTTTACATTGAGGGCAGTATTTTCTATGAATGTCAAAACGTGTCGTTTTGACCTTTGAAGTGAGTTTTATGTCAGTAACGTGCCTTGACCTTATTTCTTGTGTTTCTCCCAGTTTGGTGTTGCAGTGGGGGCATCGTTTTATGTTTAATTCTTTGATTTTGTCTATTCTTTCAGGGATATGGCGAGCATATCCTTTATGCCCATTGGGCGCTCCTATAGGTTTTGCTGTCTTTGAAGAGTCAGCTTTAATCTTCAATGTTTTTCTTAAGTTTGAGACAGTCAAAGCATGCTTTGATTTGAATTCTTCAAATTCCTTTTTTATATCTTCGAATTCTTCTTTAACTTTCTTTAGCTCTCGCTTTAGCTTCTCATTTTCATCTTCTAAA
>Ga0209541_10011926_pt1 | contig 13520 bp, 11 predicted proteins | sample RifCSPlowO2_01_FD_184027 | JGI IMG/M metagenome (GOLD analysis project Ga0209541, IMG submission 184027) | Groundwater microbial communities from Rifle, Colorado - Rifle CSP2_plank lowO2_0.1 (SPAdes) (version 2) | ecosystem: Environmental > Aquatic > Deep subsurface > Groundwater | place...
TTGGGCGTGAGAAGATGAAACAACTGCACGAAAGATTGAAAAATATAGAACTCACCGGTTATCAACAGACTAAAATCTAAAACAAATAAAAATCCCAGTCGCCCCAAATGGGTGGGGTATTGATTAGTAGATTATAGCTGGGATTTTTATAGCCTCCAAAAACCCAATCATCGCCACGCAACGTGCGCTTTGCTATTCGCGCTCACTTCGTTCGGCGACAAGCGATGGGGTATTTGGAGCAAATAAAAAAAAAATTAACAGAAAGCGCTCTTTCCATCATCGCACAATGCACGTTCGATTGCATCGACGCGTGAATGAAGGTCTTCAGCAACTGCGCCGCTGACAACGCGTGCACGGCATCTGCCCTCAACACATTCGTTGCCCTGACCGCACGATGTCACTGATTGTGACAAAACACCCTCATTGCAGGTATACTGCTTTACTGAGTTGCCGACACACTCATCAGCTCGTTGCTGCGCCTGTCCATTCGGATCGGTAACGGTCACAGTTTCAGCAACAGCAAGATCATCACCCGTATCGCCGGAACACGCATCCAAACAGCCTCGCGGACTGCATTGACCGAGACAAACATTTTCCTGAGGCACAATAGCGTTTTCATTGCAGGTGAACGTAACGTATTTCATGCCCGACCCGCCCACTGCAGAACGTGCAACAGCTAATTCCTGAGGAGCATTTAAGTCAACGCCTGCCGGATAACATCCGTCAAGATGTTTGTAATACGACTCATCCTGAACTCCGCCGGAAATAACTTCACATCTGTCCGATGCATCCCAGTATGCGACCGAAAACGTCTCGGTATATGTTTGATCGCGTTTCTTTCGCTGATCAAAAAGTTCGACCGGAATATCTACAGTAGTACATCGACCTTGACCTAGCGTTTCTTGACTATAGTCATAAAATTTGATTTCGCCATTGCGGCTGCAAAATACTTCGCGAAGCATGGTTTGCGCGCCGACTTTGACACAAGCGTCTCTGCTGTCTTTGGGCACAATTTCAACATCTTTTCTCCGCTGTCGTGTGCGCTTGACAATAAGACCTCCGACATAAGGATAATTTCCATTATCAATCTGCCCTTCTGGAGCTTTATCAAAACAATTCGTGCCCGTAAATTCAGTGCCTTGTATCGGAGGGTCTTGCACCTTTGTCGCTTGACCGACGATATCCTCTCCGGCAATCTGACACCCCGCTAAAACCAAACTAAAAATAGCAAGACAACTTAACACGACGCTCAATCTTTTCATGATGAATCACCTTTTTTTGAAACGAACATCAATCTCATTTTCATTGATTTCCTTATCCGATGTCAATTATGCAGTACTGCAGATTGAAGGCGACCCTTGGCAATTCCATCCGGATTCCTCCGTGCAGGTCGCAGAGCAGCCATCACCTGGTGTTTGACCCGCATCGTCGCATTGCTCACCAAATTCAATAAGACCATTACCGCATGATAATGAACATACTGAAGGCGTGCCACTGCAATACCACCCAGACTCCAAACTACAAGTCGCGGAGCATCCATCGCCAGGTTCTATACCAGCATCATCGCAACCTTCATAGATACCGAACTCTTGTTGAATAATTCCATCGCCGCACCAAAGAGCACACGTTGAAGGTGTTCCCGTACAATGAAATCCTGTTTCAATTGTACATGTCGCAGAGCACCCATCGCCCGGATCAGTATCGCTATCATCACACGTTTCACTTCCTGCGAGAACACCATCACCACAGGTAGTTGTACAAACCGAGAGCGAACTGCCACTGCTCGTGCATGTCCATCCAGACTCAATTGTACATGCAGTTGAACAGCCGTCGAAATTGTCGAAATCATTATCGTCGCATTGTTCTCCTACATTTAACAGACCATTAGGACACACAGAAGAAGCCTGGATATGAGACTGAATTTCTGATGAACTTAAGATACGAGGAATGACGGTAAGTTCGTCAATATCACCTTTAAACGTGTCGCCTCCTATTGAATTCTGACCTATGCGCCAAGTCGAACTTGAAAGACCCGACAAAGAGTTGTGAAAACTTCCAGAGCCACCACCAGCAAAAAGACCATTGATATAACCTTGACGGGTGCCGGCATTCAAGTCAATTAAAACTGCAATATGATTCCATTGATCAAAAATCAATGATTGCGGCTGAGATGAAAAATGAAAAACGGAAGGTTGTGTACCATCTTTATAAGCAAAAGAAACTTGACCTGTGAAACCCACTCCATCATTCGGAGCTGCTGGACCATTAACATAGAATGCCACACCCCTCCCGAGAGAAGTACCGCCTGCCACCAGCTGATTCAAATTCTGAACATTACCGAAGATAACACCTCGACCGCTTCCAAGCGTTGAACTCGGTTTAATCCAAGCCATTATTGTGTACTGCGGTGAATAATCAAAAGATGAGAATTGAACTGATGAAGTCCCGTCGAAATGTGCCGCACTGCCAAAACGACCACTAATTAGAGTAGGGCAATTAGTACATGTCCCATCATTACCGGATCCGGACGAATCTGAAATGGTACCCGATGTTATTGTCTCAAAAGGATATCGCAAAAATTCAGGTTTACAGCTCTTTTTATAACATGGAAATAATGAATTCTGACCCCCAATAGCAGTACACTTAAGGACTCGAGCAACATTAGAATTACATATAAAAATACCGCTGCCACTACCACTTTCTGTGCATGAACCTTTATTAATAAGATTATATTTGCCGAGTAACGTACAAGCTTCTCCTCCTGCCGCCGCCCCCGCGCCATCATAATCCTGAATGTCTTCGGCAACCGTCCCAAAAAACACAACATACCCAAGTGATAACGCAAGAATTGCAAAAATAGCGATGCTTCCCGTCGCCAAGAATCGCCGTTGACTTTTAATTTTAACCCGTCTCATGTGTAAGCCACCCACGCACCATTACTGCAGTACTCTGCTGTAGCACAATTCAATCCATTCGCGTCGCAGCCCGTCAGGCGTGTTTCGCCGTTCGTGCAGACAGCAAGATTTTTAACAATCCAGCGGCCGGCGGTAATTCCTTTATCACCAGCTGTTAATGGATTGCACGTCCATTGTTCTTGACTAGCACACTGCTGAAGATTTGTGCAGCTACATGCAAACAACGCAACATAATCAATAGGATCAGTCCCAGGAGCAGTCACAGAAGCAACAGTCGAGGATTGACCAGCAAGAGCCTGTATATCAACCCATTTGCTGTTTGCACCAGGATTGTCGAAAGTATAAGATTGTGAAGATGTCAAGAACGCGGACGCCAAAGGAAACTCAATCCATTGAGACGTCCCCGAAGCAGTAACTCGATAATATCCTTTGGTATAAAGAGGAACTTTTGATGAAGCCGATGGAAGATTTAACGTAACAGTGAATGTCCGAGGATTCTGCGCAGACCGTGACAGGTCAAAAACAGAGAACGCTGGAGTTTCAGTGCATTTTGTGCATGGATCAGCAGCCACTACCGCACTTGTGATTATAACTGAAACAAGTAAAAACCCAACCCACAACACTTTTTGTTTGTCCATACAGCCTCTTTTTTGACTTTTTATTAACTAAACATAAAAAAAAGAAAAAACTAATTAATTGCCTGGCGGCGGAGGAACTGCGCCAACTGATGCTTCACGCTCTCCATAGAACGTCAATACATACTTGCCTGCACCTAAGCCACGAGATGTACCAGAGATACTATTACATTCCCATGTTGCCTGATCTTCACAGACTTTTGTAGGGACCGCATCATCGCAGGAGCAAACCCAGGTAACAATCAAGCCAGGGTTTCTCTCAATGACATTATTTGAAGCAATATAGCTGAACGGAACATTTGCGCCCGGTGTTCGCACAAACTTCGCATCATCTGATGCTCGAGGTCGCACAACTGAATCTGTGGTTTTATCAAGTGAAAGCCATTCAGCGTTGCTCGCTGGATCGTCAAATACTGTTGTCGGAGGTCCATTCCATTGGAACTGGAATTCTTCCCACCACAATGCAGTATTGGTTGGATTGTTAAGCGCTGCTTTCCAATTAAAGATATACCCTTTTCTATACAAGAAATAGTGCTCAGTCGCACTTGCAGGCGTTGGCTTAGTTATGCCAAAATTAACGACATCGCGCCCTTCAGTATCCGCACCTCGTGTGTAACATTTTTCCCCAGCAACAAGTGCAGGATTAGGATCAGGATTAGTGTCCGCATCAGCACCATCTGCAACCGTACATTGTTTTGGGAATATGGTAACATCTGGAAGTTCGGGAACAAGAGGAGTTCCATCCGCTTTAATTAAAGCACGTGCCGCACTCGTTGGACTGACAACAGTCATATCTGTATTTGTTGTCGTCTTTGGTGCAAGCGTCGTCACAACATTAGGAGCAACAGGTGTAGGACAACCCGCTGCTTGCTGGACATTAAGAGGATTTTTGAATTTGAGACAGTCATTTTTTGTAGGATCCGGATCAGTTGAAAACTCAACCGCCTGTCCTGACAAATCACCAGACTCCGTTCCAGGAGCCGGTGGCGGCGACGGTAAATCACCAAGCGTCTTTCCTTCGTCAGATTCTGGGACCGAAGCCGCCGGAACTGTGTCAACAGCCTGACTGCACGCAGAAATAACCATTGCAGCAACCGCGAACAAAACAAACAATATATTTTTCATATGTATCCCTCTTTGATTTTTTTATAAATTATATTTTCACGAATATTAATTTCATATTTAAATATTGCGTTAAGCATGTTGAATTTTTTTCAGCGCACTCTCGACGACAGATTGCGACCAACCAGTTGTGATAAGATTTCGTTTCAGCTCTTCAGCGGAATAGCCTTGCTTCAGGTTGCTGTCAATATAACTGATAACTTCCACAGGAACATTTTTTGAGTGCATATAATGCAGTACTGCATATGTTGCACCCAAACAAATAATTAAAACTACACTGCTGATGCTTATGATAATGACCAACGAGACAGGTTCTTCTGGGACAGACTGCTGCACCGGCGGCACATATGCTGGAGTTGTCTGAATAGTTCGCGGCGTCGACGGAGCGATTGGAACAGAAGGCACTGGAGTTGTTATCTGCGGATCAAGCTGAGGTTGAACACTATTGCGCTGAACACCGCGCGTTTGAAGTGCATTGCGTGACGTTCGAGTTCCTCCGCTGGTGCTAGTGCCAGTGCTACCGGTGCTGGTTGAACCTGTTGAACTGGATGTTGAACTAGACGTTGCGCCACCTGACGTCGTACCGCCAGACGTTGTGCCCGATGTCGAACCTGATGTCACACCAGGCGCCGGAGGCGGTGCAGGAAGTCCAGTTCGAACATCGTCGTTGCCCCCCTGAAGGAAACAACCATTATCACAAGCATCAGTATCAATCCGATTACCATCATCGCATTCTTCGCCAGCGTCTGGAATTCCATCACCACAGTACGCAAAATCCCCCGGTGGCGGCGGAGGTGGCGGCAATCCTGAAGAACTTGATCCTGAAGTTTGACATGCATTAGGACATGAGCCGCCGCAATCAACACCCGTTTCTCCTTGATTTTGAATGTCATCACTGCACGTCGGAGTTTTACAAGTGTTTGTACAAGCATCTTCATTAACAGTATTACCATCGTCACACTGTTCAACACCAGTTTGTGTAAAACCATCACGGCAGAAAGCAGCAACACAGCTAACGCATGCATCAGTATTATCTGTGTTCGCATCATCGCATTGCTCCGTACCCTCTGTTATACCATTACCACAAGATTGAGAAGAGCTTCCAGAATCACCAGGTGATGGTGGTGGCGTCGGTAAAGGAGCATATACAGACGTAGTAAGAACAATCAACAGAACAACAACAGTGAACGCTAAAAGTTTTCTCATCCTCTTTTTACCTCATCTTTTCAGTAATCATCCTTCATTTAAAAATGTAACTAAAATAAAAAAAAACTAACAAGTCAACGGATCAACATTTCTCGAGAGACAGTTGACTTGTGCAGCGTTCAGTGCACCGCTGTAGATTTTCAGGTCGTCAACAACTGCATTCGCTGGATTGCCAACAGTTGCTTGTGACCTAAATTGATTGCCCAGTCTCCACACACCCACTGAATCAAAACCAACATTCAGCGAAGTGGTTGAATCTGCAAGCACACCATCGATGTACTGATGTACCGTGCCGGCAGTCTTATCCACAACAACAGCAACATGATGGAAGTTTCCAAGCGTAACACCACTAGTGCTGAACGCTGAAGTTTGTGCTACTCCATCTGTAGTTGAAACAAAACTGAGCACACCAACACCAGAACCTGAATCAACAATCGACCACTTAAATCCGCTTTTGTCTGCCGCATCCTCATCAATAGAGGTGAGTAGAGGACCGCTGGCAAAAAATCGTATTTTTTTAACAAACGCAGAGATAGTGAATTTGTTGGTAAAATCCGTTTCAGCAAAGTCGAGACGAGCTTCACTTGAAGATGCTGGCGGCGCTGCTTGCGAATCAAATGATATAGCTGCCGATCCCGTCGGACCAACAGCCTCAAGAGGACATTGAGTCAACGAAAAATCACAATCGCCTGCAGGTGCTCCAGAAACATAGGTAGTGTAACTCCTTATATTTCCATTTTCGACATAACCGCCTTCGTAGTGCGCTTTCAACTGTGCGCCCGGCAGCGTCGGCGGTGCTTCGAGTGTTGTCGTATATGTTACATAAACTTCTGTTAGAAGCAATGTCGGATCTGTTCCACCATAAGGATTACATACCCAACCTTCATTTGTACTTGCTCGTTGGCAAGAGAACGTAATTATTGAAAGTGGCTGCGTATTTCCATTCGCCCAGGGATCAACACTGATTGTGAGCGTCGCTCCGCCGCCTGCAAGGTAAGAAAGATCTTTTACTTGTGTCCCTTGCAGTGAAAATTCAACCCATGTTTCAGTTGTCAAATCCCAATAATAACCTTTGTTGTATACCGCAGTCGTCAGTCCATCAGCAGGGACACTTACATCGACAGTAAAAGTGGAGTCCAGCTCATCAATACTTATAGACGATGGCGATGTAGTTGCAACAGGAAGAAAATTAGGGTTAGTCGGATTAGCAAGACCAGAAGGATTTATTGGTGGCGGCGGCATCAGTATATTACCAAGCAGATTGACTTTCGCCATACCCGGCGCATCCAACATCCAGAATCGTCCAGCAACATCTGTCGTCTGCGGACTGCATATCCAAGGATCCGTACGTTGCCTTCTCCAGCATGCAAAACCGATGACATAAAGACTGCTGTCCGCAGAATTAATATTCGCAGAAACAGCACCCGTGCCCGACCCAACAAGATAACGTGTCGTTCTAATGCGCGTGCCCGTCAATGAAATAGGTGTCCATTGCAACGCATTACGATCGTAATAATAAGCCGTGTCATAAATAGCATAAGTGAAAGGTGTTGCAGGATTACCAGCGACAGTAACTTCAATAGGGGTTTGCGAAGGAGTATCAACATAATCCAAACCAATAGATTCAGGAGTAACCTTCAACACACGCCCCAATTCTGGATTAGCTGGATCTTCAGTAACATACACATTATACGGCGACGCATAACCAGTTTCATAAGCATACGCCTCACCAACAAGATCCCCGCTCGGCTCTCCCGTCGGCGGTAGTTGAGGAGGATTCGGTAAGTCATCATAATCAGACGGAGCGCATCCGAATAATAACAACGCAAAAATAATAACGAACAATACATTCTTCATGATAAATCACCTTTTTTTGTAAACAATTGAACAGAAGTAATCACACCGTGTTTAAAAACATTTGTCTTCCGAGTACTTGTTTAGGTGATGTATAATCTGCATCAGTCACTAATTATTTATTAACTATTAATCAGCTAATGAGGGCAAGCAGACACGACGCGTGCTGGTTCGTCGTATTGCACCCCATTAGCTGATTAACGAAGTCAAAGTAAAATGCATCTTTTCTTTTATCATATCCAGCTAAACAAGTACTCTTCCGATAGGAAACAAATATGCTCAATAACTAAGGTTATCCTCATTCGATTCATTCCGTCCAATCGCATCCTTAAAAGCGCCATCAACAACTTTCTCATCCCAGCCTTGCTGCAATAACGCAGAGCGTATACTTGTCGTCGGATATCCTTGCTGCATGTTCGCATAGACATACATCTTGATGTGTTCTGGCACGTCAGCAGGTTCGCGCAACTTCTGAATACCTACAACAAGCGCAGCGCTCACCACAGCGATGATTCCGAAACTCATCAGCAGCGTCATCCACAATGAACCTGTATCCTCAACAACCGCAGGGACACGTTCCTCGCCAGTATCTTCCACACGCGGAATCTGCTGCGGCTGAATGGCTGGAGCTTGCTGCGCTGAGCGAGGAACTTGAGCAGACTGGACTGGAGGTGCCGAAGGAACCGAAGGTTGATCAACATCGGATGGAAACGGTGGAAGATCCGGCATGACCGAAGGATTTCCCGCTGGCGCGCCCTGCTGAGCAGCCGCTCCGCTATTATCTATAATAATCTGTATCGTCGATAAATCATTGAAGTTGCCCGCCGCATCATACGGCGCCACAACAAGCGCATGCAAACCATCATCGACCGTTGTCGTATCAAAAAACCATTCATAAGTTCCATCAGGAGTCAGCTCAACAGATGTATGTAAAACGATGCCATCCAAAACAAATTCAACTTTTGCCACGCCAATATCATCGGTCGCAATCGCAGCGACATAATAATCACCAGAAATAATGTCGCCATCTAAAGGCTCAAGAATAGTAATATCGGGTTTGATGTCATCAGCGACAGGTGGAGGAGCAAGAGGAGCAGGAGGAGCTTCATCTGCATACACTACTGGAAATAATAGCAAAGCTACGAGAATGACAAACACGCTCTTTTTCATGAAGAGAAAGAATGATGCGAGCTATTTAAAGATTATGCAAGGTCGCAAGAGTAAGACAATAATGCTTATATGTCAGAATACCATAGGTAATGTAGGGTAAAAAATAGGTGGTATTCTGAGCACAACAGAAATGAGCGCATTTCTGTGCATCCAAAATCTGCAGATTTTCGATGTGCTCAAGAACCACTAAGTGATTAACAAAGTATAGGTGGTTCTTGACATATAAGAACAGCTTACACATAAACACACATAAATATACAAGAGATTAAAAATGACAACCATAACTTTAGCCGTACCTCATGAAATGAAAAAGAAGATGGACTTATTCGCTGAGATTAATTGGTCCGAAGTAGCACGGCAAGCGTTCACACAAAAAATAGAAGACATGGAATTTTTAAGAAAATTTAAAGAAAATAGTAAGTTGAGTGAGTCGGACGCATTAAAGCTTGGAAAAGAAACTAGCAAAGCAGTGAGCAGCAAGTTACGTGGTCTGAAATAATTAAAAGTTACGCTAAATACAATCATAGAAATTACCATACCCCAATTACTGAAAAGAATGCTGTTTCAGCAAATGATCATTTAACATAAACATGAACAGCAAGCGAGCTTATTAAACTAGATCGAGTTATTCTTTAATAAGTTACACAGTTAGTATAATCTCTGTTAATGAGTAACAACACCTATTAAAACAATTAAGTTTATTTATCAATAAAGAAACGGTTATTAAACAAAACACCGAAATATTTAAATAGTTGACTGATTTAAGCTTACTATGCAACCCGAAGAATTTCAAGGCTCTTTCGGTGAATTAAGAGAGCGAGAGGACAAATGGGGTCTCCTCCTTCCTAACCCAAATTTATTGATCCTTCCCTATCTTAAAAAAGAAGCAATTATGAGTTCACGCATAGAAGGAACAAGAATATCACTTTCAGAATTATTTTTAACAGAAGCAAAAGGAAACGAAGAGAACGTTCCTGATGCTTTAGAAGTTACAAATTATGTCAAAGCAGTAAGTTATGGTTTAGAAAAAATAGAGAAAGAACCTATAACAATAGAACTCATCAAAGAAATGCATAACATTCTGATGCGAGGAGTTCGAGGAGACAATAAATATCCTGGCGAGTTTAGAACAATCCAGAATTGGATTGGTCCACCAAACAGTAAACCGCAAGAAGCACAATTTGTTCCACCACCACCAGAAGAAGTCCTAAGACTTTTGCAGGAGCTCATTTCGTACCTTAATACAGATGATAGGCTGCCTTTACTGATGAAATGCTCATTAATGCATTATCAGTTTGAGACTATTCACCCGTTCTGTGACGGTAATGGAAGAATTGGAAGATCATTAATAACGTTATATTTATGCAAAAAAAAACTGATTATGAGACCGCTTCTTTATTTAAGCGGATATTTTGAAAAATATCGTCGAGAATATATTAATCTTCTTTTATCCACCAATAAAGAAGGAAAATTTGAAAATTGGATTAGATTTTTTCTTGATGCGGTAGCTATCCAATCAGAAGATGCTTTACAACGTGTAACAAAAATGCAGAAGTTGCGTGAGGAATATAGAAAGAAAACTCAAGAATCGTATAATACTACAGCAATTACAAAACTAATTGATCACTTATTCATGAATCCATTTATAACAATAACGACGGCAGAAAAAGTTCTGGGTGTGACTTACCCTACTGCAAAAAGATTGGTTGAAAATCTTATGAAACAAGGAATATTAAAGCAATCTGACGAAAAAGTCCAACGAAATAAAATATTTGTCGCACATGAAATATTAAGTATCATTGAAGTGTAAATGAGACTAAGTAAAATATAATCACCAACCAAATTATAGTAAATTGTATTAATTTTCGGATGTTTAGTGGCAATTTACTAGATACGAAATAACATCTAATTATCCGATTGTCAAGAACCACCCCTCAATAAATATGTATCATAAACTTGGGTGGTTCTTGAGCACATCGAAAATCTGCAGATTTTGGATGCACAGAAATGCGCTCATTTCTGTTGTGCTCAGACATATACCACTTTAATCTACTGGTGAAACAGTATTGGTATATTTCCGACATATTAATGTTATTTCATATAGATTGACTCAGCAATTATTCAGCGCTTGTATCGAATACGACTGCTGCGCCGGCCGTCCACTGAAATCATTGCACGTCTTGATTTCCGAAGCAAACCCATTTGAACACGGAACTTGGCAGATCAGTACACCATTTGCAACCGTACCAACAATATCAGCGCCAAATTTAGTGTTTGTATTCAGCACAGCCTGCCGATTCACATCACCAAGAACAGGCGCGCCATTCGCAAGCGACAACCCTCCCAAGCAAACACCCCGAGGATTGTTCTGGATAATATTCACCGTCGACGGAGCCAATCCAGCAAGCTGCACGTTGCACAGGACAGCATCAGGCACTTCTCCATCTGTGCTCACCGCATAATAATTGAGCGTTGTAAAAAGTTTATCACGCACCGGATTGTTCGTCGCAACAATTACGCCAGAAGTAATCAATGCAGAAATTGCAAGCCATCTGAACAGCCAGAGAATCTTTGCCATGACAAAAAGAAAAAGAAATGAGTAATTAAATGTTGTTGTTCATCAAAATTATATTTCTCAACTGTTAATCAGCTAATGAGGCCCGTAGCCACTCGAACTCGTGTTAGTCGTGCTGCAACTCCATTAGCTAATTTTACAAGTTAAAGTAAAACATATTTTCCAGAGTGCACTATGAGCGGAGAAATTTATTAGAAAACGATTATAAAAAAGAGTAAAAATAAGATTAAAACTACATGTCCATTCCACCCATCCCGCCCATGCCCGGCGGCATCTGCTGCATCTGTTTGCTTCCGCCGCTGCCTGCGATGACATCGTCGATGCGCAAGATCAATTCAGCAACTTCTGCTGCACTGCCGAGCGCCTGCGTCTTGATTTTCAACGGTTCAATGACACCCATCTTCCAAGCATCCATGACTTCGCCTGTAAATACGTCAATGCCTGCCCACTTATCTTGTGCACCATGCGCCTGATTCAGTTTCGCCATGACATCAATGGGATCCAATCCTGCATTTTCTGCAAGCGTTCGCGGAATAACTTCCATCGCCTGGGCAAATGCTTCGACTGCTAATTGTTCTCGGCCTTTGAGGCTTGAAGAGAATTTTTTCAACTGGTGTACTAATTCCGTCTCGACCGCTCCTGCACCGCCGACCGCCTTGCCGACTTTGATCGCTGCGATAACATCGCCGACTGCATCTGTTAATGCGCGTCGTATTTCATCTGCGACGTGCTCCGTGCCGCCGCGTACCAGAATTGTGACTGCACGTGGATTTTTGCATTTTTCAACAAAAATCATCTCGTCATCGCCGACTTTTTCACAGCGGACAACACCCGCAAATCCAAGGTCGCTCGCATTAAGATCAGTAAAATTACTTGCAATATGTGCGCCCGTTGCCCGTGCAAGCTTTTCCATGTCGCTCTTTGACACGCGCCGCGCTGCAAAAATGCCTGCTTTCGCAAGGAAATGCTGTGCCGTATCATCAATCCCCTTTTGGCAGAATACAACCGTTGCGCCGCTGGATTTTACTGACTCCACCATCTTGCGCAGTTGTTTCTCTTCCTGTTCAAGGAACGCTTCAATCTGCGAAGGATCAGTGATCTGTATTTTCGCTTCAATTTCCGTGTTTTTGATTTCAAGCGCTGCATCCAGAAGTGCAATTTTCGCATTGCTTACAGAATCAGGCATCGCACTGTGCACTTTCTCTTTGTCCAAGACGATACCCGACACCAATTCGCTTCCGCCTGCAGTGCCGCCGACACGCTTTTCAATTTTGATATTGTCTTTATCAACGCTGAACGTTCCGTTTTCCTGCGTCGCAATTCCAGTAACAGCTTTGACAACAAGCTGTGCAAGATGATCTTTTGAGGATTCAGCCCCTTTGCCCGTCATTGCAGTGACTGCGATATTCGTCAGCAATGCAGTATCATTGATCGTTATAGATTCTGCAATTTCATTGAGTATCTGCTGAGCTTTTTCCTGAGCCATGCGATAGCCTTTTGCAATGACCGTCGGATGAATTTCCTGATCAAGCAAATCTTCTGCTTTTTTCAACAGTTCGCCTGCAAGCACAACTGCCGTCGTTGTCCCGTCGCCGACCTCGTCTTCTTGTGACTTCGCAACTTCAACAACCATCTTAGCCGCTGGATGCTCAATTTTCATCTCTTCAAGGATTGTCACACCATCATTCGTGACGGTCACATCACCCATGCTGTCGACAATCATTTTGTCCATGCCTTTCGGGCCAAGTGTCGTCCGTACTGTCTGTGCAACAGCTTTCGCTGCCATGATATTGATTCGCTGAGCATCCTTGCCGGATGTTCGCTGTGTGTCTTCGGGTAAAATAAATATAGGTTGCATTTGTTGTGCCATGGTTTCCACCTCACTGGATTCAGGTAAAACGTGCCGTAGGTGAGAGATATATAAACGTTGCTGTAGTTTAAGAGGATAAAACGAAATACAGACGACGAAACATTTAAAAGAGCAGGTAAATCAATAGATGCCATGAAACGTTCCGTCTTAGGTCTCGTAGAAAAGATAACAAT
>Ga0209541_10011930_pt1 | contig 13516 bp, 15 predicted proteins | sample RifCSPlowO2_01_FD_184027 | JGI IMG/M metagenome (GOLD analysis project Ga0209541, IMG submission 184027) | Groundwater microbial communities from Rifle, Colorado - Rifle CSP2_plank lowO2_0.1 (SPAdes) (version 2) | ecosystem: Environmental > Aquatic > Deep subsurface > Groundwater | place...
TTATAGTGATCTTCTAGGTTATACCTGACAAGCAGTGTAGCTGCCTGGCCTATTCCCTCAACTATTAAGGCGCCTGGCATTATTGGAAATCCAACAAAATGCCCTTTGAAGAAATCCTCGCTGCCCTTGAGATCCTTTATCGCAACAATCCTGTTGCTGGATAATTCCAGTACTCTGTCTATAAACAAGAAATGCTCATTGTATGGTATTATTCTCTTAATGCCTTCTGTATCAATCTCGCCCCTTCCATCTTTCAGTTCATTAAATTGGGTCATTTTGAGCTCTTTCCTTAACCTATCTTGGTTTAAATAACTTTCTACTTTAATAGTCTTTAATATCTATAAACTAAACCATATATTTTATAATATATATTATCCTGCAAAAGATACATAATCTTTATAAAAACGTATTCAAAAATAAGGAATATGCTAAGGAACAAGAAGGCAAGGCTTGAGTTTAACATAAGGTACAAGTTCATAATAGACAAGGTGAACAAGGCGCTTAACCCTGTTGAGAAATCTTACGCTTCTTTTAGGCACTTCTATTCCAAAGCCAAGGAAAAGTTTCCTGCAATATACAGATATTTTGAAGAGCTGGTAAGGCAGCATATAGTTTACCCAAGCAAGAACCTTTTCAATTCTTCAAGGATAGAGGATATGGGCAGCTTTATAACTGCGAACGTGATTAAAAGGCTGCCCCATGTCAATGGATCCCAGGTAGAGGACATACTCAGCAATCCCTCGGAACAGTCATTCCTGGAAATACTTACCAGGGGATTTGGCATCAACAAGGGCAAAGAGAATGAATACACTAAACTCGGCAGTCCTAGTTTTAAGAGAATACTGATTGCGAACAGGGGCGAGATAGCATTAAGGATAATCAGGGCGTGCCGCGAACTTGGCATTGAAAGCGTAGTGATATATTCAAATGATGAAACAGACTCTTTGGCTGTAAAATTTGCGGACAAGTCCTACAACATCGGCAAATCAAACAATTATCTGGACATGAAAAAAATAATCAGCATAGCCAAGCAGGGAAATTGCGATGCCATCCACCCCGGATACGGATTCCTTTCCCAAAATCCGAAGTTTGCCAGGCTATGCGAAAAAGGAAAGATCAAGTTCATAGGGCCTTCTTCCAGGATGATTGAGAAACTCGGAGACAAGATAGAAGCAAAACGGGCCATGGACAGGGCCAATGTTCCTATAATAGAGGGTGTCAGGCAAGACTTAAGGAGCAAAAAACACGCGCTGAAGATTGCAAAAAGGATAGGGTTTCCTGTAATGCTTAAAGCATCTGCTGGCGGAGGCGGCAAGGGAATGAGGATAGTCCATAAAGAAGAGGATATGCCCTCTGCTTATGAAAGCGCCTATAACGAGGCGACGAATGCCTTTGGAGACGGCTCATTATATATAGAAAGGTATCTTGAGGAGCCAAGGCATATAGAGTTCCAGATACTCGCTGACAAGTTCGGCAGCGTCATCAATCTGGGCGAGAGGGATTGCAGCATCCAAAGAAGGCACCAAAAGCTTGTCGAAGAGTCGCCGAGCCCTGCGCTGGACAATGAATTAAGGGAAAGAATGGGAAATGCAGCAGTAAATGCAGTAAAGGCCATAGGCTATGAAGGGGCAGGCACTGTCGAATTCCTTCTTGACAAGAACAGGAATTTCTTTTTCATTGAAATGAACACAAGAATACAGGTGGAGCATGGAGTTACTGAGATGGTAACGAACGTTGACCTGGTAAAGGAGCAGGTGAAGCTCGCAGAAGGGGCGCGGCTCGCTTACAGGCAGGAAGACATAAAGAGGCTAGGGCATGCAATCGAATGCAGAATCAATGCAGAGGACCCTTCCAATGATTTTGCACCTTCTCCTGGGACAATAGTCAATTATCTTCCCCCTGGAGGGCCGGGCATAAGGATAAGCAGCTCCTGCTATCCCGGGTGCAGGATATCGCCGGAGTTTGATTCGCTGGTGGCATTGCTTATATGCCATGGCAGCACAAGGCATGAGGCAATTGCAAGGATGAAAAGGGCCCTTGGCGAATTTGCGATCGAAGGAGTAAAGACCACAATACCTTTTCACCAGCTCGTTATCAGCAAGAGGCAATTCCTGAGAGGAAATATTACGACATCCTTTATAGAGAATAACAAAGTGATGGAAGACCTGAAGAGCCCGAAGCCCAAGAAGGAGCAAATGCCAAAAGAAAAAAAAGTCCTCATAGTGACAACCGCGATTGCCCAGTACCTTGCCAGGAAACAGGACCCATTATCAAAACAAAACCCATGGGTAACTGCTGCAAGGCAGGAAGCTTTGAGTGAAGGGACTTTTGAGGAATAATTTTAACAATTCTGCGCCCATAAATGTGTAAATGAAATACAAAACCCGTCATTTCAATTCTGTAACCTCGACCCAGGACAAAGCCAAGGAGTTTGCCAAAAAAGGTTTGAGCGACATAGCAGTCATTTCCGATGTCCAAACCAAAGCAAGGGGCAGGCTCAAAAGAAAGTGGCACGCTTCCAAAGGCGGAATTTGGCTCTCTATCCTGTTAAAGCCGGACAACATAAAAAATCTCCAGTATCTGACTTTCGGAGCCGCGGTTTCCGTAGTCCAATCAATCAAAAAATACGCGGGCATCAGCACAAAAATAAAATGGCCCAATGATGTTCATTACAAAGGGAAGAAACTGTGCGGAATACTTACAGAAGGCATTTTTGGAAAGGAAAACCATGTAATTGTCGGAATAGGCCTGAATGTCAACCAAACATCGTTTCCTAGTGAAATAAGGGATACTGCAACCTCCTTGAAAGCCATTAAGCATCAAAAAATCGGCATTAAAAAACTGTCCAACTCCATAATACGGGAATTTTTCGGTATTTACGGGAATTATTACAATAAGCACAGGCTAAAGACCATCATGGACTTATGGAAAATGCATTGCGATACCCTAAACAAAGATGTCATAGTGGCAACAAATGCAAAAAAAATTCATGGCAAAGCTGCCGGAATAGACAAAGACTGCAATCTGCTGCTTAAATTAAAAAACAACAGAACAATCAAACTATCCGAAGGCGACATCACAATAAGATACTAGCCCAGTTTCAGCTTTTTTCTTATTCCATCTGGAATTTTGACGGATTTCATCTTCTTTGCGTCAACGAAGACGTTTACCGTGAATCCTGATGCAAGAAGCTTTCTGTCTTTTTTCCTGAAAACCCTGTTCTCAAACTTTACGCTTTTTTCCCTTATCTCTGAAATTCCGGTTTCTATAACAACCAGGTCATCATATCTTGCAGGGCGGAAATAACTGCAATGGGCTTCCACAACAGGTGTCAGGATGCCTTTTCTGTGCAATGCGCTGAAATCTATGCCCAGGCTTCTGAACAGCTCCCTTCTGCCGCTCTCAAACCACTTGAAGTAGTTTGCATAATAGACAACCTGCCCGGCATCAGTGTCTGCGTAAATCACGCGGTGCTCTATTTTGTGCATAACCATGGCGCGCGGCACATGTTTATATTTATTTCCACAATCTTTAAAAAACACAATCTCTTTCTGTTGCATATGGCCATACTTAAGAGCATACCTCTGCTCAGGAAAATACTGGAAACAGGGTACGCTGTTCTTCTCATAATAGTGATAAGCGCTCTTGTGGGGCTCATACTTGCATTCCCAGTCATGTGGCTTTGGAATTTTGTGTTTGGCAGCCTTCATCCAATAAACGTTTTTCAGGCATGGGCTTTGAATGTGCTTGCAGGCATAATATTCGGCCAGAGAAATTCTAGTAAATGACGGCAACAAGAATTGCAATAACCGCAGCCGAAACATAGTCGTGCTTTCCCAGTTTTAAAATTCTGCTGCTCTTTATATTCTCATCATAGAGGCGTGCTGAAATCGCATCGCTCAGGTTAGAAGCAGAGCCAATCATTTTCTGAAGCACAACAAGTATGATTGTCTTTATATGCTTAAGCCTGCGAAAATCCCCCATCCTCGAGAGCATTGCTTCCCTTGCACTTTCAAAATTAGCAAACATTACCGGTATGAACCTTACTGCTACAGAAACAATCAGCGCGGTATTCCTGGGCTTTATGCCAAAAACCGCCAATGGCCATGAGAGCCTCTCAATGGCAGTTATCAGATCCGCGATAGTTGTCGTAAAAGTCAAAATCAAGGAAATGATTATCAGCATTAAAAAGCGCCATATGTAAATCATCCCGGATTCAAGCTGGCCTCTTGAGAAAATAAGATACATCATTGCCAGGAAGACAAACATGAAATAAAAAGGCCTTAGGTTTTTCACCAAATCGCCTGGCTTCATCCCGGACATAAATGCAAGCGAAAAAATAAACAATGAGAAAATCAGAATATCTAAGCCGCTTTTTATCGTAAAAGAAACTATTCCCAGCAGCAGAACGTAAAATATCTTCAATCTTGCGTCTAATATATGGATTACTGAATCCTTATGCCTGTACTGCCCCGCTGTCAGCCTTTTAATCATGCAGACCAGCTTCTTTCATCACTTTAATGCTTAATCTTGATTTTTTATCATCAAAGAGTATCCTGCCGGCTTTCAATACGATCACGTAATCAGCATATTTCAGGTCTTCAATGACATTTGTAATCATGATTACGGCAATCCTGCATTTTTTGTTAAGCTCTTTTATGAGCCCCATGATGTTTTTCTTGTTTTTTGCGTCAAGCATAGTGGCTGGCTCGTCAAATACCACATATTCGGGCTTCATGGCAAGAACCCCGGCCAATGCGACCAGCTGCTTCTGCCCAAGCGAGAGGGTGTTGACGTTCTTTTTGGCCAATTCCCCTATCCTTAAGCTCTTTAGTGTTCCGGCTACAATCTTTTCCGCGTCCTTCTGCTTTAGCCCGAGATTTTCGAGACCGAAAGCAACGTCCTCTTCCACAGTGGAGTAAATAATCTGGTCCTCAAAATTCTGAAACACAAAGCCGACTTTTTTTCTGGCCCCAGTTTCGTCTTTTTTTGTGTCTATGCCGTCAACAAAGACATTGCCCCTGGTTGGCATGAGGAGGGCATTGAAATGCTTGGCCAATGTCGTTTTTCCGGAGCCGTTTGCCCCTATTATCGCCGTAAAGCTGCCCTCTTTTATCTCGAGATTTATGTCTCTTAATATCGGCTCGTCTTCATACATGAACTGCAGATCTTTTGCCTGTATCATTGGAAGAAAAACGAATAAATTTTCATGCCTGATCTCGGGGCTATTGTCAGCTTGTTTTGCCTGTTTTTGCCTGATTCCACAAGCTTGTATAGCCCCGGGTTCTTTATGGAGACAGTCCCGATTATTCTGTCATTCATAATTATACCGGCTCTTGCAGGCTTACTGCCAAATGAACCGGCAACAAAGTTAATTACCTTGCCCCTGGTCAAGATTGTTATGGCGGAATTTTTGGGTAATTGCAGGAATTCACTTTTTTGGGAGAATTTTCCAAGCGCATATACCATCCCAAATTTTAATATTTTACTGAGCTTCCTTATTTTGCCATTCTTTCTCCTGCCGCAATACACTGCCGGATATTTGCTGTGCTTTGGCTCTTCTGCAAAAAGTTTTTTGGGCCTTATTTTGAGAAATCTGGCAATACTGCCTTCCAATTTCTTGTAGCTGCCTTCACCGGCATGCTTATAGACGATTTTTCCGTCTCTAATCAAAATCTGGGTCGGCCAGAAATTTATCCCTAACTTTTTGATTATTTTTTTATTTTTATCAATAATCACCGGAAATCTTATGCCGTGCATTTTTAATGCCGGTAATATGTTTTTCTTGTACCTCTCAAATTCCCATTCAGGGGGATGCACAAGAACCGTTTTTAGCCCGAATTTTCCGTATTTGCGGCTTATCTTTTCAATGAACTCCAATGACCTGATGCAATTCATGCAGCTGTAAGAGAAAATGTCCAACAAAGTTAATTGGGATGTCATTTCATGTAGCTTTTTATGCCAATGTTTTTTGCTATCCACGCCGCAAGCAGCAGCTTTAAAATGTCGCCTATGATGAACGGCAGCACCCACCCAACAAATATTGCGCTCCACGGAAGCCCGGTTGCCAGCTTGCCGTGCACAGAGCCCATAAGATAAATCACCAAAGTGCCTGCGAACATGGCAAGTATTGTATCAGTGGAAAAAGACTTTGTTTTTTTTAATCTTATGACTAAAAACAGCAACACAGCCAATACGGCTACGCTAAATGCAATGAGCACCATCCTTTGATTTTGTGACAGCAGGCCGACCATGGGCACATAGCTTTTGGATGCATCATCCCACAGCTTCATTATTCCCATCCCATAAATAGAATCCGCCAGGACAACTGCAGCCAGAGTTACCACCGCGCCAAATGAGAAATATCTTACAAATGCGTTCAATTTTTTCTTTTCAATCATCTTTCCGACAACAAAGGCGGCAACAGGATAGCTTAACAAGTAGCCGCCTGTAGGCCCAAGCAAAGCAGGGATTCCTGAAGAGCCGCCTGCGAAAACAGGCAAGCCAATTGCGCCTAAAATCAGATACACAATCATTGACAAACCGCCATAATAGGCTCCAAGAACAGCACCGCTAAGCAGAACCATCAGAGTCTGCAAAGTAATCGGGACAGGTGTAAACGGCAAAGGTATTTTGAACCATGCAACCGCCCCTGTCAGAGCCGCAAACAACGCAGCAAAAACCATCCCTTTTATTTTGCTTCTTTCCATAACTCCCTATTTATTTTTTAATTGATATCTGGAATTCTTCAACAAAATGAATTAATCCTAGTTTAATAGAGTGATGATTAAACTATTCAATTATCGCCAGCACGTCATCTCTGTTGACATTGTCATTCTTTTTGACTTTTAGCTCCTTTACAGTGCAGTCTCTTGGAGCTGTGACTTCATTTTCCATCTTCATCGCCATAAGCGTGAATAATGGCTGCCCCTGCTTCAGCTTATCGCCTTCCCTGACTTTCACGTCATAAATGACGCCGGGCAAGGGAGCAGTTATCTCGTTGCCGGTTTCTGCAGTTGATTTTCTGTGCAGCCTTTCAATGGCAGAGTGCTCAACATCCTTTTTAGTCTCAACTTCGTAAACATCGGAGCCGCAATGCACAAACACTTTTCCTTCTTCTGTCTCCTCAACAAAAACCTTGTATTCCTTGCCGTCAACTTTAACAACAATCTCTTCCATCTTTTACAAAGGCATATTCGCATGCTTCTTGGCCGGCCTTTTTTCCCTTTTTGGCAGAAGCATATCCAGGCATTTTATAAGGGCATTCCTTGTTTCCCTTGGCTCGATTATCATGTCCACCTTGCCCAGCTTTGCGGCGACATACGGGTTGAGGTATTTTTCAGCGTACCTTTCTGCAAGCCCTGCCTTGGATTTTGGGCTTTTGCTTATTTCGTCCTTGTTTATGATGCTGACTGCCTGCTCTGCACCCATAACTGCAATTTCAGCTATGGGCCATGCCAGCACTTTGTCAAATCCCATGTCTTTTGAGACCAGGGCAATATAAGCCCCGCCATAAGCTTTTCTCAGAACAAGCGATATTTTCGGAACTGTGGCTTCTGAATAAGCAAAAAGGACCTTTGCGCCGTGTTTGATGATGCCATTGTGCTCTTGGACTGTGCCAGGAAGATACCCTGTAACATCAACAAGGTTGATCAGCGGGATATTAAAGCAATCGCAAAACCTCACGAATCTGGATATCTTGCCTGAAGAATTTATGTCAAGGCAACCTGCAAGAACCTTGGGCTGGGTGGCAACAATGCCGACAGAGTGCCCATTCAGCCTGGCAAACCCTATGACAACATTCTGCGCGTAATTTGAATGCACTTCAAAAAATGATTTCCTGTCAAAGACTTCAGTAATTACTTCTTTGATGTCATACGTTTTCCTTGGGTCTTCAGGAACAATAGACTCGATTTTTTTTGTCTCTCTTAAAGAATCAGCAGCATAATAGGGCGGATTTTCAAGGTTGTTCTGGGGCAGGTAGCTCAAAAGCACTTTTATGATATCAAGGCATTCTTTTTCATTGTCTGCAACAAAATGGGCGACTCCGCTTTTCTCGCTATGCGCAGAAGCGCCTCCTAATCCTTCAAAGTCAATTGATTCGCCTGTGACAGTTTTGATGACATCCGGGCCGGTGATGAACATGTAGCTGGTTTTCTTCACCATTAAGATGAAGTCCGTCAAAGCCGGGCTGTAAACTGCAATTCCGGCGCAAGGGCCCATAATTGCAGATATCTGGGGCACTATTCCCGAAGATAATGTATTGAGCTGGAATATTTTTCCGCCTGAATCCAAAGCAGCAACCCCTTCCTGGATTCTTGCGCCTCCTGAGTCAAGCAGGCCGATGCACGGGCATCCGGTCTTTAGTGCAAGCTCCATAACATGGGATATCTTTTTGTTATGGAATTCACCCATAGAGCCGCCCATAAATGAGAAATCCTGGGCATAAACATAAACCGGCCTTTTGCTGATTTTGCCATGGCCGACAACGACGCCGTCTCCTGGCTTTTTCTTTTCTTCAAGCCCTGTGCTTTGCAGCTCAGCACAAGCATCCAACTCAACGAAAGAATCCTGGTCTAACAAATATTTCAGGCGTTCCCTTGCAGTAAGCTTGCCTTTCCTGTGCTGCAGTTCAGCGGCATCCCTGTCGCTCAACAGCGCCTTCCTTAAGTCAAGAAACTCCTTAATCTTATTGCCCCCCATGACCCAAGCTTATGCCCGGGTGTTTAAAAATGTTGCGGGCTGCCTAGAACAGCTTAAATCCCCTGCTTTCCTTAGTGCCTATCACGCCGCCTTCAACTATTTTGAATATCATGTCTCTCTCTTCCTGTATGCTCCTGTGCTTTTTCAGTATGGCTCTCCTGTTGCCATTCGGTGTTACCTGCAGCTCTATGAGGCATTTGCTTCCATACTTCAGGATATCCCCTCCAACTATGTTGACCTTGTCCTTGACATCAAAATCAGAATAAACCTGGTTGGTCACAAGAACAGGTATAAATTTTTTCCTTGCTATCTCTGTCAAATATGATATCTGCCTTCCAAGCTCCCTATTCACGTTTTGTATGTCCTCGCTTTTACCGAGCTCCAGCCTGTACAGCATGGCAATACTGTCAACTATTATCAAGCCGATCTTGTCATTTACAATCTCTTTCAGCTTCTCAAATGATTTTTTCTGCTCTTCAAAGCTTGTCGGCCTGAGGAATACCATATTGTCAAGTATCTTTGTGTAGTCAAGATTGATATGGGAGCTTATCTGCTTCAGCCTGTCTATGGAAAACCCGCCCTCAGAATCAATATAAACCACTTTCTTGCCCGACCTTGCCATGTTTATCGAGCAAAGCAGGCAAAGAACCGTCTTGCCGGAGCCAGCCGGGCCGTATATTGTTGTAACAATGTCCTTCTCATAGCCACCTTCAAGGAAGGAATCCAGAATCTTGCTCCCGGTAGGTATTTTTTCAGTTACGCTCCTTTCCATGGCTTCAGGCATTCATGCTGGCATTATAAAATTTGTTGTTTTAACAAGTTTTCCTCAAAAACATTTAAAAACGCCGGACCACCCTATTAATAGTATGCCAATCCCAATTTACGTCAAAATTGCGCTCTGGACAGCTTACCTTTTATCACTTTATTTTGCCATCTTCTGGTTTCTGGTGCTGCTGGACAGAGAAAAAAAGACTAAGGCAAGAAGACTGAGGAAATTCCCCACAGTCACGATACTCGTGCCGGCCTATAACGAAGAAAAAAATATCGAATCGACATTGAACTCTTTGGCAGAACTGGACTATCCTAAAAAGAAGCTTGAGGTCATTGTTGTCAATGACGGTAGCACAGACAATACAAGGCACGTTGTTAAGAATTTTTCAGAAAGCCATAAAGACTGCAATATAAGGCTTATAAGCAAGAAGAATGCCGGCAAAGGCGCAGCGCTTAACGACGGCCTCAAGGCAGCCCAAGGCGAATATTTCGTCTGCATGGATGCCGACTCAAGGGCAACAAAAGACGCATTGAAAATATTATTGCGGCATTTTACGGATGAAAAAATAGCGGCCGTGCTGCCTTTGATGAAGGTGGACAGGCCAAAAAACCTGTGGCAGAAAATGCAATGGCTTGAGTACCTTGTCAACATGTTCTACAAGCGCCTTATGAGCAGGCTGAACTGCGTTCATGTCGCACCTGGCCCTTTCAGTGTTTACAGGACAGGCATTTTAAGAAAAATCGGCGGATTCGACGAAGATAACCTTACAGAGGACCTCGAGATATCGCTGAGGCTGCAGAGCAGGGATTACAGGATTGTGCAGCTTCTTGAAGCGGAAGTTTTTACTCTTGCTCCAAAAACATTCAAGGAGCTTTACAAGCAAAGAACAAGATGGTACAAGGGCTCGGTTATCAATGCATTGCGCTATAGGCATATGTTTTTCAACAGAAAATACGGCGACTTCGGATTTATCCAGATGCCAACCATAATAATCTCCGGCTTCATAGCGGTAATACTTTTTTCATCTTTGGCATATTATGGCCTGAAACCTTATGTGAAGGGCATCTACAACTCGTTCCTTATAGATTTTGATTTTTATACGCTCATAAAAACATTCCAGTACGATTTCAATATACTGGACATTAACTATACGACAATCCTTGTTGCAGTCATAATGCTTGCTATCTCTATAATCATCCTAAAGAAGTCCCACACAGAAACAAAGGAGAGACTGAAAAAACACGGCCTGATTTCCCTGGCTTCTTACCTATTCTTTTACTTCCTTGTCATGGGATTCATCTGGGTAGGCATAACTCTTAATTTTTTATTCAGAAGGGAGCATAAGTGGTGAAATGAGAACCTTAAGCAGAGACAAGTACATCATCGCAGGCATAATAACACTGGGAATCTTCCTTTTAGGATTATTTCTTGGCCTTGCGATAGAGGGAAAAAGAGTCAACTACATAGAGTCATTGAGCAGGGAGCAGAACCTTGCTTTCAGCAGCCTGCAATTACAGTACGCCTTCATAGACCAGCTTAGCCAGGAGAAAAACTGCATAGCGGTTCAAAAGACGTTCGAGGACAACATAAACAACCTCGAGTCTACAAGGATAAGGCTGGAGAATTTTGACAGGGACGCCACATTAAACAAAGCGGAGCTGGACATACTCAAGAATGAGTACATCCTGGCGCAGATAAGGTACTGGCTGCTCGCGGAAAGGACAAAAAAATTGTGCGGCACGGACATAGTCACTGTACTCTATTTTTTCTCTGACGAGAAAGAATGCCCTGACTGCGAGGAACAGGCGTTTGTGCTTACATACCTGAAAAAAAAGTTCAAGGACAAGCTCCTGATATTCTCATTTGATTCAAAGTTCGAGGCAGAGCCAATGGTGGCCATCCTGAAGAAAACCTACAATGTCAAGTCATATCCTGCGCTTGTCATCGAGGGGAAGCTGGCTTCAGGCTTTTATGAGAAGGACAGCCTTCTAAAGGAGATATGCGGCCGTTACTCTGAAAAGACAGAGGATTGCCCATAATCAATAACCTAAAATGGAGCTTTTGAAGCATATAAAGAAAAACAAATCCATCTGCATAATTCTCGCCGTTTTTTTTGTTTTCAAATTTATATTTCTTGCAGGCTACACAATAGTCTGGTGGGACTCTTCTGTGTACATAGGAATGGGAAAATACATTTATTCCTATGGCAGTTCAGGAATATGGGAGGGCTCAAGGCCGATAATATGGCCGCTTATGCTGGGCTTCTTGTGGAAGACAGGCATGGACCCGGCATTTCATGGAAGAATCCTTGAGTTTGTTTTCGGCGGAGCTTGCATTCTTTTGACGTATCTTATCGGCAAAAAAATCTTTGACCGGAAAACAGCATTACTGGCTTCTTTATTCCTTGCTTTGTCGCCTACATTCTTTTTTTTTAACGGCATAATGCTCACAGAAACAGTTTCGACGGCATTTTCATTGCTCGCAATATACTTTTTAACGGAAAAAAGGAATTTCATGTCAGGGCTTTTTTTCGGAATAGCTTTCCTGTCGAGATTCCTGCAGCTGTTTGTTTTTGTTGCCGCAGCCCTAACAGCATTTGTTCTTTATAGGAATTATTTCGGCAACTTTAAAAAAATGTCGCTTGGGTTCGTTGCCGCAGTCATACCATACCTGATCATAAACCAGGCAATCTACCTTAATCCCATTCATCCTTTTATTGCCCAATTTTTCCTGGCCATGAACAGCGGATGGGATAACTATCACCATCTTGACTTTTATTTTATCGAGCTTTTCAAAGAGAATTTCCTTTATCTGCTGTCTTTTTCAGGAATCTTTTTGGCATTCCTCTCAAAAAGCAGCCATAAGAAGATGATAGCATCCATCTTCATGGCACTATTCGTGTTTTTTAATTCAATAAGCCAGAAGGAGATGAGATTTTTGATAATATTGATGCCTTATATGTACCTGCTTGTCTCATTTTCAGTATTCAATTTTTACAACAAGCTCAGAAGCGACGGCGCGAGAATGCTCCCTGCCCTAATCATAGTTTTGCCGCTTATCATTTCGGTAGCCGCCATACCACAATATTACGAGGCAGAATCCAACAAAAAAAATGAATACTCGGCATTTCAAAGCGAATTGGATTCCGCCAGCGGAGCCATCTGGATTTCCAGCCCGGTCATAGCAGCTTTTAGCGACAGCAGGATAAGCAAGCTGATGTATTACCCGTTTTTTAACAGCGAGAATAAAAATGAGATGGCCGCTCAGATTAAGGATGCTGATTTTGTTTTTCTTGATTCCTGCGACCTGGCATGCAGGCCCTCGGATTCTGAATGCGAAAACAGCAGGAAGGATATGATTTTCAATCTTAAGAAACAAATGCAAACGACCTATTCTTCAAAGAATCGCGAATGCGAGCAGTACATATTCAGGGCTATTTCCTGATTTTGATGAAATCCCCTAATGTGAATCCCTCTTCTTTGCTTCTTTTTGCCAATACATGCTTTTCCAGATGCTCTTCTATCAGCTTTACCCCGAGCAGTTTCTCCAGCTTTCTGGCAATGTTCAAAGGCGGCTCAAGAATGCCAGTCTCTATCTTATGGATAAATGACTCTTTTTCATTAAGCTTGCCGGCAAACTCTTTCTGAGTCATGCCCATAGCTTCCCTTCTCTTCTTGATCAAGTCTGCGTAACCTTCCACCAATAACTCAATCTTCTCTTCTTTTTCCTCTTGTTTTCGTATCAGCTGTTTTTGTATCAGCTTATGCTGCTCTTTCGGGGTGTACCTCTTTACCGGAGCCAGAACTTTGCCGAATCTGCTGCATTCAGGGCAGACATTCAGTTCAACGCCTTCTATGACAGCCCTGTTCAGGCTTCCTTCAACCTTTCCGCACAAGTCGCAGTTAATCCTTATCACCCATCACAGTCACAATCACCATTCTTTTTCTCGGGCCGTCAAGATCCGCAAGCATCAAAGCCTGCCACCGGCCCAGCTGAAGCTCGCTGTTTTTTATAGGTATTGTTTCCGAAGGCCCCAATATC
>Ga0209541_10011934_pt1 | contig 13515 bp, 16 predicted proteins | sample RifCSPlowO2_01_FD_184027 | JGI IMG/M metagenome (GOLD analysis project Ga0209541, IMG submission 184027) | Groundwater microbial communities from Rifle, Colorado - Rifle CSP2_plank lowO2_0.1 (SPAdes) (version 2) | ecosystem: Environmental > Aquatic > Deep subsurface > Groundwater | place...
TTCCCAACGGACAGATAAAATAGGCATGGCTATCTTGACTGTCTTCTACTGCATATACAGGTAAAGATACCAAGATAAAAGCTGTCAAAAAAACCATTAGTGATATTGCCAGTCTGATAAATGAAAAACGAATATTAGCTACCTGCCTACTTGTTAAAAGTAGAATGCGTTGCTCATAATCATGGCCACTCATAAAGGATGCTACCCCCATAAGTTGTGGTTGCCAGTTAATTGTCTTAAGCAGAGCCTGACGTAAACTTTTAGCATGGTTTGATTTTACAACCAGTTGATCTGCAGCTATTTCCTTTGAGAAAATGTAGTAATCTTTAATATCTTTTAGTGTTGGAATAAAGAAAAACATAGAACTGGCGATTTGACTAAGGAAGATTTTTAGGGGGTCTTTACTTTTTAGATGATAACTTTCATGAATTAAGACAGCTTTTAATTCCTTAGCTGTTAATTTACCTACGGCATGGGAACTTATGCAGATGCGAGGCTTTAAAAAGCCGTAACAATATGAGGTAAATGAGTTTGACCTAACTACTTCTACTCTGTTTAAAATATTGAGCTGTTTGGCTATTTTAACAACTTTAGAGGGTAACTCTATCTGGTTACTGTGAGAAATCCTGATAAATTTTTGTGTTGAATATAACTTCAATAGAAATTGAATCACACCTAGTGTGGTAATCAAACCTCCCACAAGTGCTAAAACAGAAGGAGCTGAATGAGGAATAAAAATTGCAAGGTCGGAGACAGTTTTTTGACACATATACAGGGTGTGGCTAACTGTAAGTGGGGCCATTTTTGTGAGTAAGCCAAACAGCAGGGATATAGCGAAGGCAAAGGTTATTAGGATTAGATAAAAAGCTTTATTTGGGCTGGCAATATTCATCACTTTCTTTCTCTCAAAAGTTTTAGCAGTTCTTTTCTTTTTTCTGGAGAAATGTTTGCTATTTCTTCAGAAAAATGCGCTACCGCTGCATCGCCAAAACTTAAAAAGAAATTCTTTATAATCTGACGAGATGTATTAGATAAGAACTTATCTTTTGATGAGGCTGGATAGTATAGATAAGCTTTCCCTAAAATTTTTCTTTTTAATAAACCTTTATCGGCAAGCCGTGTCATAATAGTTAGAATAGTAGTGTAAGCAACTTTTCGCTTTGTCTGAAGTATTTCTGTAACTTGCTTAACAGAAGTTGGATTTTGTTGTTTCCAGATGATCTCCATTATCTCTTTTTCTAAGTCACCAAGAATTTTACCCTTTTTAAGAATGTCCATATACTACAGATTGTAGTTTTAAATTCCCAAGCAGTCAATCTGCTGTATTATTATATGTAAAGATTTAATCATTTTTTAATTACTCTGTGACTTTGCGAAGCAAATCTCTGCACGGCACCCTTAAATTAATTTTCGTTTTTGAGATCAGCTAAAAATCTTACTGATTGATTAAGTTCATCTCGGGTAAATGCTTTATTATTAGTGTTTTCAGGATGGTGAATTAAATGTCTAATATAGGTTGGAGGTGTGACTTTATATCTCTGTGTCTTCCCATCCTTTAAAGCTTTAATATAATCTTTATCTTTCTTCATTCTTTTGCTGCTAAGGTAATCTTCAAATTCTTTTTCTGTAAATAGATTTTCTCTTTCTTGTAGAAAACCATACAGTTCATTGTGGTAGTCAGAGGTTACAATTCCAAAAACAATGTAGTTAACCTCAGCATAAGAGCTTGCTGAACCATCAATTGGAATTATTTTGGTTTTTTGATTTCCTTCTTTAATCAACCTGAAGCACCGATCTAGGTGCTTTTTATCAATCATATAATTGGAATGCGTCGCAAAAATGCAAACATTGTTTAATTTTCCTAAAGTGATATTCACAAGTTCATCCATTAAATTTTCTTGTCCAGTGGGGTGTAAGTGTGTTTCTGGTTCATCAAGAAGCAAAATCGAATTTGTTAATCGTCCTGATATATTTTGGGCGGAGATTGTTAAAAGGAATGACACAAACTGTCGGAAACCGTCACTTCTTTGAGAGGTTACCTTAGCATTATATTTTACTCCTTCATCCTCAATGAGAAACGAAAGTGACATATTATCTATTTGAAATTCTATTTTGATTGGATGACCTGGCCATACTCTTCTGATGTGTTCAGTTACTTTATCGCTTAATTTATTTGCTAAATTCTTTACCTCAGCCGGATTACTTCTTATTTTAGCTATTTCACTTTCAATACTTTTGATACCTGCCAGCTCAAGACAATTAATTAGTGGAATAGAGATTGTTTCGGGGCTTTTAAGGAATTCTTCTAAGTTAATGGGTTCTGTAATTAGGAACCTTTGTTCTGATTTCCAAAAAACTACCTTATGTGCTAGTTCTAAAATTGTATTTAACAATTGTTCTTCAATAAAATTCTTTACGCTTGTTTTCTCCTCTGATTCAGCCTCTTTTTTAGGATCTTTGCTTTTTATCGTTACTTCTATCTTTCTTTTTATAGTTATTGGCTCAGATGGCTCTACAAAGATAATCACCTTTACTTCCTCAATTATAAATTTTTCTGTAGAGTCGTTGGAAATGCCCCCTTCAATTAATTTCTCTCTTAGTGATTGTTGCTCTTCATCTATAGGGGAGTAATTAAAAGTAACTGAAATAGGCTTACTTGAATCATAAAAGTCCTGATTAACAACAGGTTCTAATCCATCTTTTAAGGAAATAGCTTTTAAAAAGCTACTTTTACCTGATTCGTTTATTCCAATTAATGTATATGTATAACCACCTTCTATTTCTATTACTTCTAAGGTTTCGTTTTCTATACTTCTATAATTTTCTATGTTTACTGAATTTAGTCGCATAAGATAGCTCGATTCTAGCAAAAATTCAGGTTATAAGATAGGCCGCAGGAGATTATTTTTGAGTTCGTTTCTTAAGTACTGCGTTTGCAAATTTTTGCATAGCGTCAGCTTGGGCCTGTAAATATTCCAAATCTTTTGCCCTATCTGGCTCTACCTCACTGACCCCTTTATATGCCATTTCAAGGGCTTTAATAGGGTCTTTGGCAATTACTTCCAATACCTTGGTACCAAGTCGATCTATTTGTTTTTTATACTTCTCGTTTGTTAAAACTTCTTCTACTACATCCATTATGCCTGTATTCTATCAGAAAAACGGCTCTTTTGGTACAAAAGAACAAAAAAGTTGTATAATCTCGATAGAGATAGGTAAATATGGGATTTAAAGAAGAAATAGGCAAAATATTTAAAGAAGCTCGTGAGAAACAAGGTCTTACTCAAGAAGAAGCAGCAAAAAAAGCTGGGGTTAACACTAATTACTATGCTCGGGTTGAAAGAGGAGATCCGAACGCAAGAGGCGTGATTCTAAACCAAATTGCTAAGGCACTTGGGATTAAAATAAAACTTCCAATTGATTAAACTGGTTTTACTTTCTTTTACTTAAATCTTTTCGTATAATAGGATCTGGAATAACGAATGCCCTCGGGCGTAGTTTTTTGATTTTCAGTATCTACTTGCTCTTGGTAAGCAAGCATTATTTTCCAAATCCAAGGTAGAAAGTGTTCAAAAGAAAGTCGCTCAGGGGCACATTATCAATCTTGTAATTCGGTAAATATTCGGGTATCTTAAACTAAGTGTGAACTTTATCGACACTTCTTGGACATCTAACCTGGCCTATGCTGTTGGCTTGATTGCTACGGACGGGTGTTTATCCAAAGATGGAAGACATATCGATCTAACGTCTAAGGATCTTGAGCAAGTTGAGAATTTTAAAAATATCCTTAGCTCGAAGGCTAAAGTTAGTCTGAAGACTAGAGGAACGCCTCCTTTCAAATCATACTATCATATTCAAATTAGTAATGTTTCTTTTTATAGATGGTTAAAAAACATTGGTCTGACCCCTAATAAATCTAAAACTTTGGGTTCAATTAAGATCCCTGACTCTTATTTATAGACTTCTTACGAGGCTCTTTAGATGGAGATGGATCAACTTACTCGTACTTTGATCCCCGCTGGAAAAATAGTTTTATGCTGTATACCCAATTCTCTTCCGCGAGTAAGAAGCATATAGAATGGCTTAGCCAGCGAATTTATCTTCATTTTAGGGTAAAGGGCAAGGTTAATTTTGGAGGTAGAATTTATCAGCTACGATACGCAAAGTCAGCCTCAGTAACTCTTCTGAATGGGATCTATTATAGTGACGTTCTTATCTGTTTAACGAGAAAAAGGTTTAAAATACAACAAGCATTAGCTATAATACAAAAATCAGCCGGGATGCTGTAATGGTAGCCAGGCTACCTTGAGGTGGTAGTGTCTGAAAAGACGTGGAGGTTCAAGTCCTCTTCCCGGCACAGGAGCCGACCTGCGGGTTGGTGAATTGATGAATAGATTGATACATCGGGCTAATCTCGGTGTTGTAGTAGCCCGGATAGCCCCAGACCAGCCCAGAGGGCGCTATTGAACACATAAGCACGCGTATCTGGCTCAAGTCAGACATTTGATAGGTTTGGGGCAAGTTGGTAAACTTATCTTTCATAAACTTTACGATCGCCTCAAGGTTATATTTTGCCAGTAATGCGTCATCTTTAGTTATCTGGACTGTGGCAATTTGTTCTTCAATCAGTTTATTCTGCTCTTTAAATATCTCATCAGAAAATACACCGCTCAAATTCTTCTGTATAAGAGCTTGGCGCATCTCGTACAACCTCTTTAGTTCACTATCTGCCTGCTCTTTACGTTTTTGCAATTGGACTACTCTTTGGTAGTAAGTTCTCCTTAAAAGAGCTATAAAAGCGTCTAAAGCCTCTCTGGTTGGAGTAATACCTGACAAGAACTGTAGTGTGGCATCATTGAGCTTATAAGCTGCAACAGAAGGCAACTTGCAACCATGCTGGCATCGGTAGTATGCATATCTGGCTTTCTTACCCTTACTCCATCCACCTGTCAAAGGCTGCTTGCAAACTCCACAAATAACCAATCTTCGCAAAGGAAATTCGATGTTGTCTTTATTTCTTCTTGATATCGGAACATGAACATTCGTATTTCTGCCGTCAATGACTGCTTGTACTCTGTAAAACATTTCCTCTGTAACCATTGCCACATGTTGTCCCCTGACTTCCTCAGGATATCTCTCGGAAGTTAATATACCGATATAGTATTTATTTCTAAACATGACACTAAGAGCCTGTTTTCTAACTATATTTTTCTTGCCTTTATATCTTTGGGTTACGCCCCATTCATTCATTAGCTCTGCCATTTCCTGTAACGTCTTTGTACCTGTTGACATTAATTTCCAAGCCTCTACTACCTTATCCCAAGTCTCAGGGTCTTTAACGATATAGCCATTTTCACTTTTATAACCAAGTGGCGGTGTTCCACTGGTTAAACCTGCTAGAAATCGTGCTCGCAGTCCATTTTTAGTTCTCTCACTTCTGATGTCATTGTCCATCTGGGCAAAGCTAGCAAGCATGGTTTCAACAAACTTTTCAGTGGCAGTGTTTCCGGTAGGTTCTGAGGTGGACAAGAGTGCAATTTGATACTCAGTAAGTTTTTTCTTGATAGCCAGAAAATCTCCTACCTGACGGGAGAGACGATCTAGTCGATAAACAATAAGTGCATCGACATTTTTCCTATTCCTCCTGCAAAACTCCAGTAACTCAAGAAGAACTGGTCGGCCAGTTATATTTTTAGCTGATCTACCTTCCTCTTTGAATACCTGGATAACCTCAAATCCTTTACGCTCTGCTTCCTGAGCACAGATTCTTTCCTGAGTCTCCAAAGAAAAGTTTTCTACCTGTTCCTCTGTCGAAACTCGAAGATAGACAATTGCTTTTTTTGTTATTGAATTAGTTAATTCCATAATTATCCCTCATGTAAAACTTCTTTTAAGGTCTTGCCGTCAAATACGTCTCTTTCGTATTCATCGAGCCAGGTATTAGCTAAAAACTGAAATTCTGTGGCTATACATTCAATTTGCTCATCAGATAATGTTTTGGCTGTTTCACCAAGGTATTTTCTAGTCTTTAGAGCACTCGTCTCTTCAGTTTGTGTCGGGAGTATGGAATTTAGGGTACTTTCTAATGAGGCTAATGGGTTATATAAGTCTGGTTTATTGGAAGTAATTGGTTGTGATACAGGGGTATTTTTAAACTTAGGTTCAATCGTTGGATATAGTGCAAAAGTTAGAGCTTCCATCGTGTTCAATATTGTCTTCTTGAGGACATTATATATCTCGATCGAGATAGTTGTCAAGAGGTAAAATACAGGTATGATATAATCCTAGCCAGTGAAACCTAAGACGTTAAAAGAAGCGTTTCAGATGCTTGATAATCAGGTAGGGTACCTACCTTTTACCGCTATTGATTACCTACACAAACACCTTTTAACAAAAGAGCTTGAAGAAAAAATAGTTTTTGCTCTCAATAATGTCAATGCCCATAAAGGAAAAGCACTTTTCTATGCAATTGTTGCAGAAGAACACCTTTCTAAAAAGTTTATTGAGCCGGTTGTGGCTCTTCTCTCAACAAAACACTTAGAAACATATGAATCATTAGATGAAGAAGCTAATTATTTGCTGCAAAAGCTTGCCCAAAAATATCCAAATGAAGTTATGAAAAGCGTCATGATGACCCTAGAGAAAATTCTTTACAAACACGAAAACATAATAGCCTTTTACCCTTACTTATTTGAAGTATTCCAGTATGTAGATAAAAAGAAATATACTCCTTGGTTTATCAAAATAATGAAAACAAGATTTTATATAAGCGATATATTTTTGAAATCTGTAATGTATCTTGGAATACCGGAAACAATACCACATGTTCGGAAAGTCTTGGATAGGAATAAGTGGAATGCTGAGTACGTAGATGACGTAGATCTAGAAGAGTTAGAAGACCTTTATACCAAACTTGTTGAAGGAGGTTTCCCTAATAATGCCCCAGTATCAGATTTAAAAAGAAGAGGTAAATGGGAAGCATATTATATGAATGCTGAGGAATGCCGACTTTCCGAAGAGGAAGTAGAAGCATTGAGTAGAATTCCTTTTCCGTTTTTTATTATCGATAAAAGAGAAAGAAAAGAAGAATGTTATTGTGGAAAAACCGATATAAAAGGACGAAAACTAAAGTACAAAGATTGTTGTTTTGAAAAAGAGGCGGCAATAGTTAATCTTCCTCGATTTACTCAACCAATTATTTCAAAAAAGGTCAATGTTAAATCAGTTTTTGCTCCTTAATTGTCCCTTAATCAGAATTGTTTATGTATCAGAATTTGTCCCAACCTTCTGGGACAAATTCTAGCCAAATATAGCCACAAATCAAGAATAATTCTTGCTACCTTATCCTATTAAAGATATAGTATATATCCTGGCTGTAGATGATATAATGTAACCTCTTTCTCATAAATCTTCTGCCTTTCTCTGCTCAATAAAAAATAAACTGCTCATTACTAAATAATAGTATGGGTAAAAAAATAATCTCAAAAAAACAACAATCAATACTAACTCTTATTCTTTCCTTTCGATTCATAAATAGTAAACAAATACAAAAGTTCCTAGACCATAAAGATCATAGAGGAGTAAATAGATGGTTAAAAGATTTAACTGAAAGAGAATACTTAGAAAAAGATTACAAGCCGATATTTGGAATACTTACTAAGCCAGCCGTTTTTAATCTTGCATCAAAAGGCAGAAGATTTCTTCGAAATACTTACCCCAACCTTTCTCAAAAATATCTTGAAAGAATTCGTGATGACGACGATAGGTCAAAAGCATTTCGAATTAAATGCCAACTCATTGCTGATTGTTATTTGATACTTTTTACAAATCCAAAAGAGTTAATAAAAAACTTAGAGTTAATTTTAAAAGATGGAGTTAAATTTCAGCTCAGTATCCATCAATTTTTTACCCCTGCCTTTTATAAAGATTTAGAATTTGTTCTTCTTCCAAGACTTAAACCGGACGCTTATGTTTACTATCGCTCAAAAAGTGGCATAACTCATACATGTTTCTTTGTTCTAGATGCATATGTACCAAGAGTAATGCTTCAATACTTTCTGAAAAATATTTTCAATACTTTAAATGATGAGTCTTGGGAAGATGATTCCGTCTCTTCACTTCAGCTATATATAATTTGTCCCAACAATATGGTTATTGTCTATCTCAGGCGACTACTTAAATCTTTTCTTGAAAGTTATTATGGGAATAGAGAGATTGTATTTCATTTTGCAACACGTAATCAGTTGTACAATCGTCAAAAATACAAAACCAAAACAGGATGGATTACCATTTCTTCAAAAGATTATTAACATCAAGGCTATTTACGACTTGCCGAAGGCAAGTAAATATTTATAAACTTAAAGTTCGGTAGTAAAATATCAAGAATAGGACTATATGAATTGGAGAAGTTATAAGTCCCGGAACATACCTTTTAACACTTCCTGCCCAGACAATATGCTGGACTCCATTGGCAAACATTAATGCCAAAAAGAATGCAAGGAGTTGAAGCCTGAAGGGAAAATCTGGCAAAAATACTACTAAGCCCCAAAATAAACTAAAGCAAATTTCAAAGATAAGGAAAGTCTTAAATGGCATTTTGAATAAGTACCATTTTTTATGAAATCCTGTTGAAAGCTCCTCAAGTGAATGAGTTAACTGAACAAAAAAGATGATTGTAGCGAAATATTCCAGTTGGTTCATAGAAATCTAATTCCTATATCAGATATTAAAACTCCGTTAATATGATCCATTTCTTGCTGCATAGTATAAGCACGCAAACCAACAATATTGCCTTCATGATATTTGCCTTCTAAATCTTGATACTTTATCCTTAGCCAGAAATATCGCTTCAATAAAAATCTTCCCATGCCTTTTAAGCTATAACATCTTTCTACTGAAGGTAAAAACCATTTCTTATCTACAATTTCTGGATTAACCATTACGGTGTAGTTTTGGTAAGACTTCCTTAAAATAACAATTCTTTTGTCATAACCAACCTGTGGCGCTGCCATTCCAAGCCAGAAGTTAAAGGGTTTGTCTACACCTCTTGTTACATCAATAAGTTGTTGTGCAATCTTTTTTGCTTCATCAAAATTAATTACTTTTGTACTAACAGCATGTAATCTTTTATCTGGAGATTGTAGAATGTCATTCATGTTTATCCAAAAGGTTTAGTTTTTGTAAACTTGTTATATAAAACAGCCACAGTTGCGCCTAATACCCAAAAGGCTGTGGCCTCTAAGGAACTTCCAATAATGAAGTTAGTAAAATTTAAATCAAAGCTTGGATCGATTCTAAGCTGTAGACCTTCTACAAATAGATGCATTGTATTAACGTATGACTCCGGTGAGATTAAAACCCACACTCTGAACAAGGTGTGTAAAACCAGATCTATTACAGCAAAAGTATTAGCAAGAGCAGTAACATTAAGTTTTTGCATAGTTTCTCCAGTCCTTGATTAACTGTCTCCAATAAAAAATACCTACTACCGGATAAAGCAAGCCTGTGATCATTCCTGGATAATAACGACCAAACACTAGAGCTTTTATGGGATGGTGAAGTTCTATAAAATAGGCTAATCCAAATAAAGATAGTAGAAAGTAAGTCCATTTTCTGCCACCAAATATAAAAAGTAGGGAAATTGGAATCAGTAACCACCACATTATATGGAAGCTCCAATAAAACACCTCTGTTTTGGTTGAAAAGAAATCAGCAAACCAGATCATCCAAGGATCATCATATTGAAAACCTGAAATAACTTCCTCCAAACCATGAAGATAGATAATGCCAAGAGTTAAAAGAAGAATTGTTTTAAGCCTTTTGGAAACCATTGTACTTACTTATAGTACTGTAAATTCAGACATCATACCAGCTTCCATATGTTCTGGTATGTGGCAATGCAAGACCCAATCTCCTGGGTTGTCCATATCAACAAGCAGTTCTACAGTATCACCAGTTTGCACAAGCACAGTGTCTTTCCACACAAGGTTTTGGTTTTGTACTCCGTTAGTATTAAGAACTAAGAAACGCTGACCATGAATGTGGATTGGGTGCTGCATAGGATGTTGAGCCTTGGGATCATTAATAAGCTTAAGTTTTATCTTATCTCCTTTTTTAAACTGCCATTTAATATCCATATTTGCCTGTTGCGAATCAGTATCCACCAGTTTCCAAGCAATCATTTTACTGGTAGACATTGTATTCATTTGCCCCATGTCGTCTTCCCATTCTATTTTTTGGACAGTGCCATCGTTTAAAGGCATTTGTTGATTATCCATCATTGACTGACCATGCATACTATGTTGTCCGCTGGGGTTTTTGTTTTGCTGCATCGCATTTCCCATCATGGAAAGAGTCATGTTAAGGGTTTTATCTGCTGGTTTGGTAAATAAAGGACGAAGGGGGGCAAGAGAAGCAATAAAGTCTTGATTTACTCTTGGAACTAGAAGATAAGAAGTTGTAACCGGATCGGCTGCAACTGAAACTTGCCCGATTGTATATGTCTTTTTTGGTGTTTTATTAACTATCTGGTAATCTCCTTCTTGGTCAAACCAGATTTCAACAACTGATCGTTCAGATGGGCCAATTGTGACTGAATCTACCCATTCTTCTTTCTCATATCTACCGTTATCTGCACCAACCAGTCTCATCCGGGTGTTGGGAATTGCAAAATTAAATACTCTGGTGTTGGCGGCATTAGTTAGGTAAAACCTCACCCTCTCTCCCTGTTTAACTATTAGTTTGTAGTTATCCTCACCATTAATAAGCATGACATTTCCAAACCTCCCCATAAGAGTATGATCTGTTCCCGACTTGCTAAATGCAGCTATTTTGCCATTCTCTATTAAAATATCATCAAGAAATAATGCTTCTTCTCTGTCCACCTCGGCCCAATAATCTTTTTGTGAAGGTGCTACAAGATAATTTCCGTATAACCCCAGCTCTTGGGCATAATCTTCCCGAAGATGCGGATGATACCAGAACATCCCTTCATCGGGAAACTTCACCTTATAAATAAATGATCCTCCTGTCTTTATCGCCTCTTGCGTAACATCTACAACGCCATCAAATTTATTCTCCAGCCGGACACCGTGGGAATGAAGAGCTGTCTCTACATCAGTTTCATTTTTGAAGTTAATGGTAATTTCTCCACCTTGCGGTACTTTGATCAAAGGTCCTGGGATTGAGCCATTATATGCAAGCATTTTAACTTCTGTGCCATTTATTCTTTTCTTTACAATGCTGGCTGTTAAGCTGTAGCTATCACCGTTTTTTAGCTCCACAATCTCCGGTCTTTTTGCCTCAGGATAATTGTTTACACTTCTTGAGAATATTCCAGTTTGCTCGCTACTTTTTTGCCAGGGATTAAAGTAAAGGTATCCTGCAGCAGCAATAAGAATCAAACCAACAACAGTTGTAAAGAGTATTTTTTGCATATCACTCGTACCTGATCTCTATTCTATCACCATCCTTCATTAAGTAATTTTCGTACTCGGCGTTTTCCTGATCATTAACAGTCATTTTAAGTGTTCCGCTTTCTGTGGCGCATTGATCCAAAATACATTGAGAGTTGAATTTTTTGCCCCAGACTTGGAAAAATTTGCCTAACTTTGTATCATCTTTTGAAACAACTCCTTTCATCTCCATATGCACCACTCCTTCTTTATAATCTTCTGTATGGGTATGCATAGATTGATGAACAGCTCCAAGGCCGATACCATCGTCTAACGGCTTTTGTTCATCTTTGATAAAAATGGATAGCTTAGGATGCCAGTGGAGACCATTTTTAGAAATCACATTAGAAGAATTTACCTGTTTTTGTCCTACTGATAGCAAAGCAATCCCGCCTACTAAAATAACAAGAGTAAATAGTCCAATACCTGCAATAACTTTTGTTTCTCTTTTCATACTTTTATTGGCTTTAGATTGATTTCACAACTATTTACCTGGTTAATACTTCTAATTAATAGATAAAGTGAGCCAGAAAGAAGAAGTATCGAAATATATGAAAGCTCCATACCTCTTAGCGGTAAAAAAGCAACACTTCCTGTGAGTCCTAATAGAGCAAGTACTGGCAGTCCGCAAGATGCGCAACCGCTACCAATCACTCCAAAGAGTGTGCTTCCTCCAATTAAAAAGTGAATATTCCCGGATTTTCTAAGGATAGAGATTTTGATAAGCAGTAGAGAAATATTTGCTCCCGTTAGTAAGGAAGTAATAATAAGCACTACAAGCCCTGTCCCACTCATCGCTGTCCACATTCCCTGAAGTAGAGCAATCAGTAGATTTACTTTATACGAGTATGGAAAATTACCAAAAATAGTCTGCCAAACAAGTTCAGCATTCATTAGATAGGTTGAGATTATGAGGTAGAAAGAAGCGATTGTGAGGCTAGGAATGATAAAGGCAGGGCTCGTTATAATTTGTTTCATACATATGTTTACTTTAATTGTTGATCAATTATTGCCTGAAAAGCACTGTAGGGTTGAGCACCAACTAACCTTGTACCATCAATCTCTCCGCTTGATGTAGTTTTACCGATAAAGAAAGTAGGTGTTCCACTGGCTCCGGCAGCACTGGCATCAGCAAGATCTTTTTGTACCTCTTCTTTATACTTTTCTGAATCTAAACATGATTTAAATGTACCTTCATTTAGACCAAGATCTTTAGCCATAGTGTAGAGCTGATCTTTGTTAAGTCCGTTACCATTAGAGGTGGTTCTTTTGAATATCTCATCGTGATATTTAAAGTATGATGTGTCTCCACCCTGATCTCTGGCGCAATTGGCGGCAATTGCTTCAGTGGTGGCCATTGGATCATGGAAGGAAAGAGGCAAGTCTCTATAAACATATTTTATCTTCCCTGTATCAATGTAGTCTTTTTTAATCTGGGAGAAAGTCTGCTCAAAATGTCTTTTACAGAATGGACATTCATAGTCGGAGAAGTCGATTACAGTTAATGGGGCATCCTTTTTGCCTAAAAAGGGATCGTCATCAACTGAGACTTTAACAGGGCCTGTATTTTCTGGTGGCGCTGCCTGAGGAGCTTGCTGTGTGGGTTGAGTTGGAGCCTGTGCAGCTTGGGTTCCTGTTGCTGCTCTTGAGGTATTTAGGCCTTTAATTTGGATAACTCCTCCGCTTAAAAGAATTGAAAATGAAATTATAAAAGTGCCAAGCAGTATTGCAGTAGCAGTCGACATTCCGGAAAGAGGATTTTTAAAGGACTGTTTCATTACTACTACACAGTGTAGTAGATAAATTCTTTATATGTCAAGGGGTATGTTTTGATGAATACATTATTGGAGTATAGTTATACTCTTCGCTAAATGGTTTTTCTCGTATAATGCCTTCTTGCTTACAAGACATTGCGCACTCGTTTCCAAAAGGACATATAAAATAGGCATGGCTATCTTGACTGTCTTCTACTGCATATACAGGTAAAGATACCAAGATAAAAGCTGTCAAAAAAACCATTAGTGATATTGCCAGTCTGATAAATGAAAAACGAATATTAGCT
>Ga0209541_10011935_pt1 | contig 13514 bp, 16 predicted proteins | sample RifCSPlowO2_01_FD_184027 | JGI IMG/M metagenome (GOLD analysis project Ga0209541, IMG submission 184027) | Groundwater microbial communities from Rifle, Colorado - Rifle CSP2_plank lowO2_0.1 (SPAdes) (version 2) | ecosystem: Environmental > Aquatic > Deep subsurface > Groundwater | place...
GAAAACGACCCCCAACACCGTGCCATGCGCCGTAGTAAATTCCACCATCTCCATCGCGCCGGCCTTCGAGAGGCCGGAGATCTGGGCAATGCCGTCGCCGACCGACAGCACCGTGCCAACCTCTTCCGTGCGCACCGTCGGCGTGAACGACTTAAGCCGTTCTTTCAGTTGTTGGACGATTGCGTGGGTATCTCCCATAGAAGTTTAAAATTGATGTTAGTCATCTCCCGCCAGCGCCTGCCGGAGCTGTCGGAGCCTTCCTGCGATGCTGGAATCAATGAGATAGTCTCCGTTCCGGATGACGGCTCCGCCAAGAAGCGCGGGATCCACCGAAACGGCCATCCGCGGCAGTTCTTTCGCAATGATCGTTCGCTCCTGGGTACGCGTAACGGCGGCGGTCCGCTCAACGGACTGTTCGGCAATCGCCTGCTCGATCTGCGGCCACAGCGCGAGCGCGGAATCGGCGACCAGCATTTTCGCGAACCCGTCGATCAACCGCGGCTGATCCGCCGCGGCCGCCGGGGGGACGACCTCGAGAAACACCTGCGCATACTGGGCTGCGGTCGATTTCATTCGACCTCCGCAGTTACGGCCGCGGCGGCCTGTTCCACCAGGCGCCGATGCTGTTCGGCCGTCAATTGGTCAGGGATGACCTTGGCGGCGGCCGCGACCACCAAACCCGACAGCTCGCGCTGGAGCTCCCGCATCATTTGCTCTTTTTCCGCCGCAATGGCGACTTTCGCCTGCTGGACAATGGCCGTCGCCTGTTCGGCCGCGCGGGTGGTCGCTTCCTTTTTCGTCACATCGGCCAACCGGACGGCTTCAGCGATAATCGCATCGGCCTGTTTCTTGAACTCGGCGATCTGCTCGTGTTTCCACCCCTCGAACTCATGCAGCTTCTGCTGCGCCGCGGCCGCGTCGTTCAATCCGCGCTCGATTTTTCCGCGCCGTTCGGCCATGACCTTGAGCAGCGGCTTGTACACCGCCCACGTCAAAACGGCGACCAAAATCCCAAAATTGACCATTTGGGCAATCAAGAGTCGCCAATCGATGCCAAGTTTTGTCACCAGCTCTCCCATAGTTGCCTCCCCCAAACCAAGGGTACGTTGTGAGTTAGACGAACTTAATCACGAGCGCGACCACCAGCGCGTAGATCGCGATCGCCTCGGCGAACGCGATCGCCAAGATCATCGGAGTCTGGAGCTTGCTCGCCGATTCCGGATTACGGCCAATCGACTCCATCGCTTTGGCCGCCAATTTGCCGATCGCAAATGCCGGCATGATCGAGCCGACGGCAACGGCGCCGGCGGCGGCGAAATTTTTTGCCACTTCTGGATCTAACGCCATATAGTGATACGTAATTAAGATTTATTTTTGGGCTAAAACCCAAATTATTAAGCAGGTAATTAGTGTAGGGAAAATCGGCTCTCTGTCAAGGGTGGCGATATCTTGGCCTTAGTGTTGCATTTCCGTCGTCGCCATCTTCAAAAATACGAGCGTTAACGTCGAGAACACGAGCGCCTGGATGAAACCGACGAACAGCTCGAGCCCATAGAATGGCAAGGGCGCGATATACGCCACCAACGATCCCACCACGACCAACAGCACCTCGCCGGCAAAAATATTCCCAAATAACCGGAATGAAAAAGAAATCATTTTCGCAACCTCGCCAAACAGCTCCAAGATGCCGACGAAAAAGAGGATCGGGTTGTGAAAGTTGAAAAATTTTTGGGCGTATTTTGCAAAACCGATGGTCGCGACGCCAAACACCTGCAAGCTGATCACGGCAATAATCGCCAATGCGAGGGTTGTATTGAGATCGGCGTTGGCGGAACGGAGCAGCGGGATGGTCAACGGGCTGCCAGCATGGATGGCCGTAACATGAATAGGGCCGACGATCGGCAGCAGGCCAAACCAGTTAGCGGAAACGATAAACAAAAAAATCGTCGCCACGAGCGGGAAAAACCGTTCCGTCTCGCGTCGATTACCCGTCACCTGATCACCAAGGTTGAGGATAAATTCAAGAATTGATTCCATGCCATTCTGCAGTCCGCAGGGAATGAGCGCCACTTTACGCCGCACCAAAAGTCCGACCACCACCAGCGACGCGACCACCATCCAGCTCGCGACGAGTGAGTTGGTAATGGGAAATCCGAAAAAGGACGCCACCTTTTCAGCGGCGAGTGAAATCTCGGGACCTTTGGAAACGGTTTCCGCAACAGCTTCGGCGGGGACCATAGACGAAAATGACCAATGTCTAATTTCTAATTCCTAAATGCCGACGAAGTCGAGCGTCCTCGATACAATCGGGACAACCCCCGGCCCACAATTTAAAAAATTTAGTCATTAGGTATTGTTTAGAATTTAGGGTTTAGAAATTATTATTTTTTAATGTTGGTGATGGAATTTGGCTCTTCTGTATTGGTACGAGCCTTTACTTCATTATTTTCCTCATTCGTTTCTTTCATCACCCGGAATGCTTCACGAAACATCAGAATATTCGTCAGGATGAAAGAAAGTACCAGACCGGTAATGAGCAACCATGGCGACGTGCCATATTTCTTGTCCAGCCATCGGCCGGCGGCCAGCATGACGACGAGCGGAACTGCGATGCTATACCCAAGGCGCCAGGCAAATCCCAAAACCACCCATAACGTCGCATCCCGACTCGGTTCATTTGGCATACGGGAAACCGGTAAAAATAAAAACACCGCCGCCCTGGTTCCCTGATTCGCACGCCAAACTTCGCACTCGTACCCCTGGCTCTTGAAAAATCGGCACCTCAAAGATAACACACAATACATAACGCTTCAAGATTCACAATTTTCACAACCATCCCACGCCGGCACGCGATACAGAATACTGACAATTTTGGCTCAACCGCGTTATAAATTGCCACACCAGTTGACAATAAGAGGGAAATAGTGTAAGCTTGTACTCACTTATCGGCGTAGGTGTATCCAAAGGTCGTTCACCTAGTCAGCGATAAATTAACAATTCAATGCGACAAGGTGAACAACCAACATGCAAGATTTTGGTTCTCGCCCACCGCGGCAGATGTACGACGTCTCAGCCATGAATATCAAGTGTGCTGAATGCGGCGTCGAAGTCAAAGAATTGCCGTTCCAGCCGACCGAAAAGGAAGATGGAACCTACGGCAAGATCTATTGCCGCGATTGCAACCGCAAGCGCCGGGCATCCTTCCGGGATTCCGGCTTCGGCGGTGGCAGTGGTGGACGCTTCTAACCTACGCTTTCGTAGTTAGCAATAAAATCCCCCCTCACGGGGGGATTTTTTGTTACATGGAATACCCCGCTCCGATAGCACAACCGAAAAAACATCATCGGAGCGCTGCGCCCGCAACTGGGAGGGCTATTCGCCCCCGCGCTCCGCGAGCAACTGGCGAGTACGCGGTGAAAATCTCATACTAGATGGGAACGCCGTGGCACCATTGGGGCGGGTGTCATTTCCCACCCACGGCGGATCCACCGTGGGTGGACCGTACCCCCTTTTTCTTTTTGATCCGCAATTATCGACCCAACCTTTCTCATAGACGGAAATGAAAAACCGGGAGCGTTAGCGCGCTTCCCGGTCGGTTATTAATGGCGTCGGCTCGTGCACGCGGTAGAGCTTATCCGTACGAAAACACCGCTAGCGTAGCGCGTAGTGTACGGGGCCTTTCCATAGTGGACACAAAGTACCGGCCGCCATCAACCTGGCTTTCGCAGCGACGTCGTTTAAAGGGTAGGATTGGAATTTGGTGGGATCGCGCGAAAGTTAGTGGAATCGTAGATAAATATTTCCAAACCGTCAAGGCATTGATATAAAAAAACCGGGAGCGCAAGCGCACTACCCGGCCGGTTGTCCGATGTGTCCGGGATGCTGGATAGGATAAGGGTCGTTCTGTTTTTACCCCACAGGCGGACACTACCGCCAGTACATTCGGATCAGCTCCGGATAACCTCGCTTCCGCTCGGCAACTTTGTTAAAGGGTAGGATTATCTTGTGGTAGGATTGTTTTTGGGAGGGACCTCGCAGAAGCTAGAAAAATCCTAGGCGCAAACTTGTTGTACGTCAAGTGTGGGGAGACACGAGCGCTTCGCGTAGCGCTTCGTACCCAAGCAAAGCGCAGGAATGCCGGGCCGGCGCAATCGGTGCACCGAGCAGATCGAGGGCTTCTTCGGACTTGAGCGCGCGAATTTTGGAAACTCGGTGCCCTAATACGGCTTCGGTTAGAAGCGACGTTGCCGCCATGGAAATTGCGCAACCGCGGCCGGTGAATTTTATTTGGCGCACCATGCCGCGAGCAACTTTTACGGCGATTTCCACTTCATCGCCGCACAACGGATTGCTGCGCTGCGCGCGATGCGTTGCACCCCGGAGCTGCCCGAAATTACGCGGGGAACGGTAATGGTCAAGAATTTTTTGGCGGTAGAGGTCCATAACGAAAATTTCTAATTTCTAATTGACCTAATTTCTAAACAATAACCAATGATAAAAATCCAAATTTTTGACATTGGGATTTGGGGTTTGTTTAGGATTTAGAAATTAGGAATTAGGAATTTATTCTTGGTATATTTGAATATGCGCTGTACCCGCTTAATCCCTTTTATCAATTTATCTACGTCAGCTAAACTATTATATATCCCAAAACTCGCCCGCACCGTTGCCGTAACACCGAGTTTAGCGTGGAGAGGCATGGCGCAGTGATGCCCGGCGCGAACCGCCACGCCGAGGGTATCAAGGATGGACGCAACGTCGTGCGCGTGCACGCCATTAACATTGAAACTGATCACCGCTCCGCGATCTGTTGCAGTGCGCGGACCGTAGATCGTTACCCCCGGGAGCGCAACCAATTTCTTCATCGCGTACTCTAGCAGCAGACGTTCGTGACGTTGAATCGCCGGCCACCCGACGGGGTGCAAAAAATCTATCGCTGCGCCGAGGCCGATAATTCCCGCGGCATTCTGCGTCCCGGCTTCAAACCGCGCGGGCGGATCAGCAAAGGTCGTCTTCCCCATGCGTACTTCGGCGACCATCTCGCCCCCGTAGAGAAAGGGCGGGGCATCATGTAACAACTCCCGGCGTCCCCACAGCACACCGATGCCGGTCGGGCCGTACATTTTGTGCCCGGAAAACGCCAGCCAGTCGCAGCCGAGCCGGGACACGTTGATCGGCGCGTGAGCAACGGCCTGCGCAGCATCCACCAGTACCCGTGCGCCCACGCGGTGTGCCATCCGGATGATCGTCGAAAGCGGCGGACGAACGCCGAGGACATTGGAGGTATGCGTCACGGAAATCAGCTTCACCCGTTTGGTCAAGTGTTTGCGCAGCCAGCCAAGGTCAAGGTTGCCATTGCGAATCATCGGAATGTACAAAAACTTCCAGCGGTGGCGTTTCGCGAGCTGCTGCCATGGCACGAGGTTGGAGTGATGCTCGAGTTCAGAAACTATGACTTCATCGCCGGAACGCAAATTGGCGAGCGCCCACGTCTGCGCGACCAAATTGATCGCGGCCGTGGCACCGGAGGTGAACACTATTTCTGACGCATCCTGCGCGCCGATGAACGCGGCAACGTCACGGCGTACCTGCTCAACTTTCTCCGTTGCCTCCACGCCGAGTTGATACAGCCCACGACGCGGATTGGCATTATACCGGCGATAAAACGTATTCATCGCGGTGATCACCGATGCCGGTTTCTGCGCGGTGGAAGCGCTATCGAGATACACCAAGCGGTGACCATGCATACCACGGTGAAAAATCGGAAACTCCTTCTTAATATTTGCAACAATTTTTCGCATACCTCTATGATAATAGTAATGCCCGCTCGAGTTGTTGAGTAAAACGCTGCCGCATCGCGGCATCGGTAATGTGTCGGAGTGACTCCTGAAAAAATGCTGCCACCAGTAGTCTAACTGCTGCCGCCGAGCTCATACCCCGCGACTGGCAATAAAAAATCTGGATTTCATCGAGTGGACTGGCAGCAGAGGCATGGTGGACATCGACGTCATCGGCTTCGATTTTCAGCTGCGGGAGCATTCGCACCGCGGGAGCCGGCGACAAGAGCAGCGCCCGCTGCTCCAGCCGCGACACGCTCCCCTGCCCGGTTGGCGGAACATAAATCAGCCCCTGCACCGCTGCCGACACCGCGCCGTCAAATACTCCCACGACGCGGTTGTAGGCCGTTGTATCTCTACCGCGATGCTCAACGACGTGGTCTATCGCGAGCCGCACTCGGCCTTGTCCGACGACGATGGTTTCCGCCTCCAGCCGTGCGCCGCGGGCGAGCCGAAAATAAACGCGTTTTTCACGCTGGCGAAATCCGATGGCGGAAAAATACCGTAACCGGGCATGGGGCGTGAGTTCAATCACCAGATCCGGCCCCAAATTAAAATCCACCAGGTCGCGGTTGCCGACCACCCGAATACGTTTTGTCGTGCTTCGTACAATCGCTTTCATAAAAACCTCACCGCTAGCCGACAGCGCCAATCATCTCAAGCTCGATGAGCCGATTCATCTCAACGGCGTACTCCATGGGCAGTTGCTTGATCAGCGGTTCAAAAAAACCGTTCACCACGAGTGCGGCAGCCGGCTTGGGTGGGATGCCGCGTGTCGCCGCATAAAATACCTGCGCATCAGAAATCTTTGCAACGGATGCTTCATGTGCGACGACAGCCGAGGCATTGCCAACCTCGAGCGTCGGGAAGGTATCGGAAGCCGAATGCCGATCCAAGATCAACGCGCTGCAGGAAATTTGCGACCGGCAATCATCCGCCTGCGGGGCGATTTTTAATCGCCCACGAAACGTCGTTCGTCCGCCGCCGTAGCTGACGGACTTTGACGTCATCACGGATGTTGTTTTTGGCGCCAAATGGAACACCCGCGCACCGGCGTCCTGGTGCTGGAGTTTACCGGCGTACGTCATCGAAAGGATATCGGCCCGCGCGCCACGGCCGGAGAGCAGCACCGCCGGATACTTCATGGTGACTGCGCTGCCCAGGTTAAAATCCACCCATTCAACGGTCGCCTCCGCTTCCGCGCGCGCCCGTTTCGTCACCAAATTGTACACATTCTTCGACCAATTCTGCAGCGTGGTGTAACGCACGTGCGCGCCACGCTCAGCAAAGACTTCCACGACCGCGCTATGCAGCGCGCTCGCTTGGTACGTCGGTGCCGAGCATCCTTCAACGTAGTGCACAAAACTCCCCTTATCGGCGACAATCAACGTACGCTCAAATTGCCCCATGCGTGAGGCGTTGATGCGAAAGTACGCCTGCAACGGCAGTTCCACGTGGACGTTTGGCGGCACATAGATAAAACTTCCGCCCGACCAGACGGCCGTGTTGAGAGCGGCAAATTTGTTGTCGCCGGGTTCGACGAGCTTGCCAAAGTATTTTTTTACCAGGTCGGGCCGTTCCCGCACGGCGGTTTCGACGTCGGTAAACAGCACGCCCTGTTCGCGTAAACCCGGCAACACGCTATGGTAAATATTCTCGGAATCGTACTGGGCGCCGACGCCGGCGAGCCACTCTTGTTCGTATTGCGGCAGTTTCAACCGATTGAACGTCCGTTGTATTTCCGGCGGCACGTCATTCCAAGTCTGCGCTTTACGCTCCGACGGTTTGAGGTAATAGTACAGTTCATCAAAATCCAGACGCGAAAGGTCGGGCCCAAACGACGGCAAGGGCAATTGCGAAAACTGCCGCAGACCTTCATAACGAATCCGGCGCATCCATGCCGGCTCGTTTTTCTGTTCAGCAATCAGATCGACAACAGCTGGCGACAGACCTTTCGGCGAGCGCAGCACGGATCGCTCCGGCTCGCGAAAGTTGTAGCGATCCTGTGGCGAAGGCCGAGCTCGCTGCGGGCGCGAATGGATAGCCATACTGCAACACCGGTAAATCTACTTCGAAAGGGCAAACGAAGCGTATCCATTCCGTTCGACCATTTCCGCCAGCTCCGCGCCGCCGCTCTGTACGATGTGACCGCCAACCATGACGTGCACCGCATCCGGCCGCAAGTACCGCAGCACCCGGTGGTAATGGGTAATGAGGAGTATCGCCATCCCCTGCCGGTGGAAACCATCAACCGTTTTTGCCAACGCCCGCAGCGCATCAACATCCAAACCAGAATCGGGTTCGTCGAGGATGGCCAGCTTCGGATTTAACACGCCAAGTTGCGCGATCTCCGACCGCTTTTTCTCACCGCCGGACAAACCCTCGTTGACATCGCGGTGGAGCACATCGGGCGGAAGTTTCAAAAGATTTAACATTGGCGGCAGCTGCTGGGACAATTCAACTTCGTTCAACTTGCGCTCGCGTAATGCCGCCGTCAAAAAATCTGAAAGGCTTAACCCGGAAATGCCCACGGGGTACTGAAACGATAAAAACAGCCCGGCCCGCGCCCGCACATCAGGAGCCTGAACAAGTAAATTTTTGCCGGCAAACCGAACCGTACCGCCGGTGACATGAACCGCCGGATCGCCCGCCAAGGCCTTGGCCAAGGTGGACTTGCCGGAACCATTCGGTCCCATCAGCACGTGCAATTTTCCGGCGGAAATCTTTAACGACACGCCGGAGAGAATTTGCCGGCGGTCGATTTCAGCGCTGAGGTTGGTGACCGACAGTAATGATTGGGTCATATGAGTTGCGCTAAGGTCATCGCATCAAGTTCACGGGTAATCCGACGGTCGAGTTCCTGCCACCACATATGCGCGCCGCACCGACGCCGGTACGGACAGGTACCGTGATTTTTCTGCAGACATCGGATGATTCGGCGTTGCGGTTCGAGCGCCGCCATAACCGCCCGCAGACTGATCAACGCTGGTTTTTGGGCGAGACGGTAACCACCCTTCACACCTTCCGTACTTTCCAGCATCCCAGCGCGGCACAATGGTAAAACGATCTGAGCCAAATACCGGTACGGCAGGCCGAGTTCATCGGCAACTTTCTGCAGGGACACGGGCGCAGTATGCTGCTTCCGAGCAAACTGCCGCAAGAGCTGTACGCCGTAATCAACCCGAGAAGAGATCGTAAACATATCGAACTATGACTAATTTAGTATAAGTTTATCGGAAAATTATGAATTCTGTCAATATACAAAAAACCGCCGGAACCGGCGGGTAGCAATTCCTCCGACACAATAATTCTACAAAAAAATCTTTTCTTTTGGCACGCCGAAATCCAGCAACATTTTCTTCGCAGCAACCACCAACAACGCCGGCCCGCAGATCAGCCAGCGAGTACCGGTCGGACCGGGTACATACCGCAAAATCATGGCGGGATCTATTCTCCCGAGCTCGCCGCGCCACCCCGCCGGCTCCTCGCGCGTGAGGGTGAACACCAGCTTGAGTTGAGGATAGCGCTGTGCCAAATCCTCAAGCTCGGCGCGACAGATGATTTCTGATTCCGTTCGGCTGCTGTAAAACATCGTCATCGTATTATCGACCCGCCGCAGCAGACAGTCCCGAATAATACTCATAAACGGCACCGCCCCGACACCTCCCGCGATGAGAGCGACCGGACCCACCCCGGCGACACCCGCGGATAAACGGTTCGGAAATGGAGGGCTAATAAAAACCGTGTCGCCGACACTCAGTGCAAATAATTTATTCGTGAGTACTCCCACGCGCTTCACGATGAGTTCAATCTGTGGACCGTCGAGCGGTGAATTGGCAAACGAATACACGCGCGGGGGACTGCCGGGCAGCGTCGCGAGGAGATGTTCGCCGGGCGTAAACCGATAATCGGAAATGCCCGGCTGGAGTATAAAACTTCGGATATCCGGTCCAATATCTTGCAAGGCGGTAATGGTTGCTGGGATGTTAGGTTGCGCCATAGTCATTTTGCTGTACCCTCACTGTAACGCACTGGCCTACTTTTACAAGTGACGGCAAAAAAATTTGACCTTGCCTAAGGCAAGGTCAACGGAAGTATGGGAGCGGCAACGCAAAGGGCGGACACTAATGAGCACCCAACAAAGTGGCACAGTAAAATTCCCCGGCGGGAATCACTCGACTGTGCCGGAGGATGTCCAAAACACGTATGATTTGCCACTCCTTCACGCGTCGCAAAAGGTAGCAGTTCAGTTCGGACACCTCATTGGGATGGGATGGCGTTTGCCAGCTCCAGTAAGGAAAAATCGACCACCACCGAACCGGACGGTACCACCCCCAGAAGAAAAGGCCTCCTCCGAGATCGGCCAAAGGATTCTCCCAATCCAGGGCGGTAATCGAGCAATAGCAGTTATGGTGTATCAAATACACGACGCGCCGGCCCAGAACATCGGTCTGGCCCGACTGTTGCAGGATGCACTGGCCGGTCCGCACCAAACTGCGCAGATAATCCCGCGAAAAATAGAACCACGCGCGATTCATGGGGCACCTCAAAATAAAATGCCAAAGTTCTGTCCGCATACCTATGCTACGCAACGCGCCCAACGATGTCAAACCGCCACTCCATGGTTACTATGGAGTGGCGGAATTCAATTCGGGAGAACCTAACAATCGTGGTAGAGCGCAAACTCGTACGGATGCGGCCGCAGGGAGACTGCAGCGATATCTTCACGCTTCAGTGCAATCCACTGGCTGATGAATTTTTTTGGGAATACGTCACTAACGGTCAGAAATTCATGGTCGCGGTCAAGCGCGGCCAGTGATTCTTGAAGCGACCCGGGAACCGATTTGACCTTCGCCGCCTGCTCGGCCGGTAGGTGGTAAGTGTTTTCGTCGAGCGGAAGTCCGGGGTCGAGCTTCTTGGCAATGCCATCGAGGCCAGCGAGCAATATTGCGGCGAACGTGAGATAAGGATTGCACGACGGATCGGGCGGACGAAACTCGAGGCGCTTGGCGGCCGGCGCTTCCGAGTAGGCTGGAATACGAATCGCGGCAGAGCGGTTACTCTTGGAGTACACCAGGTTGACCGGCGCTTCATACCCAGGCACCAGCCGTTTGTAGGAATTGGTGGTCGGCGCCGCAAAGGCGAGAATTGACGGTGCGTGGTGGAGCAATCCGGCAGCGAAATGGAGTGCCATTTCCGACAACCCGGCGTAACGGTCACCCGCGAACAGCGGTTTACCGCCCTTCCAGAGGGACACGTGCGTGTGCATACCGGAACCATTGTCGCCAAAAATGGGTTTGGGCATAAACGTCACCACCTTACCGTGCTTGCGGGCAGTACTTTTTACGATGTACTTGTAGAGCATTATCGCATCGGCCATTTTCAAGAGTGAACCGTAGCGCAAATCAATTTCGGCTTGGCCGGCAGTTGCCACCTCATGGTGGTGTTTCTCCACGGACAACCCGCAGGCAATCATATGGGAAACCATTTCGCTGCGAATGTCTTGCTGTGTATCGTGCGGCGGTAACGGAAAGTACCCTTCCTTGTGCCGGATTTTGTACGCGAGGTTGTTGTCCCCGTCGCCGGTGTTCCATTCCCCTTCCTCGGCATCGATGTGGTAGTAGCCTTCCTGCGCGCCCTGATGGTAGCGCAAGGTGTCGAAGATGAAAAACTCCGCTTCGGGGCCGAAGTACGCCGTGTCCGCCAAACCACTCTTTCGCAGGTACTCCTCAGCGCGATGGGCAATGGAGCGCGGATCAAAACTGAACGGCATCAGTTGCACTCCCGGTTCGTAGATATCGCACACGAGGCACAAGGTTTTTTCGGTGAAGAACGGATCAATGAACACCGTTCCCGGATCGGGCACGAGCAGCATATCGCTCTCCTCGATCGGCTTAAACCCCTTAATTGAAGAGCCGTCGAAGCCCGACCCAGCAGAAAACGTTTCCTCGGTCAGTTCGGCAACGGGAACGGTGAAGTGCTGCCAACGGCCGGCAATATCCGTAAACCGCAGATCCACCATTTGAATGCCTTCGCGCTCGATTAACTCGAAAACTTTTTTTCGTGGCATAAGTTACTTTAAGAAATACCCACGCACCAATCCCGCGACCGCGGGATGGTGCGGGGTTGTTTTTCTCCACACAATTCACCCTTGCCAGAGGCGGCTTCGGGATTTTGTGGGAGAAAAACAAAAAATCTCCCGGACCAAAATCCGGAAGACATCATTGTCTTTCCTACCGGCACGTCATTGTACCGACAAGAATAGTCTAGCAATCTCCACGACTTGGCGCAAGTGGATAATCTAAAATTCCGAAGCCAAAATTACTGCCTCGGCCACTTCCTTAAGCGACTTGCGCTTATCCATACTTTTTTTCAACAGAAGCTGGTGCGCCGCGCCCTCATCCAAGCCGTGCTGTTTCATCAAAATCGCCTTGGCGCGGGAAATTAATTTTCGCGTTTCGAGCGCCTCTTTGAGCGCCTGGGTTTCGGATACCAGTTGGACAATCTGCAACAACCCGCCAATCTGCTTACCGACCGTCTCGAGCAGCTTCACCTCCCCTTTAGTGTAACGATGCGACCGGCGGTGCTGGACATTGATGACGCCGATCACTTTTCCCTGGTGCCAAATCGGCACGGACAAGAACGCCTCATATTTGTCCTCCGGCAAGGCGTTAAACAATTTAAAGCGCGGATCGGCGTACGCGCGGCGCGCAATCGCCACGGTGCGTTTTTCCTCGGCCACCCAGCCGGTAATCCCCTCTCCCAGCTTCATCCGTATCTGGTTTAAACGCGGATGCTCTTTCAGTGATGCCTGCAACACCACCTCGCGGCCGGAGATAAGATACAGCAAGCACGAATCAGCACCGGTCACGCGACCGATGATGCCGACAATCTTTTGCAAAATATCTTTAAGCTCGAGGGTTTGACTGATATCCTCCAAGACTTCCTCGAGGATCGCGAGGTGGCTGCCGGCGGTAGTTGGTGAAATTTTTCTCATACCGTTCTCAGTCTAGGCGTTTTAAAAATATCAGTCAATTTTTCTGCACCGCACGGTAGCGCAACAAGCGTACGCCACTAGAATTTTGTACATCGTAGTAATGGTCTTGGATAAAACGTGTTACGGGATCCTCAGGCGAATTGCTTCCGTTCGACACCACGACCGGCGGCGGATCAGCGGCAAGCGCGGCCGCCGCGTCGGCAAACTGCTCCGAGGTATTGTAGCCATAAATTAAGCTATTATAGCGCGTCGGATTGCGCCGCTTGGCCTCGAAATAGAAATTTGGCAGATATGGGGCGACAAAAATGGGCTGATCGGGTTTCACGTTCGCCTGAATAAAAGAAACTATGTTTTCCAATTGCGGGTCACGCATCCGTAAATAATTTAACAGGCCAACGGCGGCGATCCGCTGCGTCATAATGGTGAGCGAAGCGAAACCCAACCCCAAACTCCCAGTAATCAATACTGCCGCAGCCACCTGACGGACGTGCGTCATGCCGGACCGAACGGCCTGCTGGTACACTGCGGCAAAAAGCAGCGGTAGTGGAGAAAGGACCGGAAAAAGATGCGGGGAATCGGCGCGGCTAAAATTACTCAGTACCAATAGTACTCCGGCAAGCCACAGCAGAGTGAACGCCGAGGATCGTATGCGCCACCGCTGCCACATCCACCCCACCAAC
>Ga0209541_10011939_pt1 | contig 13509 bp, 11 predicted proteins | sample RifCSPlowO2_01_FD_184027 | JGI IMG/M metagenome (GOLD analysis project Ga0209541, IMG submission 184027) | Groundwater microbial communities from Rifle, Colorado - Rifle CSP2_plank lowO2_0.1 (SPAdes) (version 2) | ecosystem: Environmental > Aquatic > Deep subsurface > Groundwater | place...
CGGCCGCCGCTCCCGGAAAGGCCGAGACATCCAGATCGAACTCGAAATCCCTTTTGAAGAAATCATCTTCGGCGGCCGCCATCCGGTTGACATCAACAAGGTCTCGGTCTGCGAGCACTGCCAGGGATCCGGAGCCGAGCCGGGCGCCAAGATGCAAAAGTGCGGCACCTGCCAGGGCAGGGGCCGCGTCGAACGGACCCAGCGGACGTTTTTGGGCGCGTTCTCGCAAATCACTGTTTGCCCGGCCTGCCAGGGTAGGGGAGAACTGCCGGAAACCGCCTGCCGCGAATGCGGCGGTCGAGGCGCGATGAAGCGCTTGGAGTCGCTGGAGGTCTTCGTCCCCAAGGGCGTCGAGGACGGAGAGCTTTTAAAAATCTCCGGAAAGGGAGAGGCCTCGCCCTTCGGCGGCGTACCCGGAGATCTCTACGTCAAAACCAAGGTAAGGCCCGGCAAAACCTTCCGCCGCCAGGGGGATGACCTTGTGATGGCGCTACCCATTAAATTCACGCAGGCGGCACTCGGCGACGCGCTCGAGGTGAAGACACCCGACGGCGAGATCAAACTTAAAATCCCGGAGGGAACGGAGTCCGGCGACATCCTTAGAGTGCGCGGCAAAGGCGTGCCGCTTAGTCGCGGCTATGGGAGAGGGGATTTGCTTGTCGAGATCAAAGTCCAGACCCCGCGCCATCTTTCCAAAAAAGCCCGCGAGGCGGTGGAGAAGTTGAAAGAGGAGGGGGTGTAGGGGAAGCAGGTAGCTCGGTGGCGAGCTGATTCTGCTCGTTTCGCCACTTCTCTCCAGTAGGGTGGTTAAAAAATTTGGCCTGCCTGTAGTTCTTCTACAGACAGGCCCCTGCATGGACAAAAAGATATTGGCTAGCCGATGGCCGGCGGCGGCTCCTGGATGAAAAAACACCGAGGACAGACGTGCAGGGTGGTTCCCCTGCATTCGCCAGCGTTGCCTCTATGCTCGGGGGCCGACGGCTTGAAAAAGAACGTCCCCACCTTCACCATGCGGACTCCACAGTGCCGCCTGAACCATGCCTCCCCCCTCACTTCCGCTCGGCTAAAAGCAGTAAGGTGCGGGTTTTTGCCGTCGCCGCCGAAGCGCACTCTGCCAATTTTCTCGACGGCTTCACGTACCGCTGTAGCTACGTCGTCATAAACCATCGCCCATCCTCCTTTGTCTGAGAGTTCGTTGGAAGCGGTAGGTTGCAGGTATAAAGTATAATTGCACTGTATGCATTTGTCAAGAGCGCTGCCCTCCGTGCGAATCTCACTGCAATTGTTATCCTCGTAGCATTTTTTTATTTCTGGCAGTTGGGCCGCGCAGACACTATCACCGACGAATCATCTTATGCCACGCGGGCGGATTGGCCTCGTGGATTTTCCAATTTTCTCCACGAGCGCCTAAGCGCGAATGGTGAGAAAATTGAGAACCCCGCTCCAACTTTACCTCGGAGAGTGAGAGAAATATTTTTCCGATGGATCGGTAATCTGGGACTGATGCGGCGCGCGTGTGCGAATAGCACATCCCTCCCGGGGCGAAGCGCGCCGCTTTGGATTTTGGTGTAAAATTGGGGCGGGGTTGATTTTGACTATGGAAAAACGATGGCATCTAGTAACCATAATTTTGGTAGCGGCTTTCCTATATTTTTTTCAACTGGGGAGAGCTGATGTTGTTACGGATGAGTCATCTTATGCCACTCGTGCCATTGGAATGGTGGATTTTGACTTCGGCATCGAACAGCCGACGCCGTGGCAGTGGGTGGATGAGATTCCGGGGTGGATGCGCCTTTCCTTCCACGACCACCCGCCGCTTGTCTTTTGGCTTGAGCACCTCTCGATAAAATTCTTCGGGGAAAATCCCGTTGCCGTTCGCATTCCCTCGGCCCTCGCCGGAATTGCTTCGGTAATTTTTCTCTATTTCATCGGCAGGCGGCTCTACTCGCCACCGGTCGGCGCGATCAGCGCTTTGCTCTTTGCCGTAACTACTAACCACGTCTGGATCTCGCGCATCGGCCTTCAGGAATCAGTGCTAATCGCGTTCATACTCGCCTCGTTTGCCGCGTTCCTGAAGGGCCTCGAGCGTCCTGCCTCGCCGGCAGGCGGGCCGCGGTGGCTCGTTGCCGCCGGCGCGCTCCTCGGCTTTGCGTTTCTTGCCAAGTATAACGCCCTTATCCTCGCGCCAATCTTTCTCACGATTCTCGTCGTCCGCCGCCGCGATCTCTTCCGAAGCAAGTGGCTCTTGCTCGCGCTCTTCTGTTTCTTGCTCACTATTTCGCCGGTCGTCATCTACAATGTCGGGCTTTACCGCGCCTTCGGTCACTTTGACTTTCAGTTCTCGTTGCTCTTCGGGCAGGACGTCGCGGCGTGGCAATCGCGGCCCGGGCAGGAAGTGCTCGGCTCCTATGCCGACCGCATCCGCGACTTCTTCCCGCGGCTCATTGAGGCCAATTCGCCCTATTTCCTCATTCTCTCTGTCGCCGGTCTCATCGCAATCTTCTGGGAGCTGATCCGCCGCCGAACCTTAGTCATGAGTCATTCGTCACTAGTCATTATTCTGTTTTGGCTTCTCCCGTTCCTCGTCTTCGTCGGCCCGGCGCGCCGCTTCTTGACACTCCTCACCCCCTGGCTCGCTCTTGCCGCCGGCTACGCCATCGCCCTCATCCGGCCAGCTACCGCCTCGACCGTAACGCCTTATTCTAATGTTCTTAAGAACATTAGAATAAGGAACGTGGGATTCGCCGCAGCGCTTGCGCTCGTCGTCGCGGGCGAAGCCCTCTACGCTTCGAACAGCGTGGTAGCGCTTGCGCCGGCGGGGGCCGCGCCGTGGGCCCACTCCCGCCTCCGGCGGGAAGCGCACGCCTGGGGCTTCAACGAACTCGAAGCATACCTCGCCAGCACCCTCAAAGGGAAAATGCCCGCGGTCGGCATCACCTTTGAGTTCCCGTTCAGCCGCCGGCTCCTCAACGAGGCGGCGGCACGTGGACGGGCCGAGGGCCGCGAGGCCGTCGCCTGGGGCATCGTCTATAACGACAACATCAGCGTATCGGCGCAGCTCTGGGTCTTCCTGCGGCGCATCACCTACGAGGGCTGGCCCGTGGCGAGCGCAGAAAACTTCCGGCGGGGCGGGGGAGAGCAATTCTTCCGCGACGCCGGCATACAACGCATCATCTTCGTGAACGCGACGGACGCAGCGCTTCAAGACCGGCCGCGCGAACCCTCTCCCGACGGCGATCTCATGGAGGCGGAACTCCGCGCCAGGGGCCTCACGCCGCGTGAAATCAAAAACGCCCGGGGCGAGATCGCGTTCCGGGTGTATGAATTCGCGCTGGCCGGAAGTGCGGACCAATAAATGCGTTCGCCTTATTCTCATGTTCTTAAGAACATGAGAATAAGGTTTGGCGAAAATCGCGCTCGGAAATCGCGCTCGGAAATCGCGCTCGGAAATCGCCGCTCAGAATCCGCCGCTAGAGGGCGGCATCAAGGCAGGCCTGGCTTCCGGGAGCGTAGCGTCCGCACTCCTCGCGGATCGAGGCGGGGGATTTTTCAAACGTTCCGGAGAGATACTTCGCGCCCGTTCCAAAGCAATACTCCGCATCCGCCGCATCGCGGAACGCCGCGCAGAAAGGAAAAGCGTAGCGGCCGTCCCAGGTGTTGTCGATGAGCGCGTAGGCGACGCCGCGCGTGCAGGCGCGCCGCTCTTCACCCGCGCCGAGTCCACACTTTTCAGCCACGAGCCGCGGATCGCCGACCCGGGCGTCATTCGAGAGATCGCGGCCGATGGATTGCATGCAGGTATGCCGGTAGTCGCCCGCATCCCGGCACGCGGCGAAGAGTGCCGGCGTCGCGAGCCCCATTTCTGACATGCGCGTGGTCTGCATCATGTAGCAGTCGCTCTGATATTTTTCCTCGAGTTTCGAGCAGGGGTAGTGGGGATCGGTCGGGGAGAGGTCGCGCTTCTCTGGGGTTGCGGAGAACACGTTTTCCATGAACACGCCGCCGTAGCACGAACTCCGACTCCAGGCGTCGGCCGTCGCGTCGCAGGCGGCGAGGGACTGGCGGAGGTCATAACCCGAGAAAAACATGATGGCATGCCCAAGGCCGTGGAGGCACTGGAAGCGGAAGCGCACGGCTTCATTCGGATCGCAGGCCGCGGCGGCCTTTTCGCGAAGCTCATCAAGCGAGAGGTGGCCGGCCTCGTCGTCGCTCGCCGCGTCCCCGCGCAAGAACCGCTCCATCGCGCCGTGATAGCAGCCGGAATGGCAGGTCTGGTCGCAGGCGGCAAACGAGCCGTCAACGGCGCGCTTGATCCGGAAGGTCTCGCGGCCGATGGCGTGGACGATCGGATGGCAGGAAAGACGCAACGAGGAATCCTCCGCCTCGTAGCGGCGCACGAGCGCGAGGGCGTCGGCAGTTGAGCGCGTGCTTAAAAACTCGCGGAAAATTCGATCGAGGCACTTCCCACTCTCGCCCGCTTTCGCGAGGCAGGCCTTGAGTCCTGCCGCCGAAACCGCCGCCTCGGCGCCTGCGCCAGACGCCGTCGGCTGCGGACTCTCGCGCATCGCCGGCTGCGGCACGGCGAGACGCTCGGCTGCGGGCGGCGGGACGGACGAGGGCGTCGGCGGCTCTTCGGCGGAAAACGAAAACAGCGCCGCGATCGGCAGGAAGAGTGTCAAAATGAATTGTTTCACCGCGGGCCACATGGTTCGGCTATCGTATATCATACCATTCCCTGCGCGGTGCAAAGGGAAAAGGAAAGCCGGCTTCGTCTCAGAAGCCGGCCGGGGCGATAGGAGCTGCGGGCCGCAGAGAAATGGGCCGTATCATGCGATGGCTGATCGCCAAACGGCAAAACTCGGGGAGATTGCGAAGAGCAAGCTTCGCCAGGCGCGATGGAGCCCGCCGGAGGTAGATCTTAATCCGATACACGGGAAACGAATCACCTCCCGGGTCGAATTCGAGACGGTCGCCATCACGGAAAGGAAGGGGGACGTTCCGCCAGTCCTTTCCCGCGCCGAGGTAAGCGCACGCCTCCCCCGGTTGAACGCCCGCGAACTCGGCAATCTCGTCGCCAACCGCCTTCCGAATCCGCCAGTCGCCCCACGGGATGTCGAGCGAATCGTGGCCGGACCATTCCGCAACCAAGCGATACGGCTGGAGGCGGCGGACATTCCGCACGAGCGCCTGCGTGCCCTCGTTGCACCGTTCAAGATGCTGGAAGGCCTCCTGATCGGTGAGGCGCCAGAACGTTTGCGGCAACTCGCCCGCAAGATGGGCGAGTTCGATCGCGCGATGGAGCATCATCCCGAGGGGAAGATGCGGTTCATCGTACACGCTCTCGTAGACCCCCTTCCTTGCAATGTGCCACTCGAGAAGATGCTGGCGCGAAGCGGCATCAAGCGCCACTGCCTCCCCGTCGGGCGAGACGCGGAATGATGCCGCAAGAACGAGGGGATCGTACTTTGCAGGAATTCCGCACGACGCAGCAAAACGCCGAATGTTGTCGAGGTTGTCGAGGTCGAGCGATCCGTTCAGGAGGTCTGACCAGGGTTTCGCCTTTCCCTCGACAAAGTCGGCGATGCGCTCAGGGTCGGCGCCGAGCGCTTCCAAGGCCGAGGCAAGCTCCGTGCCGCGGAGTACTTCGCGGAGGTGCGTCTCGCCGTCGTGTCCGATCGCGTCGCGCATGAACCACTCGCCGGTATGGGAGAATGGCGGGCTGCCGGCATCGTGGAGCAACCCAGCAAGCGGCAGCAGAGAATCGAGATGTTTGAATTCGGAGCGCTCGCAGAGGCGCCGCGCGAGGTGCCACACCCCGACGCCGTGCTGGAAACGGTTTGCCGCGGTCGCGAAAGGATTCATCTCGACCGGCAGTACGGCCTGCGAGATGCCCCGGAGCCGCACGAGCAGCGGGTCGCCGAAGAGCTTCCAGATTTCTTCCGGGATGTCGATTGGGCCGTAGATAATGTCGCGGTAGCGCATCTCACGCTCCTTTCCGTTCCCGCTTGTGGTTAGAAAGAACAAGAAATCCAGAACTGAACAACCAAAAGACCTGACACCCCTATAGCACATCGCCGCCGATGACGGCAAACGGCATTGATTTTCCGAAGAAATTGCGTTACTTTCGAGTCACCGCCCATGGCTCAATTGGCAAAGTCCCGATACCTTGCTCACCCATAGCTCAATCGGCCCCCGCACTAAAAATTTATCCCCCCATAGCTCAATTGGTAGAGCAACTCCCTTTTAAGGAGGAGGTTGTAGGTTCGAGACCTACTGGGGGGATTCGGACCGTTGGCATGGTGGCGGTGCGCCCGCCTTGCACTGGTTATCATTTGAATTATTTAGGAAACCAGGCATTCTCGATAAGCTCGGGTGGGCCTATAGCTTAGTGGCAGAGCGCCCGCTTTGCACGCGGGAGATCGGGGTTCGATTCCCCGTAGGTCCACATTTTAGAAAAGCGCAAGGAATTGGAAGCCGCCCTTCTCGCGCGAGGGCGTGGCGGGAGGAGGGGGTTGGGGGGAGGAATCCCGCCACGCCCGAGCGAAAGACAGAGGCCGCACCCGCCGCCCTGCTCGTCAGAGCAGAGCAACACAAAAAAGTTTTCTTTTCCTTTTAGAAGAAAAAATCTGGCGCGCGCAAATCGGGAAGAGCAAAGAAAACTTTTTTGTGGGGCGTGCCGGTTTCCGGCACGGCGGCGGGGCGGCTTCCTTAGTTCCGTTCAAAGTAGGTTCGTCCAAAGTTCAGAATATCCCACCCGAGCTTACCGGAACACGCGGGAGAGAAAATGAAAAGTCAAGTATGAAAACAGTTGGGATAATTGGTGGGCTTGGACCGGAAACAACTTCTGAATTTTATCTGGAGCTGATTTTTTCGACTCAAAAATTAAACAAAGCCAACAGGCCGAAGATTCTGATCTATAGCGTCCCGCTTCCATACGATATCGAGGAGGATGCTATAGCTCGCGGAAAAGGCGAAGAGAGGTGCTTGCCCTTCCTCATCGATGCTGCAAAAAGTTTAGAGAGAGCCGGAGCTGATTTTCTGGTAATGCCGTGTAATTCGTTACACGCTTTTATTGAAAACATTCGTGGTTCCGTAAAGATTCCTGTACTGAGCATTGTTGAAGAAGCGACTAAATTTTTGAAAGAGGAAAGAATTTCAGAAGTCGGGATTATCTCTACCTTGATAACTCTGAACAAGAAGCTCTATGAAACTTCATTTACGACGAATGGCATTCGACAAGTTGTTCCGGATGATTTTCAGCAAGCAAAAATTGGGAAAATGATCCATAATCTCGTCTCAAATCGGCATGATAATAAAGATCGGGAGGAACTAGTCAAAATCATAAGTGAGTTTGAAGGCAAAGGAGTGGGCGGTGTAATTTTAGCGTGCACTGACTTACAATTACTCATCCCCGAGCATCCGCGACTAAAGATATATGACACAATGAAAATTCTCGTCGATACCACAGTCAAAGAGCTATTGGGCGAAGAATGACCCTGCCGAGACCCCCGCCTACGCTAAACCTGCCTGCCGGCAGGTAGGGCTACGGACGGGCAGGCCTCGCTAAGAGCAGTTCGACACGGCTCACTGCGGGAAGGGGAGTCGCTCTCAAAATCGTTGTAACGGTCGTGTCTCGGTGGGTTCGCAATCGGGACCGCGCTAGCTTAAATTAGATTGAAAGTTTATGGATAAAAGAACGCTAATGGAGCTTTCGGAAGACGAAATGGCGTCCTTGGTTAATGACCCTCTTCAATTTGAAATTATTAGGACACATTTGACTCAAGCTCTTGAAGAACTGAGATACGAAGTTGGTCGTATCGATAACGTACTTGCCTCTATTCAGCAGAGTGAGGGGACCGGCCTAACGCTTATTGGCTTACTTTCACTTTTCGTTTTCCTTGTCCCCACCAGTACCGATGTAATAGAAGTGTTCTTGATCTTTATTTTGCCCTTCCTGCTTATAGGAATTTTTTCTTTTTATCATTCATCATCCCGAAGGATAATGATTCGAGAGAACATTGCTGTTGGGACTACAGGGAAGCTTGGCGAGATTCTGGTGCTACGCACTAATACAAAAATCACTGAAGATATTTTTATTACCATGATGAGCAAATTTGAAGACGTGTTGAGATGGCATCGATGGCATACGTTGAGTCTCAAGGTATTTACAACCTCGTTTTTTATTCTTTTGTACTTACGCTATTTTTACGGCACCCCCTCGTATAGCTACTTTGGAGTCATTTCTACTATCGTAGTGCTATTTTGGTCAACTCATCACCGGGTCTTGAACTGGGGTATTCATCGTAGTTACCCCGTCGGAAGAACTAGCCACAATAGTAACTCCTAGTGGGATGCTTCTTTCCGAGGAGGGTCGAAATACCAATTTTGAAAAGCTACTGACGGCCTCGTTCTGGGAGCTACGAATCCGAGTAGGGCCAGCCCGTAAAAGGCATGAGGAAAAAGATATTTTTAGCCACTAAAAACGAGGGAAAAATTCAGAGATTCAGAAACCTTCTGGATCATGCGGGTCTTGATGTTGAAATCTGTACGCCGAAAGATTTTGGCCTTGAAAATATCGAAGCTGAAGAAAAGGGGAAAACTCTGGCTGAAAATGCGGAGATCAAAGTGCGGGCCTACTTCGGGAAGGTGAATATGCCGATTCTTGCGAACGATACGGGTTTTTGGGTTGACGGCGAGGGTTTAGTCGATGCTCCCAAAAGGATGGCTTTAGGAGAAAAGGACGAGAGAGAATTAACTAAAGAGGAAATAGCCAAGTCCCTTTTAGAATTTTGGAAAGGCATCGCACGGAAACACGGCGGAAAAGTCGATGCGGCCTGGATAGAAGCTTTTGTGCTGCTTGATCCTGACGGCCAGATACATGTAGCAGAGTCCAGGCGTGAAGTTGTTTTGACCGACCAAACCTTTGGAGAGGCGCATATTCAGATGCCGGTGCGGGCTCTCTATATTTCCAAGATGACAAATAAACCTGCGATACAGCACACTAAAGAAGAAGAGCTCTTAGAACTGAAACCAGTAACCGATGCTTTATCAAAGATTTTGGCTGGATAGTTCATACAATTCCTACCGAGACCCCTGCCTGACCGGCAGGCAGGCCTCGCTAAGGATGGTTCGACACAGCTCACCACGGAGAGAGGAGGCGCCCTCAACCCTTCGACGCGGTTTACATTGAGTTTATCGAAGTGCTCAGGGCGAGAAACGCTCTAACGGCCTCGCGGGTCGGGATCTGCAAGCGGGGATGCTAGTTGCGGAGGTCATCATACGGAAGTACAATAGCAGTACTACTATGGGTACCCAAATGCTCATCAAAAAGCTCCACCGGGAAATGGGAGCGTTGCGGGATGACGTCCGGACCATGAAGCGATTTCTCCTGTCGCCCCTGAGAGACGTGGAGGGGGAGTATCGCGAATCATTCGTAAAGAAAATGCTGGCGCGGTCTCAGCGCCGCGGTCCCGCTCATCGATTTACGGGTCGGGAGGCCTTCTTAAGGCATGTCCGCTCCAAGATTTGAAGTCCTCTACGACGGGATTTCCTGAAAGACGTTCGCGTATTGCCGGGCAAGTTGCAGGATAAACTCTCCGAACTGCTTGAGATTCTCCGAGGCGACCCGTTTGATGCGCGACTCCATACCAAACCCTTGGCGGCACCGCTCCAAGGGCTCTTTTCTTTCCGTATCACTCGGGATTGGCGCGTAGGGTTCAAGTTCAATGCCCCAGAGGTGATCCAGCTGCTTGCAGCGGGTATAGCGCCTCCTCCGCCCCGCCTTCTGGACCGCCGCAGAGCGGCACGCCCTGCAAGCCCACCGGGAAGTACGTTAAAACCGTGCAGGGGTTCGTGCCGGAGTGCGAGTAGCAAACGCGAGCAGCAGCGGCTCGCACCAGTTGTCGGGCATGCGGAAATCCGCAGGCCCGACTTTTTTATTTGGAAAAACCGTGCTACAGTGCGCCTATGGAGCGAATTTTGACGAGTGAGACGCCGAAGCGGGTGGGGGAGCGGGTGCGGGTGGCCGGGTGGGTTTCGGTCAGGCGCGACCACGGGAAATTGATTTTCATTGACCTCCGGGACGCCTCGGGGGTTTTACAAGTGGTGTTCCGGCCCGATGATGAGACGCTCCACGCCGAAGCCGAGAAGCTCCGGCCGGAGTGGGTGATTGCGGTGGAGGGAACGCTGAAGGAGCGGCCCAAAGGCATGGAGAACCCGGAGCTCCCGACCGGGACGGTGGAACTGCCGGCCGAGAAGCTCGAAATCCTGAACGAGGCAAAGACGCCGCCCTTTCCGCTCGACACCGGCGGCCTCGACATTGAAGAGGAGCTCCGCCTGAAGTACCGCTACCTTGACCTCCGGCGCGAGCGGCTGCAAAAGAATATCCGGTTGCGTTCGCAGTTTGTGCAAGCCAGCCGGGAATATCTTTTCAAAAACGGCTTTACCGAGATTGAGACACCGCTTTTAACCAAATCCACGCCCGAGGGTTCGCGCGATTTCCTCGTGCCTTCGCGCCTGCAGCCGGGGAAGTTCTACGCGCTCCCGCAATCCCCGCAGCAGTATAAACAGCTTCTGATGGTCGCGGGATTCGAGCGCTATTTTCAGATCGCGCGGGCAGTCCGCGACGAAGACCTGCGGGCCGACCGCGGATTCGAACACACACAAATTGACATTGAGATGAGCTTTGTCGATCAGGCCGACGTGATGCGCATGGTTGAGGGCCTTATGACCTCCGCCTGCGAGGCCGTCGGCGCAACGGTCAAAGAGAAACCCTTCCCGGTTTTCTCGTACCCAGAGGCGATGGAGAAATTCGGAGCCGATAAGTTCGATCTCCGCACCGACGCCGAGAAAAACGAGGGGACGCTCGCCTTTGCCTGGGTCAAGGACTTTCCGGTGTTTGAAAAAGATCCTTCGACCCCTTCGATACACTCAGGGCAAGTAAGCTCGGGGTGGACCTACGGCCACAATCCTTTCACCGCGCCGCGGCCGGAAGATGAAGAGAAGCTCTTGAAGGGCGAGGACATCGGCGGCCTTACTTCGCTCCAGTACGATCTCGTCTGCAACGGATTTGAGGTCGGCGGCGGCGGCATCCGCATTCGGAGGCGCGAGGTTCTCGAAAAAGTGTTTGAAATAATCGGGCATTCAAAAGCCGACATTGAAGCGCGGTTCGGCCACATGCTCGAAGCCCTTGAATTCGGCGCGCCGCCGCACGGCGGGATCGCGCTCGGCGTGGATCGCCTTCTCATGGTTCTCACAGGCGAGAAGTACCTTCGCGAGGTGCAGGCCTTCCCCATGGCCTCCGGCGGAAAAACCGCGGTGATGGATGCACCCTCCGACGTTGACCCGAAGCAGTTGAAGGAATTACATCTCAAAATCGAGAAGTGACATATCAAATAAAACAGGAAAAATTTGAGGGGCCGCTTGATCTCCTGCTCGAACTCATCCAGGAGCAGAAACTCTCGGTGAACGAGATTTCGCTCGCGAAGGTAACCGATGAATTCATCGCCTACCTCAAGGAGTTCGAAACGCAGGGCGGGGGAGACCAGGAGGTGTTGGCCGAGTTCCTTGTGATTGCAGCCCAGCTCCTTTTAATTAAGTCGCGCTCGCTTCTGCCGCAGTTCCAGGCGAGCGCAGAAGAAGAGGCGTCAATCGCCGAACTGGAAGATCGCCTCGCGAAGTATAAGCGCGTAAAGGAGCTTGCCGAGGAACTCGGGCGGCTCGCGGCCGGCGGCCCGAAGTCCTTCTCCCGCGAGGCCTACGCCGGCCGACCGGCGGCGTTTCTCCCCCCGAAACGCTTCACGACCGCGATGCTCGAGGCGGCGTTCCGGGCAGCGCTCGCGACCATCCCGAAAGTCGAGAGAATCATTGAAGAAAAACTTAAAAAAGTCATTTCCCTCGAGGAGAAAATCAGGGAACTTCAGCGCTTCCTCCAAGGGAAGGTGGAGCGGGCCTTCTCGGAGCTTGTCTCCGGCGCCAAGGAGAAGGTCGAGGTCATTGTGAGCTTTTTAGCACTCCTCGAACTCGCGAAGCAGAAGCTGATCTCGGTCGAGCAGGGGGGCCTCTTTGAGGAAATTCGGATCCGAAACACTGCGCCCAAGCCGTGAACCCCGTTAGGCATTTGGCATTTCCGTTCCACACGCGAACCCGATTAACTCCGAAGATGCTACTCTTCAAATACCACATCACATATCATGTCTAACGGGGTGAATGTAAAATCCGCCATCGAGAGCGTACTCTTCGTCCAGGGAGCGCCCCTGGCGATTTCGCGCCTTGCCAGGGTCATCGGCGCTTCCAAAAAGGAGATTGAAGCCGCGCTCGGTGAGCTCGCGGCCGAATACCGGGAGCGGGGAATCATGCTTGTCCGGAACGGCGAGGAGGCGCAATTCGCGACGAACCCCGCCCAGAAGCAAACGGTGGAGAAATTGCTTGCAAGCGACCTTGCCGGCGAGCTCACGCGCGCCGGGCTCGAGGTGCTGGCCATCGTCGCCTACAAGGGGCCGGTCTCGCGCGCGAAAATCGAATACGTCCGCGGCGTGGACTCGTCGTTCACGCTCCGAAACCTTCTCATGCGCGGGCTCGTCGCCCGCGAAGAAAACCCGCAGGACCGGAGGTCGTACCTCTACCGCATCTCGATGGAATTCCTGAAGCACCTCGGCGTGGCGGACCCGAAGGAACTCCCGGACTACGGCGAGCTCTCGCGAGCGGAAACGGACGTGCCGGAGGCGGGGGAGACGCCTGCACCATGACCGCGGACGAGGTGCGGAAATTCGCCATGATCATCGCGGCCGGGCTGATTTCGCTTGCCGGCGTGGCGCTGCTTCGCGGCGGCGGGCCGGCGACGATCGCCGAACTGAAGATGCGCGAGCGCCTTCCGACCGGGCCGCGGATCATCCGCGTCAAAACCGGAGACCCCGATCTTACGGCCGAGGCCGCAATTGCCCTTCGCCTCAAGACCGGCGAGACGCTCTACGAACGGGAGGCCGACCGGCGGCTCCCCGTCGCGAGCTTGACGAAATTGATGACGGCCCTGCTCCTCGCCGAAGCCGGAGACCCCCTTTCCCTCGTTGAATTCTCGGCCGAAGCCAAAGAGGCCGGCGGCCCGGACGGGAAGCGGAGCGCGGTCGTTGCCGGGGACCGCCTGAAGGCCGAGGACGTGACAAAGCTGCTCCTGGCCTCTTCGGATGCCGACGCCGCCTACGCCGCGGCTGAATACGTCGCCGGTGCGGGCGAGCCGGCCGCAAACTTTGAGGAGCGGGTGCGGCGCTTTGTCGGGCGCATGAACGAGCGGGCGCGCGCCCTCGGGCTTGCGAACACGAGCTTCTCAAACCCGGCCGGCACCGACGGGCCGGACAATTTTTCGAGCGCCCGCGATCTTTCAGCACTTGCCGGCGAAATCGAACGCGCCCGCCCGGAAATCTTCGCCGCTTCCCGCATCATCGAGACCTTCGTCTTCGGCGCGAGCGGCGCGCGCTACGGCGTGGTGAACACGAACCCGCTCCTCGCGGAGTT
>Ga0209541_10011940_pt1 | contig 13507 bp, 14 predicted proteins | sample RifCSPlowO2_01_FD_184027 | JGI IMG/M metagenome (GOLD analysis project Ga0209541, IMG submission 184027) | Groundwater microbial communities from Rifle, Colorado - Rifle CSP2_plank lowO2_0.1 (SPAdes) (version 2) | ecosystem: Environmental > Aquatic > Deep subsurface > Groundwater | place...
CGGAAGGTTGTGCAAGAATGGAATAAGATGCCAGAAACCGCTGGATAGTATTAAAGCCAGGATTATAAACACGAAGCATGATGCTAAAACAAAGTCCTTCTTTTTTTCCTTAAAGAAGTAAATCATTCCTATTATTGCGAAGAAAGAGATTATTAATTGGGGGAGTGAAGACAAAAAGAAGGTCCAAGCCATTTTAAGAAACAAGCTCATGTTTAATGAGGCTAATGAACTTATGAAATCAGAAAAAAGGTATTTTTTTGAGGCTGCAAAGAACAAAGGGAGTACAGTTCTATAAACTATCTGGATTACTGATTCACTTAGCCCAAATCCATAGCTCCTAGACCAAGATCCCATAAGCAGTAATTGAAATGTGAATATAGCTGTTGTTAATGCAGACAAAACGTAAAATGCTACATACGAAAAAATAATTTTTTTTACGTTTGGCCTCTTCATTAGAATGTGGATGAAAAGGAATACCAAGGACAATAAAGCTGCCCCAATTGCTGTAAACGGATGAGAAAATATTGCAAGAGAAAGAACTAAAGACAGGATAGCTACAAGTTTTAAGGAATCCGGATTCTCAAAGTATTTGATCAGAAAATAAAAGAACAGTATAAAGAAGCCTAACCCAAAATAGTATGTCCACATCCCCCCTAAGACTGTTAAGACTACATCACGATACAGCACCATATAGAGTAATGTGAATAATAAAGCCCCTGTTTTATGATACTTTCTTAGCAAGATGTAGAGGAATATTGATGGTAAGAGATAAGATAAATATACAAGTATTTTATAAGACAGAATTAGGTCTATATTGAGTATCAAATTCATTAGTGTGATAAGCCAAAACCCTATTTGAGGGTACAATGATGCTAAAGGAAATCCGGCAAAATCGTGAGGAAACCATCCATAAATCCAGCCAGTTCCCTGAACTATTTCTGAGATATAGAACTTGAATTCAGAAAGATGATAGGGGTTATCTAAATAAATTAAAAAGCCTGGTTTGAATATCTTATAAAACATTAACAGGGAGAAGAGTACAATCAAGAGGTAAGGATAGTATTTAATTAGCTTTTTCATTTTTAATCACTGAGACTATTCTTTCTGCTGCTTTCCCGTCCCAGAATTCTATCCCCCTATATTGTTTTGCTTTGCCGTTTAGTACTTTTTGGATAATTTCTAAGATGCTATTTTTATTTGAACCAGCAAGATAGTTTGTTCCTTGCTCTATTGTTACTGGTCTTTCTGTGTTATCCCTTAAGGTAATACAAGGAATATTCAGAACTGTTGTTTCCTCCTGGATTCCTCCTGAATCTGTCAACACAAATTTAGAATTCATCACAGCATTCATGAATTCGAGATAAGTTAATGGATCTGAAATGGAAACATTTTTCATTTCTTTTAATTTTTCTTTTAAATTAAATCCCTCTAAATTGTTTCTTGTTCTCGGATGCATCGGCCAAATTATTTTTATTTGAGACTGGATCTCTCTTATTATTTCTAAAATGTTAGAAAGAGTCTCTTTATCGTCAACATTTGATGGTCTATGCAAAGTTAGGATAGCATAGTCATTACTATCTGGTTTCTTTAGATTAGATGCTCTTTCTTTGTGGATAAGCAAAGTGTCTATCATTAAGTTTCCTACAAAAAAGATCTTACTTTTAGCTATCCCCTCATTTAACAGATTTTTTTCTGCATCTTTTTCTGTTGTAAATAAATAGTCTGATATCTGGTCTGTTAAAATTCTATTGATCTCTTCTGGCATTTCCCTATCAAAGCTCCTTAATCCTGCTTCTATGTGGGCTACTTTTATCCCCAACTTTACTGATGTTAAAGCACACGCCAATGTTGAGTTTACGTCTCCAACTACTAAGACTAGGTCTGGCTTTTCATTTAACAACACTTTTTCGAACTCAATCATGATCCTGCCAGTTTGTTCAGCATGACTTCCTGAACCAATGCCCAGGTTAATATCCGGCTCAGGTATTTCCAGCTCTCTAAAAAAAGAATCAGACATTTTTTCATCATAATGCTGGCCAGTATGAACAAGAATGTTGGTTATATCTGGATGCTTAGAGAACTCTTTAACCAAAGAAGCAATTTTGACAAAATTGGGTCTTGTGCCAACTACACTAATAATTTTCATAGAAAGAAAAGAATAAGAAATCTATTTAACCTTTATTGTGTCTTTGTAGACCTGTTTCATCCATTCTAATGTCAAAGGTATCCCTTCGTCTAATGTTATTACAGGGTTATGCCCAAACAGAGCTTTTGCCTTGTCTATACTTGGTTTTTTATTCATAACATTGTGTCTGTCTTCTGGCAGATACTCTACAAAGGAGTCATCCAAACCAAGGTAGCTAAGGATTATGTTGCTCATTTCTTCTACGCTTTTGTATTCTGTTCCACCTATGTTTACTACTTCTCCTGCTTTGAACTTGTCTGCTGCGTTTGCCAGTGTAGGTATAAAATCGTCTATGTACATGAAAACCCTATTGTAACCTTTGTAAACCTGGTAAGGAAGCTTGTGTAAGGCTCTGTAACAGAATAAACAAACAACACTTCTGTAATTATGATAAAACTCTCCAGGACCATATGCATTAAAGAATCTTAATCTCATTGTTTCGAGGTTGTGCCTTTTTACTGAGTTCATGATCTGCATTTCATTGACCCATTTAGTAATTGCGTAATCGTTATGCTGAACAACAGGATATTTTTCCATTATGTCTTCGGTCATTATTGGAAATTGCTGTTGTTCGCCATATACTTCAGAAGAACTGGCGAAAAGTAGCTTGAATCCGTTTTCCCTTTGCAATTCAAGGATATTCCTCATTCCAACTGCATTAGTCCTCCATAAGGTGTCATAGTATTCCTCACCATTAATCCTTCCGAATTCAGCTGCAAGATGGTAGACATAATCAAATTTGTGATGTTTAAACGGCCTGCTTAACTGTCTAAAATTAGCTACATCAGCCCTATAATAGTGCTGATGATGAGCATGTTGCAAATCAACGCCCCATACCTCATGACCTCTTTTTAGCAGTTCTTGCCTTAATGGTCTGCCTAAAGTACCCTCACACCCTGTAATTAGGATTTTTGCCATTCTTGTTTATAGAGATAGAGAAAAAGCTTTTAACCTTATTGCTAAAGAAAGCCAAAATGCAAGGATTTTTATTATTTTTTGAGAGTGATATCTTTTATGAAATCTTTGATTGTGACAAACACGGATGCTGACCATGTCAGGCTGGTGTATTTAATAAAAGAGTTACTTAGTAGAGACGAAGAAGTGCATTTAATGTGTGCTGGCAGCGCTGGGGAAGAAGCATTAAGAAAGATCTATGGAGAAAAGTTAAGTGTTTATGAGTTTCCTGTGGATACAAGAAGGTTTTCTAATTTTAAAATGGCCAGATATGCCATGTTTTTTTTGACTGCTAAAAGAAAAATAAAGGAAACAATTGAGGAAGTCAAGCCTGATATTGTTTATGCCTATAATTTACTGTCTGGGTATCCTACAATGAAGGCATTGAAAGGGAAGGAAATAAAATTCTTTTTTGATATGACTGATTTCTTCCATGATATATTCAGGTTAAAGATGAGGATGGATAAAGATAGCCTTGTTATTAATAAGTTAAGGAAAATGGAAAAGGAGGTTGTAAACAATGCGGATATTGTTTTTACTGTTAGCGAGGCATTTAAAGATGCAATTGTAGAATTTTCAGGCAAGAAGAAAGAGAATATAATTGCGATACATGAAGGTGCTAATCCTGAGGTATTTAAATCCGGAGAGAAAGATAAAGAAATTGTGACAAGGTATAACCTCAAGGACAAGATAGTTGTGATCTTCACTGGGGGTATTGAAAAACATGATAACCTGGATATGGTTGTTGAGGCTGGAAAAGAGTTGTATGAACAGAATAAGAATATACTCTTTTTGATTGTAGGTGATGGGAGCTATTTACCAACTATAAAAGAAAAAGTCAAAGAAACAGAGTTGCAGGATGCATTTATTTTTACTGGATGGGTACCTTTTAGGCTTATCCATACTTATTTGTCTGTAGCAGACATTGCAATCCTTGTCTACTCTGATAGTATGATAACAAGATATGTAGGAACCACCAAACTGTATGAGTACCTAGCATCAGGGATTCCTGTGGTGGTTCACGATTTACCTGGGACCAGAGAAGTCTTAGAAAATGGTGAGTATGGGTTGCTGTTTAAGTGTGAGGACAAGGAGGATTTTAAGGGAAAACTGAACAGACTAATAGAGGACGGAGGATTGAGGAACGAGATGAGTGTGAAAGGGAGAATCCTGATTGTGAATAAATACAATGTTGTAGGCCAGGCTAAGAAGATGGTTGAGGTTATGGCATCAATTTAAAAATTTTTTTAACTAAACTTTCTTATGAAAATTGCCCATATTAACATGTTTTATTCTCCCACGTTTGGGGGTGTAGAGCAGGTTATGCAAGAATTAGCAGAGAGGCAGGTAAAGGAGGGGCATGAGGTTCATGTTTTCTGCTGTGATTCTGATAAATACAAAAGGATTGAGAAAAAGGAGGAAGTTATAAACGGTGTTAATGTGCACAGATATCCTTATTGGTTTAGATTATCTTTATCTACCCATATATGGCCTTCATTATTATGGAAACTCCCTAAGTATGATTTTGATATTTTACATAGTCATGTCTCTGGCCATTTGTATGTTTTGATTACAGGCTTGGTTTCTAAATTTAAGAAATCCAAACATGTACATACTACCCATTGCCCATGGACAGATGCATTTAGACCTAAAAGATTGAAGCCTTTTTTATTTGTAAATGATTTATTGTTAAATAAACTGTCTTTCAGTTTGATTGATAAGGTTGTTTCAATAACCCCCTGGGAAGTTGAGACATTTTTATCTAAATATGTTGATAAGGATAAAATAGAGATAATACCTAATGGAATGGATCCAATATTGTATAAGAGAGTTATTCCAAATAATTTTAAAAAAGATTTAAAGATTAATGGGAAATTGGTTCTGTTTTTTGGAAGATTGAATCCTACAAAAGGACCTGAGATATTAGCAAAGACTGCTTTAGAAATTTTAAAAGGAAGAAAAGATGTTTATTTTTTATTTATTGGGCCTGATGAAGGAATGAAAGATGGAGTGATTGAGATAGTTAAAAATGAGAAGAATATTCAGGTACTGGGTCCTATAAGGGATAAGAAAAAAATAGCAGAAATGTATCAAGCAGCGGATGTTTATGTTCTGCCAAGTTATAGGGAAGGACTGCCTTTGACATTATTTGAAGCTTATGCTTCTGGATTACCGGTTGTTGCTTCTCCTGTTAATGGAATACCTTATGAATTGAAAGAAGGAGAGAATGGTTTTTTAGTTAATTATGGGGATGTTGAAAATTTAAAGAAAAAAATATTGGAAGTTTTGGATAATGAAAAATTAGCTAAGAAGTTTTCTGAGAATAATAAGAAGAAAGCTAAGAATTATTCGTGGGATATTATTGAGAAGAGATATATGAAAGTATATGGAGGAATTTTAAAAAATTAATACTTTTTAAGCAATTAATGCGGTTTTTCTATATAGAAAAGCTTAAATATGTGTATGTGTATGTGTATGTGTATGGCAACTAAAACAATAACAATAATGGAAGATGCATACAAGATTCTTTTAAACAGGAAACATAAGAATGAAAGCTTTTCTGGAGTGATTAGAAGAATAACTGGAGAAAAGAAAGATATAATGCGATTTGCAGGTGCATGGAAACATTTGAAGGAAGATGAAGTTAAAGACATGGAGAAGAGAATAGATCTTATAAGGAGAAGGTCTACAAGAGATTTATTGAAAAAACTGGAGAAAAATGATTTGTCTTGATACCAGTTTTATTATTGATTTTCTGAAAGAAAGAAAAGAAGCTATAGAATTTATGAAAAAAAATACAGAGGAAGTATTTACAACCGAAGTTAATGTTTTTGAGATTTTTATTGGAATTTATACAAAAGAAAATTATGAAAGAGAAGAGGCAATTGCTATTGGCTTTTTCAATTCTATCCATGTAGCCAGCAGTAATGGGTGGGGGGTTAAATCAGCCAAAATATTGTCTGTGCTGATAAAAGATGGAAATTTAATTGAAGAAAATGATTGTTTTATAGCTTCAATTATGCTTGCAAACGGCTGTGAGAGAATAATAACAAGGAATAAAAAGCATTTTGAGAGAATAAAAGGCATCAAAGTTATATCTTATTAATTAGGTTGTTGCTTGTAAAAAGTAGTGTCTTCAATCCCTGCCCAGTAAAAAGCTTTTTTTCTTAACATACAATTTAAGCATTTGCCGCAAGGGCCATTTTCAATATAACAAGAGTAAGTTAATTCAAATGGAACATTAAGTTCTTTTCCTAACTTTATTATTTCTGTTTTATCTTTGTCTATTAAAGGAGCAAATATTTTAAAATTTCCATTATCTGTTGCATGCTTTTGCAGATTGTTTATTGATTCTATGAATTCTTTAGTTGTATCTTTCATATGAACTCTGCCTTCATTGATTAATCCAATGAAAATATCGTATTTTTCTTTTGATTTAATGAATTCAGATTCTGCATATGCTAAAGCGTTAATTAAAAAAACAGAATTTCTGCAAGGGACCCACCAGGGCATCAGGTCTTTGTTTTCCTCTTCTAGGTCTTTTTTTGTAGTTTCCGGGATTTCCTTGTCTTTGTTTAAAACAGCCGTGCTTATTTCCCCTAACCAAGGGATGTTTACTTTTTTAAGCTCAGCATTTAAGATTCTGGCTGTTTTAGTCACGGAAACTTCCTCTTCCTTTAATGACCTTTGGTTGTAGTTAAAGAATAGGAATTTGAGCTTATCATAATTCAGCCTCTTTTTGACATAGTATGCAGTTACTGTGCTGTCTAATCCTCCGCTTATGACAATTATAGCATTTTTCATATATTCTTCTTGATAAAAATCTTTATAAAATCTCTATTTGTAACAGTTTGTATGACATTAGCAAAGAATCTTAAAAAAGGAGACAGGATTAATTTTGACGGCCAGAACCTGGCTGTTGGAGCTGTAGAAGTGTCTAAAATAGCCAAGCATGGGAAAGCTAAGTGCAGGATTGAAGCCGTAAATGAAAACAATGAAAAAAAGGTCTTTATAGTCCAGTCTGAGGATGAAATTCCTTCAGCATAGGCTTAATAAGATTTTCTCTTATAATAGACTCTATGATCCAGATTATTATAGCTGCCTGTGGAGAAGTGAATTCTACAGAGAGGGCTATTAGCGCATTTTTAAAACAAGACATAAAAGAGGAATTTGAAATCATAGTTTCTGATCCATTTACAGAAACTAAGTGGATGATTGAAGAAAAGTTTCCAAATGACAAAAGAGTGAGGTATTTTGAGGATCCAGGAAAGGGAAAAAGTAATGCTCTGAATATGATCTTCAAAGAGATATGGTCTACAAATAAAGAGAACATAATTATTTCTACTGATGCAGATGTTTATGTATCTGAGAATTCGGTGAATGCTATCTTAAATGAATTCAAGAAACCGCATATTGGTTGTGTGTCAGGAAGACCTGTTTCTGTAAATCCAAGAGATGATATGTACGGATATTGGAGCCATTTCTTATGTGACGTTGGGGCGCATGAGATATCAAGGAAAAGAAGATACAGACAGGAGAAATTTTTAGAGACTACTGGATATTTATTTGCATTTAGGAATGGATTAGTGGAAGAAATACCCACAGATGTGGCGGAGGATACTATTATTCCTTATTATATTTACAACAAAGGTTATATGATTGGATATGCAGAAGATGCAAAAGTGTATGTGAAATGGCCTACTGATATGAAGGACTGGATGAAACAGAAAAAAAGAGCTGCTGACGCCCATACTAAGTTAACAAATTATGTTAAGGACTTCCCAAAAGTTAAATCCTTTTTAGGAGAGATTATTTGGGGAGTTGTAGGCTTAGGAAAAGTTTTGAGATATCCTAAAACACCAAAAGAATTTTTATGGACGGTTTTCTTATTTCCAACAAGAATGGCTATGTGGATATCATTGCATTATGAACTGAAGTTTAAGAAAAGAGAGTATTCAGATGGATGGAGAGAAAACTTAGAAGTTGAATCAACAAGAACATTAGATTAGTTTGTTTAATTCTTTTTTTAAGTCTTTAAAATTTTCAACAAGTTTGACAGAAGGATTGAAGCACATCACACAGATTCTGTATTTTTTTGTTAAAGTCTCCTTGTCCTCTACCAGACCTATAACAGGCTTGTTTTTGGCGTGAGCATATCCCAATTCCCATGCTGTTCCTGAACTGATGCCCTGCCAGTCTAACAGAGCTACCATTACATCACACCAATCTACCATATCCCTGTCTTTTTTGAAGATTGGTATAGGATCAATTCCCTCTTCATAGACTCCGGCATCTCTGTGAGGGAGGAATGTTTTATGCCCTAAATCCTGCAAAAAGCGGTCTACCTCTCCAATTTTATTTCTATCTTCCTTATCCCATAATTTGCCTGCTACATAGATTTTAGCCATAAACATAGGTTAATGGCTAATTTTAAAAGGATTATCGTTTAGTATACCTTTATGATGGAAAACCAGTGGAACAGGGATTGTAAGGAATTTAACGGAATCTACTCATGCGAGATAATGACTGCTGAAGGATATAAGGACTGCTCTGAATGCGGGTTTTACGAAAGAATAGGAAAAAAGATATTGATACTTAAACTCGGAGCCATGGGAGATGTAGTGAGGACTACAAGCTTATTGGCTGGTTTAAAGAAAAAGTATGGGAGAGATTCTCACATAACCTGGGTTGTTGAAGAAAATAGCAAAGAGATTTTATATAACAATCCAGATATTGACAGAATTTTACCTTATAACCCTGAGACAGCATTGTTGCTGAGCCAAGAGAAGTTTGATGTTCTTTTGAGTTTAGAAATTTCTCCTCCAATCACTTTAGTTGCTAATATAATTAAAGCAGATGAAAAGTATGGATATCACCTTGATGAAGATGGACATCCTTCCCCATTCAATGAATCTGCTGTTGAGTATTTGGAGACTGCATTTTCAAATAAGTTGAACAAAGGGTGCAGGAAAACCTACCAAAGAATGATGTTTGAAATTTCTGAGTTGGAGTATAACAAAGAGGATTATGTTTTGAATTTAGAAGGATGGGAAAGTGATTATGGAGAAAAGATTGTTACTAATAAAAATAAAAAAGTTGTTGGGATCAATGTTGGAAGTGCTGGAAGATGGCCTTCAAAAGCCTGGCACTCTTCTAAGATAATTGAGTTGATTAGGAAATTAAGAGATTACAATGTTATTTTACTTGGTGGCAGAAGAGAAACTGAGTTGATAAAAGAAATTGAAGAAGGTCTTGGGAGTGTTAAAGTGATGAAGAATGATACTGAAAATTCCGTTAGAGAGTTTATTGGTGTTTTAAACAACTGTGATGTTATTATTACTGGAGATAGTTTAGCTTTGCACTTGGCCTTGGGTTTGAAGAAGAATACAGTTGCTTTATTCTTCTGTACTCCTGACTGGCAGGTAGAGGATTATGATTACCTAAGGAAAGTTAAATCTCCTTTACTAGAAAAATATTTCATGGATGACAGGTATATTGAAGAGTTGGTTAGTTCAATAAGCTCAAATGAGGTTTTAGAGGCTGTAAAATCATTTTCAGGTTAATTTTAAATAGATTTCCTATAGAACTAATTCTATGAACTTCTCAGAGGTGCTTGAGGGTTTTAAGGATAAAAAGATATTGGTAGTTGGGGATCTAATGCTTGATAAGCATATCCACGGAAATGTATCCAGAATATCTCCAGAAGCTCCAGTGCCTGTATTGAAAGCAGAAAAAGAGGTATTCAACCCAGGCGGGGCTGCAAATGTTGCAAATAATCTTGCAGCATTGGGAGCAAAGGTGTATCTGTCTGGAACAGTGGGAAATGATGACGCTCAAAAGATACTGTTTAATGAACTTGAGAAATTAGGGGTTGATGTTAGCTGCATAATTAAAACAAATAAGCCAACAATACAAAAAGTTAGGGGAATATCAAAGCAGCATATCTTCAGGATAGATTATGAAGATTCTTCAAAGATTACAGAAGAAGAAGAGAGTGTACTACTAATCAAGATAAAGGAAAGAATTTCAGAGGTTGATGCAGTAATCCTGAGTGATTATGCAAAGGGAACTTTAACAGGGGATTTAGTAAGACAAGTTATTTCTTTAGCCAAACAAAACAATAAGTTAGTTACTGTGGATTGTAAACCTATAAATATAGAATTTTACAAAAATGTAGATTTATTAAAACCAAATAAAAAAGAAGCAATTGAAATGACTTTGAAAAGTAATCTAGATGAAGCTGGGAAGAAGCTTGTTGAGATGACCAATGCAAATATCCTAATAACAAGAGGGGGGGAAGGGATGAGCCTGTTTTTAGGAGATGAGATAGTAAATATTCCTTCCAAAGCAAAGCAGGTGTATGATGTCTCTGGTGCAGGAGATACGGTGTTAGCTACATTAACTTTAGCATTGGTCTGTGGTGCAAGTTTGCAAGAAGCTGCTGAACTTTCAAATAGGGCTGCTGCAATAGTGATTGAGAAACCAGGGGTTGTTCCTATCTTTTTAGATGATTTAAAAAAAGAAAGCTCTGGTAATACTAAAATTGTTCCAAAAAAATGGGGGGAGGAAGAATGGTTAGTAAACAATGAAAAATATTGTGGGAAAAGAATGCTCATAAGAGGGGGATTTTATTCTTCATACCACAAACATAAGATAAAAGAAGAAACTTTTTACGTTCTTAATGGAAAGCTAGAAATAATTAAGGAAAAAACCTATTACGTTGTTAAAAGTGGGGAGACATTCCATGTCAAACCAGAAGAATATCACAGCTTTAGAGCTTTAGAAGATACTACCTTCTTTGAATTTTCTACACATCATTCAGATGAGGATAATTACAGGTTAACTCAAAGCAGCAAGGGAGAGCATGAACAATGGAAGAGAGAAATTGAGAAGGCAATACTAAATGCATAAAGCAATATTTTTAGATAGAGATGGAACAATTAATGTTGATACTGGGTATACCTATAAAATTGAAGACCTAAAATTTGAAGAAGGAGCAGTAGAGGGACTAAAGCTGTTACAGGGGTCTGGATTTAAACTAATAATTGTTACAGGACAGTCTGGAATCGGGAGAGGGTATTATACAGAAGAGGATTACCACAGGTTTATGCAACATATGCGCTCTGAGTTAAGAAGAAAAGGGGTTAACATAGAACGAGATTATTTTTGTCCTCATCACCCTGAAAAAGGGAAAGGAAAATATAGGGTAGATTGCGAATGCAGAAAGCCAAAAATAAGAATGCTGAAAATGGCTGCTTCTGATTTTGGTTTAGATTTATCAAGATGCTGGGTTGTTGGAGATAAGACAGATGACATAGAGATGGGAAGGAGAGCTAATTGTAGAACTGTTTTGGTTAGGACAGGGAAAGGCGGCAAAGACGGCAATTTTAAGGTGACACCAGAATATACTGCGGACAATCTGTTGGATGCTGCAAGGTATATTATTAGTAATAGCAAAGATTTTTAAAAATATAACCTGTAATAAATCCTATGTCTTTTATCGAGAAAACAAAAAAGTGGTTGGATAATAGGTATAACCTTATTCTGGTTGTGATAATCTTATTTGCATTATTTTTGAGGTTAAAATATTTTGATATTAACCACTTATCATTATGGTGGGATGAAGCTACTTATCTAGCAACTGGTAGATACTGGGCTTTTGGAGAAACATTATGGGCTGTTGAAGCTGCCAGACCTCCTTTTTTTATGCTGTTAATTGCATTATTCTATAAATTAGGATTGGGGGAGATAGGAATTAGATTTTTTACAGTGGTTATACCCTCTTTGTTTATTGTGTTCTTTACTTATTTATTGGGAAAAGAATTTTACAATGAGAAAGTTGGATTGATTGCTGCATTATTAGCAAGTGTTTCCTGGATGTTTTTGTTTAATATATCAAGGGTGCATTCAGATCTATTGGCTGTTGTTTTTGGCTTGGGGGCTATTTATTTTTTCTGGAAAGGATATGTTACCCCGGAGAAAAACAATACTTTTTATTTGATTTTAATGGGTTTATTTTTAGGATTAGGATATTTAACTAGACTATCAAACTTATTAGTTCTTGGGATTATTGGTTTTTATTTAATAATAACGGAGCAGCATAAATTTTTGAAAAGAAATGGATTATGGTATGCTTTGATTGCACTTGTTTTGATTTCATTGCCTTATATGATATGGGGCCACTTCCATTATGGCAGCTATATCCCTTGGGCAGCCCAGTATGGGGCAGGTGCAGGAGATGCAGTTGCAAGACCTTTAGCATGGAACGTATTCACTGTCACTGAGATGTATTTAGTTCCTGCAATGTGGCCTTGGCTGGGCAAGTTGGCGTCTATAAAACATGATTTTATATTATATGCATTGTTTTTTGTCGGACTATTAGTTACCTTGAGGTTCTTACTTGGAATAGATGTGATTATTAAGAATAAAGATAAGAATTTGAATGCTGATTTAATGACTTGTTTAATTGTGCTGATAACATTTATGTTCTTTGTTGTGATACAAAGAGATCTTGGAGACCCGAGATGGCAGATGTTTGCTGCTTCTGGTATGTTTTTAATAATTGGAAGGGGAGTTATTTGGCTTTATGATTACTTTAAAAAATATTCCAAAGCCGGAACTATCATTCTATTATTTATCTTATTGTTTATAGGATCTATTTCACAAATAACACAGAATGACTCTTTGTTAAAGGGCAAGATGACTGGAGAAGCAGGAATTAAGAGTGCTGCTGAGTGGATAAAACAAAACAGCGAGAAAGGAGACTGGATTTTAAGTAATAATATCCATGCTGAAATGACTTATTGGGCAGATAGACCAACAAGAGGATTTGGGAGAGACGAAGAAGATACATTAAAAGTGATTGAAGAGATAAAGCCTGTATTTTTAGTCACTACCAGCTATTTCAATTCTCTGGACTGGACTTATGAGCTTCCATCAAAACATACGGATTTGCTTACACCGGTTGCTGCATTTGATATTTATGGAAAACCATTAGTCAGCGCTGAGCAGAATCCTACAATTGTTATATACAAGGTTGATATTTAAGTATTTATTGCATTTATTGAGATCATGGAACAAGGGTTAGAGAAAAAGCAAATTTTTTTTTATGAACACTCCAAATCTATAATTGCTCTTATCTTGATATTTGCACTCGTCTTAAGGCTGAAATATCTTACTATAAACTCTGCTCTGTGGTTTGACGAAGCTGAGTACCTTGCTATGGCTAAAAATTGGGCATTTGGTATCCCTTTTAATATACCTGATGTTAGACCTATTCTACTTCCGTTTTTTGCTTTTATCTTCTACAAGATAGGCGTTAGTCCAGAAATGCCATTGAGAATCATAGAGTTAATATTTTCTATTGGG
>Ga0209541_10011941_pt1 | contig 13507 bp, 14 predicted proteins | sample RifCSPlowO2_01_FD_184027 | JGI IMG/M metagenome (GOLD analysis project Ga0209541, IMG submission 184027) | Groundwater microbial communities from Rifle, Colorado - Rifle CSP2_plank lowO2_0.1 (SPAdes) (version 2) | ecosystem: Environmental > Aquatic > Deep subsurface > Groundwater | place...
TGCGATCCCTGAATCCGCATGATCGAGATCGTGCAAATGGTGTAATTAATTGCCTACTGGACAGGATTAAGGAGTCATCGTATTTTATCCGAGCGACTCGTGGCGACTCGATCTCGAGTTGTGAAAGATATTACATTCGAAATTGGGAAAAAAAACCATGGAATTATACCGTCCGAATCAATCCAAGAAGTTCGGACAATATGTGAGAATCAATAATCGTTTGAATGGGTATTATATAAGATGAGTGGAACTGAATTTTTGGATATTCATTGGCTCAATGATGTGATTTCATGGGGCAATCATTTAGAAATCATAGAAATTAGCGAAATTAAAGAAACTTGGAAATTAAATATCATCTGAATTAGAGACGTTGAGCAAAGGGATATTCTGTTCACGGTGTTAAAAATATTCTCATCGAAGTGGTAGATTGTAACAAAATTACCCAAGAGAAAGTCTGAATCCAATGCAAGTGCGATAGAATACCAAGTCTCCGCGGTTGATAGTAATTATTGTTAATATGATATATCTGTTCGGATGAGACTTAATATTCGGTGTAGTCGTAATTATTCTATTGGATAAAGAAATCGCGAATTTCTGGAACCAAATGATATTTTTCGATACAATATATGGGTTGTGATATCAAGATAGACACGCAAATTAAAGAAACGTCTGTTGATCACTTAGTGAGGGTTTACGGGAAACAACCAAAAACCCTCAAGGAATTGGTCGACTGTCGCGTGACGTGGCGATCGAATGTTATGTCTCCAAAGGATGTTATGGATGTATCTATTGCTGGCCAAGCTAATTTGATTAAGGATATTTCTACGTTTTTTTCAGTCTATATTGTGGATAACAAATTGACACATGCCTATGGATTCTTGATCCTAATTACGAAACTTGGGCTGGTTGTAGAGACTAATAAGCTTTTGAACTCCCAAGATAAACTTAATAAGATGATAGCGACGGTGGATGGGTGGATCCTCCAAAATTACACACTTAGACCAAAAGTAGAATCTCACTGGATATGGATAATCATTATTGGCATTGTGATGTTTCTGGCCGGCATGTTTCTAATGTTTGGAATTCTGGTCATATTATTTATGATTTGGAAAAGAAAATATCCAAAATTAAATATTTAATCTTCTTGGCAATATATATGTGCGAGATCACCATCACTACGACGCATGAGAAAGATCATGTGGCAAATAAAATAACAGAACTACCACACTCGATTATAGATTGCAAATTGACGTGGAACAACGATATTTTTGGGCGGCCCAAACAATCGTTCGCCCTTACTTCCGCGGAGCTCGAGGCACGTTTGATCTCGATTGGAGCAAATTCAGTGTGGATCAGTGTGATTGGCGGAAACATGGCGATTGACGGAAATTATCCATATTTAGTCTTATTTATCAAATTGGGTAAAGATAATGTGGATAATCCATTTGATCAGAGCACTGCTGACAAGTTAGCCGTGAGATTAACGGAGGCTGATGGGCAAATTTTGCAGAAGGCGGAGGAGATGATGGCGGAGAAGGAGATGATGGCGGAGGTGGAGATGATGGCGGAGAAGGAGATGATGGCGGAGGAGGAGACGGAGGCGGAGGAGGCGAAGAAGGCGATGATATGGAAGGAGATGGCGGAGGAGGAGACGGAGGCGAAGACGGAGGAGGAGACCACTCAGTTTCCATGGTTGATAATAGTAATTATCGTTGTTGGCATCGCGATGTTCCTGGCAGGCCTGTTCTTGTTATTCATTGCAGCTGTAATTATCCTATTGATTATTCGGGCTGTGCGAAAAAGAAAATCTCGGATTATTTCGCCAAATATAGTATAATGTATACGGGAGATAACATCGCTTGGTGGTTAAGATATATCTTTATATTGGGTCCACTGATGCTCATCTGGATGATAGTTTTGACGATATTGATCGTTATAATGCTAATAATTGCAGGAGTTTTAGCTATAATTCCCCTAGGTGGAGTCATGTTAGGAATATTGGCATTTGTCGTCCAAGTCGGTCTTTTATTATTTACACTGAAGTTTTTTAGTTCGAAAATTGCTCACGCACATCGATATGTAGCTTATCTCAGTTTTCCTCCAAATTTCATACAAGTATTCTTTGATTCTATATTCGAACCAATCAGTGTAATATATTATTCATTTGTTTCAAATGAATTTGAAATTATCAAAAAAATGAGTTTTTAGGTCCCGATCACATTTCCGCCCGCAGAAAATTGAACAAATAAAAGTATACATTAGACCTCTTAAATATGCGCTGCTCGATACTTGCGACTTTAAACATCATCCAAAATTGGGCGATCATTTGGGAATATAGTTTCAGTAATGTGTGATTTTTTAGGTCCTGATCTGTAATGATTAGTCCATACATATCAATTTTTCTTTTGGCTTTCGGAAGATCATTATGTGAACATAATCTTAATACCCGCCCTGCTACCTGAATAGCTTTGCTATAATTTCCTGGAATCTCATAGAAAATTAGTCTGGAAACAGCCCGAAACGATACACCCATCGCCATATTCTGAGATCCAATCATGACTTGGATTTTTTCTCCATATACATTATCGATATGATTGAATCGATCCATCGTTTTCTGACTGAATTTAGCGCATTTGAACATTGGGAGCATCCGGTATATATCGTCAATTCGTTCTGGATATTCAGTGTATATCAATGTCTTATGTCCTTGTACTAAATCAACTAACGCATGTTGAGGATTTTCAACATTATAAGAGTGAATTTTGCCAAATGAATTTTGGGCAAATAGATCTCGATTTCCATAATCAAATATAAAAAATGAAATAAGGCCATCGATTAGTTTGCGAATTTTTCGCTGATGCATTGGTGCGAATACCTTGTCATTAATATACATATGATAGAAATCAATACCCTGCCTGGAAAACAGCTCCTTTCCGGAAAGAAGGTTGAACATCGGAGCCAATTCAAATGGAGTGTCAAGAATCGGTGTTGCTGAAAGCATTACAATTTTGCATGTTGCTTTCATCAAGGCTTCGTAAATATTACGGCAAATCGGATCTCCACGAATCAACAGACTCATGAAAATATGCGATTCGTCCATAATAACGAATTTGTTATTAAAAGAACCGATATCCTGGCCGGATTCATAATCCAGTAGTTCAACTTCTGGCAATGAAACGGAAGCTTTTTTTGCTTCCCGAATAAAATTTTCATGAAGAATCTTCCGACCAAGAAATAACAAAGAATTGACCTTTTTTTCATCCAGGAAAATTCTGGCCATTTTGACAGCAATAACTGTTTTTCCTGATCCTGTGCTATGATAACACAATAAGCCGCGATGTGGAGAAAAATGGGTAAAATAATCGATTGCCAGTTTTTGATGACTTAGCAGAACTATTTCTTTCTGGTCGCAAAAATCTGATAGAATAACATCCTCATGGTGATATTTTTCGCGAAGGTGATCCCAGGCGATCATTATATCAGTAGTTATGTTTTTTGTGCCGAAAATACGGAAAATAATATAACTATTTCTATAATGGACCCAGTTCCATTAATTACCACATTTAATGCAGAAATCGGTGAATTTATAACGGAGGCCCATGGAGATATTAATGCGGCCAACTTTCTATGGACCCATCCATTATCCGAACAGTCAATTATGGTTGTGGTGAATGAAGCGTTACTAATCAAGGGCCCTGGTTGGCAAATTGTCGATGATCAATTGCAATTGGATGCAAAATATGCGGCGCAGCAAGTTATGGCGTTGCGAAACCTTTTACCGGATGAGGAATTAATCAAAGTCGATGCACAGATCGGTCAACATTATCTGAAGGCGCGGTACTATCTTCCAAAACAGTTAGACATATCTGTACATGTATCTGGCGATGGGAGTGTCAACTACGATATACCGTTTGACCTTAATCTTGGAATGCGATTAAGACCAGGGACTCGTGTCACGTGGACGTATACACAGGGTGACCAAATCAAAAATGAGACCATTGATCTTACGTCTGATCAAATCAAATATATTACTGGAGAGTCTGATCTATCCTCGCTGCCTATGATTGATAAAAAAACAGCATCGTTAAATCAAAATTTTATCATTTTAATACTGGCACATTCTTTCAAACCCAAGGCGGAATTACAGAAAAATGTTATAGCGGATCTTAAATCGATAATTAAAACGGGCACATTGCCCGAAAAATCTCAGACTTCTAAAGCAGTTTCATGGAATCCAATGATTGGAGGCATCCTACTAGGTGTCCTAATTATCCTCGGAATATTATTCCATGTCATTGTCATGTTCATTATTATTCCGGCTGCCTGGATCACTATGATACTATTGATTCGCTGGCTCTGGAAGAAGCATAAAGCAACTATCCCAGGAATCAGAAGCCAGGAATCACTAAATAATAACTAATTTCAATTCCAGTTTCATCTTGCTCTATAACCGCAACGATCTGACCAGATCTGGCCCCAAGCCATCGCATAATCGGATCCGTATCCCGCATTTTTTTCAAACGATGCTTTTCGTAGGTGCTTCCGGTCAGTAGAGCTTTGGCATCTTCCTGCGACAGTAATATATGCTTCGGAACCAGAATATTTTCCAGCGGATAAATACGCAACTCTCCAAATGTCATCAATTCCATAGTTTTTGTTCTGTATTTATATACATTCTTTGTCATCTCTTTATCTGCCACAATGACGAATCTGCCGCCGTCATTGAGCAACTTAGCCATCATTTTGGATAACCGCTCAATTAATTTCTTATCCACAGTTCCAACTCCAAAATTAAATACGATCCCAAAGTATTTATTGTCGGATAGCAGAATAACTTCCTTGTCCAAGTTCGGAGTATCGCCGGTAAATAAGTAATTCCGATCGCGGATCATTTTAATGCCATTTTGAACCATCCGGTTCCGGACCGTATCAACTGTCAAATCGGCGTATAATGCTTGCATAGTATACGTGTATTGTTATTTTTCATTTTTATATATGATTGAATTTATAATTGGAGTGGTCATTATTACGGTCTTGATAATTTTTGATTTTGTCATTGTGACTGGTTTTATAATCCTTGGCTTTATTGTTTATAAAAAAAGAAGATATATTTTTAATTTTTTCAAAGCAGGTCGGTATGCATTTGGAGTCATGGTGCATTGGATTGTTCATGGCCGGATCTAGGTTCTGGAGCCGGGCTATTTCTGGAGACTTCTAGGTGGAGGCAGAACTTTCTGGGCCATTTCTGAGCCTAATGCTCAAAATTCATGATCGGTTCTACCGAAGCTCCGCTTACCAACATATACTTATGTTTCAATGGAACGGTAGCATTAATTGTATTCTGAAGATATTTAACATCATCTGGGTTTCGGATCCAGAGGCCCGGTCGATCTCCAATTTCTTGTAGAATATTGATCATCCGGATCCTATTCCAAATTTCCAATGGGGTTTCGTCCAATTCAACCACTGTTATAAAGTGAGGATTTTGACTGAAGACATAGATAGGTTTTGTCACAAGATCTTTGAGGGATTTGAAAATTGTATTGGGAAATTGGAATGTGATGTCGTATTTTTTTGGCTTAGTGCATTGGGGACATAGTCTTTCATACAAATTTGAATGAAATTGTCGGCATTTCGAGCATTTCATATTATTCAATTCCAAAACTCCTTGTGGAGAATGCTCGAAGCAGAATTCCGGGATCCGGTTTGGGAGATAATATGTGGCGTACTCTGGGCAAAAGATACATTGTGGGCGATTTTTCTTATAGTCATTTCGTTTCCGATGCTCCCAGCAATGAATTTTGGGTCCGTGAAATGGTCCAAAGCTAGCTCCACGTTCGCATTTTTGACATGTTTCATATTTCATGTTGATAGCTCCTGGAGGAATATGATTTTTGCAGAACGTTGGTGGATTTCCAGGGTTCCCATAGGATGCCAATTTCTGACAATCGGGAAAATTACATACTCCGGGCTGATATGACGTATGTAGTTTGCAAAAATGCGGATCCAGTTTCGAAATTGGTTGGCTACAACCAGGGCTTTGGCATATTCGAAGACTAATGTTATTGAACCCTTGAGTAGCATGTATACGGCATAAAGTTGCGATTTCGTGAGGCCTTGCACAAGTAGCTCTTTTTTTGCAACCGATAATTCTACAGGGCATCGACATGGTTGTAGAAAAAAAGACTGGAAAATTCAATTTTATCGAATTTGGGGTTCCTAATGGTATCGCTGTTCGTCATATCTGGCCCTACTTGTTCTGGTTGTAACAAACTTCAGGATAAACGAGGTCTGTAATTTGGTAATTAGGGCATTTGATCCTTGTCCCAGTGCATATGCAGCCTGAGCTCCGGTTTTCACCTGCAATGCTAATTGTGCGCTCAGATCGACCGGAATGCTGAAATCGGTAGCATTGATAAATGTAATGTTATGAAACTGATTGATTCGACTATTAATGTATTGCGACGTGCCGTTATTAAATCCGAGAATTCGGATCTGCTCGCCGTTAGTCAAACCATGTGGAGCACCTCCGGTCGATATTGTTGTTGGATTACCCAAGGAGAAACTGGAAACTCCTGACCATGGAACCATCCCTCGATTCTGCGGAATCCGAAATATCTGAACATCCCGACCTAGTTGATAGGCTGCTTCGGTTCCGGTTGGTGGTTGTATAGCAGCTTCCCCGGATAGATCTATCGGAATACTGAATGACATGAGTCCAGTGATTGCCACTGGATACTGGCGTTGGATAGTATCTCGGATAGCCGGAGTGGAAGCATTCTGGAAATTCTGGATTGTGACCAGATCTCCTCCAGCCAGACCATGGGGAATGCTAACCGTAATATCAGTTGGATTTGCCGGAGTGCAGCCAGTTATGTTTAGTGAATCGATTCCGAATGAATATGACAGGCCGGATGGAGCCAGAATCTGGCAATGCAGATTGGCAATTGATCCTAGGTCTAGATGAGAGCGATAGGCAAAACTATCGGTTGCGACAAGATGAATATAATCTCCGGCAGCCCCGAATGAAAAATCTAGAACAGCTAATGCATCTTGAATATGGCCAATATTAACTGTTCCGTGCAGTTCCGGAATCCGGAGAATCAGATATGGTTCCGGAATTAGGCCAGCAATACTGGGATAGTTGGGAATATGACCACCGTTAAAAGTGACTTTGTCGATATTTCTGTCCAGACCGAATGTTGTCACATCGATGGCGAAATCAGAGCTGGTTCCAGATGTCCGATTCCGGGAATCCAAAACTATTTGCTTTTCGTTGAAATCGGAGAATGTGGTCTGATGAGCGCTCATTATATTTGAACAAAAAAAGAGTTTTATTTTTGGGGAGCCCGGGTTTTATTCTGGGGAATTACAGGATCTTGTAGTCTTTTGGGATTGTTGATGTTGAATCCCGGCTGTTGAAATCGGCGTTGTTTGGCCACTGATATTTCCTTCACGGAATTTTCCATTATATATATTGTAATAAAAATAGTTTTATTTTGCTCCTCGTACAGAGAATTCAATCTTGACTCCCAATTCCGGAAATCCAGATTTTTGGGGTTGTGCGAGAACTCCTTGGGTTCTCATATCCTGAATTATTTGGGCTTTCATTCTAGCCTCACGTCTCTCTCGACGAGTCGTGCATTTAGATTGTGAAATATTCAGGGACTTTTGGGGAATTAATTCCCCCCGATGCACTTGGAGTTGGGAGTTCTGGGAGTTCTGGGAGTTCTGGGAGTTCTGGGGAGTTAACTTCCTCTGATACACTTGAAGTTGGGCATTCTTGGTCTCCAGATTAGGATCAATCTCTTGACCATTCTGTATATTTTCCCAAGCCTGGATAAGTGTTTTACTGCATGTTTTGACAATGAATGGAATCATGCCCGATGTAGAGTTTATATCTATTTTTCAATTTTAAAATATTTCTTCCGTTGAAGAACTCCGGGAGCATAATTTTCCATTGTCCCATTATTAATTCGGTGAATCAAATAATCAATGACATACAGCCCACAATCATAATCATTTGTCTGGATTTCATTTTTATTATAGGAAAATCTGATATTCTTCCGGTAGGTCAGTTTCAATTGCAATATGATTTTCTTGTAGATATATCCAAGATTATCCTGCAATACTTGATCATCGTCGATTCCGAAATATGCCGGATCAAAAAACTCAACTTGAATTTCCGGATTTCGCAGATCGATAAACATGCAGACCCAATGATCAGCCACAAAGTTTTCCTTATGACAACCGCCGAGATGAAGAATTAGCCCGTAGTGATCAAATCCTGGTTCGAACCGGGTTGATTTGTAACTTTCCGGAAATGACCAGAAATCCATCCGGAAAATGCCCAGAAATTTGAAACCATTATGCCCTTCATATTTCGTTAAGACGTGCCGAATGTCAAAATTGTTCAACCAGCCATGTTTTCCTTTCCATTCTGGAGATGGTTTTTTGGATGTTTCACGTTTGAAGATTTCTTCAGATATCACATTAAGCAATTCTTCTCGAATTTCTGGCGGGCTGGTGATTTTTAATTCACCGGCCAATTCTTTGAGCTCGTCATGAGTATAACATGACAAATACCATCCAGTGGGCGATATTGGACAGATTTTCATTATATCTCCGGGAATAAAATTGAATTTAACTTGTTATCAGGCACAAGATGTTGATCTGTTTAGAAGGATTAAGTTCAGAACAAGAATTTCTTCAGGCTGTCGAAAGTGGTCAATTGGAAAACGTGAATCGGGTACTAAAAGATCACAAAATCGATCCGAGTATTGAAAATAATCTGGCCATCCGCATCTGAGAACGGACATCAAGACATTGTGAATTTACTTCTCATGGATATGAGAGTTGATCCAAATGTAGAAAATGATTATGCGATCCGAAAAGCCGCCGAAAATGGTCATCTCGCTATCGTTAATTGTATACTTCGAGACTCCAGGTTTAAACCGGGATATCCATATACTATTTGCTTGGCCAGTAAAAATGGTCATATCGCCGTGATTGATCGTCTTCTTCGGGATCCTAGAGTCGATCCAACGACGTTGTCATGGAGCGATAAATCGACGTTAGAACTGGCAACGGGGTCATTTTGCTATTGTCAAACACCTTTCCTTGCATCCAAAGTATCGATCCAGTCCTAGATTCCAGAACAGTGCATTCAAAATAGCGGTTGAACATGGATATATCGATATTGTCAAACATTTAATTCTGGTTGGAGTCAATCCTGCCCAGGATGGGGATTATGCGTTAAGAATTGCAAGTCAAATGGGGCATCTGGAGGTGGTCAGTCACCTTCTTCGGGATCCAAGAGTTGATCCACGGGCAACTCAATGTATGTCGCTTTTTGTAGCAAGTCAAAATGGGCATATGCAAATTGTTGAAGAATTGTTTCATGTGATGAATAAGAAACGAACATTTTGAGGAAAATTTTACTAGAAATAAAATTGGAAAAATCTTGTCGTTAAATACAAATGAGAACTATCAAATTTTCAGAGACGGAGAAAGAATTCCTTCAGGCTGCTGAATGGTCAGTTGGAAGTTATTGATCATCTAATGAAAGATTCAAAAATCGATCCATGTATTGGAAATAATCTTGCCATTCAGAAAGCATTCGAAAATGGACAGCTAGATGTCATAATTTTATTTCATCGAGATCCAAGAGTTGATCCCAGTGTTGAAAAACATTATACCATCCGAAAAGCTGCTGAAAATGATCATTTGTCTATTATCGAACATCTTCGGCAGGACTCGAGATTTAAAGCATCGGATGTCATCACGCCACTTGGTTAGCAAAAATGGACACTCTCAAGTCGTTGATTATCTTCTCAAATATCCAGAATTTTCCAGTTCAGATGATAGGGATATTGAATTAGCCGCCCGGACATTCTGACGTTGTCGATATCTTGGCCAGGAAAAACACAGACTCTTTATGCTAAACGTACGGTATTTATCAAGGCTGCAAATGGACATCTAAATGTCATTCAACGTCTTTTCAAGGAAATGAACATTACCACTGGCTTGAAGCGTCTATCAATGATGAAAGCTATCGAAAAAGGTCATTTAAGTGTTGTTGATTACATGTTAAATGTACTAGAAATTGCCCAGTTTGGTAATTCGGGATTGGAGATAGCTATTAAAATGGCCACCTACACTTAGTCGATCGATTACTCCGGCTAAACACCTGAAAACATATATTGTGATCGCTATCACGGACAATCGGATGGATATTGTCGATAGATTGATTCTTGGCAAAATCATGGATGCCCCGAAATGACAGTATTGCAGTATTTTACTGGCTTGGACTCATAATTGGTCGGTCTATATACTCCGGCAGCATTGGCTTGAGTTAGGAGCCATCGGTTCAAATCCCAAAATTCTTGTGTATGATTCCAAGATTCATTCATTATATGAGCCAATTCGTGTAGAGTGACGAACATTAGATCATTGGTTTCATAAAATTTTTTATTTTCCTTATCATAGAGACAAAGATGCATCGATTGGCCTTTGTTCAACGTAAAAGTTTCTGATTTGTTCTCATTGAGTATTTCAATTGAATATCTCTGATTGAATCTTTGTACTTCTGGTTGATTCGGAAAATGATCATTTAGATATCTCTGAAGTGTTTTGATTCGATTGTCGAGTTCTTGTAATTTTTTTTCGCCATCATCAGAATATGCGGAAAAATATTCTCTTCTGACAAAGAAAAATAAAATAGCTACAATAACAATTACAATAACAATCAATATTACTGCAATTTCTATAAACATATATAAAATTGATTTTTTTATTACATAAAATACATGATCATGAATCGTCTCAACTCGGTATATAAAATTCCAGTTTTTGGAAAACTTGGAAGGTGTTTACCAAAACGCGGATCTTGTATCAAACAAGACCAATACACGGTGCAATTTTTTTCTAGCGGGATGCTGCAAAAACATGCGCTAAAGGATCATTCAGATGCTAAAAATAAATGTCACACTGGACATTTTCTGGCGGAATGTTGCAAAAAACATGCACTAGAGGATCATTCAGATACCAAAAATAAATGCTGCCCAAGCCATCTTTTGAAAAAAACAAGTGAAAAGCTAAAATATCGCAGTGTGTATGACCCGAATGTCTGGATAGTCTTGATATTTGGATTGTTTTGTCTATTCGTAATAATCTTGATGATCTGGATGGCTCAAAATTCATAATCCCGGAATACACCGTTATCTACAAATTATCAATTCTGATTACACTGAACGAGAATCCGGAATTATTTCTTTCGGAACATAAAGAACATAAAAACAACGATAACGATTGCTACGCCGATAATTAGATAATTCATTGACCCACTAATTTTCCCAATTGTCTCAGGAGCCACAGAAATCATCTTATCCAACGAATTCATCAATTTTGGAATTTTCTCTGTCATATCTCCGATATTCTGCATAATTGGGCCGAGTTGATCATTTACTTTTGAGGCAAACCCGGTGACATCTCGAATAATTCCCGAGGCAACCCCGTTAATATCATCGATCTGTTTTTCAACTTCAGAGATCATTTTTTCAATGACTTTTTTTGCGGTCCCGACTCCTGCGTCAACTGCCCCTTGGATGGATGTAACAATATTTCCAGTTATATCTCCAATTGTTCCCCAAGTATCTTTCAATCCAGCTTCCATTTTTCCGGGAACAGTCATGGCATTTTGAAACGCTCTGTCAAGCTCCTTCGAGATATCACCGGATATTGTATTTATTGATTTAAAAATCGAATCAACTTGCCCCTTTACTAATTCAACCCCGGATCCAACAAAGCCTCGCACTTCATTAATTTTCGAATTCAAATCATCAGTTAATTTGGTTTGCAAATTGGACATCGTCGTTCCAACTACACCGAAACCATCATTAAGTGCTTTTGTAGTATTATTTACTACAGTGCTTGCTGAATCTGCAATTCCCGAGATGCTTCTTCCGATTCCAGATTTAACTGATTCAACTGCAGTGTTTGCCGAATTTGTAATTCCAGAAATGCTTGATCCAATACCTGTTTTGACCGAATCTGTCGTTGAATTGACATAACTGGTAATTCCAGAAAGACTTTGTCCGATTCCGGTCTTGACCGATTCCGATGCCGAATTGACATAATCCCTAATGCCATTAAATGCAGTTTCAAGAGTCTTATTGATATTTGAACTAGTCGTTATAATGGTCTGCTTCATTGATGTAAAAATATTCCCAATCAACCCGGCAACATCTTTAAGCAGACTATCTAATGAATTTTTCACTGTTGTTATCGAAGTCCCAATGGCATTTGGAATAGCACCGACCTTTGTCCCGATATCTGCCGGAATTTTGGATAAATTATCAACCGTAATTTGGAGATCTGTTTGAATCTTTGTTAGACCCAATAATTTATCGAATTCTCCTGGAAGATTTTTCAGTTTTCCAGCTGTCGTAGACAATGCCGTTATTTGTTTTCCCACATCAGTCGCAATTCCCGGAAGTTTTCCGGCTTCTGTAGCCAAAATCTCCATTGACGGGAGCTTAGTTGTAATGCTATTGACACTTTCAATTGCTTTTTGCAAATAGAATGGCAATCTATCCAAGAATTGGTCAGCCTGAGTGAAAAAAGTAATCATCTCGGTGACGTTGGGCAATCCTTCTCGGCGTAATAGTCTGGACACAAAGTCCTGATGACTGGGAATCGCTTGAAAATACTCCCGGTATTTAGTTACTGCTGTCATTTCCAAATTAATCATGTTGAGTAAATGGATAATGTGAACAACTTCTTCCCGAATATCGTCTCGACTATGCGCGGCCTTACGTAAGGCCGGAATACTCCGGGCAATCCAGCGAAGAATTTCCGGAATTGTTTTGGCGCGTTCCAGATTCATTCCAGGATCATACAACCCGGGAACTTTTCTAGACAAACTCTGCATAGCTTTTCCGGCAACCTGGGCTTGAACAAATGCCCGATTCATTCCGGGTCCAAGGCCAGCCGATTTATCAGATTTATTCCGGACTTCAAATCGTTCTTTCTGGACAACCAGTTGTTTCAAATCTACCAGAATTCTGGTTTCAAGTCTAGCAATATTCTGGAATTTATCAAACAATGTTTGCATTAAACTCCGATCAACGACCCGAATGGTCGGATAGATTCGTTTAGAATATTCCTGGAGCTTCCGGATGGTATCCGAGATCATTTCCAGCGTGTGCAACTGTCGGATCGGATCACGGTTCGCATTCAATCTTTCGAAAAAAGTCGCAGCCCGTTTATATACCGGATCGTCCGGAAATCGCAGACTCCGCAACTCTGTTAGTAAGGACTCCATAAAATTGAAAAATCCTTTATATTATCTACTATGGAAAATTGCGAAACAATTCCACAAGAAACCCAGGAAACCCAGGAAACCCAGGAAACCCAGGAAACCCAGGAAACCCCTCAATCAATCCAATCCAGCCAGGAAACCCCTCAGTCCAGCCAATCCGATCAATCCAGCCAGGAAACTCCTCAA
>Ga0209541_10011942_pt1 | contig 13505 bp, 8 predicted proteins | sample RifCSPlowO2_01_FD_184027 | JGI IMG/M metagenome (GOLD analysis project Ga0209541, IMG submission 184027) | Groundwater microbial communities from Rifle, Colorado - Rifle CSP2_plank lowO2_0.1 (SPAdes) (version 2) | ecosystem: Environmental > Aquatic > Deep subsurface > Groundwater | place: Rifle...
CCGGTAGGTGCGGGATGACATTTCATAATTCACAGTTTTTACTACTCCTCAAAAATATGCTTTTCTTTCGCGATATCGTTTACATACTCCAACACCGCGGCCGCTATGGGCACCGCGAGTACAAACCCGATAAACCCGGCCAATTTTCCCCCCACCAATAACGCGATAATAACAAGAAGCGGCGGTACGCCAATGGCTTTGCGAACCACCAACGGGTAAATAAGATGGTTTTCCATCTGCTGAACAATAACATACAAAAGAGCCGCCCAAAGCGCGAGAACTGGCGCTTGAATAAACGCAAAGAGAACCCCGGGAATAGCGGCAAGTATGGGTCCAAAAATGGGAATAAGTTCAAATATGGCTGAAAGTAAAGCTAAAATAAGGGCATATTTCACGCCAAGCAGAGTAAGCCCCGCATATACAAGAATGCCTACCAAAAGCCCCAACCACATCTGCCCTTGCAACCATTTCCCTATTTTGTGCTGGGACCGGGTCCATAAGTCAATCACATACGCTTCGTGCTCCTGTGGCGTTATGATTCTTAAAAAATGAGCGATGCCATTTTCCTGCACCGCAAAATAAAACGAAAGGACCACTACAAATACAAATGACACCATTCCGCCAAACACCGACGACCCCACTGCGGAACCGGCAGAGAAAAACGAAACAAGATTGTTATTCACAAATGTTTCCAGCCGGCTCGTCAATGAATCTGCGGAAATAGAAACATATTCTGGCGCGGAAGAAGTGAATATGCTCAACTGCGCTTGAAAATACGCGGTTGTCTTTTCCAAGGCAGAAGGAAATGTTTGGGCAAAACTTCGCATTTCGCTCATAAACGGCGGTACAATCAAATAAAACACCAAACCAAAAAGGGCTATGGTGCCAATATAAATAACAAGCACCGCAAGCGGGCGCGGAAACCGAAGTCTTTGGAGCTTTCGCACGCCCGGGTCAATACCAGACGCGATAACAATGGAAAGGAGCAGTATCAGCAGAACATCGCGCACGAGATAAAGAAGCGCAATGCCAAGCAAAAACAAGAGTATTTTCAAGATGGTGTTTGTAGAAATTTCTATGATTTGTCGGTTTGGCATAGGGTTATTATATACTTTGAACCACAAGATGTCATCCCGCACTTGATGCGGGATCCATTTCCTTATAAATTATATATAGATTTTATGGTACTGGATGCCGGATCAAGTCCGGCATGACATGAAATGCGTAAGTTCTATTATATAGCAAGCAACTCTTTATACGCTACTTCTTCGCGATGAGGGCCTATCAGAGCAAGGCACATCGCCTGCTTAGAAAATATCTCGCGAGCGGCGGAATTTACTTCATCCAATGTAACTCGTTCCACTTTTTCCATAATTTCGTCCGGAGAAACAACATCCTTGTAAAATAATTCGTGGCTTCCATAAAACGAGGCCACTTCATCAGACGACTCCAAGCTGATGGCAAATTGCCCGCGCCAAAAATCCTTGGCTCGCTGTAATTCCCGCGCCAAAATTCCCTTCTCGCTCACATTGCGGAATTCATCCCGTATGCGCCGCACCACCTCCTTTGTTTTCCCGTGGGGCACGCCGGCGTAGACCGAAAAATATCCCGAGTCCAAAAATTGCTCCGTCAACGCGGAAACCGTATAGGCAAGACCGCGTTTTTCACGTATTTCCTGAAAAAGACGCGAGCTTGTTTTTCCTCCCAGCACCGTGGCAAGCAACGCCGCCGCGTAGCGCCCGTCATGAAACATGCTAAAGGGACTCTGCGCGCCAATCACTATATGAGTCTGATCGGTTTTTTTGTATTCCAAATGAACGCGAGGAACATCTTTTTTACTTACACGCAAAGCGGAACATGGCTTTGCCGCGCCCGCCGGAAGCCGCTCGAACGCTTGCTCGGCGCGCCGTAACGCGTCTTCCTCCCGAAACGCTCCTGCCAGCACCAACACCGCGTTTGACCCCACATATTGCGATTTCCGATAACCAAGAATGTCTTTCCGCGCTAAATCGCGAAGGCTGTGCGGGGTACCGATGATTTCCCAGCCAAGCGGCTCGTCGCCATAGAGCAAAGATTCAAAAAGATCGTGCACATGCCGACGCGGCGTGTCTAAATACATGTGCATTTCCTGAAAAATGACGCCGCGTTCTTTTTCAATTTCTTCTTCCTTGAAAAGTGGTTCAAGTAAAATATCAGAGACGATATCAAGCGCCAACGGAAAATGACGCGACGCCGCTTTTACCCAATACCCTGTGTATTCTTTGGAAGTAAAGGCATTATGTTCTGCCCCCACGTCATCCAGCATTTGCGAGACTTCACCCGGGCGCGGACGCGACTTCGTTCCCTTAAAAAACAAGTGCTCCAAAAAATGCGAAACGCCGTTGGTCTTTTTCGTTTCGTACCGCGAACCCGTGCCAAAAAGAACCAATAAGGTCAAACTTTTGGTGTCTTTCATGGGAACGGTTATCACTCGCATGCCGTTTTTGAGCGTATTCTTCGTGTGGTGCATGAAAAAATCGTAGCACGCACACCTTATATTTTCAAATTACTTTATCATCTCTCCTAAATATCCATCAAGTTCGACAATAGATTTACGTACCTGTTCTGTGGTGTCGCGATCGCGCACGGTTACGGTGTCATCCTCTAATGTTTGGAAGTCAATTGTAACGCACCAAGGCGTGCCGATTTCGTCTTGGGCGTAATACCGTTTGCCCACATTGCCGCGAGCGTCCCATGAGACATGAAACATGAAGCTTGAAGCTTGAAGCTTAAGATAGAGACTCTGCGCTTTTTCCACAAGCTGGGGTTTATTTGCAAGTAAGGGAAACACTGCCACTTGATAGGGCGCTAATTTGGGCGGGAGTTTCAAAAACACGCGAGTTCCTTTTTCTTCTTCAACTTCCCGGTACGCATCCAAAAGCGTAACCAGCACCGAACGATCCACCCCCCACGTGGGCTCAATTACATACGGCCAAAATTCTTCGTTTGTATCCGGGTCGCGGTATTTTAAACTTTGACCGGAATATTGCTCATGATTTTTCAAATCAAAATCAGTTCGATACGCAAGACCATAGAGTTCTTTTCTGCCAAACGGAAAATCATATTCAAAATCAACCGTTCGCTTTGAGTAATGAGCGCGTTCGTTCTCTGGAATTTCCACTTCATGCACATGCGACGCATCCACGCCCAAATTGGCAATCCATTGTTTCATTTCTTGCTTCCACATATCAAATGGTTCTTCCCATTCCGCGCCGATTGGCGGACGTATAAAATACTCAATCTCCATCTGTTCAAACTCGCGCGTGCGAAAAATAAAATTGCCGGGCGTAATTTCATTGCGAAACGCTTTCCCTGCCTGCGCGATGCCGAACGGAAGCCGCGGGCGCATGGTATCCAGCACATTCTTGAAATTCACGAACATGCCCTGCGCGGTTTCCGGACGAAAATATGCCTCGTTTGCTTTTTCTTGGGCGGGACCTAAGAAAGTTTTTAACATTAAATTAAACTGCAGAGGTTCCGTTAATTCTCCGCCACATACCGGACATACACGCGTATCTTCCAATTGATCGCTACGAAACCGCTCGTGGCATTTTTTGCATTCCACCAACGGATCCGAAAACTCTTTCAAGTGACCAGACGCTTCCCATACTCTCGTATTCATGATCAATGCGGCATCTAATCCAAATATGTCGCTCCGACGACGCACAAAGCGATCCCACCACATCTGTTTTATGTTATTCTTCAATTCCACACCCAGCGGGCCATAATCCCAGGAGTTTGCAAGCCCGCCGTAAATTTCCGATCCGGGAAAAATAAACCCCCGCCTTTTGCACAAACTGATAATTTTTTCCATTAATGAAATATCATTCATGTCGAAAAATGCGTTCTATAAAAATCCACGGCGAGGCTCGCCCAAAGATTGGGCGGCCCGCCGTTTGCAAAGCGATATAACTTTGTCCATTAAATTTTCCGATTTGGATTCTTTCATAACTTACTATACTTTGAATTACGAAACAGGAGAACATTCTGTCATTGCGAGGCCGTAGGCCGTGGCAATCTCCTTGCCATATAAACATGAAATGAGATTGCTTCGCTATGCTCGCAATGACAAAGATGCGTTTCGTAATTCACAATACTATACTCTATTGCACCACTTCATACTCATTAGTATTCACTTGTGAATCATTCGATAAACGCGTGGTAACAGTCGCTGATGTTTGTTCCATACGAAACCCCGTGAAAGTATCGGTTCCTGCCGCGGTAGCAGGACTTACAAGAACCGGGGCGCGACCCACATCGCTTACGCCCGGCGCCAGACCTACTTGAAATGAAACCTCGCGCGCGGGCTTGGCATATCCGGTTCCCGCAACAACAAACCCCGCGTCCCACACCACTTCTCGCGTATCAGGATCATATGACACCTGTTCACCGGCGGGACTTGTCATGTTTTTCCATCGCACATTTGCCGGCAATGAAGCGCGCGCGGAAACCCCTTCCATGTCGTTTGCGCTTGAAGTTAGCGACCAGCTTACCGTATAAGTTGTCTCTTGGGCAACATGCGGCGGGAGCGGACCCGTATTCTGGAACACGCCGCTCCGATACAGCCCTCGCGAAACAAATCCAAATTGTGTAATCACGTTAACCGACGCAGTCGTTTTCCCCGTTGTTTCCACTCCCACAAAACCCTCCGGAACCGTATTTGTATACAATGCCGCATCTAGGCGCACCACAAAATTTTTATCTGCCAACGTGTGAATGGGTAATTGCGCGAGCACCGGCACCTCGATTTCCACCGTACCTGCCGCGCCGGGTTCCACAAACCGAAACTCCGGAATTTGGCTTGCGGTCCAGACCACGCGCTTGTTAGCGCTGTCGTATGAACCAGTTTGAGACCGTACGCGCGCGTAGTCAATAGCAACCCCCGACAAATTGGCTTCCAACACCACATTACGCGCGCTTACCGGCAAATTGTTGCGCCAGTTGATTCGAAATGTTACATGGTGCCCCGGCACTACTCCATCTTTAATCGATTCATCAATGTCTACCGAAACAGCAAGCAACGCGTCACGCATAACCAACGACCCTATCGCCTGTCCATATCCACTCCACACATTTGTTGCTTCGTCCAACAAACCAACCCGCGCCGTAAAAAATTTTGATTCTTCCGCGTTTCCATCTATGGTTCCGTGTATTCGAATGTGCCCTTCACCCCCGGGCGGCACATTCCCCAAGCGCCAAAGATTGGTATCCTTCGAAGGAATTGGTTCGGCGGATACAAATGTAAACCCCGATGGATACAATACATCCAAAGAAACATCAGCGAGTGAAGATTCCGTGGTAGAAACGTAATCAACCGTTATTTCAACTTCTTGCCCGCCGACCGCATCGCGCGGCATGGCAATCGCCACCCCCACGGGCGAGCGCGTCACTACGACTTCAAAGGAAACATCTTTCCCAAACCGCGCGCTCGAGTTCTGGGGGCGATACTCTAACGTAGATCGCGCGATAAGCGTATCCCCCTTGTTCCCAAACAAATACCCGCGGAACGATTCGTGCCGTTCTTCATTCGGCAGTAAGCGCCCCACAGACACGCGCTCGCGAAAAGGTCCTGACCGCGGCGCTTCACCAAACACGGGCATGGCGCCTTCCGGATACTCAAAAATAATATCCACGCTCTCAAGAGGAATGTTATTATTATTCCGAAACCGCACATCGAACACCACTTCTTCTCCCACCGTAATTTGCGAAGGGCCTTCAATCAGCAAAAAAATATGTTCTCGTGTTACGCTTGCGCGTTCCCGCAAAAAAATAAAAAAGATGGCGGCCCCCACCAGCGCAATAGTACCAAGTGCCACGGTTGCAAAAAGAGCGTAGCGCATGAGACGCCGCGCGCGCTGTTGTTGCCGTTGCCGTTCCAATTCCGGATCTTCTCCGCTTCCCCATGAACGCGGCCCTCCCATGGGCGCCGGGCTCAATGTGGGTTCCTGTTCCCGTTCTTGAAACGTGTCTTTTTTGCGAAACAAACGTTTTTGCAGTTCTTCAAGAGATGCCATACGTTTTCCATTGTAACATATAATTATCAAATTGTTCTCTCCTTGCGAGGAGCCATGAATGTGCCAAGCTAAGCTACCTGCCTGCCGGTAGGCAGGTCCACAATTCCGGTTACACCGAAATGTGTAGAGCTCGGCTAGTCACGAAGGGTGCGTCTTCCCACCTCTGGGTTAGCGCGTATTCCAATAAGGGCCGCAGAAACACAGAGAGTTCTTCCACATCTTCAAAAGACAGCGTATTTGTAAAAGAACCAAGCGGTCTTGATACCATCATACGCGCAACGTGCGGCATTGTTTCTGGCAGATAGCCCAATCGGTTTAAAAATTTTATTTCAAATGAATGAAGAGACTGGGCTACCGTTTTTTCTTGAAACGCCTCTCCGGAAAAAAAAGAAAACGCTTCCTGAAGAAGCAACCAAAGCGCATGGTCGCTCTGGCCGTCCGCCACGGATCGGCAAAACAAATCCGCGACATATCCCGCCGCGCGATATCGCAGAAAATCTTCATGTAAAGAAACGCGTCCTTCACATAAATCCGCGTGCACAAGGCGATATGTTTCCTTGCCAGCTATAAACCCAACATGTGTTTGGGAAAACAAATCCACCGCCCCGCGCAGTTTTGATTTTTCCAGCCGTATTCCTTTTGCCACCAGCGTTACCCCGCCGTAATCTCTCGTATACAGCCGAAGAACCGCGTCTCCTTCTCCCCGCGACCAGCGTTTCAGCACAATTCCTTCGGTTTGATGCAATTGATAAGACATAGATTTGTCATCCCGCACCTGCCTACCGGCAGGCAGGCTTGATGCAAGATCCAGTACCATATGGTTACGATTCCCACTAATTACCTTCTACTTTAATTACGAACAAGTGAAATGAATATCTTGTATTCGCCTAAAATAATTTCGTGATCGCCGGGTTCTTCTATAAATATCACTGAATTCGCGTGTACTACGCGCGTTATTTCTTCTTGGTGGCGATCAAAGAAATCTTTCAAACTTTTGTCTTCATAGTATATTTCAAGAATAATATGATCCTGCGGTTTCAACCCCGCGCTTTTACGCGCTTCCTGCACCCCGCGTGTAAACTCACGAAGCATGCCCTTTTGGCGCAATTCCGGCGTAATTTCCTTATCAATCCACGCGGGATGGTCGGCAGAAAGAGACGTATCCTCCTCAACGCTCTCCACATTAACACGCGTACGAATAACCTCGCGGCACTCGTCATTTTTAGGAAGATGCGCCACTTTACTAAGCCGCAAGGGCTGACGCACCGGAATACCCGCGTTACTTCGTTCCGCCAGAATTGCCTCCACAATTTTGGGAATTTTGGCGGCCTCCGCGGCATCCGTCTCAAACGACGCAATAGCCGCGTCTAGGGTCGGCCAATCTTCGAGATGCACCGATTCTCTGGCGCTTGGATATTTCACACGACTATGCACTTCTTCCGCAAGAAACGGAACGAGAGGAGCAATTATTTTTGCGATGTGCGAGAGCACATACCGCAATGTGCCAAGCGCCGACTCCCGCTGTGGAGAATCTTCTTTAAAACGATCACGCGAATATTGAAGATATACTGTAGAAAGAATATCAACAAAATCAGCAACTGCCCTGCTTGCACGCTGAAGCTGATAGGCATCAAGCGCATTTTCAACTATTCCTTTCACATCTTCTAACTCAACCAAAATAAATTTATCCAGCACGTGCAATGAATCTCCGATCTGAAATTCCGAGGTTTTACCCACGGCATATTGCTCATAAAACGACAGTACATTTAAGAGACGTTGAACAACTTTTTTATATACTTCGTCCACTCCTTTTTCCGAGAAATTCATATCCTCCGCATATACCGTGGGAGACGACAATATATACAGCCGCAACGCATCCGCGCCATATGTCGCTATAACATCCATAGGGTCCGGATAATTTTTCAAACGCTTGGACATCTTCTGTCCGTCTTCGGCAAGAATAATGCCATTCACCACCACATGTTTATACGCCGGCTTCCCAAAAAGATTCGTGGCCAGCACATGCAATGAATAAAACCACCCACGTGTTTGATCCAACCCCTCCGCAATAAAATCTGCCGGAAATCCTTCGGTAAGATCAGGATTAAACCCTTCGACAGGTTTCCCCATATAATGATGCTGGCCATAGGGCATGGAACCCGATTCAAACCAACAATCAAACACCTCCGGAACACGTTTCATTTCACCACCACAATCGCACTTCAAAACAATATCATCGATATACGGCCGGTGCATATTAAGCCGCCCATCTTCGCCGTACGGATAATTTTTAAATTCCACGCGGCGCGTCTCACCTTGTTTCATGTAACTTGTTTCTCGATACACCAATAGTTCTTTTTCTGGAATGTTCTTCAGTGTGCCTTCCAGCATCCACAATGGGTCGCCATGACTTATCACCAGCACTCGTTTTCCTTCGTGTGTCGCGTCTATTTCCCGAATCGCCTGTACCATGCGCCCTCGCACATCATGTAACGTTTCACCTCCTTCCGGCTTTTTTGTAAACCGTTCTTCCGGTGAAGCAAAAAATGCGTAATAGTCTCCGACTGTTTTCCCTTCAAATTCATCTCCGAGGTTCAGTTCCCGTAAATGCGCATCATACACCACCGGCACGCCAAGTACGTTGCTTACCATTTCAGCGGTTTCGCGCGCGCGTATGAAATCAGACGAATAAATAAGATCCACCCCGCCATCTTTTTTGAGTTTCTCCGCAACCGCTTTCACGTGTGTTTTGCCGCTTTCTGAAATATGAATGTTTGCGTCAGGGCTTGATCTGATAACAACAGGGCCGTACTCCTTCGGATTATCTTTTTCACGCGCAATGTCTTCCCGCTCGCCATGACGCATCAGAATGTAGGTGTTTGATTTTTTGAAGCGGTGCCGTTCCAGGTCTTCCAAAGAACCTGCAACCATCTGTTTTTCACACACCGCGCACTTCCACACCGGAAGCGGTGCTCCCCAAAACCGCGTGCGCGAAATAGCCCAGTCGGGAGCGGTTTCCAACCCCTTTCCAAACCGCCCATTTTTCAGGTGTGCAGGTATCCATTCAATTTCCTGATTTGTTTTTTTCAAATCCTCGCGCTTATCTGATACGTTCACAAACCAGGAGGAGGCCGCGTAATTCAACAACGGCGTATCACACCGCCAGCAAAAGGGATATGAGTGGATAATTTTTTGTTTTGAAAAAAGCGCGCCTCGCGCGTGAAGCAATTTTAATATCTCAATATCGGTTTTTTGATGATCCTCCTTCGGTTTTACGGAAAATCCCGCAAGATCTGTTACTTCCGGCTTAAACGCGCCGTCCATCGATACATGTTGGATAAACGGCAAGTTATGTTCCTTTCCCAGCCGCATATCATCCTCCCCAAACGCGGGCGCGATATGCACGACACCAGTTCCTTCGTCTGTATTTACAAAATCTCCGGCATATATTTTCCACCCATTCTCACAATGTTCCAGTTTTTCATCTTTTGTGTAATAGTCAAAGACAGGTTTATATTTTTTCCCAACCAATGTTGAACCCGGAAACTCCTCCAGAACTTCAAACTCGCCTTCTATATAAGGCAACCTATCTTTTGCAATAATATATGACTCCACGCTTTTCGATTCTTTGTTTATAATTCGTATGTATGCAATATCAGGATTTATTGCCAATGCCACATTCCCCGGCAAGGTCCAAGGCGTTGTTGTCCAAGCAAGTATATATGTATTTGGAAATTGAAAATTGAAAATTGAAAATTTAACAATAACGGATATATCCGTTATTGTTTTGTATCCTTGGCTCACTTCAAAATTCGCAAGCGTAGTTTCGCACCGCGGGCAGATGTGCATGGACTTGTATCCTTCATATATAAGCCCCTTTTCGTGAAGCGTTTTGAACACCCACCACACGCTTTCGGTATATGTTGGGTCCATGGTGCGATAATCGTTCTCCATGTCCACCCAACGCCCGATCCGCGGAATAAACTGCTTCCATGCGTCGGCAAAACGAAGCACCGCGCGTTCCGCTTCTGTGTTAAACTTTGCAATGCCATATTGCTCAATATCTTTTTTATGCGCTAACCCCAATTCCTGCTCAATAATGTTTTCGAGCGGCAAACCATGGCAATCCCACCCCCATCGCCGCGGCACATATTTGCCGCGCATGGTTTGGTAGCGCGGAATAACGTCTTTCAAAAAACTGGAAGGCATGTGCCCATAATGCGGTTTGCCGGTAGCGAACGGCGGGCCATCATAAAACGTAAATAACTCTTCGCCAAGGCGGAGCTCCAGCGACTTTTCAAAAATTTTATTATCCTGCCAAAATTGAAGTATCTCTTCTTCCCGCTCGGAAATGGTTTTTTTATGTTCACCAGTTTCTTTCATAATATGCCTATAGTATAAGAAAAGAGCCCGTCTTTCAAACGAGCTCCAGAAAATACTCATCATCATTCATCGTCCACCAAACAAGGGCGTCTTCCAATAGATGCTCACAACCGCGGCAACCGCGTATAACACCAAGGCGGTCGCCCCGCCGCGAGAGACCAATGGATGTTCGCCATTGAACACATAATAAATCAAAACACCGGAAACAAACGGGCTCACCCATTTTGCGCCCCAAGCCGCGAATTGAATGTCCCACGCGCTTCCTGTTCCTTTGTATATATTATATGTTGAGAGAATAAAAAGAGCATTGAGCAAAAAGAAAACCGTGAGGGAGCCAATGAATGAACAGTATATGATGCGCCAATGAACTGAAGGAACCATTTCCACAAACCACGGACGATCAAGCAGATAGATGGTATAAATGCCAAGCGCATGAAGTCCGGCTGTTGCAACAGAAAGCAGTAAGAGCCAAAAAGACATAAGAAACCCTCCTTCCTTTTTTCAGTAGTCTTTTGCAAATCTAGCATTCAAGCAAGCACGCGTCCAGCGTACTTACTGCTACAATGCGCAGAGTCACATCTCCTCGGGTGCCTCAATGCCAAGAAGGTTGAGACCGTTATAAAGCGTGGTTGAAGCCGCCCGAACCATCATAGTCCGTAACATGCGCTTCTCTTCATCTTCTTCCCGCAGAACAGGAATCATATGGTAAAACTCATTCGTGATGCTTGCAAGTTCATACAAATACGCGGCAAGAATATGCGGGGAACGCTCCATAAGCGCGTTTTCTATAGCCATTGGATAACACAAAATAAGAGATATAAGCCGATGTTCAACATTTGAAATCCCCCTTATTCTCCCTTTTTCAAAGGGGAAACTTTGCCCACTGGAAATAGTTGCGTCTATTTTCCGCAAAATACTTTTCAGACGCACGTATGTGTATTGAAGATACGGCCCCGTATTTCCCTCAAAGGAAAGTGCTTTTCCCCATTCAAATATAATATCTGATTTTCTATTGTGAGAAAGATCAAAATATTTTACCGCGCCCATGCTCACCTGCTTAGCCACTTCGTCCGCATGAGGCAAATCAGGATTTTTTTCACGGATAATGGCAAGCGCGCGCTTCTCCGCTTCATCCAACAGCGCGCCAAGCGCAATTACCGTGCCTTTTCGCGTGCTTATGGCGCCCTCCGGAAGTTTCATAAACCCAAATTCCACATGCTCGGAATCGCCAACACCTTCGTATCCTAAAAGCTCTGCCACACGAAACAATTGTTTGAAATGATGCGATTGACGCACATCAACCACATAGATATTCTTCCAAAACTCCCATTTTTTTTGTCGGTACTTGATAGTCGCCAAATCGCGGAGCAAGTATGTAGACGCGCCGTCTGACTTGATAAGCACCGCTTCGTCCAGTTTCTCTTTTGTGAGATCAACAAGAACAGCACCGTCTTTTTTGCCTGCCTGCTCGGTAGGCAGGTGGATTGCAATATTTTTTTTGAGCGCGTCCTCCACAATAGGTGACATGTCTGCTTCATAAGACGACTCGCCTTTATGTTCATCAAACGGGAGAAGTCCTAATCGCTCTGCGCTCTCTTCCAATTTTTTCATGGAGATATCAACCATCCATTCCCAGATTTTTCTGTTTTCCGCGTCACCTCGTTCCAATTTTGCAAATTCTTCTTTCGCGTGTTCCCGCCTTTCTGGATCTGCCTCTATCTTAATATTTTCTTTGGTGTATATATCTTCAAGAAACGTAAATGGGTCTTCTATTATTTCCTTTTTCGCATGTGCCAACTGAAACTCTTTATATCCAAGTAGTAAAATTCCAAACTGCGTGCCCCAATCGCCCACATGTGTGTCAGAAACTGCGTGATATCCTTGCGACAAAAAAATACGTTTAAGCGCGTCTCCAATCACCGCCGAACGCAAATGCCCGATGTGCGGCCGCTTTGCAATGTTGAGCTGAAAATATTCAACCATCACCGTTTTTCCTTCGCCGACATTGCTGGTGCCCCACACCTCGCCCGCCTCAAGCACATCTTTGAGCGCGGAAACAAGAACTTTATCTTTAAAAGTAAAATTTAAAAACCCGGGCGTAGCAACAGAAACCTCCCAACGATCATCCGCCAAAGTTTTCACGAGTTCCTGCGCAATTTCCATGGGCGGCCTCCCCATCGGTTTTGCAAGCATTAAAGCCACATTGGTTGCGTAGTCACCATATTCTTCGTTTTCTGGAACTTCCACGGAAAAACCGGGCACTACAAGATTACCTGCATATTCCCGCGCGGCCTGTGATATTTTTTCTTTTAGTATGTCACGAAACGTCATAGATTTATTTTAATTAACTCCGTAAAATCCTTTGGTTTGTATGTATCCCATCCCTCCTGCTTCACATACAACATTTTGTAAGTAATCCTTTTCTGTCGCTCATTCGCATCTCCGCACCATTGTTTGAGTCGCTCAATTTTAAGAGGATCGTCCAAATCCTCACGACCCTTTGTCTCAACAATGTAGATATTTTTGTTATCAATTTTCACAAAAAAATCTGGATAGTAGTATGAGATTGAACCATCGGCATTTTTGTAATCAATCTTAAAATGCACCTCATAGTAATTTTTTGCAAAAGAAACAACATCATCGCAACCCTCCAGAAAATCCGCGAACTCCAACTCAAAATCACTATCACCGACAATCTTATTGAACACGCTCTTTTTAGGTAGGAAGTACTTTCTGTCATTCACCACGAACGGCCTACTATCACTCACTTTGATGTAGTTCTTTACCTCCGTATCCCCGACATCTTTCACTGTGAGATTGTTTATTTCTTTTTTGAAAGTTTCAACAATGATTTTAATAGCTTCCAACTCCGATAGATTCCTCAACACATTCAAATCTTCCAAATCAACCGGACTCTCAAACAAATGACTTTTTACAAATTCTTTCACTTCACCAAATAGGATGTCATAGCACCCAAACAGACGAAGTTCTTTCATGATTGTTTGCGCAAAAAAACCTATCGCGCTTTGATAGTTAGGTTCAATCGAACTATCCAAAACCATAGTGTGA
>Ga0209541_10011943_pt1 | contig 13505 bp, 13 predicted proteins | sample RifCSPlowO2_01_FD_184027 | JGI IMG/M metagenome (GOLD analysis project Ga0209541, IMG submission 184027) | Groundwater microbial communities from Rifle, Colorado - Rifle CSP2_plank lowO2_0.1 (SPAdes) (version 2) | ecosystem: Environmental > Aquatic > Deep subsurface > Groundwater | place...
TTTGTCAGTGAGATGCGACGAGCGACTTTTTAGCGAGTCGCTCGCAATTCACTACTAAATTTTACCTCGTAATTTATTCAATCAATAGCGGGGCGGAGCGTTATGCAAGAGAGCGACGCCCCGCACTAGAAAACTTAGACTTTGCCGAATGCGGATTTAAAGATCATATAACATACGCGATCGCTTGTTATGCTCTCCGTAGGTTACGAAGTCCTGACAGATTTTGACCGGAAAGTTTTTGAGAACGCTGTCATCAGGAGCGAAGCCCATTTTAGTTAATACATCAAGGGAAGGGGAACTATAAAGAAAAATATGATTTATTCGTATAAAGGAATATTCATAATGTTATATCTATTACCCTGGTATTCTACAACTTTTAAATCTTGGGAGCCAGACAATGCCGTTACTCCTTCTCCAAATTGACTTTCAAATATTCTACATCTATACGGCCTAAGAATAATTTCTTTATTTGCTTCAAGAGCAAGAAGTCTTGGTTTATCTCCTGTTTCTGCAAGATCTGATAATTCAATTCTTGCAGGCAATGCATTTATTGCTTTTTCTAATCTAACTGCTTGAACTGAATCGTCGGTGATATACTGTAATATAACCCCATTTGTTAAATTCATTTTAGAAAGAATAAACACAACTTATTTATAAACTTTTTGTTTTTGTAGTTACTATATAGTTAATATGACGCGATTTCCCCTTCCCTTTCTATCGTTTTAGGCGTTCTCAAAAATTGAGCATAACAAAAAGATTCAGGATACTAAATTATACATTATTTGATGAAATTGGGGCTATTAGAATCTCCTTTCCAGCAAAATAAAAAAATAAACTAACAACTTGGAATTACTTGCACAACGCCCATCCGCAGCTCTTGCATGAGACGCACCCTTCCTGTATTTGGGCTTGCCCGCCGCACTCGGGGCATGTCCTTGTCTTTCCCCTGCTCTCGCTTTGCATTACTAAATTCCCAGAGTCAATCTCTTTTTGCGCCATTGCGCTTCCGTTTCCCGTAACTCCAAGCTCATGCTTTATCTCAACAGCTTCGATAGAAGCTATTTTCTTCACAGCTTCTTTCTTTTTAGGCGCTACTAAAACCTGGTTCTTGATGCTTGAGTCTCTGAATACTGTTACATCCTTGCATCCAAGCTTGTATGCTAGAATATAGCTGTCTCTCATATGCTCTACTGTTGCATCTGCCGGGAAATTATTTGTCTTTGAAATTGAGCTGTCCACCCATTTCTGGAATGATGCAAGAGCCCTTATATGGTCCTCTGGATTTATGTCCATTGCAGTAACGAAAGCTTTCTGCAGTTTTGCCGGAAAATCTTCCAGGCCCTGCACACTGCCTCCATTCTCACATATTTCCTGCATAAGCTCCTCAGAGTATAAGCCTTCTCTCCTTAAAGCCCTTTCAAAAGCAGGATCGACATAGTAGAAGCTTCCAACCTTGACATTCTTCTCAAACGCCAGGCTGTACACCGGCTCCATTCCTGATGAGCATCCTGCTATCATTGATATGCTGCCTGTAGGCGCAATGACTGTTGTGAATCCATTCCTTGTACCATATTTTTTTATGTCATCTCCTAATCTCTTCCAGTCGTGCTCCCATTCATCCTTTAGCTCAAATCCCCTGAAAGGAAGCCTTCCTTCCCTGTAGAAGCTTTTATTATAGTATGGCAAATTGCCCCTTTTCTTTGCAAGCTCCACACTTTCAGCATGCGAGTGGTAAGCGATGAACTGCATCAGCTTTTCCATAAACTTCCTTCCCTCCTCGCTATTGTACTGCAGCCTCAGCTCATACAACAAATCGCCGACTCCCATAACTCCTAGGCCGATCTTTCTTGTGTTAAGGCTCATCTCTTCTATCTGCTTTAAAGGGAACTTATTTACATCAATGACATTATCCAACAGCTTGGTGCATTTCTTTGTGGCTTCTTTCAGGCTGTTCCAGTCATAATACACATTTCCCTGCTCATCCTCTTTTGCAAAAGCCCATACGTTTATGCTTCCTAAATTGCATGGCTCATCCGGATAAAGCAAAACCTCTCCGCAATTATGCACCACAATGCCATTTGCAATAAAAGAGTGAGTTAAAGGCTCTGTAATATCCCAAACTTCCCTCTTTCCAGAGAGTTCTAAAGACTTGACTTTGTCGGCAAAATATTCTTTATAAAATTCAAAGTTCTCAAGTCGTGCGGCTTTTTCATTATGCCTATCCTGAATGAACCATATCTTGCTTAAGAACCGTTGTACGTTGTCTTTGCTTATATTCAACTCATAATTTACACCTGATGTCTTATATTCTATTTCTTTTCCCCACTTATTTATATAGTCAAATTTCTTTGGTTTTGTAGACCTGTCATATATGCTGCTTCTAATGCCCAGGTTTAATAGCAAAACCTGCGCTTGTTTCAGAAGCTTCAAAGAGCTTGAATTCAGCCTTATATAATTTCTGCTTTCATTACTCATTCCAATTGTGCCGTCTGAGCTAAATAATCCTTGCAGGAATCCAACTACTGCTTCCTCTGTTGCTGTAAGAATCGAATTAGGCACTTCTTTTTCTATTGATTTTACGCCCAGCTTGGAAAAGAAATCAGCAATGTATTTGCTGCTGCTTCTTATTTGCGTGCAATTATTTTCATATTTAATTTCATTAATCTCCCTATTGCAATAAGACTCAAATATCGGTTTTATAATTTTTTTTGCATCTTTATCCTGTTCTGAAAATACTAAGCCAACTTGATTAAATTTCTTATTCAACCACCCGTCTCCTGTTAACCAGCCTAAAACCAGCCCAAGCTCTTTGCTCCATTCTGTTGGAAGGTTTAACTCATACTTTTTGCCATTGTTGCCAATTATTTCATTTTCTACTTTAAAAGGCAATTTCTTGTTTTTGTTAAAACCGCCAGCACCAGATTGGATTAATATTTTATCTTCATTAGTCAGCTCAGAAAGCTGTTTCCACCCATTTTCAGTCAATATTCTATGATCCAGAGTTGCTACCAGCTCATAGCCAGAATTTGTCTCTAATTTTAGAGTTTCTTTGTAGCCTGTTTTCATATTTCTTAACATTTTTACTTTCTGCACGCCACTTTGCAGGATAACAAGATGAGAGTTGCTGTTTTCCATAGCTCTTGTATCAATAAAAATATCATTGTTCTTGATAGAATCTATTCTCTCCAAACCATTTCCGGTTGGTATTAAAGTATCTGCTGCAACGCATGGGTTTGTTGTCACAATAGGCCCCAGATGCTTAAAGAACGGGTTGTAATCGTTTACAATATCAAAAAAAATGACTCCCGGCTCTGCTGATTCCCATGCCTGGTAGACAATCTTGTCAAACAAAGCTTTAGGATCGATAGTCTTTACTATCTCTCCATTTCTTGGATTTACCAGTGGATAAGGCTTGTTTTTCTCATAACACTCCCAGAAATCAGGCATTAGCAAAACAGAGATATTGAAATTAGTCAAAGCCTTGTTTCCTTCTTTAGCTGTTATGAATTTTTCTATATCCGGGTGGTTGCTGTTCAATATTCCCATATTTGCTCCTCTTCTTATCCCTCCTTGCTTTACAACCTCTGTCATTGTGTCAAACATCCTCATGAAAGATAGAGGACCAGAAGCAGCTCCTGAAGTTGAGCTTACAAAATCTCCTTCCGGCCTTATCTTTGAGAAATTAAAGCCTGTGCCTCCGCCGCTTTTGTGTATGATTGCAGTATGCTTTAAGGTGTCCATGATGCTTTCCATGCTGTCTTCAACACCAAGGACAAAACATGCGGAACCCATGCCTAATGAGTTGCCAAAATTTGCTATTGCTGGCGTGTTAGGCATGAACTTTTTTTCGACCATTAGGTTGTAGAATTCATCTATGTTCTTCTCGTATTTGTTAAAATAGCCTTGCTCCAGCAACTCTAAAAACTGGCTCCATGAAACCTTCATCTTTTTCTGCTTATTGTATCTTTCATAAAGCCTTCTCATACCTTCCATATGGTATTGGTTGAGCTTGTAATTCCCTATGGAAATCTTGTTATCACATCTTCCCTTCTCAAATTCTTCAATCTCAAAAACATTCTGCCTTTCGCTTATGTCAAACACTTTTTCATCATAAAAAATCTCCGGTATGCCCAAATGAGTAGAAACTCTTGTAAAAAGCTGCTTTGGCGTTTCTATAAGCTTTCCTTTCTCATCTTTCTTTAAGTATCTTGCCTTTAAAACCCTCAAAGCATTGACATCAAACCTTTTATCAACCTCATCTAAATAATCCTTTTCCAGGACTCTCATTTTCTCTTCCCTTGCCTCAGCTCTCTTCTGCCTGTACACAATATAGGTTTTGGCTGTCTTTGCATGCCCTGCTTCTATCAGGACTTTTTCCACTAAGTCCTGTAATTGCTCAACTGTCGGGATGCCTTCTGTCTCTTTTTCCAGCTCCCTGACAACTTTGTCTGCAAGCTTATCTGCTTCTTCCCTGTCTTGGCCGCCAACAGATCTTGCAGCCTTGAATATTGCATTGGCTATCTTGCTGCTGTCAAATTCCACCACACTGCCATCGCGTTTTTTTATTTCAGAAATCTTTGATGTCATTTTTACATCCCTCTCCCATCTTTTTACTACTGAATATAGGCACAACATATGGTATATATCACAATTAAGAACCACAACATATTGTGTTTTTTGGCACTTTTTCCAGAAGCCTTCTTCTATTTAAATGTTGTGGTTATAAAATATATAGGTTTTTTGGGATATGTTGCAGCATAAGGTTTTATGTTATTATTATAGCAAACCAATATCTTTAAATAAGCAAAACCATTTCAATATTATAGTGCTGCGCATACTCGCACCAAACTTAAACTTTGTGCAGAGAGTGTGCGTAGAAGCTAAGACTTCTATGCAAAATTAGGATAATCACTGTGCCTTCCAGTTCATTGCCAGAATTTTTACATTTTTAATCTTTATCAAGGCTCAACTATCAAATTATGATTTTAGTCCACTGGACATTCACGCGTGAAGTATTTAAATAAAATCATTTACTTAGTTTCGCAGGCAAAAATAGCGGTTAAAAATGAAATTTAATAAAAATCTGGCAGCAATTCATGGGTATCTTTGTGCAGATGGTTATGTAATTAGAAATCCAAAGCATCAAAAACATAAATATTACCATATTGGATTAAGGAATACCAATCAGTCTTTATTAGAGGATTTTCAGCAGAAATTTGAAGCAGTCTTTGGGATTAGACCAATTATAACCAATGAAGGGAGGTGTAAAATACAAAATAAGGAGATTTATAATTTTTTAACCAAAAATTTCTCTTACTATTCGTACGAATGGAAGCTGCCTAAACTAAGCAAAGAAAATTTAAGTTATTGGTTAAGAGCATTTTTTGATTGTGAAGGATGGGTTGAGAATCAGCCTGCAAAGAGCAGATTAGTCGGGGTAGATTGCTGTAATGAAGCTGGATTATTAAGTGTACAGGAAGCATTAAATAAATTTAATATCGCTTCTGAAATCAAAAAGAAAAGAGAAAGAATTATCTGGCGTTTAACAATTTGTGGTATAGAAGATTTAAAAAAATTCCATAAGTATATCGGTTTTTTACATCCTAATAAAAACCAAAAATTAAACGAAGCAATAAATTCATATAAGGATTATAACTGGAATATTCCTGAAGATAAAGAATCTTTGATAAAATTTATTTTACGAAAGGGAAAACTGAGAAAAGAAAGAAATGAAATCAAACTTTTATCAATCAAAAGTAAGAACATGATGAATTTAAGGAAAATCTTAAATAAGCATAATATTTCTTCAAAAATCTTAGGACCTTGGAAAGCTACCAGTGGTTCTTTGTATTATTGTTTGATTATAAAAAACATGGAGGTAAAGGTATGAGACCAGAACCGGAAAGGCCAAAAGAAATAAACAAGATAAGCGATTTTATTTGGGAAATACCCGCATCACATAAGAAAGGAATGCTGGTTCCAGCCAGGATTTATGCCAGCAAAAACCTTCTTCAACAGATGGATAATGGTGTCTTTGATCAGGTAACTAATGTAGCTTGCCTTCCAGGAATCCAAAAATACAGTTTCTGTATGCCCGACGGTCATATCGCTTTGTAGTTAGCTCTACGGCGAGACATTTGGGGCTACGGATTTCCAATTGGCGGAGTTGCTGCCTTTGACCCTGAAGAAAACGGAATAATCAGTCCAGGTGGAATCGGTTTTGACATAAATTGCGGCATGCGCCTTGTAACAACTAATCTTACCTATGATGAAGTCAAGCCAAAATTAAGGGAGCTTACAGACACCATGTTCAAGCTTGTTCCGGCAGGAGTCGGCTGCAAGGGATTTGTTGATGCTAATAAATCCCAGTTCATAGAGATCATAGAGAATGGCAGCAAGTGGTGCGTTGAAAACGGCTATGGCTGGAAGGAAGATCTTGAAAGGACAGAAGGTCATGGAAAAATAGACTGGGCAGACCACACTAAAGTCTCTGACAAGGCAATGCAGCGCGGCATAAACCAGTTAGGCACTTTAGGCTCTGGAAATCATTACCTTGAGACACAGCTTGTCAAAGCCGAGAATATTTTTGATAAAGAAACTGCAAAAGCATTTGGAATACATTCACCTGGACAGATAGTTGTAATGGTCCACTGTGGCTCCAGAGGATTTGGCCACCAGATAGGAACAGACTACCTGAGAAAATTCGAGCCCATAATGAAAGAGCATGGTATTGATATAAGGGACCGCGAACTAACTTGCGCTCCTTTCAACTCAAAAGAAGGTCAGGATTATTACAAGGCAATGGCATGCGCCGCAAACATGGCTTTTTCCAACAGGCAGGTTATTTTGCACAGAATAAGGGAAGGATTTGAGAAAACTTTTGGCATGGATTCGGAAAAGATGGAAATGCACATGGTTTATGATGTTGCCCATAATATTGCTAAACTGGAAGAGCATGAAGTTGATGGAAAAAAGAAAAAATTGATTGTGCACAGGAAAGGCTCAACCCGTGCTTTTCCCCCAGGACATCCAGAGCTAAATACATTATTCAAGAAAACCGGGCAGCCGGTGATTATTGGAGGCTCAATGGAGACAGGATCATATTTGCTGGTTGGGACGGAAGAAGCAATGAAACAAACTTGGGGGTCAACTGCGCACGGCTCAGGAAGGACAATGTCGAGGGCAAGGGCAAAAAGGGAAGTTAGAGGAGACAAGCTGCAGAAGGACATGGAAAAAAGAGGCATTTATGTTAAGTCAGTATCAATGGCAGGCCTAGCAGAGGAAGCTGGTTTGGCATATAAAAACGTTGACGAAGTCATTGATACTGTGCATAAGGCAGGAATATCAAAGAGAGTCGTAAAGCTTCTCCCGATAGCCAACGTCAAGGGATGATATTATCAAAATTTTAATTATTAATTATTTGCATTGTTTTTATTATTGAAAATTAAACTATCGTTTTATTATAATTGGAAATAATATTATTGTTATTAAATATTAGTAAATATTGAAAACCAAATTATTTTTATTGGCTGAAATTATTTATTGTAAAAAACAAAATGAAAAAATACAAAATACTGGAAGATGTAGCCATTGCAGACATAGCCATAGAAGCATATGGAAAAGGCCTTAATGAATTGTTTGAAAACTGCGCATTTGCAGTCTTTGAGGAATCTGCAAATATAAAAAAGATAGAAGAAAAGGAAAAAAAATCAGTTAAATTAAGCGCAAAGAACGTTGATGACTTATTGTTTGATTTTTTATCTGAAATATTGTTCTTAAAGGATACTTATTCAATGATATTCAAAAAAGCATCAGTTAAAATAAATAAAAAAGGCAATAATTATTCCATAAATGCTGAATTGGTTGGAGAGCCTATCAATAGAAAAAAACATGAATTAAGGAATGATATCAAGGCAATTACATTGCATATGTTTAAATTAGAAAAAACAAAAGAAGGCTGCAAGGCATTGTTTGTTGTTGATGTTTAGCCTAGTAGATCTTTTTTAGGTTATTCAGGATATTAAGTGTTTTTATAAGATCCCCGTTCTTTACGAGTATTATCAATTCTGGAGCAGAACTCATTATCTCATGTATGCTTATATTTCCTGCTGTAAGGCTCGAACTTACAATGGAGATTATCCCCGGCGTTTTTTCGGCTTCAGGGAAAAACTGGATTATTACTTCTGCAAGGTTCTTATCCACAGACTGAATTTCTTTCTTTGAGAATATTTCAAAAAAAGTTTTTAGGTTTTTTTCATCTATGATAAATCTGATTCCCTGTTCGGCCTGAATAATCCTTAGAATATCCCCTTTTTCTAAATCTATGTGATTAGCGACCTTGCTTAGTTTCTCCTGCACCTGCCTGTTTTTTGACAGCAATATGTCAATCACATTATCCTTAGTCTTGATGCCAATGCTGGAAAATATTTTTATTGTCTTGTTCAGCTCCTTAACCTTATTATCCCTCTTATATCTTCTGATTGCGCTCATGACTGCATCAAGATTCTTTTCAGTCAAATCTAAGGATTTGATAATATGCCTGGCAAGGGCCCTCAGGCTGAGTATATTGCTGAATAGGCATTTCCTTACAATAAAGTCATTATCCAAAAATACTTTTACTTGCTCGGATATATTTGTCATAAAAGACACAAATAAGCCTTTTTTTATAAATTTATTGATTTTGAGACACTATTCTTATATACTTTTTAGGATTTCTTAGGCTTATGAAGACTGCTGAATTGCTTGAAGACAGGTTGAATGATATGCCTTATGTAAATGCTTTCGGGATTTATGATAAATTGACATTTCATGGCCAGATGCCGGCATTGCTCATGGAATCCAGAACACTGAATCTGGCATATGGGAGGCAGAGCATAGTAGCCGCAAATCTAGCGCTCAAAGTAAGCGGGAAAAATGAAGGTTTCAGGATAGATGCATTGAATGAGCAAGGCATTGAACTGCTTGCGCAATTTTCAAGGGAAGATTTTCCTTTTGCTGCTGATTATAGGCAGGCTGAAAGACATATTGGGGTTGAATCTATTAGAGCGGAAAACAGCAACTATAATCAAAATCAAAGAATAAGAGCGAGTAATGCGAGCAAATTCCTAAGGGCAGTAATGGGAAAATTCAAGACAGCGGGCAATCACTTTGGATTGTATGGGGCTTTTGCATACGATTTTGTGAGGCATTTTGAGGATATAGGCCATAAGCATGATGCGAAGTCTGGAGATGATTTTACTCTTTTTTTCCCGACTGCTGTCTATGTTTTTGATGATATTAGGCAAGCAGGAGCATATCACTCTCTTGGCTTGCATGGCAACCCCCTGCCATTTGAGGATTTTAAAGATACCTTAAGGTTAAGCACTGATGTTGCCCAAAGACATCAAAGCATGACAGATGATGAATTCTTAGGCAAAGTTGCTTCAATAGTCATGGACATCAAAAACGGAAGGTTTATGCAATGTGTATTGTCAAGATCATTTTCTTTGCCTTTGAAAGAGCACCCATTGGATGCCTATGCAAGACTGAGGGAAGCAAACCCGTCCCCTTACTGCTTCTTCTTTAATTTCGGGAAGGGAGAATTCCTCTATGGCTCTTCTCCAGAAATACATGCTGTCGTTGAAAATAATACATTGACTATCAGGCCTTTGGCAGGAACTATACCACGTTCTCAAAATCCTTTGGAAGATGCTGATAAAAGAATTAAATTACTTACAGACGAAAAAGAAAGGAGAGAGCATCTCATGCTGCTTGATCTTGCAAGAAACGACGTATTCAGGCTTTGTGATCCTGCCAGTGTTCATGTAACAGATGCATTAACAGTTGAGCAATACCCCAATCTTTACCACTTAGCCAGCGGAGTTAGTGGAAAGCTCAGAAATGGTTTTGACAGCATTGATGTTCTGTCAACAATAACGCCTGCAGGAACGTTAAGCGGAGCGCCAAAGCTGGAGGCAATGAGGGCTATAGAGGGGCTGGAAAACACCAGACGGGGGTTTTATGGCGGTGCTGTTGGATACCTGTCAAATGGCGGATGCAACACAGGCATTACCATAAGGTCCGTCCATGTCAAAGACGGGTTTTCCACAGTGCAGGCAGGTGCTGGAATTGTCGCTGATTCTATTCCGGAAAATGAGGCTAAAGAGGTTATGCTAAAATTAAGCATGCCAATGAAAAATCTGGAGGCGCGCTAAAATGAAAGTGAATTTCATTGATAATGGGGATTCATTTGCAGATATGATAGCTGCGTATTTGACTATTGCAGGGGCAGATGTAGTCATGCATAGGAGCAATTGTAGTTTGGATACATCTGTCAGAAGAAATCCAGATCTCATTGTGCTTGGTCCGGGCCCTAATGGACCGAGAGAAGCAGGGAATTACATGGAGCTTCTCGATAGGTATCATAAAGAGTTTCCTTTTTTTGGGATATGCTTGGGGTTTCAGGCAATGATGGAATATTTTGGCCAGCCAGTTGGCCGATTAGACGACATTGTTCATGGTGCCAAAGTTCCTGTTGATCATAACGGCACGGGCATTTTTGACGGAATAATCAGGCCTGCAGACTTTGCAAGATACAATTCCTTAGGTGTTTATGCTGCTCCCGAACCTTTTGAAATAACAGCAACTTATAATCATATAGTCATGGCCGCAAGGCATAAATGTTTGCCTATTGAAGGCGTCCAATTCCACCCCGAATCTGTCCTGTCAATGGCAAATGATAATGGCATAAAGCTTTTCCAAAATGTTTTAAAAAATTTAGCTGCAAAAAATCATGGCTGAGAATCAGTCTGAAAACTCAATGATCACCTAAAGCTGTTCCCGCATCCGCAGCTTTTAGTTGCTTTCGGATTCTCTATCTTGAAGCCTGCGCCTTGCAGGCTGTCTACAAAATCAACATTTGAGCCGTCAAGCTTTGCCATGCTGGGCTTATCCAGGAATATCTTTATCCCTTTCTCTTCTATGACAACATCATCTTCTGATGCATTATCGCTGAGCTCCATTCCATACTTGAATCCAGAACATCCTCCCGGAACAACAGAAATCCTCAGCCCTTTCTTTTTTTCCTGCTTTATCAATTCTTTGATTTTACGGGCTGCTTTGTCGGTAACATTCAATGTTGCGTTGCTAAAATCAAACTCTTCTTTTTGTGATTTATTTTTATTGGAATTGTTTTTTATGGTCTCATTCAATTTCTTTAATGCCTCATTTATTTCCTCATCTGTCATCCCGTGCCCTTTAAATCCGCCTTCAAGAGTTTCATAAGGGCTCACATGGCAGCCTACGCAATGCACTCCCATCTCCATCAATGGCTCTATCGTTTCAGGATAATTTTCCACAATATCCCCTATGATTGTTTCCTTTGTTATTAATTGCAGTTTTTGTTCCATTATTTTTCACCAATAGGCTGATTAACTATTTTTTATCTATTATTATCTTGATTTATTTATAATTATTGTTATTTTTATTGTTGGGACTTACTTATTTTGCCTTCTCAAACAATTCATTGACTTTTTTCCAATTCACCACATTCCACCAAGCATTAATGTAATCAGCCCTTCTGTTTTGAAATTTTAAATAATAACTATGCTCCCACACATCCAAACCTAAAATTACTGTTTTATTTTCCATTATCGGTGTATCTTGATTGGGTGTTGAAGTAATTCCTAACCTTCCATCTTCAACCATCAGCCATGCCCATCCGCTTCCAAACCTGCTGACAGCAGCATTTGCAAATATCTCTTTAAATTTATCAAAGCTTCCAAACGCCTCATTTATTGCATCTCCGATTTTTCCAGAAGGCTCTCCGCCTCCATCTGGGCTCATAATCTGCCAGAAAAAAGAATGATTAGCATGACCACCACCATGATTTCTTACTGCAGTCCTTATATTCTCCGGAACTTTGTTAAGCTGCTTTAATAGTTTATTGACGTCCATTTTTTCAAATTCTGTCCCTTTTATAGCCCCATTCAACTTGTCAATGTAAGCCCGGTGATGCTTTGTATGGTGTATTTCCATAGTCTTTGCATCAATATGCGGCTCTAAAGCATCATAAGCATATGGCAATTTTGGCAATGTATGCATAAAAATCCACCTCCATAATTAACTATCGTTAATTGTGTAATATGTTTATATTTATATAAGTTTCTGTTAAGAAATGAATGTGCGAGCCTGAGCGTTATGCAAGAGAGCGAAGGCGAGCAGTAAATGTTGTGAGCTCGAAGGGCGAACCGAATAAAATAATAAAAAATTACAAACCCCAAAACAATAACCTTTTTAAATTAGGCTAATATCCCTTTGCTTACCAATGAAATGATGAAGGCTATAAGAAATTATGGCCCGAGTGAGGTTCATTTTCTTATATTGCCTCACATAATAAGATTAAGGAGGAGATTAAAATGGCAGCTATAGAAGTTTCAAAAGAAATGGTTGATAAGATTTATGAGATAATCGAGGTAGCTAAAAGCACAGGAAAGATAAAAAAAGGCACTAACGAGACGACAAAATCAATAGAAAAAGGAAAGGCAAAATTTGTTGTAGTGGCAAAAGACGTTGAGCCTGCAGAGATTATAATGCACATACCCATGATAGCGGAAGAGAAGAACGTGCCTTGCTTTCAGGTTCCGAGCAAAGAAGAGCTGGGAGCGGCTGCAGGCATTCAGGTGCCTACGGGAAGTGTCGCAGTTATCCAGGAAGGCGAAGCAAAAAATCTGATTAAGGAATTGGTAAGCAAAGCCAAGCAGTAAAAATGGCAGAAGAAAAAGCAAAGACCGCAGAAGAAAAGCCGAGAAAGGAAAGAAAGCCTGTGGTACAGGAAGCGCCCAAAGGAAACGTAAATTTTTCAATGGCGTGGCCTGCCAAGGTAGAGGAAATCATAGGAAGGACAGGAACAAGAGGGGAAGCTATACAGGTAAGGTGCCGCATTTTAGATGGCCGCGATAAGAACAAGGTATTGAGGAGGAATATTAAGGGCCCCATACAGCTTGGCGATATTTTAATGCTCAGGGAAACTGAGATAGAAGCAAGGCAATTAACAAGATCAGGCAGGGGTTCTGGATAAAAAATTTCAGTTATTAAGCTAAAACAACAACTGCATTAAAAATTAAATTGAAAAAAGCATTTAAAAAGAAAAAATGGCAGACATGATTCCTACGTCAACACATCCGGAATCCAAAAAACTCATAGATATGCTTTCGGATTTGCAGGGTGCTGATGGTATTGTTTTATCAGTTCAAATTAACCCAAGAGGTCTGATATTAGTTGGCATGCATGGGCAATTTGGAAGTCTTGAAGAATTCAGAGAATATTTACAAAGAAATAATTTACCATTCGAAAGTTTGGAGTATAAGGATAAAGATAAATGCTATATTATGAAAAAAGGGCCAATTATGGCAGAGTTTTATAAATTTGATTAAACAAAATGGCAAAATGCACTTTTTGCGGTATTAACATACCAAAGGGAACCGGGAAAATTTACGTGCAGAAGGACGCTAAAGTACTGTACTTTT
>Ga0209541_10011945_pt1 | contig 13504 bp, 13 predicted proteins | sample RifCSPlowO2_01_FD_184027 | JGI IMG/M metagenome (GOLD analysis project Ga0209541, IMG submission 184027) | Groundwater microbial communities from Rifle, Colorado - Rifle CSP2_plank lowO2_0.1 (SPAdes) (version 2) | ecosystem: Environmental > Aquatic > Deep subsurface > Groundwater | place...
CTTAATAAAGTTTTGATGGAAATATATCATGAGATTAGCGATATATGCGATAGCTATTGTTAAAATTGTTAAAGGGATAATTTTATAAAAAACAATACTTTCTTTAAAAATGAGGTGATTGTATGCAGAACAGACTTTTGATGTTCTATGGAACTGAGTGCCATTTTTGCCATGATGCAGAACCGATAATTGATAAGCTTGCTCAGGAGTTAAAAGTAAAAGTAACAAAATTAGAGGTGTGGCATAATTCTGAGAATAAAAAATTAATGGTTAAGCTCAACAAGATAAACTGTGGAGGCGTTCCATTTTTTTACAACGAGAAGACTGAGAAGGCTTTGTGCGGCAATCAATCTGAGCAAACATTTAGGAAATGGATGAAAGGTGAATGAGGTTGAAAAAAGTTATTGAAAGATTTCAAGTTAACTATCTACAAATATTAAATGAGAATGGAAATTGTGATGAGAGATTAATGCCACCTTTGAATAAAAAACAAATCAAAGAAATGTATGAATACATGATTTTAACAAGAGTCTTCGACGATAAAGCGCTGAAGCTGCAGAGACAGGGAAGATTAGGGACTTATGCTCCTACTCGAGGCCAAGAAGCTACTCAAATTGGAAGTGCGTTTGCAATTAAAGATGATGACATGGTGTTTCCTGCTTTTAGAGAAAATGGTGTTTTTCTAGTCAGAGGAATGCCTTTGGATTTATTATTTCAATTTTGGGCTGGAGATGAGCGTGGCATGAGTATCCCAAAAAATGTTAATATATTTCCTGTTGCAATAACAGTCGGGGCCCAGCTTTTGCATGCAGTAGGATATTCAATGGCTTTGAAGTTCAAAAAAAATAAGGCAGCTGCTATAACTTACTTCGGTGACGGAGCTACTAGCGAGGGGGATTTTCACGAGGCAATGAATTTCGCAGGCGTCTTTAAAGCTCCTTGTGTTTTTATTTGTCAGAATAATCAGTATGCAATCTCGGTTCCGGTTGAAGAGCAGACTGCTTCTGAAACCTTGGCGCAAAAAGCAATTGCTTATGGTTTTTCAGGGATCAAAGTTGATGGCAATGATGTGTTTGCAGTTTACAAGGCAACACTTGAAGCACTGAAAAAAGCAAGGGCTGGAAAGGGGCCAACATTGATTGAGTGCTACACTTACAGAATCGGGGACCATACAACAAGCGACGATGCAAAAAAGTACAGGAAAGAAAGCGAAGTAAAAAAGTGGGAATTAAAGGATCCTATTTTAAGATTAAAAAAATACATGAGAAAAATGAAAATGTTTTCTGAAAAATATGAAAACGAGATTAAAAAAACATCTGAAGAGCAGGTGGAAAAAGCACTTGCTAAAGCTGAAGCAGTGCCAAAACTAAAACCAGAGGAAATTTTTGATTTCATATATTCTTCTTTAACTCAGGAATTGAGTGAGCAAAGAGAGCAAATTAAGCAGGAAAATTTTTCATTAGTTGAGAAAAAGAAAATTAAAACGGCCAACGGAAAGACAAGCGTTGTAGGAGAATTAGAGGAGGCTTAAAAGAGAGGTGATATGACATTGGAAAAAAAAGTTTTATTGCTGGATAAAGAGGCAAAAACACCGAGTCAAAATCTAGCAACAAATCAATACTTTGTTGATTTAGTAAGACAAAAACAATATGACTTAATAGCGCGTATATACAAACATACGAATGGAGTGATTCTAGGTTATAATGAAAGTTCAAACGATGTGGATATGGAGTTTTGTAGAGAAAATAATTATGAAGTTATCAGAAGACCAACAGGTGGGTCAGCAGTTGTTGTTGATCCGGATACTACTCTATGCTACACCATTATATTTGATCCATTAAGGTTGGGAAGGGGGAAAAACATCAATGCATTATATAAGGAGATAACAATACCCCTGGCAAAAAAATTAGGACTTGGAGTAACTGTAGAAGGTGCTTATTACCTAAGGATGAGACTAAATGGCTCTAGTATTCCTTTTGCAGGGCATGCAATAAAATTACACGACGGAAAAATAGCGCAGTTCGACGGAGTCATAAACATGACCCCTTTTGATATGGAAAAAATATCCGGGACTATAAGGCTAAGAGAGCTATATTCTTTCAACGGATCTAGATACATAAAATCAAATGGACAAGTTTATGATTTACAGGGGAATGCAGTAGACATTGATTTAAAACAATCCAAGCTTTTAGGGAAAGAAATAGACGAATTGAGAAAAGTTAAGGGCCTAATTGACATGGGCATTAATGATGAAAAATTCTCGAGATTATTTAGAGAGATGTTGGAGGAGACTTTTGGTGGTGTGGAAGAAGGTTGCCCAAAAATTGATCCTTTAGCATTATTCTATTTACAAGAACAAATTAAAAAAAATGGAAAGGGAGGTACTAAGTCTGGCTTGGGCCATTGTTTCGTGGATTTTGTAGAGCCTGAACCAAGAATACATTATGCCAAAGCTTAACATTGTTGAAGCAATTAATCTCGCATTGAAGCAGGAAATGAAGAAAGATAAAAATATTATCCTGCTTGGAGAAGATGTTGGCGAAGATGGGGGTGTTTTTAGAGTAACTGAAGGACTTGCCAAGCTATACGGAAATGAAAGGGTTATTGACACACCCCTTGCTGAATCTGGAATCGTCGGAGTTTCCTTGGGAATGGCAGTTGCAGGCTTAAAGCCAATTGCTGAAATACAGTTTGAGGGTTTTCTCATGCCTGCCTTAGATCAAATAATAAATCATGTTTCTAGAATAAGAAATAGGAGCAAGGGAAGATACACAGCACCTTTGGTAATAAGGTGTCCAATTGGGGGCGGGATAAAAGCACTAGAGCACCATTCAGACTCCCCTGAAAGTTATTTTGTGCATACACCAGGATTAAAAGTTGTAATTCCAAGCAATCCATATGACGCAAAAGGTTTGATGATAAGCTCTATTAGAGATCCAGATCCTGTTATATTTTTCGAGCCTAAGAAAGTTTATCGCGCAATTAAGCAGGAAGTTCCTGAAAAAGAATATTTAACTCCAATTGGAAAAGCAAAAGTTGTGAAAGAAGGAAGCGATGTCACTTTAATAACTTATGGCGCTGCTGTGAAGACTGCATACGAGGCTGTTCAGCATATATCAAATATAAATGTTGAATTAATTGATCTAAGAACACTAAAGCCAATTGACACAGCGACAATAATTAATTCTGTAAAGAAGACCGGAAAGGTTGTTATTGCCCATGAAGCGCAGAAAACTCTTGGAGTTGCTGCAGAAATAATTGCAAGGATAAATGAGAAAGCATTTTATAGTTTACAAGCACCTATTGAAAGAGTTACAGGATACGATATTATAGTTCCCTTGCCAAAACATGAAGATTATTATTTTATTAACCAGCAAAGAATAATAAATGCTGTTGAGAAGGTGATGAAAAATTCAATTTGAATTTAAGTTTCCTGATGTTGGGGAAGGGATTGCTGAAGGCGAGATAGTAAAGTGGCTAGTCAATGAAGGCGATTCTGTTGAGGAAGACCAGAACATTGTGCAGGTTGAAACTGACAAAGCTGTCGTTGACATTCCATCTCCTAAATCAGGAACAATCTTAAGAATTAATTTTAGGGAAGGTGAGACTGTAAAAGTTGGAGAAATTCTTTGCATCATTGGAGATAAAAACGAAAAAATTTCCTCTAAAAAAATTCCAGCTCAAAAACAAAAACTAAAATCGGCTGATAAAAAAGCTGAAAGAAAAATTGGAACCATTGTCGGAGAGCTCGAAGAAACCAATGAGGTTTTTGAGATGCCACATTCGAAAGCTGTTCTAGGAACTCAGGAAACTGCAAAAGTTCTTGCTTCTCCGGCAGTAAGAAAAAAAGCAAAAGAGCTTGGAATTGATCTGACTAAAATAAAAGGAAGCGGAGATCAAAGAAATATCCTAATGAGAGATCTGCAGGCTTACTCAAAAAGATCTGGGACAGAAAAACAGGAAGTTCCCCAGCAGGTTATTCAGGTAAAAAGGAAATATGATGAATATGGATACATTGAAAGAATTCCGTTAAAAGGAATTAGGAAAACAATAGCGAATAATATGATGAAGTCGTTGCAGAATGCTGCGCAGTTGACTGCAATGGAAGACATAAATGTTTCTAAATTATGGAAGATCAGGGAATATGAAAAGAAAAATCTTGAAAAGCAAAATATCAAGTTGACTTTTCTACCATTCATAATTAAGGCTGCGATTGCAGCACTTCGTGAAAATCCAATTTTAAATTCCTCTCTTGAAGGTGAGGAGATAATAATTAAAAAATATTTCAATATTGGGGTTGCTGTCGAGACTGAAGCCGGGTTGATGGTTCCTGTTATTAAAAAAGCAGAGGATAAAAACATTATCCAGATAGCAAAGGAGATTGTTGAGCTGGCGGAGAAAGCAAGAACAAGAAAAATAGATCTGATGGATTTGCAAGGCGGGACTTTTACAATTACAAATTACGGTAGCGTCGGAGGAACTTATGCAACCCCTGTGTTGAATCCAGGAGAAGCAGGAATATTGGGGCTTGGAAGAATATTTGAAAGGGCAGTTTTAATTAATAGAAGATTAAAAAATGTAAAAATACTTCCAATAAGTCTGACTTTTGATCACAGAATTCTCGACGGTGCTGAAGCTGCAAGATTTATCGAGTCATTAAAGAAATTTTTAGAAGACCCAGATCATTTATTGTTGGAGATGAAATGAACTTGGATAATTTTTTCAAAGCTAAGAGCATTGCTATTATAGGAGTCAGCAGAAACCCTGCAAAGATCGGCCATGTTTTATTCAGGAACTTGATTGATGCCGACTACAAGGGAAAAGTTTATCCTGTTAATCCTGAATTAAACTCTTTATTCAATATCAAAGCTTACAAGTCTATTTCAGATATTCCTGGAAAAGTTGAGCTTGCAGTTATCGCGGTTCCAGCAGAGCTCGTTCTGAGAGTTGTAAAGGAATGCAATGAGAAACATATCAAAGATATTTTGATTATCACTGCAGGTTTCAGAGAAATTGGAAATAAAGTTTCCGAGGATGAGCTGAAAGAATATTTGGAATTGCACGATATTAGATGCATTGGAGTTAACTGCTTAGGTGTTGTTGATTTTCACAAAAAGGTTGATCTAATCTTCCTGCCAAGAAGCAGATTGAAAAGGCCTGAAGCAGGAAATATAAGTTTTGTTACGCAGTCAGGAGCATTGGGAAGCGCAATTTTGGATTTGTGCGCTGCCAACGGCTACAAGTTTTCAAAATTTATCAGTTATGGAAACGCAACTATTGTCGACGAATCAGACATTTTGGAATATTTACTTAAGGATAAATCAACAAAAGTTATTTGCCTCTATCTGGAAGGCGTTAAAGACGGGGAAAAGTTTTTTTCAACTCTAAAGAAAGTTGCAAGAAAGAAGCCTGTTATTGTTATGAAAGGCGGCATTAGCGAAGAGGGAAAAACAGCAACAAAATCGCATACAGGTTCATTGGCAGGAAAAAGCGAAGTTTATTTTGGAATATTTAAGCAGGCCAATGCAATCATTGCAGATTCATTGGAGCAGATGCTTTACTATGCTTCAACTTTTAGCAACGTCAATAAAATCAGAGGAAATAAAATCCAGATAATTACAAATGGGGGAGGTTATGGAATTATTACAACCGACAATGTAATTGCAGTAGGGAATTTAATTCTGGCAAGAATGAATGAGAAGATAAAAAATAAGTTGAAAAAAGAAATCAATAATAATTTAGTTTCCTTTGGAAATCCCTTGGATTTGATAGGTGATGCAGACACAGAAAGATACAGGAAATCTCTGGATGCCTGTGTTAAAGACAACAACATAGATGCGATAATTTTAATTGTGCTTTATCAAACTCCTTTGATTACAACTGACATAATTGAAGTTATTTCAGGATACCGCCGGCTAGGCAAGCCAATTCTTGTTGTCAGCACTGGAGGTAACTTTACAAGAGTTTTAAGAGATGCACTTGTCGATGAAGGTGTTTGCACCTTTGAGTTTCCTGAGCACGCTGTCAAGGCATTGAGCGAATTAGTAAGGTATTATGATATTGAATAATATTGAGTATTATAAAATAATCTGCCAAAAATATATAAACAATAAATTCTCAATATTATGCATGAGAGGTGTTTCTGAACGCGAAAAGCATCTGCCAAACTTTACCCTGCCAGAGCTATTGAGGATAATGCATGAATCCAGGACAATAATTTCAATGTCTGCCGGAGAGCCTGATTTCTCAACCCCCCGTCCTTTACTAAGATACGGAGCAAGCATAATTCACAAATCAACACATTACACCCCAACTCAGGGATTAAAGGAATTAAGAGAAGCAATCTGTAAAAAATTAAAGAAGGAAAATAAAATCAATATGGTTCCGGAAAATGTTATTGTAACAACAGGAAGCCAGGAAGCTATTTTCGCATCTCTCTTAACTACAACAGATCCAAAAGACCAAGTTCTGATTCCAAATCCTGGCTACTTGGCATATCTTCCAGCAATTGAATTAAGTGATGGAAGACCTATTTCATACAGATTGACAGAGAAGAGTAATTTCCAGCCAGATCCGGATGAAATCAAGATATTGGCAAACAGGAAAACAAAAGCAATTATTATCAATTCGCCTTCAAATCCAACAGGCCAGGTTTACTCAAGAAAGTTATTGGAAGAAATTGCAGATGTTGCCCGCGACAAGAATCTTTACATATTTTCGGATGAAGCATATGAAAAGTTGGTTTATGATGATGAAAAGCATGTCTCAATTGCATCTCTAAACGGAATGAAAAATTATGTAATCTCCCTCTTCACTTTCTCAAAAAGCTACGCAATGTGTGGTTTCAGGTTGGGCTATGTTGTGGTTCCAAAAAATCTTTCAGAGTCGATAATAGAGTCATCTCATTTCCTTACAATTTCCCCTCCCCATATTTCTCAGTTGATGGCAATCAAGGCTTTGTCATTGCCGGATTGGCATATAAAGAAGATGGTTAAAGCCTATAACAAAAGGAGGAGATATCTTATAAAAAAACTAAATGAAATAAACTTAATTACCAAAGAGCCAAAAGGAGCATTTTATGCATTCTCGAATATAAAATATGTGACAAAAAAGAAAAGCTATGATTTTTCCCAGCACTTGCTAAATAAGGCAAAGGTTGCGGTTGTTCCAGGAACGGAATTCGGTAAATATGGAGAAGGCTATATCCGTTTTTCATATGCAACAAAGTTATTTTTAATTAGAAAAGCGATAGATAGGATAGAAAAGTGCTTGAAATAACAAGGCTACACAAATTGTAGGTCTTAAGTAAACTTTATATATTTTGCAAAATACATGCCTGATGAGGTGATACTTTGCAAACCTACAAGAACTACATAGACGGAAAATGGATCTATTCACAAACAGGAAAATTTTTCTTATCATTGAATCCAGCCACTGAACAGCCTATAGGAAAATTTCAGGACTCAGACGAAAGGGATGTTGAAGCAGCTGTTCTTGCAGCTGAAAAGTCATTTCCATTATGGAGAGACACGCCTGCGCCAAAGCGAGCTGAAGTTCTTTTCAAGATTCGCGACCTATTGAAAAAAGAAAAAGATAGATTGGCAAAATTAGAAGTAAAAGAAATGGGGAAGGTTTACAAGGAAGCAGCAGGTGATGTTCAAGAAGCTATAGATATTTTCGAATACATGGCTGGCGAGGGAAGAAGATTATTTGGAAGAACAACTCCAAGCGAATTGAGAAATAAATTTAATGCAACGATTAGAACTCCAATTGGTGTTGTTGGCTTAATAACCCCGTGGAATTTTCCGATCGCAATCCCTTCTTGGAAACTAGCCCCTGCTTTAATTTGTGGAAATACAATGATCTTCAAACCGAGCTCAGATACCCCTCTATGTGGAGTTGAATTAATGAAAATTATGATTAAAGCTGGTCTGCCTAAAGGTGTTGTAAATTTAGTAACAGGTTCAGGGAATAAAGTTGGCACTCCAATGATAAGGCATCCGAGAATTTATGGTTTGTCCTTTACTGGCTCAAGAGACACAGGAAAGTTTATCCGAGAAAATGCAGGATTGAAAAAAGTAAATTTGGAGTTAGGTAGCAAGAATGCAATCATTATCATGGAAGATGCAAATCTGAATATAGCATTAGATGGAGTTTTGTGGGGGGCATTCGGGACAACAGGACAGAGATGTACAGCAGCTTCAAGAATAATAGTCCATGAAAAAGTCTTTAACAAATTCGAGAAAATGCTGGTTAATGTCGCTAAAAAATTAAGAGTTGGTTATGGTTTAAATAAATCAGCAGATATAGGTCCATTAATCAACAAGGCAGCCCTGCAAAAATCATATCTCTACACAGATATTGGAAAGAAAGAAGGAGCAAAACTATTATGCGGGGGGGAGGGCATAAAGGGAAAAGGATTTTTCTTTAAACCGACAATTTTCACTAATGTAAATCCGCTTTCAAGAATAGCTCAAGAAGAAATCTTCGGGCCAATAACTGCTTTAATAAAAATAAAAAACATAGATGAAGCAATTAAAGTATGCAATGGAATCAAATATGGTTTATCTTCTGCAATTTATACAGAAAACATGAAATATGCATTCAAAGCAATTAATGAGCTGGAGTTTGGAATCACATATGTCAACTCTTCTACAATAGGAGCTGAAGTGCATTTGCCATTTGGAGGAACAAAAGATACCGGATGGGGGAAAGAAGCTGGATGGAGTCTGGATGAATTCAGCGAGGAAAAAGCAATTTACATTGACTATTCTGGAAAATTACAAAAAGCTCAAGGGATAGATTAACAAGTTTTATATATTTTGTAATATCGTTCTTAGATTATATGAAAAGGATAAAAAAAGACTGGTTTGATTATTTTTTGTTGATAGTTCTAATAACGTTTTTAATTTTATTAGTTGTAGTCTTGATAAAAGAGGGGTTTCCATGGCTGTAAAAAAAATAGATTGGTTTAAGGTTTTGTTAATACTTTTATTTTTGCTATCCGTTTATCTTGTTTTAACTAGGATCGTAGGGCATTCTGCTACAGACTTAGCGATAACCATTAGTATGTTTACATTTCTAGGGAGTTTATTATATAAACTAAATAGAGAATTTGGTGAGTTTAAGATAAAAGCAATCTTCTCATTTAACAAAATTAGTAATGATATCAAGGAAATTAAAGAGACTTTAAAGAAAAAATGAAACCAAAAATAAAAACAAATCTGCCAGGGCCGAAATCAGAAATAATAATCAAGAAAATAAGGAAATTAAACATTGCATATTCAGATCCTTATCCTTATGTCCATTCAAGAAAAGGAGATGGCTGTTATTTTAAAGATTTAGACGGAAATTGGTTTCTAGATTTTGCTTCACAAATAGCTTCAGATCCTCTAGGATATAATTATCATGAGCTAAACAAAGTTATAAAGAGTTATAAAAAACACCCAATAAAATATGCAGGTCAGGATTTTAATGTAAAAGAACATGCAGATTTATTAGAAGAATTATCAACGATAACGCCAAAAGGTTTGGATAAAGCATTTCTAGTTAACTCGGGAGCAGAAGCTGTTGAAAACTGTATAAAGTTAGCGATGAGAAAACAAAAGAAAGCAAAATTCGGAATTTCTTTTCAAAATAGTTTCCATGGAAGAACCCTGGGAGCATTATCTTATACACACTCAAAACCCCTTCACAAGCAAAATTTTTTCTCATTATCAAATAAAACACTTCCATTTTCAGAAGATGCAATAGACAAATTTAAAAAAATAATAAAACAAGACTCAGCTTCAAGCATAGCATTTGTGTTGATGGAAGCAATCCAGGGAGAGGGAGGTTATAATGTAGCTCCAGAATCTTTGATGAGGGGAATGAGAAAATTAACAAAGCAGTACAATATCCCATTTATTATAGACGAAGTCCAGTCAGGAATGGGAAGAACGGGAAAATGGTGGGCGCATGAGCATTTCAATATTTCTCCAGATATAATGTCCTCAGCTAAAGCATTGCAGGTTGGAGCGACAATAGCAAGCAAAAAGTTTGAAGTTGAGCCGGGAAGTATTTCTTCAACATGGGGTGGGGGGCATATCTTGGACATGGCAATCGGATTAAAAACAATAGAGATAATCAAAAAGAAAAAACTTCTGAATAATATAAACAAGATAGGAATTTATCTAAAAAAAGGCCTTGATGATTTAAATCTGGAAAATGTTCGCGGAAAAGGTCTCATGCTTGCTTTTGATTTACAAAATAAAAACATAAGAAATAATTTCGTTATTGAATCTTTAAAGCAGGGATTAGTTTTATTAGGATGCGGAGAAAGAGGAATTAGGGTAATACCCCCTTACATCGTTTCTAAAAAAGAGATTAATCAAGCTTTAGAAATTTTAGAAGCTACAAATAAAAAGGCTATCAAACCTAAATTCAAACACACAGGAAAAATCTGTAATTATTTAACTTGCGGAGAAAGTCATACATAAATGAAAATCGTCATAGCTCTTGGCGGAAATGCATTACTGAAAAAAGGTGAAAAGCAAACTTATTCTAATCTTATAAATAATATCAAGAAGACCTGCCAGCAAATAGCACCAGTAATAAAAAAACATCAAGTTGTCGTAACTCATGGCAACGGTCCTCAGGTTGGTTACTTAGCATTACAGAATGAGCTCGCGCAGAAAAAAATTCCAGCAATGCCGCTAGATATATTGGGAGCAGAATCCCAGGGGTTAATTGGTTATCCTCTGGAAGAGCAATTAATCAATTCATTAAGAGGTCATAAAAAAGATGTAGCCACAATTTTAACCCAGGTCTTGGTTGATAAAAAAGATCCTGCTTTCCATAACCCCACAAAGTTCATTGGACCTTTCTACACTTATTCGCAATATCAAAAACTAAAAATGAAATACAGGATAAAAAAAGATGCAGACAGAGGTTATCGTCGCGTGGTCCCATCCCCTAAGCCAATAAAAGTTTTAGAAGCAAAAACAATCAAAACTTTACTTAAAACAACAACAGTGATAGCAGCAGGTGGAGGGGGAATTCCAGTAATAGAAGAGGATGGAAAACTAAAAGGGGTAGAAGCAGTAATCGATAAAGATTTGGCCTCGGCTTGTTTAGCTTCCTCAATAAATGCTCCGCTTTTAGTTATGGTAACTTCGGTCCCTTATGCTTACTTAAATTTCGGAACAAAGAGACAAAAACCGATAAAAGATATTGCTCTAGATAAATTAAGGGATTATTATATGCAAGAGCATTTTCCACCGGGAAGTATGGGACCAAAAATTCAGGCGGCAATTAATTTCCTAGAAAAGAAAGGGGTGGAAGCAATTATCTGCTCTCCTGAAAATTTACAGAAGGCTTTAAAAGGTTCGAGTGCTACAATAATAACAAAGAGGTGAAGATGAAAAAAAAGCGTGTTCTAATAATGGGCGCAGCTGGTCGGGACTATCATGTTTTCCTGCAGTACTTCAAAGACAATCCATATTATAAAGTTGTAGCTTTCACTCAAAATCAAATTCCTGGAATAGAAAATAGAAGCTTTCCTAAAAAATTAGCTGGAAGATTATATAAAAGAAATATTCCTTTTTATCCTGAATCACAATTAACGTATTTAATAAAAAAACTTAAAGTAGATAAAGTCGTTTTTGCTTATTCAGATGTTTCTCATGAATATGTTATGCATAAAGCTTCAGAGTGCCTGGCAGCAGGAGCAGATTTCTATTTGCTAGGGCCAAGCTCGACAATGATCACAAATAATATCCCAATTATTGCAGTATGTGCAGTAAGAACAGGTGCAGGAAAATCACAGACATCAAGAAAAATTGGAATTATTTTAAGAGAAAAAGGCTACAAAGTAGTAGCTATTCGTCATCCTATGCCTTATGGAAATCTGATCAAACAAGAAGTACAGAGATTTTCTTCTTACGAGGATTTAAAGAAAGCTGATGTTACAATTGAAGAGAGAGAAGAATATGAGCCTTGGATTAAATTAGGAATTCCTATCTATGCCGGTGTTGATTATAAAAAAATAATAAAAAAAGCTGAAAAAGAGGCAGAGGTTATAATTTGGGATGCTGGGAACAATGATCTTTCCTTTTACAAACCAGATCTGCATATAGTGGTTGTGGATCCGCACAGAGCGGGGCATGAGCTTCTCTATCATCCAGGTGAGGCTAATTTTAGGATGGCTGATGTCATAGTTGTAAATAAGATTGATACAGCGCCAAAAGAAGGGATTAAGATAGTGTTAGAGAATATTAAGAAATATAATCCAAGAGCAAAAGTGATTATGGCAAAATCAAAAATTATTGTCAACAAAACAGACATGATAAAAAACAAAAGAGTCTTAGTTGTTGAGGATGGCCCAACATTAACGCACGGAGAGATGCAGTATGGCGCTGGGACAGTAGCAGCTGAAAAATATGGAGCAAAATTAATAATAGATGCTGAAAAATATGCAATAGGTTCGATAAAAGAAATTTATAAAAAATATCCCAGATTGAAAAAAGTTCTTCCAGCAATGGGTTACAGCCACAGGCAAATGAAAGAATTGGAAAAGACAATTAACAGGGCCCATTGCGATGTCGTCATTGATGGCAGCCCATTTGATTTGTCTAAATTATTAAAGATAAACAAGCCTATAGTAAATGTAGACTATGAGTTGGACGAAGTAGGAAAACTCAATCTCAGAAAATTGCTTAAAAATTTCAAAATTAAGAAAAAGAAAAACTTATAAACTTAAGTTTACACGTATAAACTAAAATGGACACGTATAAACTAAAATGGACACAACTGCAACAAAGGATATTTAGGCTTCTATGCATTAAATCAGGAAAATCATTGAATCAAAGGGAAATTGCCAGAATCCTCAAGGTATCACCGACATCGATTGCAAAGTCTCTTCCAATTCTAAAAAAAGAAAACTTAATCTCCATTGGAAAAAGTAAAAATATGAATCTGACTTTGATTGAACTTAATAGGGATAATGAAAAAGCCATGGAATTAAAAAGGGTTGGGAATCTAAAGATGATTTATGAATCTCAAATTGTTAATTTTCTTGAAAACAACTTTCCTGGGTGTACAATAATCTTATTTGGTAGTTTCTCAAGGGGAGATGATATATTTGATTCTGATATCGACATTGCAATCATCGGAATAAAAGAAAAAGAAATCCCCCTAGAAAAATTTGAAAAGATATTAGAAAGGGCACTAAACTTGAATTTTTACAGAAACACTCGAGAGATACATAAACATTTAAGAGAGAACATATTTAATGGGATCGTGCTTAGAGGTGGAATTGAACTTTGAAACCGTTAAAAAATTTTAAAGAATATATTAAAAGAGGAATCATAAAAAAGCAATCTTTAGATAAGTCAAGAGCCATGTCTTTAATAGAGGACTCTGAAAGAGATCGTGATTTTTTGATAGATATTTCAAAGAAAATTGGCATCAATGATGAGGGAGCTAACACAATTATAAAAGGCTCTTATGATGTATTAATGGGACT
>Ga0209541_10011946_pt1 | contig 13503 bp, 13 predicted proteins | sample RifCSPlowO2_01_FD_184027 | JGI IMG/M metagenome (GOLD analysis project Ga0209541, IMG submission 184027) | Groundwater microbial communities from Rifle, Colorado - Rifle CSP2_plank lowO2_0.1 (SPAdes) (version 2) | ecosystem: Environmental > Aquatic > Deep subsurface > Groundwater | place...
CCCGCCGTGAGACCGGTATATGAAATATAGTTCGGCAAGGTCGCGTTTACTACACCATCGGCGATCGCGCTTCCCGTGTTCCGCACATTCCATTGAATTGTATATGTCGTCGCCACATTTGCACGGGGGGGAATGGGCCCGGTGTTTTTTAAAAGCCCCGAGCTGTGGAGCGTGGATGACGACAAAACAGCAGATGTCGCGACCTTCACTGTTCTAACATTAGAAGCGCTCACCTCTTCTGGCACATTGCTTTGCCCGACTCGCGTACCAGACACAGAGGTCGCAAGAATTACAGTCGGCGCGGGAGCAAGCGCCACAGAAGGTAAAGTTGAGAACGAGAATGAACCGATACCGGAAGCTCCCGGCGCAAGAGTCGCGAGAGAAGGGTCTGTGTCCCTGCTGAAGACAATCGTGCGGTCTGCAGAGCGATAGAAACCATTTTCTGTACGAATGCTGTCATAGTCAACGGCCGAGCCCGACAAAGTGATAGAAATCATCGCGTTCGTAACGCTCGTCGAGAGCGTATTGGCATACGAAATCGTAACATTCTGAGAACTCCCCGGATTAACAACAATATTTGGGATCGTGTCACCGTTGAGCGCGAGGGTCGTGGTAATGAAAGGCGCGGCGATAGTTATGGTCGCATCCTGAGTCATATAGGAAACGGCGAGAGTTTGGTCACTCGCGGTCTTTGATGTGCCGACGGTGAAATGAAAAACGCGCTGTTCGTTATCCTGTCCGATTAGTGTTCCGGTTAGTATTATCGTTTTGCTCTCACCCGGCTGTAGAGTCCCAATGAGGAAGTTTGAGCCACTCATTGGCAATGAGGAACCACTCGTCACAAAACCGAACGGAAATGCGCTGGTGAGGACGACATTGTTGAGCGATATCGTCGCATTTGAGCGGACGGTGAGAGAGAGTGTGAGGAGCTTCCCCGACACGGTCTCGGAGAGGGTGTCAACTGATACAGAAAGAGGAGTTGAAGAAATTGCGAGTGCGTATGAAGTTTTTTTAACAAAAACGGTCTTAGAGCCGCCAGTCCCAAAAGAAAAAGAAGCGGGCAAGATTAGCGCCTGCCCCGCCCCGCCGAAGATGATTGCTTTTATTGACCGTGTTACCGTCGCGCCGCTCGCGAGCGGACCCAGATTTTCTGTGTAGCGCGGATATGAGCTCAGCTTACCATCCGCGCTCTTGGTGCCATTCGGGAAAGTAATCTCTATCGTTGCATTCTCAATCGAGACCGGATTCCTATTTGTAATGGTAAGCGAGAGCGGGACAATGTCGCCACCGGCGATTGTTGTTGGCCCCTGTACATCTATGGTGATTTTATCTACAGAGACCGAATTGCCGCCGAAATAGAAAAAGTAGCCGGCTGCACCGAGCGCCACAATGAAGAACGCGAACGCCGCAATGAAAAACATCCCCGCGAGACGCACGCGCCGTATCCCTCGATGCTCGGGAATGTTCTTAAGAGGAGTCTCTTCCCACTCGTGCGGCAACGCCCGTCCATCCGAAGACACGAGCGAGGGGCGGCCCTGCATAGAGTCCATAGGCTTGTATAAACGCTCGCGCGCTTTTTCTAGCGAACCAACATCATCTTCTGGACGCGGTGGCATCAGTATCAGTATACAAGAATTTAAAGGCCCGAGGCGGATATTCCGTTGTTGATGCGGGTGATGTAGCTCGTACGATTTTTTAGGATTTCGGCGAGGAATGGCAGAGTAAATGTGGATGGCCCCCCGGGAATTTCACCGCCATCCAACCCAAGCACGGCAAGGATGTGCAACACAGCGAGTATTTCCAGGGCTTCGTGAGCATTTTCTGGAAGAGTGGTAAGCGCGTCAAAAAACCCCCTAAGTATTGGAAGGGGACCCGGGTCGTGCATCTCTCCGGCGACGAGGCGCAATACGAGAGTTGAAACGCGAGCGGCCCTCGTACGCGGCTCGGCTCTGTCGAGCCGCGTGAACCAATTTTCTACGAGAATCGCGCCTGCGACTCTCCAGCTTTCTTTCCCTCGCACGAGTATGACATCGCTCTCGGCAAATGTCGCGAGCGCGGCGGCGAGCTTCGCGCCGGGTTTGCGAAGCCCCTGCGCTCGCGCGCGTACCAAACCCAACTCCGGTGTCAAAATCGTGACAAACATATTCGCTTCTCCGAGCGGAGAACGCGAGAGTACAATGCCGCGTGTCTCGTACTTATGCCGCATCGCGAATAATATCAAAACGCACGGTGCCGGTTGAAAGAGTCGCCGAATATTTTCCATCCGCGCGCACTTCAACACGCACTTTATCTCTCGGCGAGAGCCCTTCTGTCTTTCTCGCTTCGGCGACAGCACGCGCGAGCTCTCTCTCATCTCCCTCTTTAATCAGCTCCGGCGTGAGTGCTATATCTAACGCAAGCTCTTTCCCCACGACCACTTTTTTCACATTCACTTCTTCTGCGAGAATAACCGCCAATTCGTCACTAATCCTTTCAGGAACCGTCAGACTCGCGAGCGGCTGGCGCACTTTAACATTCGCTTTTTGACGCAGTTGGAGCGCTTGTGACGCAAGAGCGCGGACTTTTTGCATTTCTAAAATCAACTTCTTGTCAGAATCACCGAAAAGCTTCCAACTCTTTTTTATCTTAGGCCAGTCCGCGAGATGTACGCTTATTGGGTCAGTATCATTTTTTACTTTCAAATATATTTCCTCTGCGATAAAGGGCGCGAAGGGGGCGAGGAGGAGAGCACTTGTGCGAAGCGTTTCGCGTAAAGTTTCTATCGCGGCTGTATCGCCTTCACGCGCGCGATCGCGGATACGCCTCACGAACCACTGCGACAAATCTTCACAGAGCCCAGCGACGGCGCGCGTCGCTTCAAACGGTCTGTATTTGTCCATCGCCTCTGTCACCTCGCGCACAGTCTCGTCAGTCCGCGCCTGCATCCAACGGTCAAGTTCAGACTTAACCGTTGTCCCGAGCGAAGCCGAGGGACTCACGCCTTTGAAAATATCGTAAAACTTGGCGCTATTTTCAAACCACGAGAGCACCTTCGCGGCTTCTTTTACGGTTTTGTCATCATAATTTTTTGAATCGCCCGCCTGCGTCACGCTGTACATCCAGAACCGTATGGCATCAACGCCCCATTTCTCTATCTCTACCCACGGATCAACAACATTCCCTTTTGACTTACTCATCTTCTGTCCATCTGCATCAAGCAGGTGGCCGAGTGAGATGGCGTTTTTATAAGGGGCGCCACGCCCCACGAGCGTCCCAATCGCTAAAAGCGTATAGAACCACCCGCGCGTCTGGTCAATCGCTTCGCAGATGAAATCGGCCGGATATTCTATTTTCTTAAAAAAACTTTCCAGTGATTCGCCTCCTCTCTCCTTTACCGCCTGTGCGAACGGCATCGCGCCGGAGTCAAACCATACATCCATAACCTCCGTCACCCTTCGCAATTCCGTTCCCTTTTCTGACACCAAAACGATGTCATCAATATACGGTCGATGTAGGTCAAGCTCATAGTCCTCATTGTGCGGAAGCGGTACGAAATTGAACTGCAATACGGTAGCGGTCTGAAAGTCGGTATTGTTAATTATCTCTTTCGATTGTACATTGTCTGCTCCCGCAGTGATCGCGGAGAACGATTCCAAACCGACACCGTGCGTAACTATCAGGATGTTTTCGTCGACAAGTATATTGTCTAGTTCATATATGAAGCTGCCAAAACGCCGTTTCGCATCGAGATAACTCTCACCGCTCGGAACATGGTGCTCGAATGAGTTTTTCTCGCGAAACGCGAGAAATTCCTTGAGTGCGTCCTTACCGTCAAGCTCTCCAAATTTGAATTCTCGTAGGCGGTCGTCATACTTTATTGCTCCTTTCGGAATTCCGAGCGCGCTGGCGACCTGCTCAGCAGTCTCTCTAGTGCGCAGGAGCGGCGAGGCGTAGATTTTGGTAATCTTTTTTGTTTTGATCTTCTCAATCCTTGTCGCAATCTGTGCGCGACCGTTTTTTGTGAGACCGTTTGTGGTAATACCGTCCGAATCGAGTCTGTTTCTTGCATTATTTTCCGCCTCGCCGTGGCGCATTACGAAATATTTATTGCCAGATTTTTTTGTGTGTTTTTTGAGTTCATCTACCGAGCCAACGACGAGTCGCTCACTACCATCGGCGCTCTGCCAAACTGGCAGTGGCGTGCCCCAATACCGCTCGCGGCTTATCGCCCAATCTTTAGCATTTGCAAGCCACTCGCCCATGCGCCCGTCGCGAATGTATGCCGGTTCCCAATGAATTTTTTTATTCTCTGCGACAAGCTTCTCTCGCAAGTCGCTCATGCGGATGTACCACGAGTCGCGCGCGTAGTAGATAAGTCGCGTCTTACAGCGCCAACAAAATGGATAGGTGTGCGTGTGCGATTCTTTTTTGAAAAATAGGCCTCGCGACTGCAAATCTTTCAATATTTCAACCGAAGTTTCTTCTTCAACGACCGGATGATTCTCAAGAAAGCCAGTTCCCTCAATAAACTTTCCTTCCGGGTTTACTAGATGCACTTTTGGCAATCCTATTTTGTTCCCAAGTTCAAAATCTTCTTGTCCGTACATTACCGCCGTGTGCACTATGCCTGTACCGTCTTCGGTGGTGACAAAGTCGGCAGCGTACACCTGAAATGCCTTATCAAATTTTTGTTTTTCACTTTCTTGCGCAAGGTTTTTTGCAAAGTCGTAGAGTGGTTTATACTTTTTGCCAATCAAATCACGGCCATACAGCGTTGCAAGAACTTGGGGAGCAAATGGTCTGGCCGAGTCTGCGAGGAGACCCGAGGACCTTTGCGAAGCAAGTTGTTGCAACGCTGTTTTTTTTGCAAGAATCACACGCTCACCATCGTGTTCATATACTCCATATTCGATATTTTCACCAACAGCTAGGGCCACATTCCCAGGCAGAGTCCACGGCGTCGTCGTCCACGCGAGTAAATATGTCCCCGGCTCGTCTATGAGTTCAAACTTCGCGGTAATGGCTATGTCTTTTACATTCTGATATCCCTGCGCGAGCTCGTGTGAAGAGAGCGAAGTGCCGCATCTAGGGCACCAAGGCACGACTTTATAATCTTTATATAGTCGGCCATCCTTCGCAGTCTTCGCGAGAAGATGCCAGAGCACTTCCATATACGACGAATCCAGTGTGAAGTACGCCTTGGTGTCGTCAACCCAGAAACCGATTCGTTTGGTGAACTTCGCCCATTCATCTATATATTTAAAGACACTTTCTCTGCATTTCTTATTAAACGCGGCAATGCCATACTTCTCTATATCTTTTTTGCCCGAGAATCCAAGTTCCTTCTCCACTTGAATTTCTACCGGAAGACCGTGGGTGTCCCAGCCAGCGCGGCGGCGCACGCGATATCCGCGCATTGTCTTATAGCGCGGAATAGCATCTTTAAATGCTCGACTTTCTAGATGATGAATGCCTGGCTTGCCGTTAGCCGTTGGCGGGCCCTCATAAAATATGAAATCACCCTTCGGAGACTTCTTCGCGAGCGACTTTTCAAAGATATGCTCGCGCTCCCAAAAAGCAAGAACTTTCCCCTCTCTCTTCGCAGCCTCTGACTTCTCTGGTATCTCTGCCATATCTATATTCTAGCGTTTACATCATAAAAAGCGAATTCTCTATCATTTAGAGCCTCTGTTCCATAATTTTATAAACCACTGACCGATGCGCTATGGCAAATATTTTTACCCGTGCTACTTCAATGCGAAAGACGACTCTATAATCGCCCACCCGCAATTTACGATAGCCTCTGAATGATCTGCGCAGTGGTCTGCCGTATACATCGGGGTGCGTAGTTAATTTTTCTTCAATGGCCGATTCTATTTTATCTCTCCACATTTCAGCAATTCGCGGGATGTCCTCATGCGTAACTGCCAATTGATACACTATTTCAAACTCTACCGCCATGCGAGAGCATGCGATACAAACTTTGCCCGCGGCGTATCGCGCCTAGCCGCAAGCGCGTCGAGTACCTGGTCCTCTTCAATTTCAAGAGCGAGGGAGAGGAGGTGTGCAACCTTTGTTGCCGTCGGCACGCGATCGCGCCTCGCGAGCGATGTTACCGCCGCATCAACTTCTTTTGTCACGCTGATATTTATTCTCTTCTTGTCTTTAGTAATCATACTGTTCCAAAAGTGTATCACCTGTAATTATGGTGGTCAATCACATCTTCTCTGGTGTGGGGATGCCGAGGAGGGTGAGGCCGTTGGTCATTGTGGAGACGAAGGCGCGGGCGACGAGGAGTTTGTGCGCTTCGTTGTCGCCGCCGATGATGCGCTCCTGCGCATAAAAAGAATTCCACTCGCTTGCAAGTTCAGTAAGGTAATTCACGAGCAAGTTTGGCGCGAGCTCGCGCGCCGCGCGCGCTACGACTTCAGGGAAATGGATAATCAGCCGTTCAAGTGCATATGGGGTTTTTGGAATTTCGTTTGGTGCTTGATGCTTGGTGCTTGGTGCTTTCGCGACAACAGATTTGGCGCGAACAAGTGCGTACTGCAAATATGGTCCAGAATCGCCCTCAAGCGAGAGTGATTTTTCTTCGTCAAAAATAATGTCAGAGCCCGGCGACTGGCGCAGAATCATATATTTAATCGCACCGACAGCGACTTGTTCTGCGATGAGCGGGTCACTGTTTTTTAACAGAGCTTTTTCAATCACTTCTTTTATAAACTCCCCCGCCGTGATTACATTTCCTTCGCGTGAAGACATTTTCCCCGAAGCAAGTTTTAAGAATCCTGTCGCTACATGTACTGTCTTTGCGGCGAGTAGCGGCGCGAGCTCTGCGAGCGCCGCGAAAATGGTCTTGAAACGACCCGTCTGCTCGTTTCCCGTGACTATTATTACTTTATCTGAAGGCCATCTCTCTTCTTTCAGAAATGCCAGCCCGATATCTTTCGTCTCATATGTGGGAGTCCCGTGCGAAGTGATGAATACCATTGTGTGCACTCCTTTTTTTTCTCCATTATAGATAATCGCGCCATCGCTTTTTTCAAAAATATTCTTGTTGAGTCCATCGTTTACGACACGCAAGCCGGTTTCAGTCGTGTCACTGTCAAAAAATTCAAAATCGAAGTGCGTACCGAGCAGTTTCCAAATACGACGGAATTCTTCCATAGAGACATCGCGACCCTTCCTCCAAAGCTCCATCAATTCTTTATCAGTGCCCGCATATACCGCCTGATTAAGCGCATCTATTTTTTCTTTTGCTTTTTCGTCACTTTCATACGCATTTGAGGCCTTTGTATATGCTTCTCCAATTTCTTGCGCAGTTGTCGGCTCATTGATATTTTTTTTGCGCAACCCCCAGAGCGCCTTCGCGACATTGGGGCCTATGTCGCCGCCGAATGTATCGCGTGCAACCTGTGCGCCAGAGTTTTCTACCAAACGCGACAACGATTCCCCAACAATAGTTCCGACTAGGTGACCTATGTGCATTTCTTTAAACGCATTCGGATTTGAATACTCGATCATCACTCTGCTTACTGCTTGCTGCTTACTGCTTGCTGGTCTGCCCCACTCTGACCCTTGCGCATTCGCTTCTGAAATAGCTAGTGAGACGGCGGAATGTGAGAGTGTGATGTTTACGAATCCCTTTCCCGCCACTTCGATTTTTGATGCGGTATCGCCAAGCTCGCCACGAATCGCCTCCACCGCCGACTCCGCCTTCTCCGGTCCCACAAAAACGGCATAATCGCCGAAACCTAGGCTAGGCGGTCGCCGAATAACCACATTTCCCCCCAACGCCTTTTGTATCCGTTCTTCCATGTATGCAGTATAACTATTAAAATTAAACCCCGCGACTAGCGCGAGGCTTGAGTTCACCACCTCCTTTCAGAATTTAGTTCGCGGAGCTCGGGTTTATGACCGGCGAAGCGTAGACAACAGGGTTCAATTCTCCGTTTCTTTCTTTCTTTTTTCCTTCATCGCCGCGATTCCCTTCATCTGATGTGGAAGATTTCAACCCCGCTCGTTTTCAGCATTTCTGCTCCTTCTCCAACAGAATGCAGAGTTCCTTGTTCATAATAGAGGCGTTTGATTCCTGTGTACGAGAAAAGGTTCGCGCACACTACGCATGGGAACGATCTTACATAGAGGTCACAGTTTCTCGTCACCATTCCCCTGTGTGCGGCCGTACCGATGATCCCAGCTCCAGTATGGCGTGGTCCGACTTTTATGCACTGAGCAGACCCGAAGATTCGATGGTCGTCATCGAGCGACGGCAGTTGCTGAAAGGCGGCGAGAAGAATTCGTCCTTCCATGATAAGAAGCGTGTGAATTTGTTGCTGTAGGTCAGCGAGTTTGAGCATGGTGTCCGAACTCACGAAGTCGCTAAATTTCGCTGTTTTTTGTCCAGTAGCCAAAACTTTTCGTTGTTTCAGTGTTTGGTTCATGATTTTTCCCTAACATTGGTACGGCTGATGAAAACAACTTAAGACTCCACGAGTACTTTACGCGCCAGAAGCGCGAAAAGCAAGAAAGGCGTATAATCCCCGCAATGGCGCTATCCGACAAAAAGATTTTGGAACAGATGAAGAAGGGCACAATAGTCATTGAGCCCTTCAAACGCGAGAATCTCGGCACATCCAGTTATGATGTCACCCTTGGCGAATGGTTCTTCCGCGAACAACCGACGAAATATAATCACAGCATCTACAACATTTGGAGCAAGAAGCACACGGAACATGTGTGGGGCGCAGATAAGGTGGAGCGCGCGGTCAAAGCGAAAGAAGCTTTTAAAAAATACAACTTCAAGTGGGAGGGTATCAGTCCGAACGACAAAGTCATTATGCTCCGCCCGGGAGAAACTATTCTCGCCCACACAAATGAGTTCATTGGCGGTCGCTACTCAGTGACAACTGACATGAAGGCGCGGTCCTCAATGGGCCGTAATTTTATAGAAACCTGTAAGTGCGCCGGCTGGGGCGATGTCGGCTATGTGAATCGTTGGACGATGGAAATAACGAACAACTCAAGAAACTACATCATCCCGCTTGTTGTCGGGCGGCGCATCGCGCAGATTATTTTCTTTGAGACTGGCCCCATCATCGGGTCTGATTATACGAAAAGCGGCAAGTACCAGTCATCTACAAACATTACAAAATTAAAGAAGTCTTGGAAACCAGAGCTGATGCTCCCGCGCCTCTACCTAGACCGCGACATCAAGAAAAAGAAATAAATAAAAACAGCGGGACTACTTCGTCCCGCCGTTCCATATCCCCCACTTTTTCATTTGTTCTGCGATTTGTCGTGTGACCAGTTTTTCCGGAGCGTTAGCGTCAATAACGATTCCACGGCCATTGTCGTTGTAATGTTCGAGGTAACCTTGTCGGACGCGATCGTGGAACGCATACAATTCTGCATCGAAGCGTGTTTTCCCATCGTTACGCCCTTCAACACGCTTTAGTCCGATTTCGGGAGAAACATCAAGCAAGATGCAGTGGGGCGATTCAATGTCGCCCAAAACTTGTTTCGAAATCTCCTCAAGGAAAGGCATCAAGTGCGGGCGTTCACGGCCATATATCTGATACGCAATAGTCGAGAGGCCGAAACGATTTGAGATCACCAGTTTCCCAGCATTAAGTGCCGGTCGTATGACTGTTCGCACAAGTTCGGCGCGTGCGGCGAGGAAAATAAGCATTTCGGTCTCGGGCTGCATTTCTGTACTGAGAACAATACTGCGTAATTTCTCGCCGACAACCGTTCCGCCCGGTTCGCGCGTAAAAACGGTACGCTCCGTGTCAAGTCTTTTCTTGAGCAGCGCGATCTGAGTATCTTTCCCAGACCCTTCGCCGCCTTCAAGGATCATAAATGGCATACAAAACTCCTTCCTTGTTGTTTGCTGCCCCGAGAAGAACACTACGCGCGCACAGTATAAAAAGCAAATCGACATGTACAAAAAGAAAACGGCGACCGAAGTCGCCGCGAAATGTTGTTGTTTGTTACCGGAGTCAAAGCAGTGTTGCTTTGATACGCCCCTGATGTTCATAACCGACAAGTTTGATGTCATCCATGCCGAAGGTGTCGATGTTTTTGACTACCGGATTTAGCCATAGCTTTGGGGCCGAACTGGTATCGCGCGCCAGTTGTGTCCGAACCTGTTTCAGATGTGCAGTGTAGATGTGACAGTCGTTGAGCGTGATAATGAGCTCGTCCGCAATCATATCGACACATTGCGCGACCATATGCAGAAGCAGCGCGTATGACGCAATGTTGAACGGCACGCCGAGGAACATATCACACGACCGCTGATCCATAGCAATGCTTAGATAGAGCTTCCCATCTTTCCTGCGAGAATGACGCGCAAAGAACTGCATCTTCATGTGGCACGGTGGCAAGCACATATCGCCTACCTTGAGCGGATTCCATGCCGTGATGACATGATAACGACTGAACGGATCTTTTTTGAGAGAGGTAATTACTTCTGTCAGTTGATCTTTTCCTTCGCCATTGTAATTCCGCCACTGCGAACCATAGATCACGCCACAATCACCGGGAAACAAGGCCTTGCCGTTATCAGCGAACCTTTTCTGATCGTGAGACCACATAGGATTGTCCGCATCCTCGGGGAGCCCCATCAACTGATTGAGTCGATCGATGGACAGGCGATACGGAATTGGCGAATCTTTGCCGGCTTCAATGAACCATATGAGCTCCGCCACCACTGATTTGAAAGCGAGCTGTTTCGTAGATGGTGCAGGAAAGCCACCAATCATCTGAAAACGCATCTGCTCTGCGAATATTGCCCGTGTGGTTCCATTTCGAGTTTTTCTCATGTCACCACGCATGAGGGTGTCGTGGAGAACGCTGAGATATTCTGCTTCATTGAGATTATTCCTCCACTTCCCCAACACAATCTCCTTCATGTTGAATCCTCCAAAAAAATGATCAAATGCCCGAGCGAACTGTACGCGCAGGAAGCACAAAAAGCAAACTTTTATTTCACCTCCATTCCTTACAGGAACTGTACACCTTGTGGATATTTTTAATCGCTTCGCTCTAAAACTATCTCATAAGGTCGATTGATGTTTCCTATTTTGTCACATCAATCCCCATGCTTCGGGCAGTGCCCGCGATGATGCGCGCGGCGGCCTCTTTACTATTCGCCCGCAGGTCAGGCATCTTCTCCTCAACTATTGTTGCGATTTGTGCCGGAGTGAGCGTGCCCACCTTCTCCTCCTTCGCCTTGCCGGATCCCTTCTCTATACCGAGCGCCTTGAGAATCAGGCGCGATGCCGGTGGATTCTTCATTATAAAAGTGAACGAACGGTCGTCGTAGACCGAGAGTTCTATCGGAATAATCGTCCCCTTCTTGTCCTGCGTCGCGGCATTAAACTGCGTTACGAACTGGCCGATGTTCACGCCGGCGGGTCCGAGGGCTGTGCCTACCGGAGGCGCTGGCGTAGCCGCCCCGCCGGGGATTTGAAGTTTTATTTTTTTAACTACCGTAGCCATAACAAGAGGATTTTACACTAATAATTTCTAATTTACAATTTTCAATTTCCATTGAATTTTCAATGAGTTAATTTTCAATTAATACATTGGAACACTGGACATTGATTGAAAATTGCAAAATTGATAATTGAAAATTCTTTTACAATTTCCTAATTTGGAGAAAATCTAGTTCTACTGGAGTTTCGCGACCGAACATGGAGACCATCACCTTCACCTTTCCGCGGTCCTCGTCTATCTCGCCCACCTTACCTTCCAAGTCCTTAAACGGGCCGTCGGCGATAACAACAGCATCGTCCTTCACGAGGTCTATGCGATGTTTCGGCGCCTCTGCCGTCATTCGCTTCATCAGCGTCGCCACTTCGGATTCTTCCATCGGGACAGGGGTGTTGCCGCTACCGACGAAGCCGGTAACGCGCGGAGTGTTCCTCACCACGAACCACGAATCGTCGTCCACAATCATCCGCACGAGGATGTAACCCGGATAGATTTTTTCTTCTTCAACAACGCGCTTCCCGCTCTTCACGCGAATTTTTTTCTCGGTCGGGACGATGACCTTAAATATTTTCCCCTCCATGCCGAGCGACTCTATGCGCTGTTTCAAGTTGCGTTCAACGGCGTTCTCGTAGCCGGCGTAGGTGTGGATGGTGTACCAGCGAGCATCCTCTTCGCGCAGAACAACTTCGTCGCGAATTTCCCTGCGCTCTACCGGTGCGATGTCTGCCATCTGTTGTACTTCGTCATCGTGCTGTATTTCGTTTTCATTCATAAATAAGAATTACCCGCCTATGATGCTTCTCACGACCGAACCGAAGAAATAATCAAAGAAGCCGACGAGGAACGCTATCGCGAGCGCGATGCCAATTACGACGAGAGTGTGCGCGAGCGCGGTCCGATTCGTCGGCCAGACGATATGTGTGAACTCTTCACGAACATGCTTTAGATAAGTGAGGGGTGAAGTCATGGCAAAATTGTGTTCGGTAAATAAAAAAGCCCTGCGGGCTCTCTATAAATAGGAGCATACTACGGCGCACAATCCGCGTCAATACTCGCCAGCGATGATGCATCGCCTAGCGAATCTCGTAGGTGATAGAGACGGAGGCGCTGTATGTGTTCTCGCCAGCCGGTATATCAGGGGTGGCGTACTTAGATTCGGCGACCGCAGAGCCAAGCCCGTACATCATAGGGTACGGATAGCCGCCGGAGGATTCAGAGAAGTTCACAATCTTGCCAAGCTTTACTCCAAGTTGTTTGGCGAGGAGGTCTGCCTGTGCCTTCGCTTTATTTATAGCGTCAGAGCGCGCGGCACTGTAGCCGGCGGTGGAGTCGTCAAGGGCGAATGCGGGGCCATTTACATTCTGCACTTCCAGCTTCCCGAGCCCGCCGAGCAATTCGCCAACCTTGGAGAGGTCGCGCATCGTCACTTGAATCGTTTCAGAAACTTGGTAGCCGATAATCTTCGGCGTGCTATCGCTATAAACTGGGCATATCATTCCAGGCTGACATGGATTCGGATACGCGTATTGCGGAGAAATGTTGTATGAGAGCGTCTTTATATCTTTTTCAGCCACGCCTTGCTCTTTTACATATTCAACTGCCGCATTCGCCTGCTTGGTCGTCGCGGCTTGCGCGTCAGAAACTGTCTTCGCAGTGTTCTGGACAGAGAACGAGACGCGCGCGACATCCGGCGGCATAGTCGCTTGACCATCGCCCTGTACGGTAATCGTATCGGTGGCAGGCACGCTCGGACGGCCGAAGTTAGATGCGATATTAATGGTCTCGACGAGCAGGAAGAGTGCGAGAATGGTGAGTGCTCCGGTAACCGCCACGCGCACAGCACCGTTGTCAAAGATTTCGTAGAGTGAGTTGTTCATGGCAAAATTCTGATTATTAATTAGATACTGGTAGTATAACGCAAACTCGTCCTTATTTGGGGCGGCTATCGGGAATTGAACCCGAATTGAGAGCTCAACAAGCTCCAGTGTTAACCGTTACACCATAGCCGCCATGCTTGCCTCGCCG
>Ga0209541_10011947_pt1 | contig 13501 bp, 13 predicted proteins | sample RifCSPlowO2_01_FD_184027 | JGI IMG/M metagenome (GOLD analysis project Ga0209541, IMG submission 184027) | Groundwater microbial communities from Rifle, Colorado - Rifle CSP2_plank lowO2_0.1 (SPAdes) (version 2) | ecosystem: Environmental > Aquatic > Deep subsurface > Groundwater | place...
TAGTCCAAAGACACTCCCCGATGTGACATCGGGGTTAAATTTAGGCATATTAAAAAACTTGGGCAAATAAAACATTGGTCTGACTGTCATAATTCCCATCAGTATCATGACTGCCGCTCCCGCATAATAAATGCCTTTGTGATAAATATCCAGAAAAGAAATGGCAAAACGAAAACCCAAGGCTACCGGGACTAAGACTATTGCCAAGCCTCCGGCAAAAACCAGAGTGTAATAGATAACTTTGGTCCTGTCTTTAAATATTGTCCCCAAATATGAGGGGAACAAGAAAGTTATACAACATGGAGCAAATAGAGCCAGGGAGCCTGCTAAAAAAGAAGCTACCAGTGACACGCCAAAGAGCATCATTTGACGACAGTCTTAACAGTAAACGTCAGTCTGGGATTGGCTGGATCATTGGTTCCCACATAGACATCGCGGGTAACCGGACCATAGACAGGCATGATATATGGCTTATATATTACCCGGACAATGGCTGTATCCCCCACCGCAATTTGATTTACAAAGCCACCCGGAGCATGCATACCATATTCGCGACTTATCTTGCCTTGATAGACAATTTGGCCGACTGTGCAATTACAGCTGCTGGAAAGACTGGTAATCTGCAAGGGTTGATCCCCGATATTTTTGATGACAAAATCTTTTGTCCCCACATCAGCCACTTTCATTTCTCCCAGATCTGCGATAGTCTCCAAGGCTTCTACTTTGGAAAATATTTTGGCATCAGGAACTCCCAGATCCGCTTGATTGCGGGTCAGAAACCAACTGCCCCCCACCATGACACCAATAATTATCACCAAAGAAATCACTATCACCTTTGGATTCATACCTATATCCTAAATCTCCCACCATGAAGATTTTATGAAGAAAATTGACAACCTGAAATCTAGACCGAAAAATATTCTTTTATTCTTCGCAAAAATTCTGATTCAAGCTGTCTCTCGTCATCACAATCATTTTTTGTTGCTATAAAAGCGAATAATACATGTCCTTCGTTAGCACAAAATATTATTCTCAGACCACTGCGCTTTCCCTTGTTGTCAATAGCCCATCGCATTTTATAAATTGTCCATCCCAAACTTAAAAATGTTTGTCTGTCATAAAGTGAAGCGTGTATATTTATTAGACCGTCACCTATTGCATTTGTGACCATGTTTTTGATCGACTTCAACATGACAATAGAATCCATCTTACTTTCATCGTCTAATAGCGCAAACTCAGATGGAGAGTACCACGAAATTAATTCCTTGCCCTTATGTTTTTTACAAATGTTTTTCCAGTCTCTCCAAAACTTGGGACATACACTAATCTTTGAAATCTGCATAATCTTGATAATCATCTACCAGATTAAAGGCAGTAAAATATTCAATTACACCACCATCTTTCGATGATAAATATGGAGCTTGGGCATGACATACCTGAATTAAGTCTGCATAGCTAAGTTGACCGTATTTAGACATAACAAATCTTGCAGTTCTTTTTTCGTCAGCTGATAGGCGTAAATTGAAGTCCTTGGCTAAAGTGTATTTATAAGTAGGACTCTCTTTTATGTAACCTTGTCTTTTTAATTCTTCCAAATCATCAGTCAGATTACGCGACAAAGGCCCTTGTTTTTGTCGAGTGTATATAATATCTTCTGATACTGGTTTAGCGTAGAAAGCATAATGAATGAAATCAGTAAAGTACTGATACTTGGCGAATTTAGTCTTATCGTCAACCACACCACCCTTAAGTTTCATTAGGTACAATAACAATTGCTGAGATTTTGTAAGCATATCTTTATCACCTCTCCTTTTATAATAACACAAACTAGTTCTCATACTCCACAGCCACCACCTGATTTTATCTGGGGAACTAACCCCTCGGCTTGGAGCTGCTGGCTGACAGCCGCATAACCCTGACCGCTGGAATAAGCCTCCCCCAAGACCTCGACCGGATTGACATCTTGCCAATTGATATTTTTCTTGGCTTTGAAAAAGACAGCCAACTCGGTATAGGTTTGAGGAAACCAATAGGAATTTATAACCAAGGCTTTTTTGTAAATTTCTGCTTCCGGCATCCCGGCCACAACTGCCATTTCTATAAACCCGAGCATTCCGGCTCCATGATTGCAGTCGGGAAAGGCGGTGGAATTGCCACAACATGGCCTATATATATTGGCCGATATTTTTTTAATTAATTCTTCTTGATCCGTTGTCAATTTAATAAGGGTTTGGCTGTTGAAAAGTTTGCCTCCTTCGCGGGCTCCCAAAGTCCAACCTCCCGTGGACGCAAAACTCCCCACCTGATCTTTATACTTGGTGCCCATCACTCCTTCAGACAAAACTTTGGCTTTGTTGGTGATACCCAGTGGCCAAAGAAGATTTAGAATCAAAGCGGAATTTTCTTGTGTCATAATGATATTATCGCTATTTGCCGTCTGCAATAGTTTTTCGGCTTCAGGGTGACGCTTCAAGAATTTTTCTTTATCTATCGCTCCCCCTTTGACCATCTTGGTAATTACATCTCCCCAGGAAATTCCCAAATCAATACTATCGGGCAGGACATCGGCGGTTTGAGATAAATCTGCGACTTTAGGAACAACGGGTATAGGTACGGGGGTCTTATAATTCATTCCCAAATAAAAAGCCAGGCTGACAAAAACCAATAACACGAATTTTTGTTTCATAAAATGATTTTAATAAATAAATTATGAAGATTTGATGAGGAGGAGTAATTGTAATATATAATGAGTAAATGAATAAAATTTGGAAAAATTGGAAATACAAAAATATTACCCTGGCTTTTTTGGGAATAATCCTGGCAATTTATCTATCACAGGTTGAGGTATTTCATCAGTTTTTATTGCACCTGGGTACACTTGGTTATCTGGGAGCGTTTCTTGCTGGCATATTATTTGTCTCGACATTTACAGTGGGAACCGGTATGCTAATACTTTTTACATTGGCTCAAAACCTGCATCCACTGGAAATTGCAATTTTGGCAGGATTGGGAGCCGTGCTTGGGGATCTGATCATCTTTCATTTGGTCAAAGACCATCTGACAAGTGAAATGAAAAGTATTTATAATAATTTGGGAGGTAAACACTTGTCAAAGTTGTTGCACACTAAATATTTCAACTGGACACTCCCTGTCATTGGTGCAATCATAATCGCTTCTCCCCTGCCCGATGAATTGGGTGTTAGCTTAATGGGCATTGCCAAAATGGCAACCTATCAGTTTTTATTTATTTCATTTTTACTAAATGCCATTGGTATCTTTTTGGTAGTTTCAGCTTCAATAATAATTGCGCCCTAGTTTGCGGATTTCTGATGATATTATAAGAATTGCCGAAAGAGCTATGACAAAAATTAATTGAATAAATGATATCTGGGTAATTTTAAAAATCCCCGAAAGGGACGGTAGATAAATAAGAAAAGGTTGGATCAAAAGAGGTCCAAAGAATGCCAGAAAAAATATCTTGTCGGTAAATACATTATGTTTAAAAATAGAGATATTTCTGGTCCGAATATCCAGTAAAATAAAATGCTGAACCAGAATAACTGTGGTAAAAGCCATAGCTCGGGCCAATTCCAAATTGCCCATTTTCTGACCAATCCAGAAAGCTATTAGGGTAGTAATCGTGGTCAAGAACGACACTTCAATAAACCAATGAATATCTAGGCCATCAAATATATTTTTATTGGTCCGTGGCATTTTTTTCATAATTCCACCGTGCTTTGGAGTGACAGCCAGAGCAATGGCCGGCAGACCGTCGGTCACGAGATTAATATACAAAAGCTGTAGTGGTGTCAGAATAAGTGGCCAGCCCAGAAGCATGCCGACAACGACAGCTATAACCTCCCCCACATTACAACCAACCAAGTATTTTACGGCCGATTTAATATTGTCAAAAATTGTCCGGCCTTCCTCGACTGCTGTCACCAAAGTGGCATAATTGTCATCGGTAATAATCATATCAGAGGCTTCCCGGGCCACATCAGTGCCCGTAATTCCCATTGCTACCCCCACATCGGCTTGCTTGAGAGCCAAGGCGTCGTTGACACCATCCCCCGTCACGGCCACAACATGACCCATCTGTTGAAAAAGCCGGACAATCCGTAACTTCTGATTAGGTGTGGTTCTGGCAAAAATGCGGATTTTAGAAAGTCTTTGCATAACTTCTTCATCAGACAATTGGTCAAATTGACTGCCGGTAATTATTTCTTCATCTATTTTTATCAGACCAATTTTTGTGCCGATTGCATTGGCAGTCAGTTCATTGTCTCCGGTAATCATAATGGTTCTGATACCTGCCATCTCAGCCACAGCAATGGCCTCTTTTACTTCTTCGCGGGGTGGATCGGAAATACCCACAAAGCCAACAAATGTCAGGTTCCGCTCTGCTTCGTGACGGGTTTTTGGTGTGTGCTCAATATTTTTATAGGCCAAGGCAATAATACGTAAACCTTCTTTGGCGTACTCACGGAATTCATTTTCGATATTTTGTCTCGTCTGTTCGTCAAGGATACAGCTTTTCAAAACCGATTCTGGAGCTCCCTTAGTATAAATTATTTTCTGACCGTTATTTTCCCAGACGACCGTCATCATCTTTAGTACTGGATCAAAAGCATATTCCTCGAGGATTTGGCCATTGCTTCTAATCTGCTCACTCACCAAGCCCTTGTCTTGAGCCAAAAGAAGGAGTGCCCCTTCGGTAGAATCTCCTAAAATGTCATATTTTCCGTGGTCATGTTTGTATATTAAGCTGGCATTATTACAAATCACTCCTGCTGTCAATAATTTGCCAAACTGCCCATGATACAATTCCAGATTCTTATCATGACTCGAATAACTAATACCATCAAGCCAAATTTTGGTAACTCGCATTTCATTTTTGGTCAGAGTGCCTGTTTTGTCTGTGGCTATAATAGTCGCACTCCCCAAGGCCTCGATGGGCGAGAGTTTGCGCAAAATGGCTTTCTGCCTGGCCATGCGTTGCATACCAAGAGCCAAAGTAATTGTAATTACAGCAGGTAATCCTTCCGGAACTGCTGCTACAGCCAGACTAATACTGGTCAGAACCATCTCTATTACTGGCTCTTTGGCGAAATAACCAATCACAAATACTGTGCCACTGGCCATAATTACCAAAATCCCCAATTGCTTTCCCAAAAGATTCAATTTTTTCTGTAAAGGGGTGTCCTCTTCTTTGATGACCGAAAGCGAGGCCGCAATTTGACCAAAGCGGGTCTGCATCCCAGTTGCCGTGACCAGAGCCTTGGCTCTACCTTTGGTGACTATCGTTCCTAAAAATATACATTTTTTGTCTTCCACACGAATATTTTTTCCGACAGCCATGGATTCACCTGTCAGAGAGGCTTCGTTTACTTCCATATGCAGACTCTCCAAAAGTGTGGCATCGGCAGGAATTTTGTCGCCGTCTTCTAAGAAGATCACATCGCCAGGAACTAAAAGCCGGCTGTCAATCCGTTGCTCAAAACCATCTCTAACCACCCTGACAGTAGATAGAGTCATTTTCTTGAGGGCGGCAATTGTCTTTTCCGCCTTGTATTCCTGGACAAATCCTAAAACTCCGTTAAGTATTACTATGAGAAGAATGAATATTCCGTCCAAGAGGTCTCCGAGGAATAATGAAGTAACCGAGGCTGTAATCAGTAAAATTACCAAGATGCTGGTAAACTGGGAGAGAAATATACCAACAGATGTTTGCCTTGGCCTACTAATAATTTCATTGTAGCCAAATTTCTTTAGTAATTCTTGCGCTTGAATGTTTGTTAATCCAACATATTCCATCTCTTATTATTTTACTTTATTCATGATGGGCAAGTAAATTGAAAAAATACTGCCGTGGCTCACCCTACTTTCAACTTTTATTTCTCCATGATGTGCTTTAATAATTGACTGGGTAATTGCCAGTCCCAATCCGGAACCTAAAGTTTTATTTGTTTTTGATCCCCGGTAAAATCTCTCGAAAATGTGCGGCAAATCCGACTCTCCGATTCCCACTCCATTATCTTTAAATTGAATAATTGCTTGATTATTGTGGATAGACAAATTCAAATAAATTTGACCGTTATTTTTTGTAAACTTAATAGCATTGTCAAGTAAATTTAAGATTGCTTGACCAAGCTTGTCGGTCCGGCCACTCACAAATATTTCTGGCGCAATTCTGGATTTTATTGATATATTTTTAGGCATTGCCAGTTTGGTGGCAATATCTTTTAATTCCGATAACATCTGTGACAGATTTATAATTTCGTTTGTCTTTAAACCTTGCGATTCCGACCAAGCTAAATCCAAAACATTTTTCAAGGTCGTTGTTAGTTTATTAGTATCAATTAAGGTTTCTTCCAGAGTTTGTTTGTAATTCTCGACCGATCGAGGCCTTGACAAAACAATTTCAATATTACTGCGAATTGTTGAAAGAGGCGTTTTAAGCTCGTGGGCTACATCCTCAATAAATTGCCTTTCGCGGGTAAAAGCCTGATGCAAGCGGTCCAAGAGAAGATTAAATGTCAGTACCAATTCTTGAATTTCGTCATTTATTTGTGGAACTTCTACCCGTTCATCCAAATTTTCAAAGCCTATTTTTTTTAAGTTTTCGGACATAGTAACAATTGGCCCAATTGCTCTTTTTATCAAGAGATATCCGCCCAGAGTTACCGGTAATATTAAAATTAGGAATGTTCCCGCCAACACAATTACTAAGCTCTTGAGAGATTTTTGAATAACATCAATCGGGTGAGCCACCAAAATTACTCCCTGTAAATTTTCTTTATCAAAAATCGGGGTGGCCAAAAAGCGCATCTGTAATCCGCTGATATTTTCATTGGCAAAAAATGCTTTGCGGTCTTTGTAGACTCTGGCAAATAAATCACCAAATACTGTTGCGTCCCTGTTCATGGTCACCGAGGCATTGAAAATCTGACCCTTACTGTCCATAGCCACAACCAGCATCCCGGGAATTTCGGCAAATTCACGGTTAAAGGCTTCGCGGGTCAGCATGCTGTGCATACCAATACTATTATTGGTAATCAAATTTACCACCCCCACACTGTGAGATCGCAGCAGATTGTCGGTGTGTGTTGAGAGAATTTTTCCGGTGACGATATAAAAACCAAAAAATGTCAGAAATGTCACCACCAAAAAGGCCAAAATGTTCCAGAAAGTCAGACGGAAACGCAAGCTTTTATATTTTGTAGCCCACTCCATGGATGGTATGAATTAATTTAACCGGAAAGTTTGAATTAATCTTTTTACGAAGCGAGGCCACAAAGACATCCACGATATTGCTCATGCCGTCAAAATTGTAATCCCAGACGTGCTCGGTAATCATAGTCCGGGTGACCACTTCGTTTTGGTGCCGCAGTAAAAATTCCAAAATGGCAAATTCTTTGGGAGTGAGATTTATGTTTTTTCCGGTTCTCTGGCAAGTATGCTTGAGTGGATCCAACACTAGGTCATTCAAAACTAAAACCGGAGAAATATTATTGTTGCTCCGCCTAATCAGGGCATGAATGCGCGACCGCAATTCCAAAAAAGCAAATGGCTTGGCCAGATAATCATCGGCTCCGCTGTCCAGTCCCGCAACTTTGTCTTCCAGGGTCGCCTTGGCCGTCAGCATCAACACTGGAATCTGAATGTTTTTCTTCCGCAATTGTTTACACAACTTAATACCGTCAACTTTTGGCAACATCACATCCAACAATATCAGATCATAATTTTCAGACTCTGCTAAATATTGACCTTCTTCCCCATCGTGGGCCACATCCACAGCAAAGCCATCTTCCACTAAACCTTTTTTAATAACACTGGCTAGCCGCACTTCATCTTCCACTATCAAAATCCGCATGGGTTGATTATACTTTATGAAATCTAAAGATATTATGAATTACTGGACTATATTTTTTACGGGTCTGACTGCTGGTGGCTTTTCTTGCCTAGCTCTACAAGGCGGATTACTGGCTGCGACACTAGCCACTACTGCCGAAAAAGAAAACAAAACACCGGATTGGCAACCTACTGCCATGTTTTTGATTGGTAAAATAATTGCCTATACTATTTTGGGCGGATTACTAGGCTTATTTGGCTCGGTTTTTCAATTGTCTGATACCGTCAAAATAATATTTATTGTTACGGCATCGATTCTGATGCTCGGACTTGCCGGCAACATGCTGAATCTTCATCCCCTCTTTAGATATTTTGTTCTTCAGCCACCCAAATGGGCAGGCAGGCTCTTGCGAAAACAAAGCAATTTATTTTTGCTGGGAGCTCTGACCGTTTTTATTCCCTGCGGGATAACCCAAGCCATGGAAGTGGCGGCTATCGCCTCGGGTAATATTTTTGCCGGAGCTGTGACCATGCTGGTTTTTACTCTGGGCACTGTTCCAATTTTTATGGCTCTGGGTTTTGTAACAACACGGCTTTCAGAAAACTTTAGAGTCAAGTTTTTTAAGTTGGCCGGGGTTTTGGTCATTTTTATAGCTTTAAGCAATCTCAACGCGGCTGCGGTTCTCGCCAATTCGCCCTATACTTGGGAAAATTTCACTTGGGCTTTTAGCGAAACATTTTTGACAAGTGACAAGCAACAAGTCACAAGTAACAGAGTGGAAATTACCGCAACCTCGGGCGGATATTCTCCACGCGAGTTTACAGTCAAAAACAACGAGCCAGTAACAGTAACTATAAATTCCAAAAACAATAGATCTTGTGCCAGAGCCTTTACTATTCCATCACTTGGTATTTCCAAATTATTGCCAGAAAATGGCAGCGAGAACTTAACCTTTACTCCTACTTCCGCTGGCCGGATTGCTTTTTCTTGCAGTATGGGAATGTATACTGGTACTATTAATGTCGTAAATTAAATATGAAAAAGATTTTCAAAATTTCAGGAATGCACTGTGCATCTTGTGCCACGATAATCGATCTGGATCTGGAAGATTTAAAAGGCATAGAATCCGCCAAAACCAATTATGCCAAAAGTGAATTGAGTGTGGAATATGATGAAAAATTAATTTCTGAAAAAGAAATTATTACTTCTATCAAAAAGTCCGGGTATTCTGTTGTGTAATCTTCTTGTAAACCAAAAAGTGGTAGGAATGCGGCATGGGCAAATTTTTTGACGATAGATTTGCCATCCGCGTATGGATCAGGTTACATATTAAGAGGAACCTTGATCTAAAACTCTGGGTGATTTTCATCTCCTAGAAAGGAGGTGATCCATCCCCAGCTTCGGCTAGGGATACCTTGTTCAAGTTGTTCCCCGATTTTCATGGGGCTTGGACTATATCTTCATCCGTAAAATTTCTGACTTATCTGGATGCTTTGAGCCAATAATTGTGGCAAATCTTGCATAGCTTTTTGCCGCTATATAAAATCTCCAGAAATTTGGATCTCGACTTTTACTTGGATTATGTATCACTCCGCTACTGATATTTAATTCATCTAAGTATTTTTTCAGTTGTACTAATTCATCAAAATTCTTTTGACAGTAATACAAATAAAATCTGACTTGAGAAGATTTGGCAATTCCACCTTCGGCATCGAAATATCCACAAAGATAATCGATTTTATCTTGAACGGTAATAATTTGGGTATTATTTAAGAATTTTTTAGAAAATTCCAAAATCCAGACATTTCTGTCTTTACCCTCTTTATAAATCCAAGATTTAGCTCCAAGAATCTCAAGTTGAGACTTAATAAAGTCTAAATATGATTGATTCTTTTGAGCAATCCGAAAGGTAGTTTTCCTTTCAGTTGCGTCGTGTAATAAACCTAAACAATAAGCCTTAGAAATTTGCGGCGCTCGCGTGTAGTCTCTACGGACTCCCCTCGACTTCTCTCGGGGTTGCCTCGGTATTCCCATGAGCCTATTTTATTAGCTTTTAGGGTTCACCGATACAGCGAGATTTATTCCCGAGATTACTCTCGGGAGTTGCAACAAATTTACAACTTAGCCCTCATCGCTGAGTTCGCCCTTGTCACCCGCTGAGCGGGTAGTATCAGGCGCCCCCAACTTTGCTGGCTTGATGGGCGGTGTGTACAAAATCTGAGAACGTATTCACCGCAGCCTGCTGATCTGCGATTACTACCAAGTCCGGCTTCATGGAGGCGAGTTGCAGCCTCCAATCTGAACTGAGGGGAGGTTTGATGGGATTAGCTCCGCCTTGCGGCTTGGCGACCCGTTGTTACTCCCCATTGTAGGATGTGTGTGGCCCTAGACATAAGCGTCATGCTGACTTGGCATCATCCCCTCCTTCCTCCTCACTCAACGCGAGGCAGTTTCATATGACTATTGAACATACGATAAGGGTTGCGCTCGTTTCCACACTTAAGTGGACACCCCACGGCACGAGCTGACGACAGCCATGCAACAGCTGTACTAGCCTTTTTACAAATTTCCCCCGTTTCTGGGAGATAGGACGCTAGCGTGTCAAACCTAGGTAAGGTACATCGCTTATTAACGAATTAAACCACATGCTCCCCTGGTTGTGCAGATTCCCGTCAATTCCTTTAAGTTTCAACCTTGCGGCCGTACTCCCCAGGCGGTCCGCTTCACGCGTTAGCTCCGACCCTCAGCCTTGCGGCCAAAGATCAAGCGGACATCGTTTACGGCTAGGACTACACGGGTATCTAATCCGTTTCGCTCCCCTAGCTTTCGTTCCTCAGTGTCAGTCATGTCCCAGGTACCTGCCTTCGCCCTCGGTGTTCCTGATAATATCAACGCATTTCACTGCTACACTATCAGTTCCAGTACCCCCTAACAGACTCAATCCTATCAGTTTTTTGTCCGGGTCCGAGGTTAAGCCTCGGGCTTTCAAACAAAACTTGATAAAAAACCTACGAACTCTTTACGCCCAATAAATCCGGATAACGCTTGCACCCTACGTATTACCGCTACTGCTGGCACGTAGTTAGTCAGTGCTTATTCTTCCCGACGTGTGTCGGAACAAAAGAGGTTTACGACCCTAAGGCCTTCATCCCTCACGCGGTGTCGCTGCGTCAGACTTTCGTCCATTGCGCAAAATTCCCAGTTGCTGCTGTCCGTAGACATATAGCCCGTGTCTCAGTGCTATTGTGGCTGACCGATCTCTCAATCCAGCTACCCGTCGTAGCCTTGGTAGGCCATTACCCCACCAACTAGCTGATAGGACATAGGCTCCTCCTTCGGTGACCCGTTAAGGCCTTTACCCTGTACCGAATGGTACCGGGGTTATGCGGTATTAGTGCCGCTTTCGCGGCATTATTCCCCGCCAAAGGGTAGATTCCTATGTATTACTCACCCGTCTGCGACTCCCCTCATAGCTCCTTGCGGAGCGACGTGGGGCGTTCCACTTGCATGCTTAAGGCACACCGCCAGCGTTCATCCTGAGCCAGGATCAAACTCTCAAAAAAATTCCTACCACTTTTTGAATTACAAAAAATGGCGAATTGACAATTAAATTACACTCAAACTCACTTTTCAAAGAGCCTTTTGTTAGAAGTAGAGTGATTCTACACAAAAGAAATGAGTTTGTAAAGGACTATACTGGCCGCCACATGCACATTCAAACTTTTGTTTATTCCTTCCATCGGTATTTCCACAATTATATCTGCCATATCTAGTACATCTTTCGAGATTCCGTCGGTTTCATGGCCAATCACTATAGCTACGGGGTAGTTTTTGAAAATTGAAAATTGAAAATTGATAATTGAAGCGGAGCGACTATCTTGCTCGACAGCCACAATTTGGCCTTTAAAATCTTTGAGAAATTCTGAAGCGGTTTTAAAATATCTCCAATTTATCCATTCTTCGGTACCCACTGCCGCCTTGTGAATTCTGGAATTTGGCGGTGTCTCAGTCTGGCCGCACAAAACAACTTCTTGGGCAGCTATCGCATCAGCTAACCTAAAAATTGAACCCACATTGTATGTATCCAGCACATTATCTAAGACGATATATATTGGCCTGCGCTTGATTTTTGATAATTGTTCCTCTGTGGGTAGTGTTACCCGGAGTTGTTTGGCGTTTAGTTTCACTGCAATACGCTCCACTCAGCTTGAGTGGCAAAGAGTTTGTCATGAAATTCCCAGAATTTACCCTGATCACGGGCACATTCAGAAGCTTCGGCGGCTTTTTGAGCCAAGGGGTGAATTTGGGTCAAGGGAAAATGTTTGTAGGCAAATAGCATTTTATCTCCATATTCATTCAAGACTTGATTGACAGTTGGCAAAACCCGGCTACAATATGGACATTGAAAATCAGAAAATTCTATCATCGTAATCAAAGAGCCTTGCTTGCCTCTGGTCGGAGCACTACCCACTTCGACATTTATCCGTTGCTCAGTAGGTTTATTTTGACCGCCATTTATTTCTTCATCTAGAATTTTTTTAAATTCGTCAAAGGGTACTGCTCCGGGAATTAATCTGCCGTTGATAAAAAATGCCGGTGTGCCATTAACTCCGGCCTGGGCTCCTTGGGCGGCATCGGCATCAACCACTGATTTTTTGCCTACCTGCATACATTTCTTAAATTTACCGGCATTTAGACCGGTTTCTTTAGCCAGGCTTGCGAGCCTTGCATCGAAAGATTGGGCTTTTCCACCACCACCTTGCAATTTAGTCCACATCATTCCAAGACCAAAAGCCATTATTACTATTACTGCCATCATAACGGGGGCCGCTTTTTCCATTAGGCTCTTTTGGGGAACCACCGGCACTATCATCTCTGGTACGACTTCTTTCTTCACTCTCTTTATCACTTTTTTTACTGCCATAGTTTTCTAATCATATCAGTCATTCAGTAGTCATGCAATAGTCATTTGTAGTCATGCAATTGTATGCCCACGGTATGCCTACTGTATGCCAATTGTATGACTTTCTGACAACCATCTCTCCGCATCAAGGGCCGCTTCACAGCCATAGCCTGCGGCCGTTATCGCCTGGCGGTATTTATGATCATGGACATCACCTGCAATAAATATTCCCCGCGCTTCCTGCTCTTTGAGGGCATAGCCCTTGGCATCCAATTTTATTTGATCTTTAAATATTTTAGTTGCTGGTGTGTGACCAATGGCCACAAATAAACCGTCACAATCAATCTTACCGCCATTTGTCATCACCCCTTCCACTTTATTTTCGCCCAATACTTCTGTCACTTCCGTGTTCCACAATATTTTTATTTTTGGGTTGGCCAAAACTCTATCTTGCATAATTTTACTGGCGCGGAATTCTGATCTTCTATGAACTATGAACAATGAACTTACAAACTTGGTCAAGTACAAAGCTTCTTCCATCGCCGCATCTCCCCCACCAACCACGACTACTTTTTTGTCTTTAAAAAAAGCCGCGTCACAAGTGGCGCAAGCAGATACTCCCCGGCCAATTAGCCTTTGTTCACTTGGCAATCCCAGCCATTTAAATTCAGCCCCAGTAGCAACAATAATTACTCTCGCTGAATATTGATCGACTGTGAGATTTGAAATATTAATTTTTTCTACAT
>Ga0209541_10011948_pt1 | contig 13501 bp, 7 predicted proteins | sample RifCSPlowO2_01_FD_184027 | JGI IMG/M metagenome (GOLD analysis project Ga0209541, IMG submission 184027) | Groundwater microbial communities from Rifle, Colorado - Rifle CSP2_plank lowO2_0.1 (SPAdes) (version 2) | ecosystem: Environmental > Aquatic > Deep subsurface > Groundwater | place: Rifle...
TTTTTTGCGTTTAAAATGATTAAATTCACCCCACACAAAAGCTCTGGTTAACTCTCGGGCTCGATCGGATCTAAAATTGAAAAAAATAACCGAATCACGTTCATCTACGACGCATTTGTTGGTAAAAATGGTTGGTTTGATGAATTCATCTGTTTCTCCTTGAGCATAAAATTCTTGAATGGCTTTAATGGGATCAGATCTTTTTCTTCCTTTACAATTCACCATACAATCATAAGCTTTATGTTCCCTATTCCAGCGATTATCTCTATCCATGGCGTAATATCTACCCATTATCGTAGCTAGCGTGCCTACACCTAATTCTTTCATTTTACTTTGCAGTTGGAAGATGTACTTTACAGCAGATTTAGGGGGAGTGTCTCGTCCATCTAAGAAAACGTGAACATATACCTCTTTAATCTTTTTTCTCTTAGCTAATTCCAGAAGTGCAAATAAATGATTTATATGTGAATGAACACCAGCATCGCTTAAAAGGCCCATCAAATGCAATTTTTCATTATTTTGTTTAGCATGGTCAAATGCAGCCACTAGGGCTTTATTTTGAAAAAAAGAGTTGTTTTTTATTGATTTGTTTATCCTAACTAAATCACTATCAATAATTCTGCCTGCACCCAGAGTCATATGTCCTACTTCGGAATTTCCCATAACTCCTGGTGGAAGACCTACTGCCGGACCTGATGCTTGAAGCAGGGAATGAGGATATTTATTGAGCTGGTCTAAAAAAGGTGTTTTAGCTAATTTGAGAGCATTTCCAGCTTTTGACTTACGAATACCGCATCCATCTAACACCAATAACAACAATTTAGGCATGAATGAAGGATAATTATTTACTTCATAAATGTTGTGTCCGGTGGTTTTTACTATTCTCACAAATCTGATCTAAACTCTTTCCCGTAATCTTTGAATCCTAATTTCTTATAGAAATCATGTACTTTTTCCCTCTCGTATCTACTAGTACCAATTAACTTGTAACATCCCTGTTTTTTTGCTTCTTCCATAACAGCTTGGACCAATTTTTGACCATTTCCCTTACTTCTAAATTCTTCTTCTAAGAACAAATCTTCCATAAAACCAAAAGGATGTTGATGTAAATCATTCTTTAAGATATAAAGAAAAACTCTACCGATTTGCTTTCCATTATCCGTAAGAATAAATTTAATGCCAACGGGGGAAAATTTAGTTTGGGTGATTTGCATATATTTGTATTTTGCTAACTGTTATAAATAAGTTTCTAAGATAGGTAGTATTTAACCACAGCTATCCCAGCCGTAAGTTATATAAATAAAACCTATTTTTAAAGGAAAGTTACGCACCTGCTTCAAACATGGGTGAATATAATATGGTTAAACAAACTGTTGAAACATTAATAGAAGGAGGAAAAGCATCCGCTGCACCTCCATTAGGACCCGCTTTAGGGCCTACTGGCGTTAATATTGGTCAAGTTATAGCTGAAATCAACAAAAAGACTGCTGATATGAAAGGAATGCAAGTTCCAGTCAAAGTAACTGTTGATACTACCAGCAAAGAATTTAGTATAGAAATAGGAACTCCACCTTCATCTGCTTTAATCAAGAAAGAGGCAGGTATTGAAAAAGGAGCAGCGAATCCTTTAACTGATAAGATGGCCGATCTTTTGATCGAACAAATTATTAAAGTTGCTAAAATCAAAGAAGATGATCTTCTAGGAAGTACCCTTAAAAATAAAATAAAAGAAGTTATTGGTACTTGTCAATCCATGGGAATTATGGTAGAAGGTTTATCTGCTCATGATGCTCTTATGGCCGTTGAGGCAGGTAAGTTTGATGAGAAGATCAAGTTAGGAAGAACTGAAATTACTGCTGAAGAAAGAGCTCACTTGGATGAAGAACGTAAGAGACTTCAAGAAGAAATGGAGAAGAGACGTGTTGAGTTCGAAGCGAAAGCTAAACAAATGCAGAAAGAAATGGAAGGCAAAGAACCCAAGAAGATCAGGTCTGCCATGTTGGATGCAGGTATTCCACTCAAGATTGTGGATGAGATTATACCTCCAGAGAAGAAGGAATCACCAGCAGCAGGAGCAGCTAAGAAGTAAACCTTTCTTTTTTTCTTTCTTTTTTTATTTTCTTCGCCAAGAATACTGCGCGGTCTGACTTTTAGTGGAAGACCCGCAGTTGAATTGGCTTAAAAACTCCACAGAGTTTTTCAAAAGTAAGAACATTCTAAGCATTATTGGTTAAAGCTTTTAGAAAGCAGTAAGCAAACCAAAATCCCCGATTACCATTTGGACACTATTCGTATAGCGTTAATGGTCAAAGGCAACCAGCCGAACTGATATGATTTGCTTACGGCAATTTTTCTCTTTATAGCTTTAGCTATAAAAAACTTTTCAAAAAGGTGATTTTCATGAATAGAAAAAATGATACTAGAAATAATTGGGTTACATTGATGTTTGTGTGTAAGTATAGGTATAACTGCCTGCGTAAGCAGTCAGTAATGAACGACTGCGAAGCAGCGTTCAGAGAGTTTGAACATCATGGGTTCAAGTTTGGTGCAATTGGTTTTGGAGGTAATCACACTCATTTTAGAGTGGATGTACCTAAGCAATATTCCATCGAAGAAGCAGAGATTATGCTTAAATCTCGCTCCTCAAAGAGAATCTTTGAGAAGCATCAAAACTTCCGCAAGCGTTATCCCCGCGGAAGTTTTTGGTCTGGATACGAGCACCATGAATCAACAGGAAGAAAAGACATGAATGTAGCAGATGACTATATACGTAGTCAAGAAAAACATCATAACGTGAAAGTAATTCATGATGTCCAGAAGAAACTTTTTTCTTTTACCGCTGAGCAAGATACTGCTACTCCCGCAGGAGTCGCAGAGTGGTGAGGCGGAAGGTTGCTGGGGATATAGGGGTCGCTGGAACCCCTATTTCATTATTTTTTTCGATTAAAGTTTTTTCGTTTAAAGTTAAAAGAATATTATTCTACCCACAACCACGTAAAAATACACACCTACAAATTACTTCCTTCTAATCTTGTCCAATTCTTCAATTTCTGCTTTTTTAATGGAAAGTATTGTTTGAGACAGTTTTTGGATCAATTCACCTAATTCTCGTGATTTATTCAAATGTTTAATTAGAAGACCGATTATTACAATGGCTTCAATTAAAAGCAGGATTATAACTATTCCTATCGCGAGAATAACTTCGATTAATGGTATATCTATTCCAAATACTAACATCCTATCCCACCTTTTTAATAAATGATATTATCATGGCTTTTAAATGTTTCTTTTGATTGCACATATTAAATCCTAAAGAGAAGGGTGCTTGCCTGGCCGTTTAAGGCGGCGAAAATGTTTATGGGAGTTTGATGAAAATTGAATGTTTATGATAAAATTTTCGCATATTAATATTTAGAGAATAATATTAACGCCCTACACTTCTTGGCCGGGCAAGCACTTTTGCAGTGGACTTAATACGTACTTTTGATTGATTAATTCTCTGCTTTAACACCCAAATTTACCTCAAATTCATTCTTTACAATAACCTCGGACCCCCTATATACTTTAGTTTCTACAGTGTTTTGTCCGTAAAATTCTTTTGGATCAAATTTAAACTGCTGAGCAAAGATAATACTCTTGTTTTGATTGATTATATAAGGGCCATAGAAATCTCCAAAAGAACTCTGGCTTTTGAAAATATTATTAAAAGTTTTTGCCGCAGTAAATTTGTATGGTAAAATTAAATCATCTTTCTTTAGTTTATTCTTGTTGATACTTATTTCAAAGTAGTATTCATCAGATTGAGAAAGCGTAAAAACAGCAGCCCCAGTAAGTGCTTGCTCTTGATAAAATTGCTCCAATTTTTGGGTTAATTGTTCGGGGACTATGATGGCATAAACATCAACTAAATGATTCCTAGAATCTACATCAACTGCTGCTCCCGTGATAGATTTCTTGGGAGTTATCTGAACTTCTTTTTCAGTTACTGTTTCACCCAAAGTGGTAAATTGAATTTTCAACTGTCTTGGAACAGCTAATCCTTCTTTGATTTCCAAAACTTTATCAATTTTTTGACCAGGTTGAAGAACTATTTGTCCGGCATTAAGTATATTGGCTTTAAGCAATCTTCCTGCCACTGGTTCTGAAGAATATACAATACCTGATAATGTTTCTGCCCAAGAACCGCTGTGGCCTAAAGTTTTGGTAGTAACTACAAAAAAAGGATCATCAACCTCTTGTATTACTTGAGGGAAGAGTGAAATGTTTTTTCTTCCTTTATTTTCAAAACTTAAAGTGACTAAAATACTTCCATTCATTTCCTGGGTTTTGGCTTCACTTGTTTTAAGATATTTACGGGCATATTTTGGTACATAACTTTGACCGGCCGAATCGGATGTTGTAAAAGTAGTTTCTCCCCGTGCTTCTGCAGCGGCTTCCTCGGCTGCTACCTCAGCCGCTTCAGCATCTGCTACTGGTGCTACTGCTGGAGCCGGAGGAGCACTTCCTCCTGATTCTGGAGTAACAGTTGGAGTAACTACCGGAGTTTCAGCAGGTATGGAAGTAACTGTAATCAGAATAATATTACTAGTGGCATTCCCAATTCCATCAGTAAAATTAAGAGTAATATTGTCCGTTCCAGCAGTTATTCCAGTAATAGTCATTATTTTAGTAGTATTACTTATAGTAACATTAGAGTAAGTAAAATTATTATTTACGGTATAATTCACATTATCTCCATCCAAATCAGTGACGTAGTTGCTTAAATTTATTGATGTTGAAGAACTTACTTGTACTGAAGTATCTGGAATGTTTGATATCAATGAAGGAATTGAATTATTTACCGTGAAACAATAAGTGCTAGAAGAGATGTTATTATTACTAGTATCATTGGCAGAATAATACCAACAGATATTACTATTTCGTGGAGGAGTGATATTAGTGTTGTTAGAAGCATTATATTGCACCACACTACCAATTAAAACGGCACTACCATTAATCCAGGAACCACTGACATTGGTGCTGAAGATATATCTACTTAATTCAACTCCATCAGTGATGGTAATATTGGCAGTGAAGTTTTGGTAACGTCTAAAATTAAGTGAAGTATTAACAGCATTACTAAAAGTAGGTGGAGTAGTATCATTAATAGTAACGTTCAATGTTTGAGAAATATTAACACTACCATCATAAATAGTGACATTAAACAAATGTCTTCCCACTACAGAATCATTGGTGGAGAAGTTAAATAGGCCTGTTCTATTATTTAACACAAAAGTACTGTCATTGACATAATAAGTGATATTATCATCATCTATATCCGTAACATTAACACGAAAAGTGAAGTTAGTGGAACTGTTGATATTTTGGATATTGAAGGTGTCATTGAATGTTGGAGCAGTATTTTGTACGGTGAAACAATAAGTGCTAGAAGAGATGTTATTATTACTAGTATCATTGGCAGAATAATACCAACAGATATTACTATTTCGTGGAGGAGTGATATTAGTGTTGGTAGAAGCATTGTATTGCACCACACTACCGGTGGAAACGGCACTATTATTGACCCAAGAGCCGCTGACATTGGTGCTGAAGATATATCTACTTAATCCAACTCCATCAGTAATGGTTATGTTAGAAGTAAAGTTTTGGTAACGTCTAAAATTAAGAGAAGTATTAACAGCATTACTAAAAGTGGGAGGAGTTATATCATTTATAGTAACATTCAAAGTTTGAGAAACATTGACACTACCATCAGAAATAGTGACGTTAAATAAATGTCTTCCCACTACAGAATCATTGGTGGAGAAGTTGAATAGGCCTGTTCTATTATTTAACACAAAAGTACTGTCATTGACATAATAAGTGATATTATCATTATCTATATCCGTAACATTAACCAGGAAAGTAAAGTTAGTGGAACTGTTGATATTTTGGATATTGAAAGTTTCATTGAACAGTGGAGCAGTATTCTGTACAGTGAAACAAAATGTATCAGTTTGGTTGAGATATCCCCAGGTATTGTTTACTAAATAATACCAACAAATAGATTGGTTTTTAGCTAGGGTAATGTTAGCTGATTCACTAGCATTGTAGGATATACCGCTAATATTACGTGTCAGATTAGTCCAAGATCCACTGGCATTAGTAGAGAAAACATATTTATCCAAAGTCATATTATCCGTAAAAGTAACGTTGGCTGTAAAATTTTGATAGCGAGTAAAATTTAAAGAAGTATTACTAGGATTAGTCCAATTAGGCGCAAAAAATGTAAGCATGACTCCAGTTCCAGTAACATTTTCAATTTTATATTCTGATCCTTCTAAAGTTACTTTGATTCCGGAAACATAATTACCATTGGTAACATTTTGAGCAGTGATGGTAATAATATTAGTACAAGAAGTATTTACTTGAGATAAAACTTTGGCATCAGGACAAACAAATACTCCATTTTGCGTATTTGAATTATTAAGATAAATAGTGATTGTTGAATTAATTCCCGTTACTTTAGTAGTATTGATTACAACGCTAGAAGAATTAGCATCAATAGTTAAATTGCTCAAATCAACGGTTCCGTTAAAAAAAGCATCAACCATCACATATTTTCTACCAGAAGTTAAATTTATGAAAGTGATATTTTGTCTAGTACTATGTTTACTATTATTTACTATGGGATTAGTTGTGTTGAAAGTGCTGTTAACAGTTAAAAAACTGGCTAGACCAAAATTAGGGGAAAGATATTGCGAAACATTAACTAAAGGCAGATAATCTACATTATCTCCAGTTCCACTAATGTTAAAATATGAAGGCTGATCCCCAATTCCATCGTCGTTAGTATCATTACCAGTATAGTTAAAAAAGAAATTACCACCACTAAAATATCCTCCTTTGATATTAGTACTGGTATTGGTATAAGAACTATTCCAAAAGACGCTAGTAGCCGAAGTGGAACTAGAATAATTTAAAAAAAATAAGTTATTGTAAATGAAAACACCATAAACAAATGAACCACAGTTTGTATCTAAAATAAAACTTCCATGGAAAGTATTGTTATAAATACGTACAAACCCATCACTTAATCCCCCATAACATCCGCGCATATCTACAGTATTATTAAAGAAATTGTTGAAATAATATTGATTAGAATTTAAATCAGAAACTATTTGCTTAAATTGTATTCCATCGCCATTAAGAATAAATGAATTGTTGTTAACGGTTAAATTACCTGAATTTGATATAGATAGAGTTAGTCCTGCCGTATTGTTAGAAATAGTGTTATTATAAATAACCCAACTTGATACAGCATTTATACCTGTAGCAAAGTCACGAATATTACAGTTCTTTATGGTGATATTATTAGCAGAATTGTTACGGACAATACCTACTGTTCCTATAGTTCCATTTCCAATAATAGAATATCCTTGACAATCCAAAGTAATATTAGTTTGATTAATATCTAAACCATCAATCCCTAAACAAGGAATATTTCCTACCAACGTACTATCATTATTAACTACGCTACTACAATCACCAGAACCGCTATAAGTCTTAGCACTAACAGAGTTTACTAAAAAACAAACTAATAGCAAGGAAACTATCAAGAATAAAACTACACCTACCTCACCCTTTTTAGTACAGTACATCTAGAAGTATAAAGAATACTTTTTGGTTTATAAACATTTGGATTAATTACCGACTAAAAAATAGAAGTTATTCCCTATTAATATAATAACCCTAAAAATCCTACCCCAAATAACTCGCTTTCTCTTCCTTCATCTGTTTAGAACGAGCAGTGGTAAAGTATTCTTCCAATTGTTTGTAACTGGTAATAACATCATTATCAACAGAGGCATGCACCGATTCCAGTGCTTTCTTGAAATTGTTCATACCTACTTCTTTGGCTTTGATATCTTCACGTAAAGCAATCATAGCCGCTTCTCGACATACTGCATCAATATCTGCCCCTACATAACCGTCAGTTTCTTGTGCTAATTTAGCGGCATTAACATCACTGGAAAGAGGCATTTCATGGAGATAGATTTGAAATATCTTTTTACGCGAAACTTCATCTGGGACCGGAGTTAAGATCAAGCGATCGAATCTTCCTGGTCGTAGTAAAGCTGTATCCATAATATCGGGACGATTAGTAGCAGCAATTATTATTACGTCATTCAAACTTTCCAATCCATCCATTTCGGTAAGAAGTTGATTCACTACTCTTTCACCAACCTGGGAATCACCACTTATTCCTCTTTTAGGTGCGAGGGAATCAATTTCATCAAAGAATAAAATAGTAGGTGCAGTCAATCTAGCTTTTCTAAATATTTCTCTCACCGCTTTTTCAGATTCACCGACCCATTTGCTCAGTAAACTAGGACCGTTAACTAAAATAAAATTAGCTTCACTTTCTTTCGCCACTGCTTTTGCCAGCATGGTTTTTCCCGTTCCCGGAGGGCCATATAATAAAATACCTCGCGGCGGTCTTATTCCCATACGTTTGAATACTTCTGGTCTCTTTAAAGGCCATTCCACTGCTTCGCGTAATTTATCTTTAATGTCTTCCAATCCACCTATGTCATCCCAATTAACATCGGGTGTTTCAACTAAAACCTCTCTCATGGCGCTAGGGCGGACAACTTTCAAAGCTTCAATGAAATCTTTCTGAGTAACTTCCAATTTATCGAGGATTTCTTTAGGTATGGGTTGGTTTTCTTCTACCCCTTCTACTTTCAAATCGGGAAGAATTCTTCTGAGTACGATCATGGCTGCTTCTTTGCCTAGGGCATTAAGATCTGCACCTACAAATCCATGAGTTATTCGAGCAATATCTTTAAGATTTACGTTTTTTGCTAGGGGCATATTTCGAGTATGAATCTTCAATATTTCTAACCTTCCTTCTTTAGTTGGCGCGCCAATTTCTATCTCTCTATCAAAACGTCCCGGTCTTCGTAACGCAATATCTAATTGATTAGGCATGTTGGTTGCAGCAATAACAATAACTTTTCCACGACTCTTCATCCCATCCATTAAACCAAGAAGTTGAGCAACAACACGTTTTTCTACATCTCCCCTGGTTTCTTCTCTCTTAGTGGCGATAGCATCTATTTCGTCGAAGAAAATAATGGAAGGGGCATTCTGTTCCGCTTCTTCGAATTTCTTTCGTAAATTTGCTTCCGATTCTCCATAGAATTTACTGATAACTTCCGGTCCATTAATGAGTATAAAATGCGAATTAGTTTCTGATGCTACCGCTTTAGCCAAGAGAGTTTTTCCTGTTCCTGGTGGACCGTGTAGAAGAACTCCTTTAGGCGCTTCAATTCCTAATTGTTCGAAGATTTCCGGATGTTTAAGAGGTAACTCGATCATTTCACGTACTTTCTTTATTTCCTCCCCTAATCCCCCCACATCCTCATAGTTGATACCTAAACTGAATCCTTCTTCTTCTTTTAGCTCTACCCCACGCGGATTAAATTCCACCTCAGTATCGATTGTAACTACTGAAACTTGTTTTTTAGGATTTACATCTACAATTACAAATTTAATATCAGCAAAACGTAATCCTGCAAATTGTTCTTCCATAACACTAAAGATATCATTAACCTCCCGCGGAATATTTTCCATACGTCTCCTTTGTCTTCCTAGAGAAATAATATCACCTTTTACTATAGCCTTTCCTAAAAGGCCTTGTTTGAAAAGTTGGGGAGCAGCATTTACCATCATATTGGGATTAGCTGGAGCTAAAACAACTTTCTTAGCCGGAGTAACTTCAGCTTTCTTCACTGTAACCATTTCTCCTATAGAAGTACGAGCATTTTTACGAATGTTTCCATCCATTCTAATTATATTTAATCCAATATCACCGGGATAGGCGCGATCTACGATGGCAGCAGTGCCTCTTTCACCAGCGATTTCAACGATATCACCGACATTGACACCGATTTCTTTCATGAAACTGCTGTCAATCTTAACTATGCCTCGATTGACATCATCCTGTACTGCTTCCATTACTTTGAGCTTAATTTCTGTAGCTGGCATAGTGTCTCATTCGCAGTGTTTTTAATTTATAAAGATTATGGTATTAAAGAATGTTTGGAGTATAAGTGTCAAACTAAAGCTAAACTAAAACAATAATAAAATCAACAAAAAAAGATAAGAAACTATTTTCTCTTGGTTATCCAAGTCACTACTGCTATTATTATTGCTATAATCACTAAAATAGCAATCCAGGGCCAGATTACATTCTTGACTGGGGGTGCAACTGTCTCAGTTTCTGATGTTGAGGCGGCAGGAATTATTTCCTGTTCTACAACTGCTGCTCCAGTTTCTGTAGGTAACGCCCCTGCTTTCTGAGCTATAACGAAGTAACTAAATCCCGGAGTCTTAGCAGCGTAATAAACATAATCTGCGTCTTCGCTACTAAAGGTTGTGCTTAATTCAACCCATTTTTGCTCATTATACCGGAATAAAGCCATATCTTGCTTTTCAACTACATTACTAGTCAACCAAGTCTTAGCAACTTTGAAATTTATAGTAACTTCTTTCAACACTTTTTCAAGATTTGTCTCCGTAATCTTCAAGTTTTTGTATACTTTATTCGCAGGAGCACTTACTGTTTGTGGTAAAACATCCATTTTTTCTACTTTTAGTGTAGCCCCATAAGTGACTTTCTCAACAGCAAAATTAACTTCGGTAATACCCATGGCACTATTAGCAACTTTAACCGTAGCAACCTCACCAGGATTAATTGAAGTCCACGTCTCTTTAGCAAATTGCCCCACCACATTTTGTGCTATTCCACCGGCAGAACCACCAGCTCCTGCGCCTCCACTACTGCTACTACTAGTAGAGGTACAAGTCTCTGTTAGCGTTGGTTTATATTCTGTAGATCCACAGACATTAGCATCATTACAAGTTCTGCTTCTGACATCACTAGTACATGTTGACCACTCACTACAACTCCAACTCTCTTGACACATCAAATTAATAGTTAAATTTTGAGCATAACTAAATCCGCTGGCATTAGTAGTATAATTGAGGGTAAAATTCCACGTAGTTGCCGACTGATTTCTCTTGTAAATATCAATGCGATAACGACTGATGGTATTTTCACTATCATTAAACAAGGTGAAATTATAATTGCTATGCCTAGTACCATTTGTTGCATTGAAGACAAATTCGGTGCCGTTGTATTTATAGATAGTATAATTCACAATATTATTTCTGCTTTCAGAAGTATTAATGGTAATGTTTTGGAATTGTTGAGCCAAAGTAAAATTACTATTGGTAACATCTATGTAAATATTACAACTATTAGTACAATTAAAAGAAAATGCAGAAGAGTTAATACTCACATTTCCAACAGTGGTAGTACTGGCAGAAGGTCCAACACCAGAAAAGTGGGGAATTTTAACCCAAATCATGTTTAAAGTGGTGTTAACATAACAATCAGCAGTTTGATCGGTTAAACTACAAGGCATCCCACCAGCAGTAGTATTCAACCAAGTTTGATTATAATCTGCATAAGCAGAATATGCTACAGTAGTAAAGCCTTGGCCCCGAGTATTATCAGAAGCGTTCCAAACTGGATTCCAATTTTCATCGTATAATTTATTTAACAATACGCTGAAAGGTGCTGATTCATCAACATTGGAAGCATAGGGCATCCCCACTAAAACAAAATCATAGATATCCGGTCCCTGGCTGCCAAATCTCCAGGCTTGAGACAAACTAGCTCCTTGAGTTTGATTACTAGACGCAGAATCGAACAAAGCGTCTGGAGGCCCAGAAGCAATCAAATCTACATTGACATACTTTACAGTTATGTTTGTTGCTTTAATGCTAAGCATGAAATCAAGCTTACCTCCTCCCATAATTATGGTTAAAGGATTAAACTGATCAAATTGAGTGGAGTTAAGCAGAGAACAGCTGCTAGCGGGATACGGAACACTACACGTAGCACTGCTGGTGTACATGCCAACCTGGAAGGCAGTATCACCCAAATCAGCATCTTGAGCAGAATCTATTTCTCCAGGATTAAAAGCACTTAAAGTAATAGATAATGGCACCGAAGCCAACTGTGTAGCAGTATAGGTGGTTTCTTTAGGAGCATATTGACCAGCAAAAACATTCATTTGTTTAACACTGTTATTGAGTAAGGAAATATTGAGATTTGCAGCAGATGGGCTAATATCTGCCATCCAAGTAAAGATCGAACCATTTGCATACAATGAAGAATAGTCTAAATTCATTTCAATATGGGCACTACTTACTGCTTCACCACCAGCAGTTATACTAAATGGTACTTTTTTAGTTAAAAAGCTTACTGTGCCACCGGGAGTAGCAGCATCATTCAAATTGATGTTAGTAACACTTCCCATTAATGGCTGCAGACTAAAATTGAAACTATTCACTGCATCGGTAGAATAACCCAATGAAATATTCTTAAAAGAGCCATAATAGTTACTGCCATTTGAAGCAGCAGCAAATAACAAGAAGTTGGCAGTCATGGCTGCACCAGGTAAAGTAATATTATAAAACCCATTTGAAGTATTATAAAAATCACTACCGGGAGGACCAGCACTCATATCCCAAGCACTCATATTGTATGGAAAGGGATGATCTTGTGAAACCATATTTTGTGGTTCAAGAAGGTATGCTACCATCTTTAAATTATCAAAATTTGATTGGCCGTTCAGAGTAACAAATCCAGTTAATCTTCTCAAAGTGCTGGAAGTATTAAAACGAACATCAACATGATGTGGTCCAAGAGTATAATTTTGATTGCTATTATTTGTTCTTAAATTGCTCAAATCATAACTAATAGGAAAACTCATATTGGGAAATATCATGATAGAATAATTGCGATCAGAAGGCAGGTTGAAAGTAGTATTATAAACATGAGTAGTAAATGATGAATATATTGGATAACCCAACAACACATCTTTTACCATATAGTTAAAGGGAACAGCGCTTCCGGATTGATTGAAAGCAGTTATATTTATGGTTACACTATTCTTCAAATAAAATTTAATTGCACCTAAAGTAGAAAATTCACTATAGGGAAAATCGGGAAGATTTTGACCGACGTAATCAGTATCTACAGAACCGTTAAAATATCGAATTACTGGTCTGTAACCATACGCACTGCTAGCATAGCCGTCAGGAACAGTTAAATTGAAAAAACCATGACTCTCATTTCTGACTAGGGTGGAGAGAATGGTAGCAGTTTGAAATGAAGACAGATTGGTAACATAGAGTGAAACATTAGTACCGTTTAGAATTCCATTACTGGTATTGTAGGCATAACCGGTAAAGTAAAATGGTGCCGCCTGGATTGCAAATAGACTTCCCAGAAATAAAACAACACTCAGCAGAATTAAAATTACAGTCCTATCACACCTATTAACCATGTTATAACACCCTCTTTTTTAAATCGATTTCTCGATTTAATAGGTAGAATAATTTATTTGCTTATAAACATTACTGTCCTCTACTAAAATAAAAT
>Ga0209541_10011949_pt1 | contig 13500 bp, 25 predicted proteins | sample RifCSPlowO2_01_FD_184027 | JGI IMG/M metagenome (GOLD analysis project Ga0209541, IMG submission 184027) | Groundwater microbial communities from Rifle, Colorado - Rifle CSP2_plank lowO2_0.1 (SPAdes) (version 2) | ecosystem: Environmental > Aquatic > Deep subsurface > Groundwater | place...
CTGTCACTTCCAGAATACCCTTCACACTTTCCCTCCACGCAAACTCTATCCCCTTTACAATCAGTATCCGCAGCACAAGAAGGACTAGAAGGACTATCACTCCCACAAGCAATACCTACAAATGCAACTAGAGGTAAAGTTCTACATAAGATTGATTCCAACATTTTACTACTTAGAAATAACGGCTATTTAAAAATGTTGTGGAGAAACTAATAAGAAAGTTTAAATTATTCAAAATAAGGACAACAATCATGGAATTGCCTTCACAATACGCGGGGAAATGTTTAGCTTTAATAGATAACAAAATAATAGCAACGGGAAAAACCCAATTAGAAGCTTATACCAAAGCAAAAAAATGTTTTCCAGATAAACTTATCACTTTGATGTACGTCCCACGAAAAGAAGAAATAACCGATGATTTATTACTTCAGTTGGAAGTTAGTCTTAGAGATATGGAAGCAGGAAAATTAAAAAGAGTTAGGTAATTGATAATTCTTCTTGAGATTAAAACAGTTTATAATTTTTCTGATAATTGCGCCCATAGCCATAAATATATGTTTCAAAAAATTACAATCTATGATGTAAGAAACGAAGGAATGTAGACTTATCTTTAAATCGAAGTGATTTCCAGTTTTTAATTTGGTTTAATCTGTGAAAATATTCTGGTCTTACTTGATGTAAATCACCATTTATTTCTCTCATATTGATTATAGCCATGCATAATTTGTCAATTAAACCCTGTTGTTCATTAATCAATTTTCGAGTTTCTTTATCCATTTTTCACACCCTAAATTCTTTAGGCACTTCTATTTTTTTAGTTGAAAAGATGATTGCTTCGCATTGATCTATTGCTTTCTTACATATATCCATCATTAAATCATATTTTTGCATTATTTCTGCACTATGAATGGAAGAACCATAACGAGCTTTTTCTCTTTCGTCAACATCAGAAGTTTCGTTCTTATCACTATAAACTGTAATACGATTGATAAATTCATCATCGTAATCTATCAAACCTTTCTCTTTCATCCGCTTTAGGAATAAGGCAGTACATTTCTGGCTCCTGCTCTCCACCCCCAATTTAGCTAAAATAGCTAAAGCACAATAATAGAGAGTATAAAACCATTCTTCGGGGATTTTATAATCAAGGTGATTTTTCCGGTACAATTCACAAAGTTGTAAGTTCATTTTAGCTTTTTCTAGATACTCTTTTGCTTTTTGTTCATCTTTTCCCACTAAAAGTAAACCTTTGTGCTTCTTACCTTTATTTTCATCTTTAAAAGCATTGACAAAACAATCGTCTACCGTAGTCATTTGGAACTTACCTCTTCTATTAATTTGATAAACTTATCTTGACCAAAAAGAATAATACCTTTCCGAACTGCATCAATAAACACTTTATTGGGTTTCAATAATTCCTGTTGAAATTCTTTCTGAGTGAAATTGATAATATGAATTTTTTTATGTGTTGTCTTTTGAACTTGATCTACTGCCTGTTGGAGTTTTGCAAATTTACCAGATGTAGTTACCCCGATTAAATCTATATCATTAGCTTGTTGTGGAGAATGAAGTATGCTCCCAAAAATAATTAAAAAATTAACATTTTTTTCTAATCCGGCAAAGTTTGATCTCCACCTCTCTTGTATTAAAGCTTCTTCCAGAAGATATAATGAAAAGGATTTTTTGATAATAGGATTACCCCAATTTATTTTGACAATAAATGTGCTTGTTTTTCCCGACCCCATCGCTTTCACTAAAACTTGGCTTTTAGCTTCTAATTTCTTAAGACTCTTCCAGACACTCACCCGACTCAACCCTATCCCCTTAGCCAGAGAAGTTATGGTTGGTGTCAGAGTAAACTCTCTTAATAACCATAAAAGTACTTTCTTATCGGTCGATCTTTTTATTAACTTCACGTTAATAGTTATTAACTATAGGTTAATATTTAAATGTTTCGGAAAAATTAGAAGAGTGATGACATACATACCATAGTAATACTCAGAATGGCAACCCTCTCTTTTTTTATTCATAATTCTATCAGAAGAAAACAATCTCTTTTTCTTTATAAATCTAGCGACAACAAGCAGGCATTAGTTTTCCTCTGCACTTAGACTTAGCCAAGAGATGAGCCTACAACTACTATTCATCAGACTTGTTGGTATGTGTTGATGAGCGTGACTAAAATACGAAACTGTTTTGTGGGTGTGCTTTTTATTGAAAAAAAAATGTAGGGTGAACAGCTTGTCAATCTCGTTCTACCTATAATTTAATACGTACAACAACAAAAATATCAGTGAGTAGGATGAATATAGACGTCTGCACAAGCTTTTTCCCCTTCCATTTCTACATCTAAACAGGTATCGTATCTAGAACAAATATCAATTGCACATGAAAAATAATTTTGGGCAAATGTTGAATCTATATTTTGTTGTTCTCCACAAAACTGCATAAAATCACTTTTTGAACATTCACTCGGACTGGGGTGGTAGGGACCGCAAGTATTTGAATTTATGATGGGGCAACAGATAGTAATAAACGCGTCGACACCACTTTCACAAGTATATTGAGTTTGAGAATTGGAATTATCTCCTGGCGTTCCCGTAAATCCATACCCTTCACACTTCCCATCCACACAAACTCTCTCTCCTTTACAATCCGTATCCGCAGCACAAGAAGGACTAGAAGAACTATCACTCCCGCAAGCAATACCTACTAACGCAACTAATGGTAAAGTTCCCCGTAATATCTTTTCCAACATTTTACTACTTAGGAATAACGGCTATTTAAAAATGTTGTGGAGGAAATTATGAAAAATGTTTTTGATAAATTTTGTCATGGTGATCGAAATCCAAAAACCAAATAGTATTGGTGGTCTTGTTGTACTCAAAAACTAGGACAAATGACTTTTTGATGTGAACTCGTTTTAAATTCTTTAAATCATAACGAAGAGGCTTATAATGCTCTACATTATCTGAATTAACTATTTCTTCAATCTTATTTTTGATTGCACGAAGAGTGTCTACATCACGCTTAGATAGTTTCCTCATGACTTCTAGTAGATGCTCTGAAAAATCATAGTTCATGGTGTAAAAAATGTAAGAAGGTTGACTTATCTTTAAATTGAAGCGATTTCCCCTTTTTAATTTGATTTAACTTATGAAGATATTCTGGTCTTACTTGATGTAAATCGTCATTTATTTCTTCAATGTTCTGTTCCAATTTCATTACCTTTTCTAGGATAAGATGTACGCTCTGTTGCAACTCTTGTAAATTAACAGTTTCTGTGGTCATGATTATTCAAAAATAAAGGTACTTTATAAAATTTATGTTGATATTGAGCCATTGTTTGATTATTATGTTGGTAATAAACAGCAAATATAGAACGAGCCATAATAATAATCAAAACCAAAACTACCCAAATCATCCCTCTTTTTTTATTCATAATTCTATCAGAAGAAAACAATCTCTTTTTCTTTATAAATCTAGCGACTCTATTGAACCACTAATAAATAGTTTAGAAAAATATAATCACCGATTAAGGGATGGGAGGGTTACGTATCCACCCATGATCATACATACAATTTCCTATTCTATCATCCGCATCGCAATTTTCCGGCGTACCAGAACAACCAGCACTACTTTCACAACTGTTAGTTTCTACCGCACAGGCAATTATATGACAATTGTATTCGGCATTAGCGGTATGGGTGTTACATCGAGCAGTAGCACAATAATCTACACAATAAGGTACATCCGTTGCCACATAACTTCTACTAACGCCATTAGGACATTGCTGAATATAAATGTTACATAATTGATTAAAATCTAGATTTCCCCTTGTTTTACAGTCAGTTTGATTTCCCGAATCATTCTGTCCCGTATAAGAATCACTACTCCCTTCACACTTTCCTTCCACACAAATCCTATCTCCTTTACAATCAGTATCCGCAGCACAAGAAGGACTAGAAGAACTATCACTTCCGCAGGCAATACCTACTAACGCGACTAAAGGTAAAGTTCTTCGTAATATTGATTCTAACATTTTACTACTTAGAAATAACGTCTATTTAAAAATATTGTGGAGAAAAATCTTAAATAATGAAGAGGTATTATTATAGCTATGTCTACTAAAAAACAATTAGAACGTATTAAGAGAATATCTATCCCCATCCTTAAAAAGAATGGAGTAGACAAAGCAGGAATCTTTGGATCTTATGCTAGGGGAGAAGCGAAGAAAAGTAGTGATATTGATCTTTTGATCAAATGTCAAAGAAAACCACCCACCACTGGTGATCGCCTGCGGGCTCAACACCAGTGGCATGCTCGCTTCGCTCGGGGTGGTTTTCTGACCCTGCTAATTCCAACGAAGTATTACTGGATGTTCACCACTCGTGAACACACGAGTGGAATTAGCAGATTAAAGGTAGAAAAAGTTTGCTTAATTTAGTGCATTTAAAATTTGAATTGGAAGATAGATTTGACAAGAAAGTGGATTTGTTAACATACAAGTCTATTAATCACTTACTTAAAAAAAATATATTGAATGAAGAAGTGAAAATTCTATGAAAAGTGATTTGAAATATCTTCAACACATCCAAGAAACTATTTTTGTAGTAGAAACATTTGTAAAGAGTACTTTGCAAAAAGCAATTTGTATCATTAGTTGGCACCGACAGGTGCAAAGGTAAGCTTAAAATTGCGCCATTGCACAGTCCCTTCAGAACTTTGTGATTGAAAAGTTGAATTATTCAAAGTTCTCTAAAGAATCTTTCCCGAAAACAGTTTCAAGACAACTTAGAAAAACAATTTGCAGTTGTACGTGGATTATAAATAATAGGGGAAGCTGTTAAGAACCTTTCTGGTCAAACAAAAAATAAGTATCCTCAAATATTTTGGCGGGATATTGCCGGAACAAGAGATGTTTTAATTCATTCTTATTTTAGTGTTGATTTAGATCTTGTTTGGGATATAGTACAAAAAGATTTACCAAAATTAAAGAAAGAGATTATAATTATTCTACAAGAAATGGAAGAATAATTTTTTTAGTTGGTATCCGTTGATACTAATACCCTTCCCCTTTTTATATTCATACTTATTGAATAAGAAATCGTTTTAATTTATAAACCTGACGACAGAACAACCAGATAATTATTATTTATGAGGATCTATTACCCATCCGTGGCCATCAATACAATTTATAATTTGTGGATCACCAGGAACTTCGTTATCACAATAACCAGTTTCAACTGCACAAGTAATCCATGCACATAATGCTCTAGTCATATCTTTTCGCTGTTCGCAGAAAATTTGACAAGCTCCTTGACGGTTTCTAATTAGTTCAATTACCCCAGTATCATAAGGACACATATCAATATATCTTTGACAAATTCCAATAGAATCGTATCCACTTTGCCCACCAGAATTCCCATACCCTTCACACTTCCCTTCCACACAAACTCTCTCTCCTTTACAATCAGTATCCGCAGCACAAGAAGGACTAGAAGAACTATCACCACAAGCAATACCTACTAAAGCGACTAAAGGTAAGGTCCTACGTAAGATTGATTCTAACATTTTACTACTTAGAAATAACGGTTATTTAAAAAGATTGTGGAGAAAATTATCATTCGAGCAATAATTTAATTTTGTTGGTGAATTCTCTAGCTTGTTCCTGTATTTGTAAAGTTAAATTCTTTTCAAAAGATTCGTGTACACCATACGATGCTCTTTCCCTAAGCTCTTTGGAAAAACCAATCACTTCTATATCTTCTGTAGCCAAAGAACGAGCAATTAAATGTACATCAGAATCATTTAACTTATTACCGTGATGATAATAAATCAAATAACACAAAGTTGCACTATGGCTTTTAGAAGTAAAACCTTCCTTGCTCATTAACGACATTGCAGAATGATAAATGGCATAATAATAAATATTAATGACCCAATCATAAAAAGTCTCATTGAAAATACTCTTTAGCTCATTTTGCTGTTCGAAAACCCAGCCGGCAAAATTAAGATTATGATCTGATTTTCTAAGATACAACCGGAAATCATCAGTGCTCTTTCTGATTATTTTCTTTTTGATATATTGATCCAACCAAAATTTGCATTCTTTCCGATCATGCATCCAGACTGTCCAATTAGGACTCTTCATCTACTAACCTCCGCCACCATTCGATACCCGCAATCACTATTTTCTCATCCCTTATTTTACGAAAAAACGCTTTTGTGGGATTATGGAACAATTTATTGAACTCAGAATATTCCAAATAAATTGGGCTAATCTTCACTCCTGTTTTCAGATTAATGCTTTTCGCCGTGGTTTCGATGTCTTTAGGTATTTTTTGATATACTAATAATATATCCACATCCGAATTAGAATTGAAATCGCCTCGAACATAACTACCAAATAAAATGGCTAGAAGCGGCTTCTGAGATAGTTGGTTAATGAACCCATCAAGGGCTATTCTTATTTTACTAGGTAGTTTTTCGAACCGAGTATGTTCTACGGCGCACAACAAAGGAATAAGAGCTAACTTGGAATAATTAAGGTAAAAATTAATTTGATTGCCAGATTTTTTCTCGATTAAAAGAGTTCCGAGTTTTTTAACGCTAAAATCTATAGAAGGCATCTTTAAATCTAATTGTTTAGCCAATTTTCTTTTGTGAATGCCCGGATTCACATAAATTTCTCTTGCCAGCCGAATCAAAGTAGTGTCATAGATAGTATGACAATTGTAATATCCAGAATGACAACCCTCTCTTTTTCTATTCATAATTCTATCAGAAGAAAACAATCTCTTTTTCTTTATAAATCTAGCGACCCAATTAGACCGTAAATAAAGATTTTAGAAAAATATCCTAATTAATATTCGCCAACAAAAAAATGAGAACTCTTACATTCAGCTAAAGTTTTTAATGGACTATCCAGAGCCACATAAGCACAATCATCAATGCTATCTTGAGTGCATGTTGGATGTCTAAGCACATATCCATCATATTGATCAAGAATTTCATTAACTCTTCTCCAAGAAGAATCTTGAGATGATCCATCAATAAAACGCATGGACGGATCTAAAGACACATCCTGAGAGGAAGTACTAAGTACTAATCCATTATACCTAATTCCTACCCCATAATCAAAATTATCTAATGGTTGATCCAAGGCCGAACCTTCATAAGTATTTTCAATTATAGCTCTGCCAACAACACAGTCTTCTCTAAAATGAAATGAAGTGTCACAATCCTCTATCTTCACCAAAAATTTTCCATAAACGGGAGAATCGCCGCAAGGATTGTTAGAACTTCCGTTACCATTATTGTCACTTCCAGAATTCCCATACCCTTCACACTTCCCATCCACACAAACTCTCTCTCTTTTACAATCAGTATCCGCAGCACAAGAAGGACTAGAAGAACTATCACTCCCGCAGGCAATGCCCACTAACGCGACTAAAGGTAAAGTTCTTCGTAATATTGATTCTAACATTTTACTACTTAGAAATAACGTCTATTTAAAAATATTGTGGAGAAAATCTTAAATAAGAGCGAATAATCAAAGTAACTATGTCTACAAAAAAACAACTAGAACGTATTAAGAGAATATCTATCCCCATCCTTAAAAAGAATGGAGTAGTTAAAGCAGGAATCTTTGGATCTTATGCTAGGGGAGAGGCGAAGAAAAATAGTGATATTGATCTTTTAATTAAATTTAAAGGTAGAAAAAGTTTATTAGATTTATCGGGATTAAAAATAGAGTTGGAAAGTAAACTTAAAAAGGAGGTTGATTTAACAGAATATGTCGTTATTCACCCTTTACTCAAAAATAGAATTTATAAAGAGGAAGTGAGAGTACTTTGAAACGAGACGAAAGTGTTTTATTGATGGATATTCTTCAATCTATTGAGAAGATAGAGTTATATGTGGGAAAAAGCACTAAAGAACAATTTTTTGCTGATAATAAAACTAAGGATGCAGTACAAAGAAGGTTAGAAGTCATTGGAGAAGCTATCAAAAATATTTCTGTAACTTTAAGAAATCAACACCCAGAAATAGAATGGAATAAAATTGCGGGAATGAGAGATATTTTAATTCATGCTTATTTTGGTGTAAATGATGAAAGGGTTTGGCAAGTGCTACAAAAAGATTTACATCAACTCAAAATAAAAGTAGAAAAAATTCTGATTAATTGGGATAAAGTAGACAAATAGCTTATTAAAAACGAGTACCACATTCAGAATTGCAATAATTATCTATTTGTGAAACTCTTACAGAAGTACAATCTACAGTAGTAACGCATCTTAAAAGACATTCTTTATTTGAATCTCCAACTAGATTATTAATTTCTGCATCTTCATTAAAAGCAGTTTCAAATGCCGTTTTACATTTGTTTAAGTCTCCATAAAAATTGGGATATTCTCCCGGAGAACTAGAATTATAACAATCAACCCAATGATTACAAGCAGAAGAGATAGTGTATACATCGGAACCGCTTCCATTCTGTCCCGTATAAGAATCACTACCCCCTTCACACTTCCCATCCACACAAACTCTCTCTCCTTTACAATCTGTATCCGCAGCACAAGATGGACTAGAAGAACTATCACTCCCGCAAGCAATGCCCACTAACGCGACTAAAGGTAAAGTTCTTCGTAATATTGATTCTAACATTTTACTACTTAGAAATAACGGCTATTTAAAAATGTTGTGGAGGAAAATCACTTTTTTAAGTGTTTCTCTATTGCCCCTATTATTAATTCGAAATCACCCAACCGTTCAGTTAATAATTCATAAATAATCTCATCATCAATCTTACCATAACGATGGATAAGAATATTTCTCAACCCTTTCATCTCTTGCACCAACGAAATCACCTTAACAGAAAATATTTTTTTATTCAATAATCCTTTGAAAATATCATCCAAAGAGGAAGGAGTGCCTAGCTTTAAAGAGGAATAGATTAGAGAAAAAATATCTACTAGATTCTGTATGGAAAATTCTAGTCTTTTGTATATACCATCTTTAGGTAAACCCATGGCCTTAAATTCATCAACTTCAGAAGGAAGATTCTCTTTAATTAAACTTAGACTATCTTCAATTTCTCTCAGTTTTTGTTGAATTATAGTATTGCTCATGATCTCACCTGAGCTTTACGTTGAGAAATGTATAGTGAATATACTGGTTCAAAATCTTCATAATCTCTTATTAATTGTAAAGATCGATCCATTAATTCTTTCCTATTCTTACAATAAAGAACTTCTCCCGATAACACCTCTTTCTGTACATACAAAGGTAAATCTTCAAATATTTGGACATCGTAATTTTCGGGGAGAATACCTAATAATTTGGCCCTTACTTTCAATCTTTTCGGGGGAGAAAGTTTTAATGAAATGCATAAATCTATATCAGATAATTTATTTGCCGTTCCTTTTGAAACTGAACCAAATAAAATTACAAAAGAAGTATCTTTAATTAGATTTAACTCTGATAATTTATCTAGTATTAACCGTTTAATTTGCATACGATTAAGAAGTTCTTCTTTTATTTAAATCTAACGACCAAGAATCAATCATCTCCAATCGAAAAATGCCATTCAAACCAATCTCCTTCGGGCCCCCCTGGCAAAGTCCCATGCAAATATGACGCTTCTCCTGTTTCAGTATTCCATATTTGTATGAAATACTAGTTACTGCTATGACTACATGAGAACCGTCGGGACTTTGTAAAAGTGAAACATTAGGAATATATTGTTCCCCCTTGCCATTCTATACCAACCTCACCACTATTAATTGAAACCGAGGAAACATTATTCAAAGAATCATTAACCGAATCAAATAAAATAGTTTCGTTGTCCCCCCACATAAATTGACGGCCATAATCACTTAATCTTTTAGTATTGCTTCCATCTTTGTCAAGAACATAAAGCCCAAATTGCCCCCCCATATTCAGGAGTATGAGATATGGTTATATGTTCACCATCAGGAGAAACTTCGGGCATTTCAAAACTGCCAGCTCGCAAAGTTTGAGAGAAAGTAGACCCAACCGTCGAATTTTGATCACATAAAGTTCTGGTAACTATATCCGTGCCATTGGTTAAATATAATGTTCCCTCGCCTAATTCACATCAAGTATTAGTTGGGGTATATCCTCCATTCACTTCAGCCGGAGGAATATAGGCACTAACGGGAGGAAATTGACAAATGTTTTCCAGACAAACTCTATTATGGCTGCAATCAGTATTAGTAACGCAACCTTCCTGTTTCTCATTGGAAGAACCACAAGCGGCAACTAAGGTAGTAAATACTCCCGCTTTGATTATTTCTTTCATAGCCATGATAATTCCTCTTTCTTCTTTCCACCTAAAACTCGCCATAGAGTAAATAAATCCGCAGCTGATCTTAGCTCTTCTTTATTCTTAGAAAATAAACCGAAATATACTTTAACCCCATATTTACGGCAAATAATTATATTGATCATCATCCGAGAAATTAATTTTGCTCTATCCCCAGAATTTAAAATATCACTAAAAGAAAAAGCAATAACTTTACCTTTCTGCACAGCCAATTTACATAAAACCTGATCTAAACCACTGCGGACATAATGTAAACTGTCTTTAGGATGAACTCTTTCCACACCTAAAATCATATCTACTTCGGTTTTCTCAATGGCAAAACGTAATAACTCTTCATCTCTAGGAATGAAAATAATTTTCTTTTTGTTTCTCTTCCCTTCAACAATTCCTTTCAACAACTCACCCTTATTGCTCGTTTCGATAACCATTAATTCCGAATCAAAAAGAACACGATTAAAACCTAATTCTTTCAGTTGTACAACTAATTCTTCTGTTTTTGGTATAAGTAATGCCATATCCATACTGTTTGAAAATCCCTCACACTTTAAAAGATTTATACTAAAATTGGTAAATAATTGAATATTGATACCAATTTTATATATATAAAAGTGTGAACAAATTGTTTGAATACACAGAATGAAACAACGATTTCATTATGGTACATAAATGAGATAGTTTTCTCATTTATTGTAATTCGCACTTTTAGTATACTGACCAAAGAGGAAAGATTTAAAAAAGACCCCTAGTTTTAACACTTCACCAAACACCTGCCTCGCTAGGAGACGGACGGAGGATAAAATGAAATTGAATATATTCATAGAAAGAGAAAATAAATCTAAAAATATTACTTTTGGTAAATCTACTGTCAAAGATCTTCTTTCTCAACTTAAGATAAACGCAGAAACAGTAATAGTAGTTAGAACAAGCGAATCAGGAAATAAAGAAGTTCTTACTGAAGATGACCAACTAAATGATCAAGAAAAAATACAATTACTAAGTGTAATCTCCGGGGGATAGGATGAAATGTATCAAATGTCCTCATAAATCAGTAATTGAGTTACAGCACGGAGGGTTGTGTAAAAATCATTTCATCTCTTATTTTGAAGATAAAGTATTCAAAACCATCCACAAATATCGTTTAATAGATAGAAATGATTCCATTTGCGTGGCTGCTTCCGGAGGAAAGGATTCCCTCAGTGTTTTATATCTCACTAAAAAATATCTCCAAGAGAATAAATTCCCTTGTAACTTGTTCACTGTGTTAATTGATGAGGGAATAGAAAATTACCGCGAAAAAACTGTTAAAGATCTGCAGAAATTCTGTCAAGAACATCAAATACGATTAGAAATAGTTACCACTAAAAAAGAATTTGGCTACACTTTAGATGAAGCGTATCCCAAGATGAACAAAGATCTGAATAAAAAACCATGTAATATTTGTGGAGTATGGAGAAGATATTTAATCAATAAACATGCCCGAAACTTAGGCGCAACCAAATTAATTACTGGACATAATTTGGATGATGAAGCTCAAGCTATTGTCATGAATTTATTTAAAGCAAATACGGGATTAGCGGCACATTTGGGGCCAATCTCTGGGGTAGAAAGACAGAAGGGATTTGTACAACGAGTTAAACCGCTTTATTTTTGTACGGAAAAAGAAACCAGATTGTACGCGCTTCTCCAGAACTTTGTGATAGAATTTACTGAGTGTCCTTATGCTAAAGAGGGGTATCGGGCCCAGATCCAAATTATGCTTAATGAATTTGAACAAAAATACAAAGGTACTAAACAAGGGATAATTAGTTCGTTCCTGGCCACTCTCCCTTTACTCAAAGAACACGAAAAAAATAATAAAAATGAATTGAAACAATGTAAATGTGGCGAACCCGCCAATCAAGAAGTGTGTAATGCTTGTAAAATTCAGGAGGCGTTGAATTATGAATAATAAAAATAAAAGTCAGGGCGATATAAATTATTCTCACTCCGATTCTAAATATTCTCGGCAAATTTTACTCCCACAAATTGGGAAAATAGGGCAGGAAAAATTGTCCCGAGCTAAGGTGGCTATTGTGGGTATTGGGGCCCTAGGTACAGTAGCAGCAGAATTACTTACTAGGGCCGGAATAGGTTCTTTACTTCTAATTGATCGAGATATGATTGAAGAAAGCAATTTACAGCGACAAGTGTTGTTTGATGAAAAAGATATAGGAAAAAGTAAAGCTATTACGGCGAAAGAAAAATTACAGCGAATCAACTCCCAAATTACTATCACTGCAGAAACAGTCCATTTGAATGCCCAAAATATCAATCTTTTGCAAAAGTACAATTTTATTTTGGATTGTACGGACAACCTTGCTACTCGATTTTTACTTAATGACTATTGTAAAAAAGAAAAGAAAAAATGGATTTATGCCGCAGCTATCAAAACATCCGGATATGTTTTCCCCGTCTTTCCTGAAGGACCATGCTTGCGCTGCTTCTTGCAAGAAGCCCATTTGGAAACATGTGATACCGCAGGGGTATTAAATACTAATACCGCCATTATTGCGTCTCTACAAACCACTCTGGCTTTGAAAATTATTTTGGGAGGGGGAGTATCAAGTAAATTACTCCATTTTGATACTTGGAATCACACTTTACAAACTATCGATATAAAAAAGAATAAAAATTGTCCTGCTTGTAATGGTAAATATGACTATTTGAATCCAAAAGAAGAGATCAGAATAGTGCGCTTCTGTTCCCAAAGAAAATATCAAGTTTTAGGAAGTCTGGTTGGTCTTAATGAGATAGAAAAACGTTGGAAAAAAAGTAGAAATGAAAAAATAATAAGAACAGAAAATTCAATCCAAATCAATAACCTGATTTTATTCCAAGACGGAAGAGCTTTAATCAACGCAAAATCGGAAGCAGAAGCGTTGTCTACATATTCTAAATGGATAGGGAATTGAAAGCAGCTAATTCTTTATCGATCCTTTCTTCGTCGTACGCTATCAATGGTCTTAAAACACCAAATGAACTCTTTGCAAAACTCTGGGAAGAAGTGATTGTTTCCATTCTTTCCCCCGTAACCATCATTGAACAATTGTATAATAAAGCGTATTTTTCTATCTGCTCTGAAGTTTCTAATTTTGAACACGATAATTTTT
>Ga0209541_10011950_pt1 | contig 13499 bp, 15 predicted proteins | sample RifCSPlowO2_01_FD_184027 | JGI IMG/M metagenome (GOLD analysis project Ga0209541, IMG submission 184027) | Groundwater microbial communities from Rifle, Colorado - Rifle CSP2_plank lowO2_0.1 (SPAdes) (version 2) | ecosystem: Environmental > Aquatic > Deep subsurface > Groundwater | place...
CGTTTTCCGGTGCAGTTCAATCTTTATTGTAACCCATAGTATAATAGGGGCATGGAAAATATTTTTAAAGTAAGGGCCGCCGTCAGAGCCGAACAAAAGCGGATCCGTCAGGCCGCCAATGTAGACGCCTATTTTCAGACAATTTATAAAAATATCTTCAAAAGCGGTATGCGCCTTGATAGGGTAAGTCAATTAATGGAGAGGGTGTCCGAAATTACAGGCTTGCAGAATAAAGTCCTCTTTTCCAGGGTGACAATGGATCTTGATTCTAGCGACAATGACGGGAAGATAAGCATTGTGATGGATGATTCGTCAACAGATGAGGACAAACTGTTTAAATTTGATGTCCGGGCATTTGGCCCTTTGGGGAGTAAAACAGACAGACTGGTAATAAGTTTAAACAGCCGTTTTCCAGCGCCAACAAGAGAAAATTTAACTGATGAATTGACCCGCTATGAAGAAAGAGACGTCTTTAACACCGTTGAACTTTTAGTCCGCGCCGGTGAGGCTTTACACCAATACGGTGATGAGCTCATAACCAGAGCGGAATTCAGGCAGGCTAAAGCCCAGGCGTAAATTTCTTGTCAAAACAGTTTTTGGACTTCACAAAGCCGGCGGCGACCGCCTCTTTCTCCGAGCAAAACCACTGGTCGCCGTGAAAGAGCTCTATGTTTGCGCTTTCATAATTACTGCAGCCAGGAAAATGATAATATTGTTTTCCGTCGTAGGCACTGATATTACCCTTAATCAAGCAGTTCGGCTTATCTTCATTTATTTGCTGTAAGCAATTTTTACCAAAGATTCCTATTTTTTCTTTTCTAGCAGTTTGATAAAGCTCTTTTAATTTTTCTTTAATTTCGCTAGATCGTCCGCTGGTATCGAAATCTGCCCAACCAGATTCAATCATCGATTCGTTGATTAACTTACCATTTTGATAAACCCAAGCGAGTGGACGCTTATACACATCAATGCCAAGTATTTTTATACCAACGTTTTTGTCCTTAATTAGCGATTCCAAGAATGCCTTGGCTTCTTTACCACCGCATCGTTCCAGCTCCGGCGCATCAAGATTGCTTAATTTAATTTTTACGCCATCCTCAATAACAATGGTGTCACCATCAAGAACGTTTCTGACAATATATGTTTCCGGAATCTTATTGTTTTCGAGCCATTGCCAGGTCCCGAACAAAAGCGACGGCACCAGCAGTAAATACCCTAAGTAAGTCCAGATTTTCTTAGAAACCCCTATTTTTACCAGATAATTAAGTGTAGCACTAAAACGGTGTTAAAATGAATTTATGAAAAGTCAATGGATATTTGTTGATGAGTCGGGTAAGCCGGAAGTTTATTCTGCAAGAGGCGTTAACTTAGTAGAGGCCAATCAAGCTTCTCATTATTTGGTCCTGGCTGCCGTTAGGGCATCAGATCAACTGAAATTACAGCAAGAAGTAACAGAATTCAGACTGTCATTATTAAAAGATAAAAACTTAACCAAAATATTTTCTTCGGCTTACACTCTTGATGCCTTTCATGCTCAGACTGACTATCCGGAAGTTAAAGAAAAATTTTACCAATATATCTTAAGCCTTGATATTAAAATTGATGTTTTAGTAGTTGAAAAGTTAAAGACTTATGATCATTTAAAAACGAATCCTAGTAAAATGTATGGCGTGATGAGCGGACAGCTCCTTAAAAATTTGTGCCATCAGGTAGAAAACACCGAGATTATTTTTAGCCGCAAAGACAGTAAGTTGAAATTGAGACGGGAATTATCAACAGAAGTTGAAAGAGTCAGATTAGATTACCTAAATAATCATCCGAAACTAAAACCAAACTTAAAATTAAGTTATTTTCACAATCCTCATTACACTCACAATGGTTTACAAATTGCCGATTATATTGCTTATGCCGTCTTCCAAGTTTATGAATACAAAAATAGAGAATGGTACGAAATAGTCAAAAAGAAAATCGGTAAAATTCAGGATATTTGTAACAAAAAATACTTTACTCAAAGCAACCCGCTATAACTATCCATTTAAGGAAGTGCGAACTTCGCACGTTTCATTAAACGGATTGCTCTAAATAAAGTATTTCAAATGGGCGTAAGTGCTTACGACCAAATATATTGTAACACTATTACACGTTTCCTTGTCAAGCACTCGCTTGACGTCCCCAGGTTAATTTTTGCCGGAAAAAAGGGATAGCTACTTTGTTTTTAAGTTAACGTAGACGTCAGTTAAAGCTTGAGTGAATTTAGCTAATCCTTCAGGGTTAGTTACTGAAATTTTTGGTAGATAATAAAATTTCCAATCTATTGGATTAAAACTTTGGGTAAAACCAACATTATCAAGCTTAGTAGTATTAGTCACACTGTCTAAATAATTTTTTAAAGCAAAGTTGTTTAGTTTAACGCACTTTTCAGAATCAATCTGAACATCACCATTACTATCTAGAACTACTCCTAATACGTCACTAACAATCAGGCCTTTGAAAATCGGTTCTTTGTAGGGAATTGGATAATCAGATGGTATTTCTGCAGAGCCTCCTCGAGCATAAATTGTTCTAGTTTTTTTCATCCTACGTTTATCTGCAACATGAATTTTTTGTTTTTCCTCGTGGTAGGTGAATGCGTAAGCGACTTTTCCTCCGGTTGCTCCGAAGCGTAAAAGTTTATGTTTAGGAGCAACCTCGGTTCTAAGTATTTCCAGGTAGTCTTTGATCGGGAGCTGAGCATCTAACCTAGTTACAATATTATTTCTTTCTTGAACTTCGGCTAAAATTGCCTCAATGTTTTCCCAAGATGGCAGGTTTACAGATAGCGGCTTAGCTATGGGCTCCACTGATGGTTTCGACGCCTCCAAGGCATTTCTAAGATGCTGACGAAAGTGCTCATGAGACATAGTGGCTGATTATACCATCCTATAACCATTAAACAATTAATTTTTGCCTGGAAAATCGAGATACACTTTGACACAAATTGGTAGTTGATAACCCATAGGGACTTCATTTATAAAGGATTTAACAAACATTTACCGAAAGGTGGTGAAGATTAATGGCTCATCCTAAAACAACAAGCAGAAGAGTTGCACGAACAGCCTCAGGTCTCTTGAGAAGTCGTAGGACATCAAGGAGAACAAAATCAGTTGCTGGTTAGCGCCCTCAGTCAAAAACATCGCAGAAAGAGAAAAAGGTAATTTATCCCGTGAGGCATTAAGATTGAAAGGTCTTTTCTAGGTTAATTTTTGCCTGGAAAAGGGTGACTCCTTAAGATGTTCTGTCCAGAACCTCTAAGCCCTGAAAATATTCATTAGGCACTCTCTTAAAAACTATTTCTCCTTTGTCAACCTGTGCTTGAAGTTCTTCTCTGGTTGAGTGGACTGCCTCTAAGAATTGATCCGGTAAGTCTGCGACACTGATGTCATGGGTAGTGACAAATCCGCTAATGTTAGCATCATTGTTTCCCCCTATCGAGCCCATGTCAACCAATTCTTCCACTGGAATCTCATAAACCATGACTACTGGTTTTCTGTAACCCAAGCCAGGCTTATCAGGAAAATCAGTTAGTCCCCAGGCCGGGATTTTGGCAGCTAACAAGTTGTTAGTTAAACTGCCGGAATAATTAGGTTTACCAGGGTGGATATAGGTGATTAATCCAGTAGGTGTCTCAACAATTTGAGTGGCAAATCTCAGACTAGTGCCGTGATAAAGAGTTTTTGTTTCTCTCTCTGCCATAAGCCAATATTATACCCCATAGTTACAAAAAGGAATGAGTTTTAATTTTTTGCCTGGAAAAGGGGTAGAATGGGTTAATGGTAATTGGGATAAATCAGTTGAAATCACTTTGGAATAAAGACAAGGATTATTATCGTACTGCTGAGGTTGGTACGGGTGTTCAAAGTTTTGTCAAAAAATTCATCGAATCACCTGAGATTTTCAATCTTAAAGAAGGAAGGTTATCCACAAAAGAAATTGATAGAAAAAATGAATTCATCTACGAAAAACAAGCCAAGGAAAAACGGAAAGCCGATTTTTATATTTATATCAATGCGGATATTGCCATACCAGTTGAGGTTGAATGCTTTGGAAATATTAAGGCAGGAGAAAAACAGCTAATTACCTATCAAAAGGATTTTGGTAAAAAGTACGGTATTTTGACCGATGGTCACACCTGGAAATTTTATAACAACACATTAGTTATTAAAGAATTTACCTTTGATCAAATTTTTAAAGACCTTAAGCTTTTTCTTAATTTTTGGCGCGAATATGTTAAGCCTGGATTTTATTACTTATCCTTTTTTGAAAAGTTTGGACAATTAGCATTGACAGGCGAGGAGATTTTAAGGATTGAGGAAAACCGTCAAATATTTTTTGAAGACATTACTAAGTTAATTGAAAACTTTAAAAACAAACTTCAAATAGAGGGTTATCTTGAGGAAACAGAAACTAAAAATAAAAAACAAAGAGCTACCGAACTTACATATGCCTATATTATCCAATTTATCCTTTACAAAACCTTAGTTGATAATGATTTTGATGATTTTGCTAAAGATTTTAATATTACGGTTTCCAAAGTTTACGAAGCTTTAAAACAAAAACAGTATAAAAACATTCTCGGTTTTATTGATAGAATTTCGGTAACGATATCCAAAAATATTTACCGACCTTTCACTGATGAACAGAAATATATTAAGGAAAAAATTGACGAATTGTATCAAAGTCTTGAAAATAAATTGTCCGATGTTTCCCCCTGGCTGGACATTTTTGTGTTTATCAAAAGATATAACTTTGCCAACGTTCGCAACGAAATTTTTGGTTTTATTTATGAGAATTACCTCAAAGAACTTTATTCAGAAGAACAGAAGGGGCAGTATTTTACTGATCCGGCTATTGTCAACTTCATGCTTGAGCAAATTGGCTACACTCCAGACTGGATTAAAAAACGACATGAATTTGACAGAGATAGCATTTCTCTAATCGACCCCGCTTGCGGCAGCGGAACTTTCCTCTATGCTGCGACAGACATTATCGTTCAGGCCTTCAAAGACGGTTACAGTGAAGAAGCCTCGAAAAAGATAGAATTAGCCGTCACAAATAATATTTTTGGATTAGATATTGAAGAATTCCCACTCTATCTGGCAGAGATGAGTGTACTTATGCGTTTGTTACCACTAATAATCCATAAAAAATACAACAACCCTATTGACAAGAAAATCAAAGTCTTCAAGACAAGAGATTCTATTTCTGAATTCATGGACACGAATCTAAGTAACACGCTTAGTGACATTCAAGTTGAGTTTGAAAGAAGCGGTGGACAGATTGCCCTTTTCTCTCAAAAACTTAACCTTGGCTACTCAAGCTACGTTCGAGACGAAGACGATTTAAAAGAAATGAAAGAAAGTCTAGAGAACTTTCCAGATGTTCCCAGAAGACGCTTTGATTATGTTATCGGTAATCCACCCTATGTTTCTTACAATCAGAGCATCAAGCAAGAGGTACTTATTTTTAAACTTATGAAAGAGAAGAAAGCTAAACTTAACAATATCTATGGAGTCAATCTACACAGCACACCTGATAATCCCAAAAAATATCGACCCAATCCAAACTTTTACGCTTTTTTCATTGCCTTGGGTTTAGCTCTCCTTAAAGACAACGGCAAACTTTGTTACATCATCCCCCAAACCATTTTGACTGCAGGTGATTTAGACGTGATTCGATATCATCTTGCAAAATTTACAACAATTGAAAAAATTATCGTCTTTAGTGGAAAAATGTTTATCGGTCGTGGTCTGAAACAAAACAAACCGATACCAACGTCTAGCCTTATCTTTATAGCACGTAGAGAGCAGCCTAGTCTTTCTAACTCAGTTGAGATAGTTTACTACCAAAACCCCAATGATGAGATTAAAGACTGCCTAAAAAACATAAAAAGAAACAGGAATGTTGAAAAGAAGAATGTAGTTCAGCAAAGTTTTCTGGTGAATGTAAAGAATTGGAGCTTTATTACTCAAAAAAAGGACTTCATAGATTTTCTAGAAAATTATCGAGGGAATTCTGAAGACATTTTTATTTATTATAATCATCAACTTGCTAGATTAAATTTTAATAGTAAGTTTTATTTCGACAGCGGATATAGTATCGATGAGAAAAAAAGACTAACAAGTGTGCCAGACGGTGACTACTATTACTATCCCAAAATTAACCATAGATATTGGACTGTGAAAGAAAACAAAGGGTATTGGCCAAATATCAGAGAAACTGATTCAGTTTATCGAATTAAATTAAGGCAAGCTAACCAAGGTTTTAATCTGCTTGACAGCAAATACAAGATTATCTGGTCTTATGCTAATCCCAGTAAATTCCATTTCACTTCTGAACCGGTAATCTGGGCCAGAAATCAAATTTGTGCTATAGGAACTCAAAAAAAAGATGAACTTCAATATCTTTTCGCTCTACTCAATTCAGATGTAAACCGAATAATTCTCACAAAACTTCTTAAAAGTGAAAACGAAAAAGACCTTCTTTTATCTGTTACCTCAGTAAAGGAATTCGTTCGAATTCCAAAAATATCAATGAATAATCAACACATTAAAAATTGGGTTATTAAGCTTACAGAAGAACTTTTGGGTATTGAAGAAGTTACTTTAGAAGACTTAGTTGACTTTTCTGGGGTGATGACTCAGAAATTCGACTCAGTTAGCATAGAAAATAATCATTTAGTGCTCAAGCAGGCAGGAAATGTGACAAGACTGCCAATTAAGCATGACAAGGTATTTGTTAGAAAAATAATTAGACAAGAGTCGAAAGAGTTAAAACTTGATTTTGAGGGAAAAAGAATTAGCCTTTCAGAATTAGAGGCAACTTACGCCATTGATTTTGACAAACAAAAACGAATTAAGGATTTAATTGACGATTTAGTTTTTTGCCTTTACTTCAATATCGACATTCCCAAAAATAAAATCTCCGATGGAAAATTCATCAAAACTCAATGCCAGAAAAATAAATTTTACAAACAAATAAAAAGACAATAAGGAAGCATATAAAAACAAGTACTGGAAAAACTCTTATTTCTCTTTTTTTTCTTTCTTAAGTGAGGTCGAGCCTTTACTGATGTCTTCGGGGTAAAAATTTCCTTTTTGCAATAACCTAAATTGGTCGCATTTTTTCTCAATTTTTTCAATCTCGTCTAAAGAAAGTTCACTATACCCTTTAGAGTTAGAAAAAGTTGCAATTTGTGTAGGACCACCAACGCGATTATCCTGAGAGCTGGTTTCTTTTATACAAAAGGCAGCCAATTCTGCAGCGTGTTTGCTGCTTATTGTTGGTTCGTATAATCTGTTTAATAAGTAATTAGCTATTATTGGAATCCCGATACATTCAAATCCTGTTGGACTTTTTCTTGGAACAAAATTGTCATTACTACTTAATGTGTAAATTTGCCCCTTATTATCAGCGTCGTCTTTGCTTAAGTATCCAGCCAAAATGATAGTTAATGAGGGTCTGTCTTTTGGATCTTGATGTGAGAAAAAATCATTGAATTTTTCTTTCCCTAGATTTCGTAGCTGTTCTGCTAGATTCGAAATTCCATTTCTAAAATTAAGCGCACTTGAAATAGTATCAAAAAAATGCATCGCCAAAGGTCCATCGCCTGCTATCCCTACAGCGTTATGCTCATCTAATTTAAAAATTTTTTTGACAGTATCATTACTTGTTAAAAACGAACTTGCTCTACTATCAGATGCTAATACCATTCCATCTTTTGCTACTATACAAATTGTAAGCGTCATATTGCTTAGTCAAGATTGACCTGAATGTCTTCAGGGCCATCGGGTTCAGAAATATTACAGACAGGCTGATACTGTTTAAACATTTGTTTTTCTGCCGCTCCCCGAACTTTTTCATTTTCAACGATAGCATATCTAAAATAACAATCAAATTGCTCGAGGTAGTTTTTTATGCAAACGTTCTCTTCGGTGGGAGATAAATGAGCCAAAAGTCTTTGTTTTAAATCTTCTGCTCTCCCAACATAAAATACATAGTAGCTACCATCTTGTAATGATTTGTAAGACAGTCTGTATACTCCTGGTAGTCCGCTTTCAATAGCATTGATTGTTTCTTCATTAAGGCTTGTCAGCCTTGTCCAGGTAAGAGTCCAATTCTCCATAAACTTGAATTTATTCTATTCTTTCTGCATTAACCGTTCAATGACTAATTTGAGCGGGATACGGGAGTCGAACCCGTCTTTCCACCTTGGGAAGGTGATGTTGAACCGCTCAACTAATCCCGCGCACCACAAATTTTATCCCCTGGTAGGGGAGTTGTAAACTTAAAAGAAACCTAAGCCGATTTACCGGGGTAAAGTTAGGTTAGTGCCAACTTCAACGATATCAGGGTTAGGCACAGCCGCTTTGTTAGCTTCCCAGACTTTGGGCCAGGCATAGCCATCACCGTAAGCCCTGACTGAGATATTCCACAAACTATCGCCTTTAACGACAGTGTATTGGGTATCCATGATCGTCGGTGCCATTTGCGTTAGTGCCTCAATCACCGTTGCCGGTTTAACTGCCATCCTGGGGATGGTTAGTTCCTGGCCTTCGGTAATAACATTGGCGTTGGTTAAGCTGTTAGCCGCCGCAATATCCACCCAGTTGTAGCCGGAATGGTAATAGGTTTCGGCAATCGCCCAAAGGTGCTCGCCTTTTTTGACCATATGAGTCACCGGCAATTGGCCGGGCACGAGCTGACCCTCTTCCTCGACTAAATTGACCTGGTACTCGGGAGACGGAGAAGGGGTAACGACTTTGTTAACTGACGAAAAGTAGTTGTAGACTAAAATACCGACCACAACCACCACCAAACCGCCTAAAATCATGCTTAAAGTGGACTCGTTTAATCTTAAATTCTTTAACAGTGCTTTAATTTTCTCTTGCATGATCCTCCTTTCCAGGCAGAATGAAAAAAGAGCCCCACTTGCAAAATGCTAGGTGGGGCAGGCAGTAATTAAGTTTTAGCAAAGAATTCTTGGGTTTGCAAGCGGCGGACCCGGCCGGACTCGAACCGGTGATCTCTTCCTTGACAGGGAAGCGTGTTAACCGACTACACTACGGGTCCAATCAGTGTTATTATAATACATAAATGAATTATTGGCTCTCGGCGGCTTTTATCAAATCATTTTCTCCTCCAAATAGATACAAGGCGATAATCCTTGTTGCTCTGGTGTTTTTCATAACTCTTACTGTAAGATATTATAAAGCTAACGAAATTAAGAAAAATAGCCTGAAAGGGACAATTATGCAAACGCAGGAGCTAAAAATCGAAGATTTAACCCTAGGAACGGGAACAGAAGCAATTAACGGCAAGAGCGTGACTGTTAATTACTCCGGCACTTTAACCAACGGCAGCAAATTTGACAGCTCCTATGACCGGGGCACCCCTTTCAGCTTCACCCTGGGCGCGGGTGAAGTGATTAAAGGCTGGGATTTGGGAGTAGTCGGCATGAAAGTCCGCGGTAAGAGAAAATTGACTATTCCCTCTGACTTAGGCTACGGCTCAAGGGGCGCCGGCGCTGATATCCCGCCTAACGCCACTTTGGTATTCGAGGTAGAACTTTTAGAGGTTAATTAAAAGGGTATTAATAGTACCCAAATGAAAACACTATGAAAACAAATTATTTAATTAAAAGGAGGCTAACATGCCAGTCACTTTAATTTTGGTAGTTCTAATCGCTATTGCTTTGTATTTAGTCTCAATTTTTAACAAGTTTAAGACCATTGAGACCCGGATTAAGGCCTCGCTCCAGGAAATCGGCAACCAGTTGAAACGTCAGGCCGAGATGATCCCCAATCTGGTAGCCTCGGTTAAAGGCTACATGAAGCATGAGCAAAAGGCTTTAGATAAGATCACCGAAGCCAGGAAAATGGCTTTAAGCGCCGTTAGCTCAGGCAGCGCCAAAGGCATGGTGGATGCGGCTGAGCGGATCAGCCAGGCTTTACCGGCCATCCAGGCGGTGTTTGAGTCGACTCCGGAACTGCAAGCGGCTGGGCCGACCAAGCAGTTAATGGATGAATTGAGGGACACGGCTGATAAAGTGATGTACTCGCGCCGGACCTTAATTGACTTAACGGCCGATTACAATGTGATGGTGGTGACATTCCCCACCAATCTCATTGCCAATATGCTTAAGTTTGCGGCTAAACCTGGGTTGACTACGGTTGAGACCGGGGCTCATGTGGAAGTCAGTGCCTCAGAGATGAAAACGCCCAAGGTTGAGCTTTGATGCTTAACGTCTACGAGCAGGTAGATCAAAACAAACAAAAAAGCGCCCTGATAATTGCGCTGTTTATTGGATTTATTGCTTTATTTGCCTGGGTTTTAGGGGAAGCTTCCGGTTACGGCCTAAGCTTTGTCGGCTGGGGGTTAATTCTTTCAGGAATGTTAAGCTTCGGTTCCTATTATTACTCCGACAAAATAATTCTGACCCTATCCAAGGCCCGGCCGGCAGACAGAAAGAAAGATTTTCATTTTTACACAGTTACTGAAAACCTGTGTTTGGCAATGAGATTACCTAAACCCAAGCTTTATGTAATTGACGACACGGCTATGAATGCTTTTGCCACCGGCAGGGATCCTCAGCATGCTGTTGTTTGCGCCACCACGGGAATTTTGTCCCGGTTAAACCGGACTGAATTGGAAGGAGTGATTGCCCACGAGTTGAGCCACATTCAAAACTACGACATTCGCTTAATGTCGATTGTCACGGTTTTGGTGGGCATGGTCACTTTGGTGGCCGATATGTTTTTACGCTCAACCTTGTTTAGAAATCGCAACAACGACAAGAATGCCAGCCAAATCCAGGCGGTCTTTTTTGTCATTGGTTTAGTCTTGGCCTTGTTATCACCAATTATTGCCAAATTAATCCAACTGGCGGTGTCACGCCGGCGGGAGTTTTTGGCTGACGCCAGCGGGGTGAAAGTCACCCGGTTTCCTGATGGCCTAGCCAAGGCCTTGGAAAAAATCTCCCACGACAAAGAGCCTTTGGAAGTGGCTAACAAAGCCACGGCCCATCTTTACATTGCTAACCCTCTAAAGAACCATCATGACTCGGTGGGTTGGTTTGCCGGGATGTTTGCCACCCATCCGCCTGTAAAAGAACGGATTGCCGCTTTAAGGCAGATGAGTTAGGCGGAAACTAACGGGTCGCTTGTATAGACAATAGGAGCGTATTCGATCATTTTCTTGTGGAGTTTATCAATTAGAGTTGGCGTTTCCGGACTCAATTTAATTAAAGCCGGACAGCCAAGTTCCGGTCCGTGTGAGCCAAGCATCTGAACGCCGGTTTTTAATTGCATGCGGCGATGAGCCTCATCCAGAGGGGTATCCGTCCAGACCATTAAGGGGTCGGCCGTCTGCAGGGTGGAGATCGTTTGACGGTTAAAGACCAGCTCATTCCCGTTTTCCAGCCGGAAAAAATCTGAATGGAGTGTTTCATAAAGAAAAGAGTCAAGTCCCAAAACTTTAGTGCTTATGGTAGTAAAGATTGTCGATTCCACCGCCCACAATTTATCGACATGCTGGTTGGCCAGCTGGTACATGATTTTTTTGGATTTGGCAGTTGCCGCCACTGCTTCTTTAAGAGGAATTGGCCGGTTTCTCTCAAGCTGATGCAGTCGGGGAATGAGCTCCATGATTGATCCCAGAGCATGGATTGCAGTGCCCACACCTGTTGCTAAAAATTCCTTGAATGTTTTCTTGGGATCGACCCAGTCCATGACGGCGTCTCCACGGGTAACAGCGGAGCCGATTTTATCATCGTTGCCCCAATCGTTTCTCCAGTGAAGCTTGACTGCGCCTAGAACTTCAGCTTTAAAATTGCGGTAATAAGTCGACCTTTTCGGGCTGCGATTAAAACTTAGTTCTTCCGGTTTCGGCCAGTCAATTTGATTAAAAACGTGGTCGCCGACAAAAGCAGCCAAAACATAAAGTTCCGGCTTGTAATGAGAGAGGACTTCATAGTGGGAATCAGTTAAAAGCCTGAACGGATTAATATCTTTTACCTTTGAAGCAGTGCCGGCTGCCAGGTTTCTGGCGTGCTGGCGGTAATTGACTGGTGTGACCTCTATTTTTCCCATAAAACGGAGAATTATACCATTACCGGATCACTAAGCTCGCGGTTTTTCTTTGGCCGCTACCTTGGCAATTCCCTGAAAGCAGGTTTCTCCCAAAGAACCCGGAGAACAACTAATCGCAATACCACAGTTATTTTGCGGGGCAATGCACATTAAACTTCGATCTCCATTTGCTTTAGTCGTGGGATTTAAGTAGAAACAGTTAACAAAGTCCGCGGCAGAACTTTTTTCCCTAGCCATCTTCAGATTTTACTATACTCAAAACTGTTACTGTCAAGCTTTCTTAGCACTCAATTTGACAGACTGCTAGGGGAGTGGTACGCTTATCTTAAGCTAGAGTTGGGGCGTTGAAAAACCCCAGCTCGGCCCTTTTAAAAGTAGAAATGGATGTCAAAAAAGATAGACTTATTTTGAGTTAAAGCTTTCAATAGTATAATAGCGTTTACCTAAAATGGAAAAAGCAGGAAACCACGTAGTTGAATGTCTTGGTTATGAATCACTGTGTCCTGTTTACGTGGGTGAATATAGGGGAGTCACTCATAAAATTAGTTGGGATGAAAATGCCCAAGCTTGGCAATATACACGCAAAAATAGTGATGGTGGAGAAATCATTGACTATGTATCTAATCAGAGGGTGTCCGAAGAAACAAACAGCCAAATAGAGGGGAAACCAAATCTTAGATTCCCGACTGAATCAGATTTTATAAAACCCCAAGTGCCACCGGCAAAAACTTCGGTTTAAGTAAGCGACTTTGTTTGCTAATATAGCCTCATGGTTAAAAGTAAATTAGTTTCGCCAAAGCTAGTTGAGCATATTGGGCTGCTGGCGAAATTGCCGTTATCCAAAACCGAGCTTCTTAAATTTTCTGAACAATTGTCCAATGTTTTAAATTTTATGGGGCAGTTGTCCAAATTAAAGCTGGATCTTAAAAAAACCAGTCCCCATCTTAATTTATTTAACATTACCAGGGAAGACAAGATTGATCGGGATCGCGTTCTGACCCAAGAACAAGCGCTATCGCAAGCCAGAAAAACCTATAAAGGCTACTTTTTAGTCAAGGCTATTTTTTCCTGATTATGGATGTAACCCAACTAACCTTAAAATCAGCCTTAGAGGGATTAAACGAGGGAAAGTTTTCAAGCGCAGAACTAACCCAAAATTATCTTGACAGGATTAAAAGATACAATCCTAAATACCACGCCTTTGTCAGCGTTAACCCGGAGGCAATGAGCGAGGCTAAGGAGGCGGATGAGCTAAGAAAAAAGGGCAAGAAGCTGCCGCTTTTGGGAATCCCGGTTGGCCCTAAAGATAACTTTTTGTATCAGGGAATGAAAGCTACCGCCGCCTCGAATCTTTTAGATAACTACACGCCGCAA
>Ga0209541_10011952_pt1 | contig 13497 bp, 12 predicted proteins | sample RifCSPlowO2_01_FD_184027 | JGI IMG/M metagenome (GOLD analysis project Ga0209541, IMG submission 184027) | Groundwater microbial communities from Rifle, Colorado - Rifle CSP2_plank lowO2_0.1 (SPAdes) (version 2) | ecosystem: Environmental > Aquatic > Deep subsurface > Groundwater | place...
ACGGTCGCAAGGCTGAAACTTAAAGGAATTGGCGGGGGAGCACTACAAGGGGTGCGGCGTGCGGTTTAATCGAATTCAACGCCGAGAATCTCACCAGGGTTGACGGCACAGTGAAGGTCAGTCTAACGGGCTTACCTGAGGAGCCGAGAGGTGGTGCATGGCCACCGTCAGCTCGTGCCGTGAGGTGTCCTGTTAAGTCAGGCAACGAGCGAGACCTGTATCCACTGTTGCTAACGTGTCCGAAAGGATGAGCGAGCACACTGTGGAGACTGCCTTCGAAAGAAGGAGGAAGGCGCAGGCTACGGTAAGTCTGTATGCCCCGGATATCCTGGGCTACACGCGCGCAACAATGGTAAGGACAATGGGATGCAACTCCGAAAGGAGAAGCCAAACCTCGAAACCCTACCTTAGTACAGATTGAGGATTGCAACTCATCCTCATGAAGTCGGAATCCCTAGTAATCAGAGGTTAGCATCCTCCGGTGAATATGTCCCTGCTCCTTGCACACACCGCCCATCAAACCAACCGAGCAGGCTTTAAGTGAGTCACAACTATTTGGTTGTGCCGAACTTAAGGTCAGTAAGGTGGGTTAAGTTGTCACAAGGTATCCGTAGGGGAACCTGCGGATGGATCACCTCCTTTTTTATTTTAAGGACAAAGTCCTTTTTATTTTTTTCAATTAATTTTGAAAAATAGAAATTCAAAAGCACTGTGAACAATCACTCATTTTATATTCATAATCATAATGGGCTCGTAGCTCAGCGGTAGAGCGCACCCCTTGCACGGGTGAGGCCTCGGGTTCAAAACGCTCGAGCCATATAATAATTAAAGACTCGACGGTGAAATTCCCGACGAGTCCATTTTCATAATCAAAAATTTACATTCAACATTTTATTTAGTTGTGCAGCTCGATAAAAAACATATCGGGTTAAGGGTTTGAAGGAACACTTCGCCATCATTCATTAGTTCCTATTGATAACCATTCATAGGTAAGAATCTGGCCATCTGTAAAGATGGGTGTATATTCTATCAGGTGGAAGACTTGGCTCTAAACGCCGACGAAGGACGTGGCAAGCTACGAAATGCTCTGGCGAGTCGCATGCAGACTTTGAACCGGAGATCTCCGAATCGGACTTCCGTTTAGAACATTGCAGCAATGTGATGTTAGGGAACGCAGGGAACTGAAACGTCTTAGTACCTGCAGGAAAAGAAATCAATTGAGATGCTGATAGTAAGGGCGACTGAACACAGCATAGGACAAACCGAATGGGTAATCGACAAGATTATTCAAATGTGGTGTTATAAGACCTTTTCTAATTTCAAACTTGGAAACTCGAACTCTTCTGGAAAGAAGGATCTCAGAGGGTTATAGTCCCGTAGAGATAACCGAGTGAATATAAGGAAAGGTATCTTGAGTATTGTCTATTGGATATTAGGCAAGAAATTGGGAGGCATCAACTTCCAATCCTAAATACGTTTAGAGGCCGATAGTGTACGAGTACCGCGAGGGAAAGTTGAAAAGAACCCGTGACAGGGATTTAAAAGAGCCTGAAACCTGATAGAGATGGAATGACAGGGCTCGTTCTGAGTTCTGTCGTGCGTTTCGAATAACGTGCCAGGGAGTTTATCTTAGTGGCGAGGCTAACTCGAAAAGAGGAAGCCAAAGCGAAAGCAACATGCGCGCAAGCAATGAGGCGCGAGGTGTGAAAGTGCCTGAAGTCACTAAGATATTACCCGAAACCAGTCGATCTAACCCTGGGTAAGGTGAAGTGCGGGTGAAACCGTGTGGAGGCCTGAAGAGGTGCTATGTGCAAGTGTTCTTCTAACTTGGGGTTAGGGGTGAAAAGCCAATCGAGACTGGTGATAGCTGGTTCCTACCGAATTTGGCCGCAGTCAATCCTTGAGCGAGATAGATAAAACTGTAGAGCGACGGATTTGGGAATTTGGCAGGGAAACTTGTCGGTCCCTTGTCCAACTCCGAATGTTTTATCGTCGTAGACCTCAAGAGACGGGGTATCGGGGTAAGCTTGATATCCGAGAGGGGAACAACCCTGACTATAGTTAAGGTCCCTAAATAATGGTTAAGTGTTAAAGGTTAAAGGATATGTACTTCCATAGACAGCGGGGAGATTGGCTTAGAAGCAGCCATCCTTCAAAAAGTGCGTAACAGCTTACCCGTCAAGGGAGTATGTTCCTAAAATGGACGGGGCTAAACCATTTACCGATACTATAGACTTCCCAAAAGGAAGTGGTAGGTAGGCGTTCTAGTTGGATAGAAGTTTTTCCGAAAGGATTAATGGACCGGTTAGAAATGAAAATCCTGGCGGTAGTAGGATCATAGAAGTGTGAGAATCACTTCCACTGAAAGGGCAAGGGTTCCTTGACAATGTCGATCAGTCAAGGGTTAGGCGGTCCTAACTGAACTCTTAAGAGAGTCTGTGAGGAAAGGGCAACAGGTTAATATTCCTGTTCTACTTAATTATGCGTGGCAACACAAGATTTATTGCTGACGCTTTGGGCTAGACCAACACATACTGTCGTGTGTGATAATAAGAATAAATCCAGTAAGTATCGTCATGATGAGAGCTGGTTTAAATCTTAGAATAGCAGTCCTCTGGATTGTTTGGTTAATGCCTTGAGCCCGTGAAAAAGTAATAAATAAAAATATTAAGTAACCGTACCCAGAACCAGCACTGGTGCCCCTAGGTAAGAAGCCTAAAGTGTGAAGGTATAATCAAGCTAAGGGAACTCGGCATATTGGCCCCGTGACTTAGGTCTAAGGGGTCCCTGCATTTGTGTTCTTATGAATGGCGAATGCAGGGTGCAATGACTAAGAGGTTCCGACTGTTTAACAAAAACACAACTGGCTGCTAAGCTGTAAAGCCTTGTATAGCCGGTGACGTCTGCCCAGTGAAGGTATCCAAAACTCTTTTTCAAGGGAGCTAAGGACCTTTTAACGGCGGGAGTAACTATAACTCTCTTAAGGTAGCGTAATGCCTTGTCGTTTGATTGGCGACGTGCATGAAGGGCGTAACGAGATCCTCACTGTCCCTAGCTTGAATCCTCTGAACACACCCTTCTGGTGCGGAGGCCAGAGATCTCCAGTGGGAAGCGAAGACCCCGTAGAACTTTACTGTAGCTTATAGTTGTGACGCGAGTTGCGCTGTATAGAGTAAGTGGGAGTTGTTCGAGGGTTCAATCGTCAGATTGGACTTTAGACAAAAGTGTAACACCACTCCTCGTTGCTTGCGTTGCTCACTGACGAAAGTCAGGACACCTATTGGCGGACAGTTCGGCTGGGGTGGCACCCCGCTAAAAAGATATCAGTGGGGCCCAAAGGTTGGCTCAGTTGGGTCAGAAATCCAATGTAGAGTGTAAGGGTAAAAGCCAGCCTGACTGAATTCACAATCGAACTGAATTCAGGAACGAAAGTTTGGCCTAGCGAACCTCTATGTCCTTCTTGATGAGGGCTAGGGATGACTGAAAAGTTACCTCGGGGGTAACAGAGTTGTCGCGCCCGAGAGTTCACATCGACGGCGCGGCTTGCTACATCGACGTCGGCTCTTCCTATCCTGGCTGTGCAGAAGCAGCCAAGGGTGAGGGGGTTCACCTGTTAAAAGGGATCGTTAGCTGGGTTCACAACGCTGTGAGGCAGTTGGTTTGATATCTACTGGAGATGCAAGGATTTCTGAGGGGAAGGAAGTCATAGTACGAGAGGAACTGACTTTCGAGGCCTCTGGTCTACCGGTTATCTGACAAGGTATCATGCCGGGCAGCTACGCCTCAAGGGATAAGTCCTGAAAGCATCTAAGGATGAAGCCCTGCTCGAAAAGAGAAATCTTAGGACATAGCTAAAATAGCTGTTTGATGGGATTGGTGTGTAAGCATTGAGGTAACGAGATGTTCAGCATGCAATTTCCAACGTCCGTATCCAGATTCTTACTTATGAATGGTTTTCATTTATTTCTTGATAAACCTTTTATACTTACTAAATATTACTTCATTCTATGAATAATTTTATTTTATAGTTGTTAGAAACTCATTTGCTTTTTTAAGAACTTGTTTGGCATTATCAAAAGTCAATTGGTCTAATGCTTCTTCAAAAGCAAGCCACTTGTGATCTACAAGTTCTGGAAAAATATATTCTACATTGCTTGAAAAACATTCTGCCAAGAAAAAAACAACTGTTTTTACTACTTCTTTTTTAGGAGAATAACTTATGGGCTCTCTAAAATCACTAATAAAATTTACATTTAATCCTGTCTCTTCATAAATCTCTCTTTTTGCAGTTTCTTCTTCACTCTCTCCATGTTCAACATGACCTTTAGGAAAATCCCAATGTCCGCCAGCAATCGCTCTATGTTTTATAACTAAGAACTCAAAATTATTGTTATGTCTTCTGAAAACTATAGCTCCACAAGATTTTTCCGTTTTAACACCGGATGTATTACTCATGCATTAATTATAAAATTAAAAGTTTTATAAAACTATTTATTTAACATTGCCTTTGGCAAAAAGACACTCGCTCGTTGTTCAGCGAATAATCATTCAGCTTCACAATCTTGCTCGAGAATTATAAAAAACATTTTGAATTTAATATCTTCTGATTTCAGATCTTCTTACTGGTTTATAACTAGAATCATATAAAACTTTTGTAACAACTCCTTCATTAGTTATTTGAAAATACCATGGTAGTTTTGTTTTGGAAGCATAACCATATTCTCTTTCTATTATTCTTGGACAATATTCTCTTGCTCTCACATGCATTAATGATTTTAATAGTGTTGTTAGCGTTTGCAGACATTTTCTTTGCGCTGATAATCTAGTGTGGAAAAATTTTCTTGTGCGTCTTGATGCTCTTGCTTGTATCATAAATGATTCAAATGTTTTTATTGATACTAAATATTCTTTTCTTCCTATTTTTATTCTTGCAACATAGTTTGGAGAGGGATATAATTCTATAGCTCTATTATTTCTAAAGAAAGGATCTTTAGGATGTAGATAATCTCTACAAGGTATTGGTTGTGAATCTGTAACTGGTAGGCGAGCGCTTAATGTTTTATGTTCTGTTGTTTTAATAGATAAAAATCTCCCACTCAAACAATTTGCTCCTTCAACTAAATAATGCAATCCACCACGACACATTTCTATTAATTCATGTTGAGAATCTTTGAGTTGCTCTCTTGATAGACTTTCTATACCTTGTCCTTCCAAATATAATCGTGCTATGTAGTGAAAACTTTCTTCTCTAAGAAATATCAAACCATTTCCAAGCCTCACATGTAGGTCTGGATTTCTTACACCCTCAACTATAGTCTCTAATAACGCTTCACGCCCCATAAAAAACCTAAATCAATGAATTAAATTAATTGATAAAACCTTTTAATACTTTCGAAAATCATTATTGCAATTATAATAACTCATAAAGTAACATTTATATAATCATTAAATAATTCTTTTTTTGATGACACAAACTATTGGTGGGCAAGCAGTTATTGAAGGAGTGATGATTAAGTCTAAGGAAAGAATTGCAACTGCAGTAAGAAAAAATGATAAAATAGTTGTTAAAAAGCAGAATTGGAAGTCATTGACAACAAAGAATAAATTACTTAACTTGCCAATAATAAGAGGAGTTATAATTCTTTTTGAGATGATGTATGTTGGAATGAAAGCATTAACTTGGAGTGCTCAACAACAAGAGGATAAAAAAGAGAAGATATCTAATTCTGAAATATTTTTAACAATCTCAATCTCAATAATTGCAACAATATTATTATTTGTTGTTGCGCCATACTATATCTCAAAGCTATTTGTTAAAGAAGTTGGAACTTTATTTAACTTAATTGATGGATTATTAAGATTATTAATATTCTTTGGATACATCATAATCATAAGTTTTTTTAAAGACGTTAAAAGAATATTTCAATATCATGGTGCAGAACACATGGCAGTTTACTGCTATGAAGCTGGACTTAAATTAACTCCTAAAAATTGTCAAAGGTTTCAAACAATGCATCCAAGATGCGGAACTAGCTTAATAGTATTAGTAATAGCAATTAGTATTATTTTATTTTCATTGATCAAATCACAATTATGGTATGTAAATATTTTATTAAGAATTGTTCTTATTCCCTTGATTGCAGGAATTGGCTATGAACTAACAAAACTAACAGCAAAATACAGCAATAATAAGTTTTTAAGATTCTTAATCTATCCTGGAATATTAACACAAAAGATAACAACACAAAAACCAGATGTTAAGCAAATAGAGGTTGCAATAGCAGCAGTAAAGGCAGTATTATGAAGATAAAAAAGCCAGTATCAATAACTTGTTTAGCAATAATAATTCTTAATCTAATTTTATTTGCTATGAAAAATATTTCAGTTGAAATATTCTGGGCAGTTATTATAATAATAGCATTAATTTCTTATTTAATAATACCAAAAATAAAAGAATAAAAAAATCAATTCAACTTAACTCTAATACCGCCCCACTTACCAGCAGCCCAATTATAAATAACTCCTCTGATTAAACCGCCAATAAAGCCACCAAGTGCACCTAATAAAGGCATTCCTATCAAGAAGAAAACACCCAGTAAAATAAAGAAAAAACCACTTGCTGCACCTGCAGGATTTCCAGAGCCAGTTCCTACAAGGCCCATAAATAAAAACATCAAACCATAAATAACGCCAATAATCAATCCAGTTAATGCACCAAACACTGTATAAATCTTTCCAACAGACATTACATCAACTTCTTTAACCTCTTTTAATAATGAACTTGTTTGTACTTTTGTTGCCATAAAACATCCCTCCAAAAAAACAAAATAGAGATTAAAGTATATAAATTTAATGTACGTAAATTTTGATATGTTGAAAATCACTCTTGAAGCACACTACTGACTTAAGTCAGTAGAAATGACGAGTGATTTTCGAGCATGCTCAAGAACTACTCAATAATTAAGTAGCTGTGTGTAAACACGCTACCTACTTTAGTAAGTAGTTCTTGACAAGAAAATGAATAAGTAATTTATCTATGAACAAAATCAGGGACTGGTTTGCCATTCATGTAAACTATTTCTCTTTCGCCAAGACTACGCACACTACACTCTTGTTGGCCAGATTCTTGATTCCAAGTTATTGCTAGTGCACTATTCTCCCATAAGCCAAAACTGTAAAAGTCGCCACTTGTAGAAGTTGATCTTCTTTTCATAACAGGATGTATTGCTTTCAAAAATCTTTCAGGAGGTAATGGTTTTCCATCCTCAGTTAATAAACCTGCATAATCATTAAAATGCGCGAAAAATGCTGCATTCTCAACAAGGTTAAATGCATTATAAACTCGTGATGCTGTTAATTTACCTGTTAAAGGATGAGTCCAACAATTTCCAAGAATCAATGCACCTGCAGAATTTCCAACTATTACACTACTCGAATCATATGCTCTTTTCAATCTAGCTTGTAAATTATACAAATCTTCTGCCAAAAGAAATACACGCGGGTTGCCCCCACTTAAATAAATAATGTCAAAATCTTCTAGAATTACATCTCTTGCACCTGCAGGATTCTTAATAAAACGAGCATGCTTTACTTCACATCCGCGATGAGCGCCATATGTTGTTTCAAACTCTACCTCATCCTTATGTGCATCACCATTTGCAACACCAATATGCAATGCTCTCATTCTTCCAGTTGCACGAGGCTTGGCAGCATCACATACCAGAATCATACATAAAAGAACTGGCACCAACTGGTTACAACCTCCAACAAGCACACAATGTTTAGATGTCATTGTAAACTAGATTTTTATAATAATGCTTAAAAATAATATGACACAAATAAGTCAATTTTAATGAATTTGACATATTTTAATGATGTTGTTGTTTACAATCTTTTCAATTATTTAGTAATTTAACAGCAGAGTTTGCCAATATTTCTAGAGTGTTAATTAATGGAAGGGTTGATTTTTCTTGTGAAACTAGCAAAGGTAAATCTGTGCATGCAAGGATTATTGCTTCAGCACCTTTTTGTTTTAGTTTTAAAATTAGTTTAAATAAAAATAATTCATCTTTTTTGTTTGCTTTATTGTGAATGATTTTTATTATTATCTTGCTTATTTTTACTTGATCGTTTTTTTCTGGAGAAATTGCTTTGATTCCTGATTTTTTAAGTTCATTAAAGTGAAGCTTTGATTTTATTGTCTTTGTTGAGCCAATTATTCCAACCTTTGATAGATTTAATCTCTTACATTCCTTACTTGTTTTCTCAATAATACTAACTATTCTAACTTTAGATAATCTTCTTAATTTATTGATAAATACATGAACAGTATTGCAAGGAATAAATATAAAATCAACCTCTGATTTATTTAGATTTTTAACTGCTTTAACCAAAAGATCAAAATGTTCTTTGCTTAACTTTCCATTTATTATTCTACTCTCAGCTACAGCTGAAACTGGAAGATTTTCAAGAACTAAGTCTGGCTGACAATTATTTAGTTTACGAAATTTATTGTTTACACTAAGCAAAAATCTGCAGCCAGTTTCTGGCCCTAGGCCTCCAATTATTCCCAATCGTTTCATATTAAGTATAAATCAAAACAATCTATATATTTTTAATTGAATAATATTCATATATTAACCAAAAAATATATAAATAATTGAATATTCTACAAGAATATGAAAGATATCAGGCCTAAACTAATCAAGCTTTTGAAAGAAGGATATTGCACACCGCAGATTGCAAGAATAGCAAAAAAGCTAAAAGAGCCCTCCACAACAATACATTACAATATTAAAAAACTAGAAAAAGAAATAATTAAGACATACAAAGCAGTATTTAATTATAAAGAAATTCAAGAAGGATTTTGCGTATTTATGCTTGTCAAGCTTTCAAAAGAGGAATATGGAAATCCTGAAGAAGTTGCAAAGAAATTAATCAATTATAATTGCATTGAAAGCGTCAACATAATTACAGGAGGTTGGGAAATGATAATAAAAGCACGCTTTCAAGACCAAGACAAATATTATGAATTTATCAAATCAATTCTAAAAAGCAAAGAAATAGCAGAACTTAGAACACTTACTTCATTAAAAGAATTAAAGACCGAATTTGTAAATTTAAATCAAACATAAGCTTTATATATTTGTCAAGATAAAATAATAATTAATTGAGGTGATATTTATGGATGATGAATTAAAAAGAATTTCTTTAGTTATTTTTGGCATAGTTGCATTACTAGCACTAGTAGGATTCATTTTACTATTTTCAGAAACAACAAAAACAGGACAAGCAGTACTTTCAAAAACAACTACCACAAAAGAAACAACATATCAGAAAAATACTTATCCTCAAAAAGAAACTACTACAACCCAAAGCAATTCTTTAAATCAAAAAACAATTTCAACTAAAACACTACCATTAAAAGAGAAAAGAACATCATCTCAATTTACACCACCAATTTCTTCAGCACCTCAACCAGCACCAGGAGATCAGGATTCTTCAGATGCTGAAGGATTTGCTCAATGTACAACTTGTGCCAAACAATATGAGTATAGAACCATGATGGCAAGGTGTGAACTAAATAGAGGCCAAAATGTATTAAGTTATGCCGATCCTGGAATAAACGCAGTTTGTGGTAGTGGTAGACCAAGCATACTCCATTCAGAAGAACATAGAGAGGCTTATATTACAGCAAGTTGTGGTGATGGAACAATTATTAATTATGGAGGAAAATGCTCAGTAGAAACACGATTAGACATACCTGAATCATACATAAAAGAACTAGCACCAACTGGTTACACATCAGAAGGAACACCAGCAACCGAGTGGTGGTATATACCACACTTTTCACAAGTTAGACTAGCATGTAGCGAAAATGGTGATTTACAAATTTATATTACTTGTATGAGAGAAAAACAATAGAAAAATAAATTTTTTTATTTAATTTTTTCTTCAAAAAAGCACAAGATTTATAAAGGAAAACCTCTATTTTTTTAGTAAGATGAGTGGTATTTTCTCGTCAATAAATCATGATATTTTAGGGTGAAGAATGGTTGAAGAAAATAAGCAAAAACCGGTTGAAGAATACAAGGCAGAAAGCATTCAAGTACTGTCAGGACTAGAACCAGTAAGAAAGCGTCCAGGAATGTTTATTGGATCAACAGATGTTCATGGATTGCACCATATTGCTTATGAAGTCATAGACAACTCAATAGATGAAGCAATGGGTGGCTATTGTAATAAAATAAAAGTCACAATAAAAAAAGATGGCTATGTTAGTGTAGAAGATAATGGCAGAGGAATTCCAGTTGACATTCATCCAGAAAGCAAAGTTTCTGCATTACAAGTAGTAATGACTGTACTGCATGCTGGGGGAAAATTCTCACAATCAGCATACAAAGTTAGTGGCGGCTTGCATGGAGTTGGAGTTTCTGTAACAAATGCATTATCAGAACATTTGATTGCGCAAGTTAAAAGAAATGGAAAGCTGTACATGCAAGAATACAAAAGAGGAGCTCCACAATATGAAGTAAAAATAGTTGGTGAATCTCAAGGAACAGGAACAATAATTACTTTCAAACCAGACTCACAAATATTTGAAACACTGGAATTTGATTATGAAGTATTGGCAAAAAGAGTAAGAGACCTTGCATTTTTAAATAAAGGAATAGAAATAACATTACTAGACGAAAAAACTGAGAAACAAGATGTTTTCTTTTACGAAGGCGGAATTAAATCATTTGTTGAACATCTTAATAAAAACAAACAAACAGTAAGTCCAGTAATATATTTCACAAAAAAAAAAGAAAACACAACAGCAGAAATAGCATTACAATACAACGATACTTATGAAGAAAAGGTTTTTACATTTGCAAATAACATAAACACAATAAATGGTGGAACACACTTAACTGGATTCAAAACAGCATTAACAAGAACACTAAATAATTATGCAGAAAAAAAAGGACTTCTTGAGAAGAATGTAAAACTAGTGAGCGATGATTTTAAAGAGGGATTAACTGCAATAATCTCAGTAAAAATACCAAATCCACAATTTGAAGGACAAACAAAAACAAAACTAGGAAACAGCGAAGTCAAAGGAATAGTTGAGGCAATAGTTGGAGAAGGATTATTTAATTTCTTAGAAGAGAATCCACTGGCTGCAAAAACAATGATTGCAAAAGCAGTAAATGCAGCAGTTGCAAGAGAGGCAGCAAGAAAAGCAAAAGAATTAATCAGAAAAGGACCATTAGATTATGGATCATTACCTGGAAAACTAGCAGATTGCAGCACAAAAGATGCAACAAAATCAGAAATTTATCTTGTTGAGGGAGATTCTGCAGGAGGAAGTGCAAAGCAAGGTAGAGATAGGTTATTCCAAGCAATACTTCCATTAAGGGGAAAAATAATAAATGTAGAAAAAGCAAGGCTTGTCAAGGTTTTAAAAAATGAAGAAATAATAACAATCATAACAGCAATTGGAGCAGGAATAGGAGAAGATTTTGACATTACAAAATTAAGATATAATAAAATAATAATCATGACAGATGCAGATGTTGATGGAAATCATATTGCATGTTTGCTTTTAACATTCTTTTACAGGCAGATGCAGCAATTAATAACTGCAGGACATATTTATTTAGCACAACCTCCATTATACAAGATTTCAAAAGGCAAAAAAACAGTTTATGTTTATAATGATGCTGAAAAAGAAAAAATAGTAAATGAATTAGGAGATGTTGAAATACAAAGGTATAAAGGACTTGGAGAAATGAATCCAACACAATTATGGGAAACAACAATGGATCCAGAAGTAAGAACACTAAAACAAGTAACAATAGAAGATGCAGTAGCATCAGATGAAATATTTTCAGTATTAATGGGCGATGAAGTAGAGCCAAGAAGAGAGTTCATAATGGCGCATGCCAAACAAGTCAAGGAATTAGATGTTTAAAATGCAAGACTGTATATTTTGTAAAATCGTTAAAGGAGAAGCACCAAGTCATAAAATATGGGAAGATGAAAAACATTTAGCATTCTTATCAATCTTTCCAAACACAGAAGGCTTTGCCGTTGTTATTACTAAAAAACATTATTCAAGCTATGCATTTGATCTTCCAGATAATGTTTTAAAAAATCTAGTAATTGCTGCTAAGAAGGTTGGAAAATTAATTGATTCAAAGCTTGAAGATGTTGGAAGAACTGGAATGATATTTGAAGGTTTTGGAGTAGATCATGTTCATGCAAAGCTTTTTCCAATGCATGGAACCAAAATAAATGAATGGAAAGCAATAAAATCCAGTGTTGAGAAATATTTTGAGAAATACGAAGGATATATTTCATCTCATGATTATAAAAGGGCAGATGATAATGAATTAGCAGAAACAGCTAAAAAGATCAGAGAGCAGAATTAACGTTTGCCATATTGCAATTCATAATATTTTTTATAATCTCCTGATTTAACTCTTTGCCACCAAGCTCTGTTTCTATCATACCATTCAACTGTTCTAGCCAGCCAAGTGTCAAAATCATGTTCTGGTTGCCAGCCAAGATCTGTTCTGATCCTTATCCAGTCAACTGAGTAACGCCTGTCATGGCCTGGACGGTCTTTAACAAACTCAATACAATCTTCACTTTTACCAAGAATATTTAATATCTTTTTAATAATTTCAATATTTGGAACATCAGTAGTCATGCCGCCAACACAATAAGTCTCACCAATTCTGCCACGTTCTAAAACTGATTCAATAGCTCTGCAGTGATCAACAACATAAAGCCAATCTCTAACATACAAACCATCACCATAAACAGGAACTTTCTTGCCTTCTAATAAATTAGTAATTGCCAGGGAAATAAGCTTTTCTGGAAATTGAAAAGGACCAAAATTATTTGAACAATTAGTTATTGTTACTGGCAAACCATAAGTTGCTGCATAAGATCTAACTAAATGATCTGATCCTGCCTTGCTTGCAGAATAAGGATTTCTAGGAGCATAAGGTGTTTGTTCATTAAAAATTCCACCATTTAAAGGCAAAGCTCCAAAAACCTCGTCAGTAGAAACATGATGAAATCTTACTTTCTTTTTTAATGCTTGTTGTAAAAGAACAAATGTTCCAAAAACATTTGTTTTAATAAATTCTCCAGGCTCTAGAATTGCTCTATCAACATGGCTTTCTGCAGCAAAATGAACAACAACATCAATACCATCCATTGCTTTTTCTACTGCACTTGCATCACAAATATCACCTTTAATGAATTTATATCTTGGATCATCTTGAACCTTGACAAGATTTTCCAAATTGCCAGCATAAGTCAACTTATCAAAATTAACAATCTGATCAGTAGGATGATGATTTAGCCAGTAAAGAATAAAATTACTGCCAATAAATCCAGCTCCACCAGTAACTAATAACCTTATTTAAACCACCCAATCAGTAAAGTTTTTAATCAGCTTAAAAATATTTCTGTATTATGACTCAAAAAATATGCTTAGGC